>WPCK01243602.1_pt1 | contig 13449 bp, 11 predicted proteins | sample 5399851 | NCBI WGS metagenome assembly WPCK01 (sample SAMN12869471, study PRJNA574797) | sludge metagenome | isolation source: wastewater treatment of pH11 | place: China:Beijing | collected 2019-05-20
TCGAGTGGACTCGCAATTCACTCAACCCAGGGCACACGCAACGGCATGTGCAACACGAACTGGTTGCACAAGGCTTCGCATTACGAGAATGGCACCGCAATCTCGTTCCGCAAACAGAACTTGAGCAACTATCTCCAAGCATCATTCAACGCGCATTCTCGATTCGTCCGGATGTAACCTTGGATGACCTGATTACAAAAGCAGTCCGGTTTGTGGCTATCAAACCAATGAAATAGTCGATGGTCCACTTCAATTGACAATGAGAACTGATTCAATCAACCAATGGCCGACGCTATGCCGCAAGATTTGTCCGTGAAAAAACTCGCAGGCACTGAGGGCATTGCGCCGAGCAATATGGCACATCGGCTGAACCCAATGATCCCGAATTGGCTAGCGGGAAAGCTCAGCTCTCTTGCGAAGCGAAAGCGATTCCTTACCAACAGCAGTTGGGAATTTGCGGGAAAAATGCTGGAAAAGGTACTGACCTTTACGCTCATGTGGCTATTGGTCAAATATCTCCCGGCGGACCGTTACGGCCAATATGTTTTTCTTTTGTCGTGCGTGCAATTCTTATCGATATCCGGTTTGTCAGGAGCTGGCGAGACGATCCTGCAGTCGGCAGCGAGAGGTTTTGATGGCACCTATTTCTCGACTACAAAGTTCGGGCTTAAACTCAGCTTGATCGGGACGCTCCTGCTAATCCTCATTGGTAGTTTTCAGTTGCATTCTGGAAATCCGGAATTGGCGCTTTCTTTGGTGGTCTGCTCACTGCTGTTCCCGTTCGCCTATGCACTGGATAAATGGGAATTCTTCTTTAAGGCCAAGCAGAATTTTGGGATCGTGACCTTGGCAAAAACGACGATGCTGGTTGCTCAGACGGCCATCATTGCGGCCTTGGCCTATTACGGACATTTGACGTTGTTTTGGTGTTCTGTCGTTACGGTTGCTACGATAGCAGGCTTGTCGTTGGTGATGAGTTATCGTGTCTACCGCAAAGCAAATCACGATGCACCCGTTGAGCCCAAAAGTATGCAATACGCGCTTCATGTAACGGGCTGGGCCATTCCAGACCAAATTGGCAATCAACTTGATAAATGGATTTTGTTTTTTGCAATGTCTCCAGAGATCCTGGCGGTCTATTATGTGGCTGAAAAGTTACCTGAATTGCTCAAGAAAAACGTGCAGGCATTGAGCGCAGTGTTCATTCCTACCATGTCGACCAAGGCTCAATACACCGACGACCTTGACCGCAAACTGAACTGGATCGCAATCGCCTACATCCTGATTTTCCTGGTACCAACAGCGGCCATCATTCCTTGGCTCTTACCCTTTGTGTTCCCCGGCTATTCCGACTCAGTGTTGTATTGCGAGATTTTGCTTGCATCGATCGCAATAGGTGCTTTTCCGACGATCAAGTTCGGATACATTCGGGCCAAATTCGACTTGCAAGGTTATCGCAACGTCGTCCTTTGGATGTCGCTGGCGAGAATTGCTTTTGCGATTGCATTGGTTCCGTTCTTGGGACCCCTGGGAGCCGCCCTGTCATCATTGTTCTACCGTATCGTCACATTTACATTGGTGCATTCGAATTTGGAACGCCACCGCGACCCAAGCGCTATCGCAAAATGATAGCTGAGCCACGTGAATTTTTGCGAATCGCATACCTTTCCAATTCGGTAATTCCATCGACCAGTGCGAACAGCGTACACGTCATGAAGATGTGTTCGGCATTTTCGAAATTGGGGCATAGCGTAACGTTAGTGCACCCGGCTGATTCGGGGGCCGAGATCCGATTAAATCCGGACGAGATATTCGCTTGGTACGGAGTTGGTACACCCTTCGAAAGAGTGCGACTCAAATGCCCTGCAATCAAGGGGCGAACGGCGATCCATGGCTTCCGCGCCGCCCGAGTTGCAATCAAGCGTCGGGCGGATATCGCCTATTGCCGCGATCTGTCATCGTGTTGGTTCGCTTTGCGAAATGGCTTGCGTGCCGTAATTGAGCTCCATATGCCGCCGACGAAAGCATCTAGATCAGAACTCCTTTTGGGTCGAATACTAAGACATTCGGGGCTTTTGGCCATCGTTGTCATTACGCAAGCTCTCGTCAGCGACCTTCAGAAAACTTGGAACATCGACCACCATAAATTTTTGATTCTGCCCGATGCGGCTGATGATTGTAAGCTCGCGGGAACAGCCGACTTGCAAGCGGGTAACCAGCAGCAAGTCGGATACGTTGGAAGTTTGCTACCAGGCAAGGGTATGGAAATTATTGCCGATTTGCCCGCGCGATGCCCTTGGGCCATGTTTCATGTCGTAGGCGGGTCAACTGAACAAGTTCAACACTGGCAAAAACACTTAGCAGGCCTCCCCAATATTCGAATGATTGGCCATGTTCCCCCAGCCGAAGCGGCGACTTACGTCAACGCATTTGATGTCCTGCTCGCGCCGAACCAACCCCAAGTGTTGGTTGCCGGGGGCACGGACATTGGCCGGTTCACTTCGCCGCTGAAGATTTTTGAATACATGTCAGCCGAAAAGCCAATTCTGGCGTCGGACCTGCCAGTATTGCGAGAAGTTCTGCGGCAAGACGAAAACGCGAGGCTGGTGGATCCAACCGATCCGGACCAATGGGCCTTAGAATTGGCAATGCTGCGAGATCACCCCGATTTAGCAAAACGCCTTGGCGAGGCCGCCAGGAAAGAATGGTGCGACAGGTTTTCTTGGGACGCACGGGCCCGAACGATCGTTGATGAATTGTCGAATCGCTGAGTCGGCTGATAACTCAACCTTGGACACCCTTCCACGCATCCTATTTGCCGTTTTCCAAACGGGCAATCGGGCAAATGGTGGCGTCGAGAGCATCACGCAGGTCATCGAAGGTATGCCAGGAAGCGGCGCAGTATTGACACAAGTGAATACGGCGATCAACCAACGCTGGTTGCAGGCGAAATTTCAAGTCCGACAACTTTGGGTGCCCTATCCTCCTGGAGCGTCCTTTCGGCGTGCTGATATGTGGACCAAGCTCCTTTGGGTCATCAGTTTACTTATCAACAATTGGCGAACGTTTTGGATGATCCGGCGACTGAGTATCGACGTCGTCCATTGCAACGATCCGGCTCCATTTTGGCATGTAGTTCCGGGTGCTTGGGTTTCACGTACACCCGTCGTTCTGAACCTCCGCGACACAAAAGCTACAACCGAATCGGCCCAAGCGGGCCGGTACCGTCGAAAATTTCGCTTTGCAAGCGTTGTACTGGTCTTATCAAAGGAGATGGCCGAATTTTACGAACAATTGGTGGGATCGGATTTTTTGAGTCGAAGGGGTTTATCGGTTGAAGCTATCTACAGTATTGTAGACTTTCGAAGCATGCGGCCTGCGACGAAGGACGAGAAAATCGCCATGCGTCGTAGCCTCGGAATTGCACCTGAAAATTTCTTGTTGGGATTCATTGCTGCATTCAATGACAAAAAGAATCAATTGGAATTTATTCAGCGGGCATGTTCCATGATTTGTGATGGCTTACCCGCTGCAACGATTTGCTTCGTCGGTGATTTTCGCCCGGAGGAAGATGAATATGCGCGCCAGTGTCGTGACCGTGTTACATCGCTAGGAATTGAAGATCGCGTATTCTTCGCAGGCTACACAACCAGTGTTGCCGATTGGTACAAAGTAATGGATTTGGTCCTTGTACCAACACGAAAGGAGGGTTTGGCTCGCTGTATGATCGAATCGATGGCCTGCGGCGTCCCCGTCGTATCGTTCGATGTTTGTTCAGCGAAGGAAATTTTGATAGGTAATCGTTGCGGAGAAGTTGTGACACAAGGCGATTACTTCGCACTGGCTACGGCGACCGTAAAATTGGCCAAATCTCGAGAAACTTACACAACCATGTCACGCAACGCGGCTGATGCCGCACGCAAGCTGTTCGACGCAAACTCCGTCGTTAAGCAGTACATCGACTGCTACAGACGAGCAAACCGTCGAGATCGATTCCACTCAATTCAGAAGGTCAAACTGTAATCCGATGGCAAATGCTGTTCCAACTAACTGTCCGGCATGCGCCGACGCGAAAAATATGGAGGTCATTCACCGCGGATTGAGGTTCCGTGGTGAATTGACGATTCCAGTTTGGCGATGCAAAAGCTGCAATCATCGTTGGCTACCAACCACAGATGATGAGCAGCGCCAAATTGAAAAGAGTTATAGTGCGGAGTACACAGGGTTTCGCATCGATGATTTCTTCAACCAAACGGTCCGAGCCGAACTGGAACAACGACTTTCCGTGCTTGTTCCGCCGCCCGCCAAACTCTTAGACGTCGGTTGCGGGAACGGCGAATTTTTGGCGCTTGCCCAAGAATTCGGATACGACAGTCTTGGAATCGATGTTTCCCAGGACGGTGTTGCCATCGCCAGCAGCAAAGGCCTGAACGCCAAAGCTGTCAACTACCTAAGCTGGGAATTCCCCGATCGCTACAAGTTGATTACGATGTGGGATGTGATGGAACACTTGCAGAACCCGCATGCATTCGTGAGTCGAGCCAATGAATTGTTGGATGGCGGTGGCGTTCTGATTTTGAAGATTCCGAGTTTTGGCGCGTTCAATTTTTCAGTACTTCAGATTTTTCGATCTCGCGCCAGCGTGCTGCTTGGCGCTCCCGACCACATGCAGTATTTCACTCGAAACTCACTTGAACAATTGCTGAAACGAGCGGGATTCCCAGAAGTTGTCTGGTTTCCCAGCAAAAAGTTCAGGACGTACCCTCCCACGGGCTCGCTCAAGCGCCGGTTGTCTCGTTTTATCCAGCGGTGGATTGGGCGATTGTCCGGCAATGAGAACCTATACTTGGTCGCGACACGCACGCCAGTTGCATCCGATACGAAAAAACGCCTGACTCACTAGGCATCACCTTCACGAACTAGTTTGATTTTTCCTAACTTGGTCTAACGATTACTATGTCCGGCTCAATCAGAACCATTCCTATCAGCAACACCAATAAAATTGGCGCAGCGGTTAGCTCCGAAAGACAAGGCGGATTCCCGATACTTGAATTGCCCCAGATTTATCATACGGCATACGTTGTATTTTTCATCATGTACTCGCTGATTGTCGCGGCGTTTGCATTCGAGAATATGGGGTTTGTGGCCGTTGCCTCAGGGCTACTCAATATTTTTGCGATAGCCTTTCCAATCCTATTCTATCGCCGCGGAATGGGATTCGAAAACCCGTTGGTTATCTCATGCATCTTAGCAACTGTTGCATTGGTATCCAAACGAACCTTGGGGCTGATTTATGGTTTGCCCATCCATGCGGGGCTGTCTGGTTACAGCCCGCAGCGTCTTGAAGATGTGTATGCCTACGGCAATCTAATGACATCACTCAGCTTTTTTGCCACCTATGTGGGCTTCAATTTTGGTCAACAGTTTGCATCCTTTCGGCTTACTACTCTCGGTCATAACAAGGGCAAAGCGCTTTTTATCGTACTGACCATGACGGCTGTTTCGCTAATCTCGCTGGTGATTCTTGCATCGGCTTCGGGGGGAATCATCCAGCACATCGCGGGTACCGCCCGAGGTTTTAGAGGACTGGAAGTTGAAGGTGGAGCTTTCTATCGACCGCTCATTATGCTGGTGAACTTTTCGGTCTTTGCGGGTGTACTCTGCTTGACTTCGCGTCAGGCACCATTCATTTCTATATGTGTATGCGGGATTGCTATGGTCGTCGCCTATGTTGCCGATGGCCGTCGCAGTAGTGCCATTCTCCCACTGATCTTGTTCTTGTTGACCAACGCCATTGCAACACGACGGATTCCAGCAATTCGCGTGGTTTTGTTTGGAGCTGGTGCCGTTGCATTCCTTGGACTGGCATTGATATTTCGGGAAGCAAACTTTGGGTCCCGTTCTAGCTTAAATACTGACATTCTGCGAAGCGTTACGGTTTCAGACGCATTCGGACGTGCCACCAGCGAAATGGCCGCGCGGTCCGGCTCCCATTCACCGCTGTATGCTATTGTCGCCCGCGTTCCAGGTGAAGTTGATCACTTATATGGAGCTGGATACCTAAGGTGGTTCAATTTGTTCATACCACGCTTTATTTGGCCAGATAAACCTCGCGGAATCGACGTTGAAACGGCAGAAGTCTTTTTCGGTGCGAAGGGCTGGGGCATGCCACCAGGTACTGTTGGACAAGCGTTTTGGGAGTTCAATGTGTTCGGCGTTATCGGTGTCTTTTTTGTTGTCGGGATTATGAAACGAGTCTTTTTCGAATCCTTACGGTCCAATCCGTTGTCCTATATCACGTTGGCTTTGTATATCTTGTTGATTTTCTATTTTGAACCCGATCAAAACAACTTTCGAAACCTCGTATTCTTATTCCTGCCTTGTCTCCTGACGTTCAGAATTCTTGGCATGTTAAAATTTGGGCGATAAAGCACAGCCTACGTTTGCCGACAAGTTTTAATGGATTCAGACTCAGCAAAGACTCGAATCCTCTTTGTTGCACCGTCCCTGGGTGGAGGTGGAGCTGAGCGGCAATTGCTGCATATCGCCAATGGACTCAACGACACTGAGTTCGTGAAATCGATCTTCTGCATTCGGCGAGGTGGAGCCTACGAACAATTCTTAAAAAAAGAAGTGGCTACCACCTATCCAGAGACCCGTATCAAGTCTTCCACCTTGGGAACAATCCTAAGCCTATCACCTCTGCGGAAAACCATTGCCGAGTTTCAACCCGATATCCTAGTTTCGTTTCTCAATCATACATCGATCCTATGCTGGTCCGCGTTGCGCCCGGTCAGTCGCAAGGCCCAGCTTTGCGTATGCATCCAGAACAATTTATCCGAGGAGACACTGCGTACAACGCACCGCTTTCTACAGCCCACGTTTTGGAGATGTTTTGGCAAGACTGTAAAAAGTGCCGATGGATTGGTCTTTATCTCAAAGGGCGTAGAGAAAGATTTTAGACAACATTATCCTGATGTTCGCACGACCCCTTCGGAAGTTATTTACAATATTGGCACCATTCCCCAAAATTCTAGTCACGCTGAAAGCAACATTGCCGAAAATTACGGAGCTCCAATCATATTGGCTTGCGGACGACTCCATGAACAAAAAGACTACCCAACACTATTGCGTGCCTTCCAGCGCGTGGTTCAAAAAACAGACGCCAGACTCCACATCCTGGGAGAAGGGCCTGAACGCACAAAAATCGAGGAACTGATTGGCCATTTAGGCCTTCAATCTCGAGTATCCTTGCTGGGTTTTCAGTCCGATCCCGCAGCATATATGAAGGCCGCGCGAGTTTTTGTCCTCTCATCCAAATACGAGGGTTTTGGCAACGTTATTGTTGAAGCGATGTCGTTAGGTGTTCCAGTGGTTTCGACTCGCTGCCCCTATGGCCCGGATGAGATCATCCAGGATGAAGTCAACGGCCTGCTTGTGCCGGTGGGAAATGATGAACTACTGAGTGACGCGATCCTACGTGTCATCAAAGACGAGGCACTTCACGATCGGCTTGCAGAAAACGCTTTGGTTCGATGCCGCGATTTCACACCCGAGACGATTGTTCCACGATACGAAGAGTTCTTTCGTAGCCTGCTAAACCGGCCGGTGTGCAAAAACGGCGAATGAGAGTTACGGTTAGCTCTGATCATCGATTTGCTTTGACCCCCGATGGTCGAGCCTGGTCGCAGACGATGTTCCCTTACAAGTTTTGGGAACGATATTTAGAAGTCTTCGACGAAGTTGCAATTGTTGCGAGAGGTTCGAATTTGGATTGCGTTACATCGCAGTGGCACGAAGTCACCGGACCGCGTGTTTCATTTCTTCCAGTAGCGCATTACCACGGACCTAAACAATATCTTCGCAAGCTTCGTTCGATCCGAGCGTCGATTCAAACGGCATATTCACCTGGTTCCGCCTTTATCTTAAGAATGGACTCCAAAGTCGGGTCGATTTTGAGTCCAGTTCTATGGAAAAATCGGCATCCCTACGGAGTTGAAGTCATTGGAGATCCCTGGGATGTATTCTCGCCCGGAGCGTTTAAGCATCCACTTCGTCCGATATTCCGATGGATGTCCTATTGGAATCTAAGGAAACAATGTAGCAGGGCAACGGCCGTCACTTATGTAACGCAGCAGGCACTTCAGAAACGCTACCCTCCTTCGGCCAATTCGTATAGTACTTTCTATTCCGACGTAGAACTATCACCCGACGCATACGTCACCCAGCCCCGTATCTATCCGGAATCCATGCGACGCACGCGCTTGATCGCCGTTGGGACATTGGATGCTTTGTACAAAGGACCTGATACATTGCTCCAAGCCATTCATCAATGTATTACACAGCACGCAATGGATATCGAATTGACCTGGGTGGGTGATGGGGTTTGCCGAAAGCCCATGGAAGAATTGTCTCGTCAAATGGGGCTAGTGGATCGCGTATCGTTTGTCGGAAAGTTGCGGCAGGGAAGTGCTGTGCGCGATGCCTTGGATCAGGCGGATGTTTTTGTTCTTCCATCGCGGCAAGAAGGATTGCCCAGGGCAGTCGTTGAAGCCATGGCACGCGGACTCCCATGCATTGGATCAACAGTCGGCGGCTTTGGGGAACTCTTACCAACGGACTGTTTGATACCACCGAACAATTCGCACGCTCTGGCAGCAAAGCTCAAACATACGCTTGGCAATCCATCCGAACTGAACGCAATGTCCCGAAGAAACCTTGAGAAATCACGCGAGTATAGCGATGACCAATTGAGAATCAGGCGCCTTGCATTCTATCAGCATGTACGACAAATTACTCAGGCCTATCAGGCAAAACTCGGAGTTTCAATTGCCTAAACGGCTACTACTCGTCGACTCACGCCCACATTCCCTGTATGGCGCTCAGAAAAACTTGTGGAAATTGGCCACCGCCCTCGATCCATCAAGATATCGTATTACGTACGTCGCGCCAGCCGATGGAAAAATGGCTGAACTCTTCCGATCCAGTTCCATCGATGCTGTAGTCGTCCCGATCGGCTCGACTACCAACCAGTTCGGTGGAGCGGTACTCAGATACGGGCTATGGGGCAAGTTTCTGGTTGGTTTGTCGATTATCCAATTCTCCTGGCACTTTTGGCGACGATTCCGAAAGGATCGACCCGACGCCGTATTCACGAACGACATAAGGGCGCTGGTTTACTGCACGCCGGTACTACTCTTGACGCGTTGGCCGGGCGTCTGGTTTCACCAAACCGATGGAAAACCCGACTGGCTGACGTGGCTGGGCGTTCGAGTCGCGCGAAAGGCATTAGTGATTGCGAGCGCATGTCGTTCGATTTTCACACCGCGAGATCAAGCGAAGTTTGCCGACAAAATCGAAGTTTTCCACAGCGGATTTGAAATTCCCAACTGGTCCAAGGTTTGCAATAAGCAGTCCGGATTGGAGTACCGCAAACAATTGAACGTGCCCCAAACGGCCAAAGTCGTGGGATTGGTAGCCGCAATTCATGAGCGCAAAGGACACGACGCGCTGGTCGCGGCCTCCCACGAAGTCCTAAGTCGAGTCGACGATGCTTATTTCGTGTTTATCGGCGATTCATCGAGTACATCACAAGAATTCGAACACAAGCTTCGGCAATTGGTCGCAATATCGAGTCACCCAGAGCGATTTATTTGGGCAGGTTTTTGCAATGACATGCAAGCCGCCTATTCGGCGATCGACGTCGTCGTCTTGCCGAGTCGTTCCGAAGGGTTGCCAGGAGTATTGATTGAAGCACTCGCACACGGAAAGCCAGTGGTGGCGACAGAAATTGCTGGTGTTTCGGACATTATCACTGATCCGGTTCACGGTCGAATGGTTCCGGTTGATCATGTTCCCGAGTTAGCTAAGGCGATTTGCGAAATACTCCTGTCCAATTTCAATTCGGAGGAACAAGCCAAAGCCCGGCGGGAACACGTCGAGAACAATTTCTCGATGACCAAATATACGCAGCGTTTTGATGAAATCATAGCCAGCCTGAACGAAAACAACTGAGCGAATGATTGCTGCTGCAAATTGCGAATCGGAACCGAAGATCAATCATCCACCTCGACTGTTGATCGCCATTACGGACCCATCGAGCACAGCGATTTTGCGAGGGCAATTGAAGTATATCAGAGATTCTGGATTTAGCGTCTGGTTCCTTTGCAACCCCGGCGACCTAGTCGACAAGTTCGCCGAGGCTGAAGGCATTGCGTCAGTGACGGTTCCCATGCACCGCCAGGTCAATCCATTCTTTGATTTGGTGAGCGTGGTTCGGACGGTTCGAGTACTGCGACAGATTCGTCCCGACATTGTCAATGCATCAACGCCAAAGGCTGGCTTAATCGTACTGCTAGCCGCCTGGATTTGTAGAATCAAGGTCCGAATTTTTACTCTTCGCGGCATTCGATCCGTCACCTTGCGTGGGCTGCCTCGATTCGTCGTTGGCCTGGCCGAAAAGTTTACCTGCTCGCTGGCCACTCAGGTACTATGTATCAGCGATGGCATTAAGCAAACTGGGCTTAGCCTTGGATATTTTGGGAATGTGAAAGCTGTTGTCCTGGGTAGCGGTTCAAGCAATGGCGTCGACTTAACGCGATTTACGCCTAGCTTTGAAAAGGAAACGCAAGCTAAGGAGTTACGAGAACGTATCGGTATACCTGACAATTCTCCTGTTGTAGGTTACGTTGGGCGTTTGGTCCGCGACAAAGGCCTAGTTGAACTGATCGAGGTCTGGCAGATTCTCAAACGCGAGTACACACCGATCCACCTGCTACTGATTGGCGAGTGGGAAACGTCGAACCGTATTCCAGAAGCGACAAAACGCGTTATGCTCGAAGACGAAACGGTCCATATTGTTCCATTCATGCCGGACCCGTCATTTGCATACCTCGCCATGGATCTACTGGTTTTACCAACTTACCGCGAAGGCTTCGGAAACGTGCTGCTAGAAGCCAATGCAATGGGCATTCCCGTCGTGGCATCTCGCGTCGACGGCTGCGTCAATGCAGTCGAGGATGGAGTTAGCGGCAAGTTGGTAGGATGCAAGAGCACAAACCAACTTGCGCGCGCGATTCGCAGTTATCTTGATTCGCCGTCCCTAAGGCGGGAGCATGGACAATCGGGGCGAAAACGCGTTGAAAAACTGTTCCGCCGCGAAGTCGTTTGGGAAGCTCAACTTCGCAACTATCTCGGCCTGTTGGATGGGATAACGTGAAAGACCGGAACCCAAATCGAAACCGAATTTTTATTCTTGGGAACCATGGTGTCTATTTGATCAGCTTCCGAGGTGATTTCATTCAAATGTTGATATCACGGCGGATAGAGGTTCACGTTGGAGTGCCAAACGTTGACGATCACGTTCGTTCAACTTTAAAGGAATGGGGTTGTACTGTTCACGAATTCGGGCTTGAACGGGCCGGATTAAATCCATTGCAGGACCTCAAATTTCTTATCCAGGTGCGGCAGACGCTAAAGCAAATTTCGCCCGATGTTTTCTTTGGCTATACCATCAAGCCTGTGATCTATGGAACATTTGCTGCCGTATCAGCTCGCATACCACGCCGTTGTGCAATGATTACAGGATTGGGAACTACTTTCAGCACAAAAACGACCGGCGTGAAGAAATTCGTACTAACGTTTGGTCGATGGTTGTATAGGAATGCTCTGCATCGGGCGCATTTGATTGTATTTCAGAACCCTGATGACCGTCGCTTGATTGTCGAGAGATTCTCGATCGACCCAATCAAAACTCGGATCGTCAATGGCTCAGGTGTGAATACGACCCGCTATCCAGTTCAACCGTTGCCCGATGAGCCGGTGTTTCTGCTCGTCGCCAGGTTACTTGGCGATAAAGGTGTTCGCGAATATGCCTCGGCAGCCAAGCTAGTTCAACAGAAGTTTCCCAAAGTAAGATTTCAGATTGCGGGCTGGATTGATGAGAATCCATTTTCCATTCGCCAAGATGAGCTTGACGATTGGTGTCGGAGTGGAACGATCGAATACCTCGGAAAATTGGATGACGTGCGTCCAGCGATCGCAAGTTGCTCAACCTTTGTCTTGCCGTCGTTCTATGGTGAAGGCGTGCCAAGGACAATTCTCGAGGCGATGTCCATGGGACGACCGATCATTACGACCGATTCCCCTGGCTGTCGTGAAACAGTCGTCCCCGGGAAAAATGGATTCTTGGTTGCAACCCGCTCGGTCGAACCGCTCGCCGAAGCAATGCTAAAATTGATCGAAAACCCAGAACTCCGATCATCGATGGGCAGAGCGAGCCGCAAGTTGGCAGAAGAGAAATTCGACGTGCATAAGGTAAACGAAAGTCTCTACTCATATCTCTTCCAAGACTCACAATGATTCGAAGCAACTGCAGAGCGACTTTCCGAACTACCCCGCATGAAACGTAGAGCCCTGATCACTGGCATAACCGGGCAAGACGGCTCTTATCTGGCTGAATTGCTGCTGAGCAAAGGATATGGAGTTCACGGAGTCGTTCGCCGAAGTAGCACCTTCAATACCAAGCGCATCGACCATCTTTGCGGCGATTCGCACGGAACTGGCGCGCAATTGGTCTTGCATTACGGGGATTTGACCGATGGTCAAAATATTACCAACCTCGTTTTGGAGATTCGTCCCGATGAAATTTATAACCTGGGTGCCCAGTCTCATGTTCGAGTGTCGTTCGACGAGCCCGCTTACACCATTCAAGTCGTCGGCGTCGGAGCCCTGAATGTTCTTGAAGCAGCGCGAATGCTGAATAAAGAAAAGGAAGTTCGCATTTACCAAGCGTCTTCGTCCGAAATGTACGGTGTTGTATCGGAGTCACCACAGAACGAATCGACCCCGTTCAATCCTCAAAGTCCCTACGCATGTGCAAAGGTCTACGCTTATCATCAGACTGTCAACTATCGTCGGGCTTATGACTTGTTTGCGGTCAACGGCATCTTGTTCAACCACGAATCGCCGCGGCGTGGAGAAACGTTTGTAACTCGCAAAATCACACGGGCCGCAACACGTATCAAAATGGGTTTGCAAGATAAGCTCTATTTGGGAAATCTTGAAGCGCAGCGAGATTGGGGATACGCAAAAGAATACGTGGAAAGCATGTGGATAATGTTGCAACAACCTCGGCCGGACGACTTCGTCGTGGCAACTGGCCAGACTCAATCGATTCGTCAATTCCTAGACTACACATTTGGCTATCTGGATTTGGACTGGCAAGAGTTTGTTGAAATCGACCCACGTTATTTTCGCCCAACCGATGCAAATTTGATGCTGGGAGACTACTCAAAGGCCAAACGAGAGCTTGGGTGGGAACCCAAAACGTTTTGTGAACAACTTGCGCACATCATGGTCCAAGCCGATTTGAAATTGGCTGAGCAAGAGGCTACTTGTCAGTGCTGAAACGACTCTTGGACGTGGCTGGATCAAGCCTTGGACTGATCG
>WPCK01008447.1_pt1 | contig 13444 bp, 10 predicted proteins | sample 5399851 | NCBI WGS metagenome assembly WPCK01 (sample SAMN12869471, study PRJNA574797) | sludge metagenome | isolation source: wastewater treatment of pH11 | place: China:Beijing | collected 2019-05-20
TGGGGGGTCGAGGGTGACCGTCACGCGGTCGGCGATGGCGAAGCCGGCGTCCTTGCGGAGGTCGTTCAGGGCGCGGACCACCTCGCGGGCGGTGCCCTCGAGCCTCAAGGCGTCGTCGAGGTCGAGGTCGAGGGCGACGGCCCAGCCGGCCTCTTCGGCGAGGGCGAGCTCCTCGTGACGGGAGGCCCGCACCTCGACGTCGTCGACGGTGAGGGTCTCGCCGGTGACCACCACCGAGCCGTCGGCGTCGAGGGCGGCCTTGACCGCGGCGCCGTCGGCGTCGGCCAAGGCGGCCTTCACGTCGTTCACCTTGGCGCCCAGGCGGGGCCCGAGGGTCTTGTAGTTGGGGATGACCGTCCAGGTCATGAGGCCCGACAGCGTGTCGATGGCCTCGAGCTCCTTGACGTTCAGCTCGCCGGCGATCTCGGCCTTCACCTCGTCTCCCAGGGTGGCGCCGGGGGCGAGGAGCATGGCCCGGCGCAGGGGCTGGCGCACCTTCATCTTGGCATCGGTGCGGGCGGCACGACCGAGGGCGACGAGGCGCCGGGCGCCGGCCATCTCCTCGGTGAGGCCGGGGTCGTGCACCCCGAGGGGCGCGGGCCAGTCGGAGAGGTGCACCGAGACCTCGCCGGTGAGGGTGGAGTAGAGCTCGTCGGCCAGGAAGGGACAGTAGGGCGCCAGGAGCTGGGCGGCGACCACCAGGCAGCGGTGCAGGGTGGCGTGGGCATCGGGGTCGGAGCTCTTCCAGAACCGCGAGCGGGAGCGCCGCACGTACCAGTTGGAGAGGTCGTCCACGAAGCGAACGATGCGGTTGGCCCCGCCGAGGGCGTCGAAGCCATCGAGGGCCTGGGTAACGGTGGCGATGGTGTCGTCGAGCTCGGACAGCACCCAACGGTCGAGGACGTGGCTGGGAGAGAGGGTCTCGCCGGTCGGGGCCCAGCCATCGAGGTCGGCGTAGGTGACGAAGAAGGAGTGGACGTTCCAGAGGGTGACGAGGGTCTGGCGGGTGGTCTCGCGGATGCCCTCCTCGAAGACCCGCCGGGGGGTCCAGGGCTGTCCGGCGGCGAAGAAGTACCAGCGCACCGAGTCGGCCCCGAAGCGGTCGAAGAGGTCCCACGGGTCCATGACGTTGCCCTTGGACTTCGACATCTTGGCGCCGTGCTCGTCGACGATGTGGCCGAGGCACACGACGTTGCGGTAGGGCGTCTGGTCGAACACGAGGGTGTTCACCGCGAGCAGGGAGTAGAACCAGCCGCGGGTCTGGTCGATGGCTTCGCAGATGAAGTCGGCCGGGAAGGCGTCGACGAAGCGGTCGGTCGGGTCGAAGGGGTGGTGGTGCTGCGCCGACGGCATCGAGCCCGAGTCGAACCAGGCGTCGAGCACCGGGGCGAGGCGGGTGGTGGGAGCGCCGCAACCGTCGGCCGGACAGGTGAAAGTGACCTCGTCCACGTACGGCCGGTGCAGGTCGAGGTCGGTGAGGTCGCGGTCCGCGAGGACGGCCAACTCGGCCACCGAGCCGATGCAGGTGTCGTGGCCGGCATCACAGCGCCACACCGGTAGCGGCGTGCCCCAGTAGCGATCACGGGACAGGGCCCAGTCGACGTTGCCCTCGAGCCACTTGCCGAAGCGCCCGTGCTTGAGGTGCTCGGGGTGCCAGCCGATGGCTTCGTTCTCTCGCAGGAGGTCGGCGCGGCGTTCGGACGTGCGGGCGAACCACGACGTCTTGGCCCAGTAGAGCAGCGGCGTGCCGCAGCGCCAGCAGTGCGGGTAGGCGTGCTCGTAGGCCTCCTCGGCCTCGAGGCGGCCACGGGCGGTGAGGTCCTCGATGATGCTGCGGTCGGCATCCTTCACGAACTGGCCCGCCCAGGGCGTGATCTCCGCGGTGAAGGCGCCGTCGGGGCCGACGGGGTTGAGGACGGGCAGGTCGTGCTCGCGGCCGACCGCGGCGTCCTCCTCGCCGAAGGCGGGCGCGATGTGGACGAGGCCGGAGCCGTCGTCCGTGGAGACGTAGTCCGCGGGGACGACCCGGGCACCCCGATCGTCCACCTCCAACAGGGTGAAGGGCCGCTCGTAGTGCCACCCGACGAGATCGGCGGCGGTGAGGCGCTCGACCACCGGCGCCTCGGGGTAGCGCCGGGCGGCGGCGGCCTCGGCCATCACGAGGTCCGGGCGGTCGTCGTCGGTGTGCACCCGGACGTAGGCGATCCCGGGGCCGATGGCGACACCCACGTTGGACAGCAGCGTCCAGGGTGTGGTCGTCCAGACCAGCAGGTCGACGGGATCGTCGTCGGGTCGGCCGGCCACCGGGAAGCGGACGTAGATGGAAGGGTCGACGACGTCCTGGTAGCCCTGGGCAACCTCGTGCGACGAGAGCGCCGTGCCACAGCGGGGGCAGTACGGCGAGACCCGGTGGCCCTCGTAGAGCAGGCCCCGGTCCCACATCTGCTTGACCAACCACCACACCGACTCCACGTAGGAGTTGTCGAGGGTCCAGTAGGCGTCGGCGGTGTCGATCCAGGTGCCTGATCGATCGGTGAGCGTGGTCCAATCCTCGACGTAGCGGTGCACCGAGGCTCGGCATCGAGCGTTGAACTCCGCGATGCCGAAGGCCTCGATGTCGGCCTTGGTGGCGAGGCCGAGCTCCTTTTCGACCTCGAGCTCGACGGGCAGGCCGTGGCAGTCCCAGCCCCCTTTGCGGGGCACCTTGCGGCCGCGCATGGTCTGGAACCGGGGGAAGATGTCCTTGTACACGCGCGCCCACACGTGGTGCAGGCCGGGTCGCCCGTTGGCGGTCGGTGGACCCTCGTAGAAGATCCAGGGCTCGCCGTCCTTGCGCAGCCGAGCCACCTCGGCCACCACATCGCCGTCGGCCCAGCGCGCTGCGGTGCGGGCCTCGAGGGCGGGGAGGTCGAGTTGGGGATCCACGGGGCCGAACGCCATAGCGCCCTTAGAGTAAGAGGTGGCGCGCCTCCTACGGCGCGTCGGCGCCATCATTCGACGCCACCGACCCCGAGGAGCGGCCGTGCGCACCATGTCGAGCAGCAGGGCACCGCGATGAACAGCGTCTACGAGGTGGACGACGACGGCGCCCTGGTCGTCTCCGTCCATGCCCAGCCGGGTGCCGGTCGCTCGCAGGTCGTGGGCCGCCACGGGGATGCCCTCAAGGTCCGGGTCGCCGTGCCGCCGGTCAACGACCGGGCCAACCTCGCCATCGCCGCGCTGTTGGCCGGGCGATTCGGGGTCAAGGACAAAGACGTCGTCCTGGTGGCCGGGGGCAAGAGCCGTCAGAAGCGCTTTCGCATCACCGGGGTGGACCCCGACGAGGTCGACCGGCTCCTCGAGTCGGCCCTCGACACCGGGAAGAGCGTGCCCGGCCGTGGCGTTCGAGAGCCACGTCCACCCACGACCCAACCTTGACCCCCGGCGGTCTCTGGCGTACAGTCCGGCACCTTTTGCCCGCCAGGTCCCGGCCACAGGGCGACGCCGGAGGGCTCGACGAGGATCGGAGTTCCATGCCGAGAGCCACAGCAGCCGCAACGAAGTCGACGCGCGCCACCAAGGGCGCGACGGCGAAGAAGACGACGACCACCAAGAAGGCGCCCGCCAAGAAGGCCGCTCCTTCCGCAAAGGAAACCCCTGTGAAGAAGGCTCCGGCCTCGAAGACGCCGGCCAAGAAGGCGGCTCCGGCCGCCAAGAAGGCCGCGCCGGCCAAGGCCCCCGCCAAGGCCACCAAGGCGCCGGCGAAGGCCGCCAAGGCCCCCGCGAAGGCGGCGGCCCCCGCCGCCCCGGTGAAGAAGGCCGCCCCGGCGGCCAAGAAGTCCGCCAAGGCCGCTCGCAAGCGGGTGACGCCCGTCGCGGCCAAGGCCCCGGCCAAGCTCGACGCCTTCCAGACGAAGCGTCGGGAGGACCTCATCGCGGAGCGGGCCACCTACGAGCGCCAGGCCGACTCCCTCCAGGCCGAGGCCGATCAGCTCGCCGCCGAGCGTGAGCCCGGTGACGTCCAGTTCGACGAGGAGTCGGGCGAGGGCGACACCCTGGCCGTCGAGCGCGAGCGCGACCTCGCCCTCAGCGCCCAGGCCCGCGCCGCCATCGACGAGATCGACGCCGCCCTCGAGCGCCTCGTCAACGGCACCTACGGCATCTGCGAGCGCTGCGGCAAGAACATCGGCAAGCCTCGCCTCGAAGCCCTCCCGCACGCCGCGCTGTGCATCGACTGCAAGGCGGGCGGCCTCGGCCGCCTCTGAAGCCGGCGCCCATGGCTGACGGACGCGGCAACGGCCGCCACCTGGTTCTCACCGCATCGGTGGCCATCGCCGTCTACGCGCTCGACCAGCTGTCGAAGTCCTGGGCCGTCGATCGCCTGTCCGACGGTCGCACCATCGACCTCATCGGGAGCTTGCGCTTCAACCTCGCCTTCAACAGCGGGGCCGCGTTCAGCCAGGGCACCGGGTCCGGCCCGATCATCGCCCTGATCGCGGTGGTGGTCGTGGTCGTGCTGCTCTGGACCGGTCGGTCCTCGACCTCGCGCACCAGCGCGTTCGCGGTCGGCCTCGTGGTGGGCGGCGCGGTCGGCAACCTGAGCGACCGCCTGCTGCGGGACGGCCCCGGTGGGTTCTTCGGCGGTGCCGTCGTCGACTTCGTCGACCTGCAGTGGTGGCCCATCTTCAACGTGGCCGACAGCGCCATCGTCATCGGCGGCATCCTGCTGGTGCTCAGCGCCGGGCTCTCCGCCAAGGTCGACGCCGCGGGGGACCCCGAGACCGGCGGGGACGCAGCGGCCGCCGAGCCCGGGTCGGACGAGACCTCGTCCGATCGCGCCGAGCACCCGACGTGACCGCGCAGGAACAGGTCGTCCCCGACGCCCTCGCCGGCGAGCGCGTCGACCGGGTCATCTCGTTCGTCACCGGGTGCAGCCGCTCCGCCGCGGCCGCCCTCGTCGCGGGCGGGACCGTGCTGGTGGACGGGACGCCGGTCACCACCCGGTCGACCCGGGTCGAGGCGGGCCAGGTCGTCACGGTGCCGGACGTGGCGGAGGTGTCGACCGCCTGCGTGCCCGACCCCTCCGTGTCGCTGGCCGTCGTGTTCGAGGACGACACCGTCCTCGTGGTGGACAAGCCCGCCGGGCTCGTCGTGCACCCGGGCGCCGGCCACGACCACGGCACCCTCGTCCAGGGGGCGCTGGCGCACTCGCCGAGCCTCGCGGGGGTGGGGGATCCCGCCCGCCCCGGCATCGTCCACCGCCTCGACCACGGCACCTCGGGGTTGATCGTGGTGGCCAAGACCCAGGGCGCCTACGAGTCGCTGGTCGACCAGTTCGGCTCGCGGAGCGTCGAGCGGCGCTACCTGGCCCTGGTCTGGGGCCACCCCGACGACGAGGTCGGCCTCATCGACGCCCCGATCGGTCGCTCGGTGCGCAGGCCCACCCGGATGACGGTGTCCGCGTCAGGTCGCGAGGCCCGCACCCGCTTCCAGGTGCAGGAGCGATTCACCCAGCCCGTCGACGTCGCCCTCATCGCCTGCAGGCTCGAGACCGGCCGCACCCACCAGATCCGTGTGCACCTGTCGGCCATCGGCCACGCCGTGGTGGGCGACGATCAGTACGGCGGGGTTCGCCAGACGCTGCCGAGCGATCGGCCGCTGCTGCACGCCGCCACCCTCGGGTTCACCCACCCGGCCACGGGCCAGCACGTGGCCTTCGAGGCGCCCCTCCCGGCGGACTTCCGCCGGGTCCTCGACGTCCTGTCGTAGGCGTGGGCGCCGGCGAGGTCCACCTAGACCTCGCTGAGGTCGACCTCCGGGGCGTCGTCGGGGGCGCTGGCGTCGGGCCAGGGGAGCTGGCCGCGCGTCATGCCGGCGAGGTCGGCGAGGTGGTAGGACTCGAGGAACCGGCGCATGTGCTCTCCGGCATCGCCCCAGATGGCGAGCAGGACGCACTGGCCCTCGTGGTCGCACGCCCCGTTCGTGTGGGGCTCGCCGAAGTCGCCGGCGACGATTGGGCCGTCGACCGCGCTCACGATGTCGGACAGGGTGATCTCGTCGGGCGGCCGGGCGAGCACGTAGCCTCCGCCCACCCCACGCTTCGAACGCACCAGGCCGGCACCCTTCAGGGCGAGGAGGATCTGCTCAAGGTAGGGCTGGGGCAAGCCGGTGCGTTCGGCGATGTCGCGCACCGACGTCGGGCCCTCGGCCTCGGCGTGCAGGGCGAGTGACAGCAACGCGCGGCTCGCATAGTCGCCCCTTGTCGAGACCTTCACAGTCGACATGCTAGGACCCTCCACCCTCCCAACTGGCCGACGGCGGTCGAAGGTGATGGAGTGGAAGGGCAACCGACCGCCGAGGCCGGTCGCCGAAAGGACCGAGGTGGGCGATCATCCGCTTGTCCCCGACTACGGGGGTGCGTGTCTGAGCAACGTCGTCCCGGCCCTGCTCGAGCCGGGCGAGGCGACGCCGCCCTGGCTCCCCGCGATCGCCGCGGAGGCCGACCAGGTGGTCCTGCTGTTGCTCGACGGGCTCGGCTGGGAGCAACTCGAGGACCGTCGCCACCTCGCACCCAACCTGAGCGCGATGGCCGGCGCCGACATCCTCACGGTTGCCCCCAGCACCACCGCCGCCGCCCTCACCTCGCTGGCCACGGGCACCGCTCCCGGGGATCACGGTGTGGTGGGCTACCGGGTCCTCCAGGACGGCGATGTGTTGAACATCCTCCGCTGGAGCACCCCCTCCGGCGATGCCCGTCGGCGCATCGAACCCCGCTCCGTGCAATCGGAGCCGGCCTTCGGGGGTCAACGGCCACCGGTGGTCACCCGGGCCGAGTTCGCGGACACGGGTTTCACGCAGGCGCATCTCGACCGGGTTCGCTTCACCGGGTATCGCGTGCCGTCGACCCTCGTGACCGAGGTGGGGCGCCTCGCCGGCGCCGGCGAACCCTTCGTGTACGCGTACTACGACGGCATCGACAAGGTCGCCCACGAGTACGGCCTGCGCGAGCACTACGACGCCGAGTTGGCCTTCGTGGACCGCCTGGTGGGCGACGTCCTTGCCGTCCTGCCGGCGGGTGCGGCACTCGTGGTCACCGCCGATCACGGGCAGGTGGACGTCGGCGACAGGATCGTGGCCCCCGACCCGGAGGTGCTCGGCCACGTGCGCCAGCAGTCCGGTGAGGGGCGGTTCCGCTGGCTGCACGCGTTGCCTGGGCACGAGCACGCCCTCGCCGAGGCAGCTCGGGCCTGTCACGGGGAGCAGGCTTGGGTGCGAACGCTCGCCGAGGTGGAAATGGAGGGTTGGTTCGGCTCGACCATCAGCGACGCCGCTCGCGTTCGCCTGGGTGACGTCGCGCTCGTGGCCAGGGAGGACATCTCGTTCTCCGATCCTGCGGATTCGGGAGTGTTCGAGCTCGTCGGCCGACACGGTTCGCTCACGCCGGCCGAGATGCGCGTGCCGCTGCTTGCCGCGGCGGCCGGCTGAACTCGGGTAGGAAGGAGCGATGTCCGACATGTCCGAACAGACGAGCACCGACGCGTTCGCCGACGCCCCGGTCCAGCGGGGTGAGATCGTGTTGCCCGATGCCGAGGTGCCCGCGGCGCCCGGGGGCGCCGATGAGCCTCCTCGCGAATCGGTCTCCGAGCCCGCCAAGGTGATGCGGGTCGGTTCGATGATCAAGCAGCTCCTCGAGGAGGTGCGCTCCACCGACCTCGACGAGTCGAGCCGTGAGCGGGTGAAGGAGATCTACGAGACGTCGGTCCGTGAGCTCGCCTCCGCGCTCTCGCCCGATCTGCAGGCCGAGCTCGATCGGCTCACGCCGCCGTTCGCCGAGGATGCCGTACCCAGCGAGGCCGAGCTGCGAGTGGCCAAGGCGCAGCTCGTGGGATGGCTCGAGGGTCTGTTCCACGGCATCCAGGCCACGTTGTTCGCCCAGCAGATGGCCGCTCGCCAGCAGCTCGACGGCATGCGGGGCCAACTCCCACCGGGGGCAGAGGTCGAGCACACCGGCCCTGCCGGCCAGTACCTCTAGAGGTCGAGGGTGCCGCCGGCCGCGATGCCGGCGTAGCGCAGGATCTTGGCCTTCGCGGTCGTCAACAGGTCCCGAGGCGCCTCCGCGGTCCGGCTCGCCACCGACAAGGCCTCGTCCAGCACGCGCTCGGCAGGCACCACGGATCGCAGCAGCCCGAGTCGATGCGCCTCGGCTGCATCGATCTCGCGGCCGGTGAGGCACAGGTCCCGCGCGGTGGCCCCGCCCACGAGCTCGCGCAACGGGGCGTAGACGACGGGCCCGAACATCCGCTCGGGATGGGCGAACCGGGCGGTGTCGGCGGCGACGCGAACGTCGCAGAGCACCGCCAGGTCGAAGCCACCCGCGATGGCGGGACCGTTGACGGCAGCCACCAGGGGCAGCGGGAACCGGAGGACGGTTGCGTGGTAGCGATCACTCGACGCCCACAAGCGCTCGCCGAACGCAGGATCGTCGGCCGCGAGGCGGAACTCGCCCAGGTCGAAGCCCGAGGAGAAGGTGGTCCCCGCTCCCGTCAGGACCACACATCGGACGCCGACGTCGGCGGCAAGGGCGTCCAGGGCGTCGCTGAGCGCGTCGCGGAGCTCGATGGACAGTGCGTTGCGCCGTTCGGGGCGGTCGAGGGTCAACACCACGACGCCCTCCGCAGGTCGCTCCTCATGGAGGGGGTTCGGCATCGGAGGCAGCGCTCCTCTCGTTGGGCTACCGTGGCGAATCACACGGATGTAACTCATCCCCAGGCTGGGGATGATGGTTGTGGACCGTGTGTGGACAGCAGTATCGGCCATTTTGGCCACCGCACCAGCCGCAAAGGAGTCCCTGTCGGGTGCCTGATTCATTCACCCACCTCCACACCCACACCGAGTTCTCGATGCTCGACGGTGCCTCCCGCGTCGGCGAGGTGGTGGCGGCGGCTGCGGCCGACGGCCAGCCGGCCCTGGGCATCACCGACCACGGCAACATGTATGGGGTCCTGGACTTCTATCGGGAGTGCCGAGACCAGGGGATCAAGCCCGTCATCGGCAGCGAGCTCTACCAGGCCTACGACAGCCGCCACGAGCGCCCGTCGCGCCGAGGCCGCCAGGACGACTCCGGAGGCGACACCGAGGGCGGCCGCAAGCTCTACTACCACCTGATCGCGCTGGCCGAGAACAACACCGGCTACAAGAACCTCATCCAACTGGCCAGTCGCGCCTTCCTCGAGGGCTACTACTACAAGCCCCGGGTCGACTGGGAGCTGCTCGAGAGCCACAGCGAGGGCGTCATCGTGACGACGGGCTGCCTGGGCGGCCACGTGCTCCAGTCCCTCCTCCAGGACGACTTCGATGCTGCGCTCAAGAAGGCCGGCCGCCTCCAGGACATCTTCGGGCGCGACAACCTCTTCGTCGAGCTCCAGGACCACGGCATCCCCGAGCAGACCCGCACCAACCCGCAGCTCATCGAGATCGCCCGGCAACTCGATGCGCCGCTGTTGGCCACGAACGACAGCCACTACACCCACCGCGACGACGCCAAGGCCCACGACGCACTCCTCTGCGTGCAGACCGGCGCCCTCGTGAGCGATCCCGACCGCTTCAAGTTCCACGGGGACGGCCACTACCTGAAGAGCGCCGCCGAGATGCGCACGTTGTTCCGCGAGGTTCCCGAGGCCTGCGACAACAGCCTCTGGATCGCCGAGCGCTGCGACGTCGAGATCGACTTCGGCAAGCCACAACTGCCGGTGTTCCCCCTCCCGCCCGAGTTCGCCCCGGACCTGTCGGGCGTCGAGCTCGGGACCGTCGACGAGGCCGGCGCCGACGCCCTGCGGGAGAGGGCCGCGGCCGAGTACTTGAAGCACCTCACCTTCGAAGGTGCCAAGCAGCGCTGGGGAATGCCACTTCCGGACAAGGTCGTCGAGCGCATCGCCTACGAGCTCGAGACCATCAACAACATGGGGTTCTCGCAGTACTTCCTCATCACCTGGGACCTCATCCGCCACGCCCGCGATGCGAACATCCGTGTCGGCCCCGGTCGAGGCAGCGCCGCCGGCTGCTGTGTGGCCTACTGCCTCCGCATCACCGACCTCGACCCCATCAAGTACGACCTCCTCTTCGAACGCTTCCTCAACCCCTCCCGCATCTCGATGCCCGACATCGACATGGACTTCGACTCCCGCTACCGGGACGAGATGATCCGCTACGCGGCCGAGCGCTACGGGCGCACCCACGTCGCCCAGATCGTCACCTTCTCCACGATCAAGGCCCGTGCCGCGGTGCGCGACGCCGCTCGCGTGCTCGGCTACCCGTACGTGGTCGGCGACAAGATCGCCAAGCTCATGCCGCCGTTGATCATGGGCCGGGACACGCCGCTGTGGGCCTGCCTCGACGAGCACGAGAAGTACACCGACGGCTACAAGATGGCCGGCGACCTGCGCTCGCTCTATGAGACCGACACCGACGCCAAGTCCGTCATCGACGTGGCCCGCGGCCTCGAGAACCTGCGCCGCCAGGACGGCATCCACGCCGCCGCGGTGGTGATCACCAAGGACGAGCTCACCGACTACCTGCCCATCCAGCGCAAGCCCGAGTCCGGCCAGGACCCCGAGGACGCTCCGGTCGTCACCCAGTACGAGATGCACGGGGTCGAGGACCTCGGTCTGCTCAAGATGGACTTCCTGGGCCTGCGCAACCTCGACGTGCTCTCGGACACCGTCGAGATGGTCAAGGAGATCCGCGGCGTCGACCTCGACATCGACAACGTGGACCTCGACGACGACAAGACCTTCGAGATGCTCCAGGCGGGCGACTCGATCGGGGTCTTCCAGTTGGAGGGCGGCCCCATGCGGGCCCTGATGCGCTCGCTGGCGCCCACCTCGTTCGACGACGTCGCCGCCCTCGTGGCGCTGTACCGGCCGGGCCCGATGTCGGCGAACATGCACAACGACTACGCCGATCGCAAGAACGGCCGCAAGGACATCACCTACGAGCACGGTGACCTCGAGGCCATCCTGGGCGACACCTACGGGCTGATGATCTACCAGGAGTCCGTGATGCGGGTGGCGCAGAGCATCGCCGGGTTCTCGCTGGCCGAGGCCGACAACCTTCGCAAGGCCTGCGGCAAGAAGAACCGCGAGCTCATCGCCAAGGAGCGCGAGAAGTTCGTGGCCGGCTGCGAGCAGCAGGGCTACGGCTCGGAGCTCGGGACGTCCCTGTTCGACATCATCGAGCCCTTCGCCGACTACGCCTTCAACAAGAGCCACGCGTACGGCTACGGCCTCGTCGCCTACCAGACCGCCTACCTCAAGGCGCACTACCCGGTCGAGTACCTCGCCGCCCTGCTCACCAGCGTCAAGACCTCGCTGGAGAAGGCCGCGGTGTACCTCAACGAGTGCCGCCAGATGGGCATCCCGGTCCTGGTGCCCGACGTCAACGTCTCGCAGTCCAACTTCACCGCCCTCGTGGACCGCACCGAGCCCGCCAAGGTGGAGGGTGAGCCGCCGACGCCGCTGCCCGACGCCATCCCCTTCGGCCTCTCGGCGGTGCGCAACGTCGGCGAGGGCCTCGTGGGCCTCATCGTCGAGGAGCGCGAGGCCAACGGCCCCTTCGTCGACTTCTACGACTTCTGCGAGCGGGTCGACACCGCGGTGCTCAACAAGCGCACCATCGAGTCGCTCATCAAGGCCGGCGGCTTCGACTCCATGGGCCACCCCCGCCGGGGCCTGCTCACCGTCTACGAGCGCATCGTCGACATCACCGTGGCCCGTCGTCGCGAGCGGGACATGGGTGTGATGACGCTCTTCGGCGAGGCCGCCGACGACGGCGGCGCCGGCTTCGACGAGCGCCCCAAGATCCCCGACCTGCACTTCGACAAGCGCCAGCAGCTGGCCTTCGAGAAGGAGATGCTGGGGCTCTACGTCAGCGACCACCCCCTCATGGGGGCCGAGGCCTCGCTGCGGCGCCGCACCGACGCGAGCCTCGACGAGTTGGCCGACATGGACGACGGCGCCATGCGCACCTTCGGTGGCGTGGTCACGGCCCTGCAGAAGAAGTGGACCAAGAAGGGCGACCTCATGGCCGTGTTCACCCTCGAGGACCTGCGCTCGTCCACCGAGGTCATGGTCTTCCCCAAGTCCATGCAGGAGCACGGCCACAAGCTGGCCGATGACGTGGTCGTGTGCGTGAAGGGGCGGGTCGACAAGCGCGACGACACCCCCAAGCTCATCGCCATGGACATCGACGTGTTCGAACCCACCACGACCGCGCCGGCCCTGCGCATCGCCCTCAGCCCCAACGGCCTGCAGCCCGGTCTGGTCGACCGCCTCAAGGAGCTCCTCCACGAGCATCCGGGCGAATCCGAGGTCTTCATCGCCGTCTCTCCCCGCCAGACGGTGCGCCTGCCGCCGGACTTCAGCGTCGAGACGTCGAACACGCTGCTGGCCGAGTTGCGGGTCCTGCTGGGCCCCGACGCCGTCCTCGTCTGACGGGCACCTGTCACCGCCGTCCAACGCGAGTTGCGCTTCCTCTCGGATCACGCTGGACTAGAGGGGACCGTTCCACAGCACGTCGGGGGCTCAGCAGCGCATGGCCATTGAGGTTGACACGAAGGATTGCACGGCGCTCAGCGATGCGGAGCTGGCCGAGATGGCCGACATCTGCGCCGACGGGCCGAGTCGCTTCGAGGCCGGGTTGCTGTCGAAGCAGGCCGAGGAGTGGGTGCTGATCACCATGACGCGGGAGGGGAGCCGCCTCAAGGGCTTCTCCTTCAGCACGCTCGAGCGCATCGGGGGCACCCCCAGCGTGCTCATCGGCCTCGCCTCGGTGCGGCGCACCTCGAAGCGCGACTCGGTGCTGCGGGCCATCATGGCCGACCAGCTCCGCCGGGCGGTGCTGGCCTTTCCCGACGAGGACGTGCTGATCGGCACCCGTCTGTTCGACCCGTCGGGCTTCGAGGCGTTCAAGAACCTCGACGACGTGGTGCCCCGCCCGGACTACCGCCCCTCGGGCGAAGACCGGGCCTGGGGCCGGCGCCTGGCCAAGCGCTTCGGCATCGACACGGACAGCTACGACGACCGCACCTTCCTCGCCGTGGGCGACGGCACCTTCCCGTGCGTGCTCGACCACGAGAGCCTGAAGCCCGAAGCCATCCCGGCCGACGTCGCAGCGTTCTTCGGCGACCACCAGCCCGAGCGCGGTGACTCGCTCGTGGCCTTCGGCTGGGCCATGGCCGAAGACCTCGCCAAGCTGGCCTGAGCACGTCCTCGATCCCCGGTGGAGTTCCGGGAGGTCGTGACCGGCCGGCGCATGTGCCGGTCCTTCAGCACTGAGGCCATCGCCCCCGACGTCCTCGACCGCGTCCTCGACGCCGGCCGGCGCGCGCCCGCGGCGGGCAACACCGCCGGCACCCACCTGGTGGTGCTCGTCGGGCCCGAGGAGACGGCTCGGTACTGGGACGTGACGC
>WPCK01081118.1_pt1 | contig 13433 bp, 6 predicted proteins | sample 5399851 | NCBI WGS metagenome assembly WPCK01 (sample SAMN12869471, study PRJNA574797) | sludge metagenome | isolation source: wastewater treatment of pH11 | place: China:Beijing | collected 2019-05-20
TGCATCTCCGTCAAAACCCAATCGCTGACCATGGCAGCACTCCCTTGCAATCACATTTCTTCGTAACATCCTTGTCAGCAATAGCCTATACAGACTGCCCGAACTAATCACTCCCAATCTAAATGTGTATAACAACGAGGCTTCACAGCCCCGGCAGTGATTGTGCCGGCCCGTTGGGCCTGTAAGGCAAAAATCAGCTCGATTTAACAAGCTGGAAAACTCGGCCTGGGACAGGCCGAGCTACTCTAACAAACTCGGCCTGGGACAGGCCGAGCTACTTCCGGATGATCGGTTTTCCGCCGGTCGGTTTGATATTCGCCGATGATCGTTTGTCCGATGGCGTTTCGGCGGGGCTGAGCGGACTTGCCGTATTGGAGGACGAGAGCCCGGCCGAATCGAGTTCAAGCGAATACGACCCCAGGTAGCGCAAGAACGAATCGTCCCCTTCAAATCCCTGCACCTGCTCGTCCCACTGGACGATCCTCCTGACGATGCGCCCGTTGGGTATGTCGAATTCGATACTCCCGCGGTTCATTTTCTGCTGCAATTGCATCTGAATCCACGCGTCATCGACAGGCGTCAGAATCTCCCGGCGAAAACTGATGGTTGCGATCCCGTTATCGACATCGCGCAGAGTGTAGAGCACGCGGGTCTTGAGCGTTTTGATGCTGGTGTCCTTCCGCCGCACCTGCAAGTCTTCTGCGATTTCCCACTGGGCGTCGATCGCGACCTTTCCTTCGGGCAACGGAATGGCGATCGGTCCGACTCCGATTTCAATGGCTTTGATCATGTCGACGCGATTGATAACTTCGCCCTGCGGATTGAGGGTGATCGTGGCTATCGGCTTGCCGATTTTCTCGGCGGTTGCCATGAACAGTTCGGGGACGTCACCTGGCTCGGCGCTGTCCCAGGAGACCGGCTCTTCGTCACCGATTTTCTGCCATTCGCTCGCCGACTCCAACCTGTTTTCAAAAGTCATGTTGCCGAGCGAGTCGACATCTTTGACCGTCCAGAGGTAGCCGGACCTGCTGCGCAAAGAAGATTTTTCCTCATGCCCGGCGACTCGCGTTTCTGTGGAAGCCATCTGTTCCACTTTCCAGCGGATCGTTTCGCCAGGTTTCATCTTGTAGCGAAGTTCGTATAGCTGCCCGGAAGCCGCCCGGCGCGTCGCCGACTCGAGGGTGTCCGTATCCTGGTTTTCCTGGGCCCCTGAACGGGCAGCCAGGGCTGCCAACAGGCAGAAAACGAAAACGCTCAGGGTTCCGCGGACGGGTAGGTGCATCTGCCTGCCTCCATGCGACGACGGGACTTTTACCAAACAGAATTCAGGACTGGCTTGCGTTCCATGGCTCCAATCCATGTGCCTATCATGCCGCAAGAGTCCCGATTTCGTAAATGCCAATATCCGGCACGGCACGCCAAAACAGAATGGGGTGATTCCTGAGACAAGGCTCTGGAATCACCCCATGGCAATGTTCAACTTTTCGCATTCACCGTCAAAGCCGTGCAAGCGGTCAGGCCGGGTTGTTTTTGCTTACAACGCAACCTTTGGCGAACGACGTTTCCGGCCGTTAACGAGAAGACCAGGTACACCACAACCCCAAATGGCAAGCGCTCCCGGTTCGGGAATGGCAAAAAACTGGGGTGGATTGTTGACAACCGACTCGGAATAGGGCCCGACGGCCCTCAAATGCAAACCGATTCTCAAGCGACCATCGGCAAGCGAAGCAATCGTATCGGCATACGTTTGGGCGCTTTTTAGCGCGTACGCCAATCCGGCCAGGTCGTTCGATGCGTTGATCCCCTTGTTTGGGTTCCCAACCGCATCCGCCGAGAATGCCGTCGTGGCTTCAAAACCTACCGTATTTCCCGCTGGCAAATTGCCTGGATTCGCGCCGCCTTTGTGATTCGTATATCCGCTGAGACTATTGTTGAAGGTGGGACCAAATTGTCTGGGGCGGGAAATGCATGTCGAAAGAGGCTCGCCGCCCTTATTTCAACGCCACTCAAGGGGCCAGCGACGGTTTCCGTTAGCACAATTACCGCACCTTTACTCGGAAAAAACTAGCTAGGCGAGCCATTCGCGAACAGGAAATCTTTACCAACCGAAAAACGCCAAGGGCATGGATTCCCACTTCCCGGATCTACGTGCCCTGCGCTGTAAAGCGCAACGCCATCGCCGCTCAGCTTGCCAAGACGGAAAACCGCGAATTTGCCTGGATTGGCGCGAGTTCCCCCGGAATGCCCAGGTTCGAACACCGGGAAGGGAATTCCCAAGCCTTTTTTGTTGGTTTTGACACACATTTCCCTGAGCCAGGCCTGGTGACTGGCGGATCCCCAAAAACACCAAAAAATGTGGATTCTGAACGGGATGACGATTGCATTCCTTTCGCGATTTGTTGAGAATAAAGGGACTCGGGAGAGGATTCCCGGGGTAAACGAGGTTTTTGATTCATGACAACCCTGAAGCAAATCGCTGTTTGCTTTGCCTTTGCGGCAATAGTGGTGTGCGCTGGCAAGTCCAGTGAGGCCAGCATTTTGCCGGCCAAGGGTTGCTTCTCGCATGAATCACAGAGCAGTATTCACGGCCTGATCGACGAACTAGGAAGTGAAAGTGCTGCGGGCGGGTCGTCCAAGACACGAGGTCATTCTGACGAAAATGACTCGGAGCCCCCGTATTTGTTCGACTCCGACTGCACATCGCTTGTGCCGTCTTCTTCCGGAACCGTTCTCTCCATCGCGTCTGCCGGTGGATGTCTTGTGCCGCCGTCGGTCGACTTTTGTTCCCGTCCGGCAGCTACCGGAAGTCTGTACGTGATTGAGTTTCTTCGAATTCCAACACCTCCGATCAGGACGCTACTGAAAATACCCATTTCCCTTTAAGTCTCGATCGACTTGAAGTGTTTTGAGTTTTGGAATTTTCAGTAAGTTACTTTCGAAGGATTTTAGGAATGTTTAAGAAGACATCTTTGGCGGTTATCGCCTTTTTGGCTGTGGTTGCCTTGACGGCAACACAAGCCAACGCATCGCTGCTTAATGCCTTGGTCAAATTTCAGGATGGACCGGGAACAGGCAACGGTGGCGAGTTCAAGGTATTCGTTCAGCCCAACAATTCGACTGCCGCTTTCCACACGTTTTGTGTTGAGCTGTCGGAATCGATTGGATTTGGCACAACGTACAAAATCAATAATTTGTCGATGGCGACGGTAGCCTCGAACATGCAGTTGACCACGGATACTGCTTGGCTTTTCCGCAATTGGTGGAATGGCTCGAACGCTGGATTGGCGAATTCCGGTTCGTTTTTGATCGGCACCGAGACCTATGACCTCGGTTCAAATCGCCATGCGGACGCTCGTTCGCTGCAACTCGCGATCTGGCATACGATGGGTTGGGCGTCACAGGCGATTTGGACAACGGGCGGGTATGATACGGAGTATGCCGGAAATGCAAAAGCCCAGTCTTGGGTAGCTCAGGCAGCTTTAGTTCAGGGTTTTTCAAACGCGGACTTCGGAGTGCGTATCATGAATCTGTCTGATCCGAATGGTAACGGAAATTTTCAGGATCAGCTCGTCGTGATACCGGAACCAGGTTCAATCCTGATCTGGACAGTAGCGGTTGCCGGTATCGGGGGTATGCTACCACGACGCCGTCGCCTGGTCTGATTGTCTGGTGTGAAAGACACTGGACTTTTGAATTGACGACTTACGGGCAGCCAATCAATTTGGCTGCCCTTTTTTTTTGCCAAGTCCGCGCAAAACCAGGTGCGGCCAGTAGATGCTCTCCCGGTTATAGTGGTTCCATCGATGTTGTAGCTGAATTCGCAAGAATTCAGAAAACTCCGGAATCCTGCGAGGGCTGAATTCTTGCGAATTCAGCTACTTTGCGCTGCGACCGCTGAACCCATTGGAGCAACTCGCTTGCGGTTCGAAAAAGAGGTGAACAATCAGAATCGAACGCTTGCCAGGCCTAATCCGCATTGGCTGATCCAGTTGATTTTCTACGCCGGTTTGTCACTGACCTTTGGTGCAGTTCTGGCTATCTACTTTGCCGGGGACAGGACCTGGTGGGGAACTGCTATTCTGTTTGGCCCGCGCTGGATCTGGGCAATTCCACTTGGCATAGCGTTGCTCGTTACGCCACGTATGGGACGGATCCCTAAAGGCCTATCAATCCTTGGCCTGGCCTGCTTTGTCTTTCTGATTCTAGGTTTTAACCTGCCGGTCGGCAGGCTCATTGGTAGCGGGAACGTCTCTCTGCGGATCATGACCCTGAATGTGGGTATCGACCGAGCTCGCTGGAATGAACTTGGAAAACTGATTCGGGACCAGCGTATCGATATCCTGGTTTTGCAGGAATGTCGAAATCCCCCTGACGACCTTGTGCCACCGAACTGGCATTCGGTCCACGCGGGTGAGCTATTCATCTTGTCGCGTTACCCAATAGCCCAAACGGGCATTGTCACCCGCGCGCTTTCTCACCGGTATCCCCGACCGATCGCCCTGATCGGATCAATTGACTCTCCATTCGGAACGTTTCCGCTGGCCACCTTGCATATGTTATCGCCCAGCCAGGGACTGCAGCAGCTATTGAGCGCAATAACTTTGATCGACGTGTCGCGCAAGGGAACTCTGGAACAGGAAATAATCTGGCGACGCATGGAAAATCTCCACGCCAGCGGCGGATTGCAAAACTACTCCGAGGATCTGATCATTGCTGGCGACTTCAATACGCCGGTTGAGAGCACCATTTACCGACAAGCCTGGGGTCGTTATGGGAACGCGTTTTCCCAGGCAGGGATTGGCATTGGACAAACGGTGTCGTTCCAGCGAAGGAACTTCAGTTTCTCCTGCCGGGTCGACCATGTGCTGCTGGGTTCGAATTGGCGCGCCGGGGCGGCCTGGGTTGGTCCGGACGTCGGCTCGGACCATCGGCCTGTGATCGCCGAACTTCGACGTACCGGGGCTGTTCAGCACCTCAGATAATTGTGCCGGCCCTGCGGGCCTTTCGTTTAATGTTGACTGCATTCCGGGGCTTATCAGCCCCGGCAATAACTGTATCGGCCCTTCGGGCCTTGTTGCCTGGCCGATATTTATCCATGTACCCGGGCTTTTAAGTCCCGCATGTAATAGCGCCCGCCGTTCAAGTCCTTTTGCCACGCACTACTGCTTTTTGCTTGCTTGCCCACTCATTCCCGGATTCGCCTGCAGTTGCGGAATCTGTAGCGGGGCTTTCAAGCCCCGCAGTTTTTTTATCACCTCTTCGGGCCTTTTTGCCGGGGCCGCTACAGCCTCGCATAACATGCTTGCCCGCTGATTCCCGGATTCGCCTGCCGTTGCGAGGCTAAACCTGTTGACTCCAAGGCCCGCAGGGCCGACACAATTCCCTGCCGGCGGCGCCAGCCGCCGGAAAAAATGGCTCACTACCAAAGGCCCAACGGGCCGACACAATGTCCTGCTGGTGGCGAAGGTCGCCGACATTGTGCCGGCCCTTCGGGCCTTTCGCGTTTAATGTTGACTGCATTCCGGGGCTTATCAGCCCCGGCAATAACTGTATCGGCCCTTCGGGCCTTGTTGCCTGGTCGATATTTATCCATGCACCAGGGCTTTTTAGTCCCGCATGTACTAGCGCCCGCCGATCAAGTCCTTTTGCCGCGCACTACAGCTTTTTGCTTGCTTGCCCGCCGATTCCCGGATTCGCCTGCCGTTGCGAGGCCAGACCTGCTGACTCCCAGGCCCGCAGGGCCGACACAGGTTCCTTCATTGAATCCTGTCTGCGTCCAATCCGGCGATCGCCTGTTTTGGTACAAGGCAGGCCGACTGTTTCCGGAGACTCAAATAAAAAACCGGGAAATAAAACACCGCGCCGCCCCGATTCCTGAAATGCCGATTTCTATTGAAAAAAAGACTCCGGTAGGCCAAATTGAATTGCTTGTCCTCAATCGCGATAATCCCTCAAAAGCGAACGCCATGACAAGCATTGCCATTATCGTGCCCGTGCGAAATGAATCGCGGTTCATTCGTCGAACACTTGAGGCTCTTGTCAATCAGCTCTACCCGGCCGACAAAATTGAAATACTCGTCATCGATGGCCAGTCAACCGACGGCACGCCGGAGATCGTCGATCAGATGGCCGCGGTTAACGTGCGTCTCCGCCGGATCGATAACCCGCGCAGATGGTCAAGCGCCGCCAGGAATCTTGGCGTCCAATGGAGTAACGGGGAAATCATACTGGTCGTCGACGGGCATTGTGAGTTGACCGACCGCCATTACATGGAGAAACTCGTGACGGCATTTGAGAAGAGCAATGCCGATTGCGTGGGGCGCCCGCAACCCCAGGAAGTCAGCGGCGCTTCGCCGTTGCAACAGGCGATCGCCGCAGCCCGCAGCTCTCCCATCGGCCATCACCCGGACAGTCATATCTATTCCGACAAGGAGGGCTTTGTCCCTGCAATTAGCGTAGCCGTTGCCTACCGCCGATCGGTGTTTGATAAAGTCGGCTTGTTCGACGAGTCATTCGACGCCTGCGAGGACGTGGAACTGAACTATCGGATCGATCGAGCGGGCCTCAAATGCTTTTTTGCTCCCGAAATTCGCCTCCCGTACGAGCCAAGGAGCACGCTCGGCGGATTGTTTCGGCAACTCGTCCGCTACGGTCGGGGACGTATGCGATTGTTGCGCAAACATCCTGAAACCTGGTCCCTCAAGACCTTGGTGCCAGCGCTTTTTGTGGTAGGCCTGTTTGTCGGGTTGTTGGGATCATTTTTTTTCCCGTGGTGCGCCTGGATCTATGCCGCAACGATGCTGATTTACTTTCTGATTATTGCTGCAGCCTCCATTCACGCGAGCAAGAACGTCAGCTCCTGGCAAGCTGCCTTTTGGCTGCCGGTGATTCTGGTTTTGATTCATATCGCGTCGGGTTGGGGGCAGCTCATTGAACTGTTACGGCCAGTTCGTCGGAACCCTTACAAGACGTGAGTCAAAGCGGTCGCTCGCACCACCGGCAGTAGCGGTGTCGCACCTGCGGCCCTGAGGCGCTGCAATTGACTTTGAAACGCACTCTCCTGGACACGCATGGACCTTCCATTTGATAATCCATCCGAAAAACCACTGGGCAAATCAGCTGATCAACTCACTGGAAATAGACCAAGTTGGGTATCGGTAAAGTGGACTTTAATCCTGACAACTGATTTCAGGCCCGCAGGGTCGAAACAATCAATGCCGGGGCCCGAAAGGCCCCGGTTCGTTTTCGCTAACTCATTTCTCCGAGGCCTGAAAGGCCGGCACAATCCTGTTGCCGGTTCGTCACTCGTAGTCATTGACATGTTTTTGGCATTTGACCACCCACGCTTCCGGTTTTGACGGTTGTAAGTGCCCGGTCCATCGGGATGGATTCCAGGTGTCGTAGAGAACCATGGGCAGGCGATCGCCAAAATAATGGGTATTTAACTTTCAATCAAAACACAACGGCGGTCATCGACTAAAATGATTCGAACCCGCCTGAGCAAACGCCGGACTGTGTCTCCAACCGGCTAAACTGGCGGGTGTTAAAGAGCCTCTCGTCGTTTAACCGTTGGCCAACGGCCAACGCCAGTTCCCGACGACGTTGTTGGAGCGACTCTATTCCCCCTGCCGAAACTTGCCCAGCCCCTTGAACGACACGCATTCAATTCCGGCGACTGATCCCCGGCACTTTTGGTGCGACCTGGGGCTGCATCTTCGTATTGAGGGCCCTGAGGGTTCCCGGGAAGTGAAGACCGACCAGCCTTTTGCAAGGATTGGAGGGCATAAGGATTCTGAAGTGGTTCTCGAAGGAGAAAGGGTCCGGCGACGGCATCTGATCCTGATTGCCTTTACCAACGGGATTTATTGTATTGACCTGATTGCGTCGGCAAAAAACGGCAAACAGACGGGTTCCTGGCTGGATTCGGAAATCCCCCTGAAAGTCGGGGCATTCGTTATCCATGCACATGCGGTAACACCTCAAGGAGAGCAGATATCGGTCCGTCCGCAGAATACGGAGAACTTTCGCTTGACGCTCGAATTAGACCCGCCGAGGCTGGAGGTGGTTCGAAGAGGTGAACCGGTCGGCAGATTTTTGTTGCGAAAGCAATTTACCTGCTTTGGCCGATCGCCCGGCAATCGAATCTGGGTTCGCAGCCAGTATCTCTCGCAGTTTCATCTCCTTTTCGTTCGCGATGAGACAGGACTGTGGCTTATCGACCTTCTTTCCGCGAACAAGCCAATCGTCAACGGGCATCCGCAGGAATTCGGCCCTCTTCATGGGCCATCAGCCCGAATACTGGTTGGAACGCTGATGCTGAAACTAACCAACCTGCCGGAGGCCAAACGTCCTGGTCGTGAAAAGGGTCCGGAACTGCGCGCCTCAAGAAGGGAAAAAAAATCCTGTCCCTTGCCGGATGAAATTTCCGTTCCGGTCAAAGAGTCAATACCTTCCCTGGAAACTGGCTTTGATTCGGTCCCCGAAGGGGATGAGTTGGACGAAACAAGCCTGTCGGTCCTCGTTTTCAACGAGGGCATCACGCCGCGTGTCACAGCCGTTAAGGCAAACGACTCATTGGCGGACCTGTTGATGCAACTTTCGGAAGCAAAATCCGCGCTCGACTCTGAACGATCCCTTGTCATTGAATTGCGGGAGCATGTGGGCAAGCATGCGGAACAGGAATCTCGCCTGGAGCAGCGGATCGCGGACCTTGAACGGCAATTGAATCTAAAAGACTCGGAAATCGGCCGCCGTGCGTCGGCCCTTGAATCCAGCCAATTGAACCTGGAGTCTGCTCGCAAGGAACTTGGAGAAACATTGGTACGGATCGAATCACTCCGTGCCGATGCGGAGGCAGCCACCCATTTATTGCAAGAGGAAAGGCGGATTCGCGCGGAGAATGATCGAGAGTTGGAAGAACTTCGCTCTCAAGTGCAATCGCTTGAATCCGGCATTGAAGCGCGCCACGGGAATCGGCGTGACGAGAATGAAGAGAAAATCCGCCGACTCGAAATACAGCTTCTGGACCAGGCTGCCAAAACTGAGCAGGAAAAAGCCCGCAACGACGTAATTCTCCGGAAGACTGAAGAAAAAGTCCACTGGCTCGAACAGCAATGCCTGGAGTTGACATCAACAATTGAATCCGGAGAATCCCGTATTCATTTGTTACAGAATGATGCCCGGCAGGAAGAAAAGCGGATTCGCGCCGAACACGAACGCGAGCTGGCGGAAATTCGCTCTCAACTGCTCGCGCAGGAGTCCGCCCACCAGTCCCGGCTAAATTCACTGAATGAAGAGCATCATCAAAAAGTTTCACAGCTCAAGAAACAACTTCGCGACCGGGCCGAAGAGCTCGAACAGGAAAAAGCCCGAATTGACCGGATTCGAACCGAAAGCGACGAAAAGGTTCGCATTCTCGAGCAAAAACATGCGGAATTGAGCGCTGCGATTGAAGCAAACAACTCCCGCGCAATGGCCATACCAACAGGTGCGGAAGAAGAGATTCGCAGGCTCCAGCATCAATACGCCGAACTCGATACCAGGTTCAACAATGAAAAAAGCCGCTGCACTTTCTTGCAAGAGGAGGTTGAAAACCTCAGGCAGGAGCTGTCGGCACGTGCCGATGCGGACCGTATCAGGATCGAGGAAGCACAGTCCGTGGCGGATCGGACTGCCGATGATGCCGCTTCGCTCTCACTGGCCACTATGAATCAACTGGCTGAAAAAGAAAAACAGCTGGAGACGATGGCCGAAGAAATCAAACTGGCGAAAGAACAGCTGGAACGTGCCCGCACGGCATTTGAACGCGAATTGGCCGCTGGTGGATCACAACTGATGGTGCTCATGAATCTCGACCGCGACCGTCGGGAGCGGAGTTGGTGGCACCGCGTGTTGCATTCCTGGCGGAAGAAGCCCGGAACAGATGAGAGTTCCTGATTGACCCGGCGCATTACCAGCTGCCAGCTATTGGCTGGGCCGGATTCCGGGTCTTTTAACAACATTTCCAGGCCATTCAGGCCCCATTTCCTGTTGGCAAGCGAATCCACTGGCCGGTAAACCATTGACGATTGCGCAGGACTTTAGCGAAAATACCGATTAAAACGAGCTTTTCCGGATTGGGGTTGCTGCACATTGTCGAATTTGCAAAAGTCATCTGCCTTTGGGCTCTTTTCGGCCTATCTCTTCATTAGTCTCGCCTTTGGCGCGTTTTTTGTCGCATTCAGCGCCCGGCGCGGCTTTAACCTCATCGAGTCTTGCAAGTGGATCATCGTCCCAATGACCGCGCACATCGCCAGCTTGTCCTGGCCCGTGGACTATTTGTCCCCTGACTATTCGTATACCGGATCGTTTCAGGCCGGGCCCGGGGGCCTTTCCTCTGCCAAAGTCGAAGCCGCCTTCGTCGGCTTCATTGAGTCTCTCACACCGGTATTTGGATCAAGCCCCGTGGCTGGCGCCGCGCCGCTATTGTCCATCGATTCTCGTTCCGACGTCGCGCAACCGTGGCTGCTTAAAAACGATTTGCCGATTCTTGACAACCTTGCCGGTGACGCTATCGAACTGGCGATAATAGACCGTGGGGTCGAGGGCTGGGAGCACCTGGTTGACGACCTGCGTGGAATGCAACGGAGTGGACGGCGACTGGATGTGGTCGTTCTGGATGAAGCCCGCGACGGAGTACGACAAATCAGCGAAGCGTTAACCGGCTACCGGGAGTTGTCGGCGCTGCATATCCTCAGTCATGGCAGTGCTGGTGGATTGCAGCTCGGCAATGCCGGCCTGTTCGACGGCAATCTTTCGCTTTACGCCGCAGACCTGGTTGGCTGGCGTGAATCTCTCGCCGAAGGCGCTGATATCCTGATTTATGGTTGCGATGTCGCTTCAGGCAAACGGGGCCAGACGTTTGTCGATGGCCTTGCAGCGTTCACCGGCGCCGATGTTGCGGCAAGCTCGGATATGACCGGGGCTGCGTCCCTGGGAGGCAACTGGGGGCTGGAATTTCAAACGGGTGTCATTGACAGCCGTCTGGCCGTCACGGCAAGCTTGCGGGAGGATTGGCAGTATGTGCTGCAAGTGAATATCGACCAGGCGTGGCTCGCCGCCCGCGGTGCGGGACCGTATTACCTTGACCAGCAAGGCGAAACCTACGTCCTGCAAACCGATGTGACTTCGTCCGGCACTGCGTTCGCCATCATCGCCAAAGATGTCGTCTTTGACTTGAACGGCAATACCATCACCTACAACAATGGGACCCCCATAACAGTGTTCAACGGCAGCTTTGAACAAGGTTCCGGTGCGTCCGCAGCCGGATGGGACTTCACGACTGCCGCCAATGCCGAGCGATTCAATGGAATTTGGCTGCACAATGAAGTCTATGATGGCCAATACTCGCTGAGATTCTCCGATACAAAAACGAACCAGCATGTCGTTTCAACTTCGACGGTGACCCTGGAAGCAAACACAACCTACAGCCTTTCAGCGATGTTTGAGTATGGTGGCTTTGGCAATACAGCTAACCCCGGCGTGAAAGGATACGTACGTTTAAGAGGACAGAATCTACCGGTTAGAGAAGTGAACTGGAGTCAAACAAACTGGCGTGGAATTCAGTTGAAAGAAGGTGAGTTTACCACCGGCTCGAGTCCGGAATCGTATACTGTGGAGGTTGGCATCGAAGGCAATGCGTCTGCAAGCGCTCCATTTTATTTTGATAATGTGCGGTTGCAGCGAACAAGAGATTATGGAGTTGTTGTTTCGCCAAAAAACTGGGCAACAAGCACCACGCCGGGAGTTACCAGGTACGGTAACGCCGACAACGCAAAGATACAGAACGGTACGATTGTCCAGGGAGGTGATGGAGGGACGAATTCGCACGGAATTCTTGTGTTCAGTTCGTGGGGAGTTTCGGTCGAGGGCCTTGACGTTACGGTTAACGGTGCAAACAGCTCAGCCGTCATCGGAATAGACAATTTCACGAAGCCTGTTGTCATTCAGGGCAATACGTTTACCAGCAACGTAAAGACCATTACATCACGCGATAACTTTGATGGGGCCGTTGTTTTGGGGATCGTAGGGACATTTCAAGACAACATCATAAGAAACGGGCCTCACGGAGGTTTCGTAACCGGCGGAAATGGTCCTTCATCAATAGTCGCCGGTAATTCCATCCAGTTACAGGCCCGATACACCAATGCCTTTGCGATTATAGCGACACGTGGAAGCCAAATATTCAACAACGTGATCAATAACGGCGACGGTCAATTTACTTCGCGCGGAATCGGGATTACATCGGGAATTGATGCCAATAATCCTACTCGCGTATACAACAACGAGATCCACGTCCAGCAACTCGCTCAAAATCAGGAGTATCAGGGAATACCGATTGGAGGCGCCTATGGAATTCAGATGGAAGACACCAGCTTCACGGAAGTCTATGGAAATGAAGTTTATGCTTATGGTCGCGAAGCTCCAGCATATGCTTTTCGATTTGGTCCTTTTTCCAGTCCACAAACTGCCAGCAATAACTTTGTTCACCACAATTTGTTTGTGGCAACGCGTTTTGGCGCTATAGGCGTTACGACACGGACCGGGGCAGTCAAGGCAAGCGACAACAACGCGGCCGAGTCCGCATTACTATTTGAAGACAATCAAATCGTTACCAATGACGTGATTGTGGAATCGGACTGGTCGACGTTTACGTTATACCGGACGCATCTGCAAATCACGGAATCAACGGGTACAGCTGAACCGTTTATCAGCCAATACGCCAATGGTTCAGGAATCCATAGTTCGATTTCTTTTGTTGACACCACTTTTGACGATTTGGCGTCAAGTTCCTACTTCGATTCCGCAATTGTCAGAAGTTATGGCACCCACGGTAGTCCGGATGATCGGATGGCGTTTTCATCAAGCTGGAGCACAACCTTTGATGTCCGCGGCAACCAGAGTCAGCCACTGGCCAATGCCAGCGTTGTCGTGCGAAATACACGCGATGAAATTGTCTTTGAGGGTGTTACGGATCAGGACGGCCGCGTGGAAGCTATTCTACGGCAATTCGAGACCACCGGTGCCACCAAGGTAATCGACAACGACCATCGTGTCACCGTCACCCTCAATGGCGTGACCAACGAGTCAACGTTTACCGCCGATAATCCGGGGATGGTCTCGGTTGACCTCGATATTGATGGTAACTCTCCCTACCAATTCGAATACACGGGAAGCCATCTCACAGTTCACGCCACGGAAGGGGACAACGAATTTGTCTGGTCTGCCGCCGATCCCTTGCGAGTATTTATTGACGGGCTTGAATTCGGCATTCGGCCCGGAACGGCCAGTTTTGTTTTCAATGGTGCGGGGGGACATGACAAGATTTCCCTTTCCGGTTCCACGGGGGACGACGAATTCAAGATCCGCATTGCCGAAGTCGAATTACTGTCTGG
>WPCK01116492.1_pt1 | contig 13432 bp, 11 predicted proteins | sample 5399851 | NCBI WGS metagenome assembly WPCK01 (sample SAMN12869471, study PRJNA574797) | sludge metagenome | isolation source: wastewater treatment of pH11 | place: China:Beijing | collected 2019-05-20
CGCAGACCCGTCGTCGGCGCCGACACCAGCACGGCCATGTTGCCGGGCTTGTGCTGGTTCTTGAGCATGCGCATGTGCGCCTTGGGTATTTGCTGCCAGGGAAATACCTCGGACATGCACGGATCGATACGCCGCTCGACGACCAGCTTGTTGGCTTGGCTTGCCTGCGCGAGGTTGGCGAAGTGCGAACCCTGCACGCGCTTCTGGTGCATCCACAGATAACGCGCGTCCATCGTCAGGTTGTAACCGGTGGTGCCGGCGCAAATGACGACCATTCCGCCGCGCTTGACGACCTGAACCGACACGGGGATCGTCGCCTCGCCGGGATGTTCGAAGACGCAATCGACGCTGACACCCTTGCCTGTGATCTCCCAGATCGCTTTGCCGAAGTTGCGCATCTCCTTCAGCCACTCATTGTATTCGGGCGAGCCGACTTTCGGGAGCTGTCCCCAGCACTTGAAGTTCTTTCGGTTGATCACGCCCTTGGCGCCAAGCTGCATGACGAAATCACGCTTGTCGTCTTCGGACACCACGCCGATCGCATTGGCGCCGGAGGTGGCGCAAAGCTGCACGGCGAACGAGCCAAGGCCGCCCGAAGCGCCCCATACCAGGACGTTATGGCCCGGGCGCAGCACATGGGGACGATGGCCGAATAGCATGCGGTAGGCGGTCGCAAGGGTGAGCGTGTAGCAGGCGCTCTCTTCCCAAGTGAGGTGACGGGGACGCTCCAGAAGCTGACGGTCCTGCACGCGACAGAACTGTGCGAACGATCCATCGGGCGTCTCGTAACCCCAGATGCGCTGGCTGGGCGAGAACATCGGGTCGCCGCCGTTGCATTCCTCGTCGTCGCCGTCGTCCTGATTGCAGTGAACGACGACTTCGTCGCCGACTTTCCAGCGCTTCACTTTCGAGCCCACGGCCCACACGATGCCGGCGGCATCGGAGCCGGCGATGTGATAGGGCTGCTTATGAACGTCGCGGATCGGCGAGATCGGCGTACCAAGTGACGCCCAGACGCCGTTGTAGTTGACGCCCGCCGCCATCACCAGGACAAGGACGTCGTGGCTGTCGAGTTGCCATGTCGGCACGACCTCGATCTGCATGGCTTTGTCGGGCTCGCCGTGGCGCTCCTCCCGAATGGCCCAGGCATACATCTTTTTCGGAACATGCCCGAGAGGCGGAATCTCGCCTACTTCGTACAGATCCTTCTTACCCACGCCCGAGACGAACTCCGAAGCAGTCATGCCGGCTCCCGTTGAAGTTGGTTTGGTGGCTGATTGGCTCGCCATCGTTTTTTGGTCTCCAGGTCCTTGAAGTATCCCGCCCGCGTGCTGCGCTTTGGTCCCCTGGTCTAAATTGATTGGAACCCAGCGCTCATCGCGCATGCCGGACCGGCAGTATCAAGCACGCTTTTGCGCTGCAATGAAGTGTTTTTGTGCGCATTGCAACCCCGGGTAAATCAATCCTTAACCGACTTTGGGATAAATTGTGACCAGTAGGCTGGTTGAAAGAACGACGCACCCCGCGCCTTGCCGGAATAACCGCTGGCGCTGTGAACAGCGAGGCCACCTTTAATGTTCCACGCGATTTGGGACTACCTGAACGAGATTTTCGACATCGGCATATTCGTCGCGCTGGTGACGGCCGCGCTGCTGGTCTTTGCCTACTGGCTTGTCCGCCTGATGACGGAATCTCTCCTGCTTTCAACGCTGTTCGCGCCGGTCATGCTTCTGGGCGGATTGGCTTCGAACCACTACTTCAACACACATTTTATCGTACTGATGCAGGATCCTGATTCCAATACGGTCCTGGGCATAGCCGCCGGCATCATCTCCGCCATGCTGATCATGTTGATTCTGACCCGGGTTGCCTATGCTTTTGGCGACCGGCGCACGCGGGCCAGGCGCGCAGCCCCGACCTGACCTGCAAGGGCCCTTCCCCGTCGTCACTCCCAGCTCATATTCCGCCGCTGACCGCCGCCCGCTTCAGGCAGCGTCAACGGTGCATTTTGCATTGCGAAGGGCAGCATTTATCGTATGACACTGGCCCGAATGACACCGTGACGTTGGCCGTGACCGACGCTACCGGCAACGCCGGCTCAAGACCGAGGAAGAGCAATGTCTGACAAGAAATCCGGCACCCCGGCTGCTGATGCCAGCGTGATGCGCGACAAACCCTGGATGTTCAGGACATACGCCGGACACTCGACCGCTGCCAAGTCCAACGAACTCTACAAGAAGAACCTGGCCAAGGGTCAGACTGGCTTGTCCATCGCCTTCGATCTGCCGACACAGACCGGCTACGACGGCGACCATGAACTGGCCCGCGGCGAAGTGGGCAAGGTCGGCGTTCCGGTTTCCCACATCGGCGACATGCACACGCTGCTCGACGGTATCCCGCTCGACCAGATGAATACCTCCATGACGATCAATGCGACCGCCGCCTGGCTGCTGGCGCTCTACGTCGCCACTGCCGATCAGACGGGCGCTTCCCGCGCGAAGCTCACCGGCACCATCCAGAACGACATCATCAAGGAATACCTCTCGCGCGGTACGTATGTGTTCCCGCCCGAGCCGTCCTTGAAACTCATCAAGGACACGATCGTCTTCTCGACCCGGGAAGTGCCCAAGTGGAACCCGACGAACGTGTGCTCCTACCATCTGCAGGAAGCCGGCGCGACGCCGGTGCAGGAACTCGCGTACGCTCTGGCTACGGGCCTTGCCGTGCTCGATGGCGTGAAGGCCTCAGGCGAGGTGCCGGCGGCTGAGTTCGGCAACGTGGTGGGCCGCGTCTCCTTCTTCGTCAACGCGGGCATGCGCTTCGTCACCGAGATGTGCAAGATGCGCGCGTTCACCGAGTTGTGGGACGAGATCACGCGCGAGCGATACGGTGTCACGGACCCGAAGAACCGCTTGTTTCGCTATGGTGTGCAGGTCAATTCACTGGGCCTGACCGAGCCGCAGGCGGAAAACAACGTTTATCGAATTCTGCTTGAGATGCTGGCTGTCACGCTGTCGAAAAACGCGCGCGCCCGCGCCGTGCAGTTGCCGGCCTGGAACGAGGCCCTCGGCCTGCCGCGTCCGTGGGATCAGCAGTGGTCGCTGCGCATGCAGCAGATCCTGGCGTATGAGACCGACCTACTCGAATACGGCGATATCTTCGACGGCTCCACCGAGATCAAGAAGAAGGTCGATGCGCTCAAGGCCGAAGCCAAGGCCGAGCTTGCGACGATCGAGAAGATGGGCGGCGCCGTTGCCGCCATCGATTATATGAAGCGCCGCCTTGTCGAGAGCAATACCGCCCGCCTGCGCCAGATCGAAACCGGCGCGCAGATCGTCGTCGGCGTCAACAAGTGGACCGAGACGGAACCCTCCCCGCTCGCGTCGGGTACGGATGCGATCCTTGTCGTCGATCCGGCCGTCGAAGCCGAGCAGGTGGCACGCCTCAAGGCATGGCGCGAGCAGCGCGACGCCAAAGCGGTCGCAGCAGCGCTCGGCGAACTGGAACGCGCCGCCAAAGAAGGGCGCAACGTCATGGAGCCTTCCATCGCGTGCGCCAAGGCCGGCGTGACAACTGGCGAATGGGGCACGCTGCTGCGTAAGATCTACGGTGAATATCGCGCCCCCACCGGCGTCGCCCAGGCTGCCGCCCAGCGCGAAGGCGCGGGCCTCGATGACGTGCGCGCCAGCGTCGATGCCGTGTCGGACAAGCTCGGCCGGCGCATCAAGTTTCTGGTCGGCAAGCCGGGCCTTGATGGGCACTCCAATGGCGCCGAGCAGATCGCCGTTCGCGCGCGCGACTGCGGCATGGAAGTCGTCTACGAGGGCATCCGCCTTACCCCCGCCCAGATCGTGCGCGCCGCGCTCGATGAGGCCGTCCATTGCGTCGGCCTGTCGATCCTGTCGGGCTCGCACGTTCCGCTGGTCAAGGAGGTCATGGACCGCATGCGCAAGGAAGGGCTCGATGACGTTCCCGTCGTCGTCGGTGGCATCATTCCGCCCGAGGATGCAAAGACACTCAAGGCATTCGGCGTCGCGGCCGTTTATACACCCAAGGACTTCCAGCTGAACGACATCATGGCGGACATCGTGCGCTTGGTTGAAGGCAACGCCAAGGCTGCGTAAGGAGAACGTTCCATGGCGATGAGCGAAGACACCCGCCGCAAACTCAATCAGGCGCTCATGCGCGAGCGCCTGAAGAAAGTTGGCATCGCGGCAGCCATTCTTGGCGTGATTGGCCTTTACATCGCCTACCAGAACCTAGATCTCGCCGTGGACAATACCCAAGTTGCGGGCGTGATCGAAACGATGGAGCCCTTCACGGCTCCGACCTCTGCGGCGAACGTCGCGCAAGGCCCCGCCGTGACGTTGGGCGTCAAGCTAGACGACGGGGAACACGTGCGCGTGCTTGCCTACAAGTCGCGCGATCCCAAGATCGGCGATCATATCGACGTGACGCGCCATCATCACCACACCGGCCGCGTGACGTATTCTCTCAAGTAGGCAAGCGACCATCCGCTTCCCTGCGGGAAGCCGGCCGGACGGCTCGTACAGTACTCGGATCGAAAGAATGCGCCGCAAGGAGAGTGTTCGCATGGCTTTCGTCTTCGCCCTGCTCGCCGGCTTCGTTATCGTCATGCTTGGCTACTATCCCGGGGCTTATCAGGGCGAGCAAACCGCGACGGTGCGCTGGTCGGAAATGAGCCGCACCTGGAAGAGCATTGGGCCGCAATCGCACATCCGTGCCATTCTGGAGAACGGAACAGAGATCTACACGACCTCCCCGCATACGCCGCCGCCCGTGCCAGGCGAAGGCATCGTGCTCAGCGTTCGCAAGAATGTATTGGGTTGGTACAGTTACACATGGCAGCCCAACCGCGCGCCGCCGTAAGCGCCTTACCGCCGTTCAACTTGGTTGCGCACAGAAAAACGCGGGCGGCGCGATCCGCTTCGCATCGCACTGCCCGCGCTAAGCGCGCTCTCCGAGCACAAGCCTATTCGCGGTCGACGCTGTAGCTCCCCGGCCCTGCGCAGACGAGATACAGAAAGATGAAGCAGAACAGGATGGCCGCGTCGCCGCCATTGTGAACCGGGAAGATGCTCTTGGGAGCGTGCACCATCCAGTAGGCCACGGCCATCTGACCTGACAGTAGGAACGCGACGGGACGTGTGAACAGGCCGACCAGGATGAGCGCACCGCCGACAACCTCAAGGACGGCCGCCCACCACAGCAGCGTGAACATCTCGGGACCTGCCGTCATCCCGGCCATTCGCTCTGGGATGCCAAAGAGTTTCTGGGTGCCGTGCTCGATGAAAAGAATGGCCGTGACAATGCGCAGAATGCCGAGCACGCGCGGCGCCCAGGCGGCAAGATTCGTCATGCTATGAACTCCCTCTTCGCTAAGTTATGCGGCGCGCGGCCAACCTTGCCAGTTTTACGACCGCCGGGTGTCACTACCGATAGCGCAGGCAAATTCGCCGCGTCATCGCAAATCAAGCGTAAACCCCTCCTTGGGAAAGAAAAGACGTTCGTGGCGCGTTGACGGATGGGGAGGGCGGCGATAGAAGGCGCCTTCGCCAATTCACGTGCGATTGCCTCTGTGGCGGAACGGTAGACGCGGCAGACTCAAAATCTGCTATCCGCAAGGGTGTGGGGGTTCGAGTCCCTCCAGGGGCACCATTTTTGGTTGCGCGATGCCGCCCGCCAACCCATCGCGCGAGGTTTGGTTGCGCGATGCCGTCCGCCAACCCATCGCGCGAGGTTTCGATAGGCGATGTATTCCTTCGATCAAATGCGGGCGGATCGGTGTCATATGTCCCGGGTGCATCGCACTGGCGATAACCGTGCCTTTTGACAAATTTTCCACACCCCGAATGTTGCATGCGCTGCACTATTGGGTGAAATATCTCTGCCAAATGCGCCGTCGTGCCACACCTGCACGTCATAACGACCTCGGGAAGATCCCCTGAATTGCCCGCTTTGCGATGAATGTGTTATCCGGACTGTTGATTTTTCGCATACAGGAACACTGTTAATGCGCGCTGCAAAGGCCTGTATTCATGCCCTACTGCTCTGCCTGATGGTGCTTGCCGCCACAGGCTGGACATCGCAGCGGGCTGAAGCCGGTCCGGCTCTGCTTTTCGAAGTCGCCAACGGCAAGGTGCTCTACGCCGAGGACCAGGACGATCTTTGGTTTCCCGCTTCGCTCACCAAGATCATGACGGCCTACGTTACGTTCAATGCCATCAAGGCGGGTAAGCTCGGCCTCGACGACAAGATCGCTTGCTCGCTGATCGCAACGCTGCAGCCGCCCAGCAAGGTGGGCCTGCCGGTCGGTGGAGAACTGACTGTCGATGTTGCCTTGCAGGCTGTCATTGTCAAATCCGCCAACGACGTCACCGTCATGCTCGCCGAGGCGGTGGCGGGCTCGGAAGCGTCTTTCATCGAAATGATGAATGCCACGGCCACAAAGCTCGGCATGACGCGTACGCATTTCGCCAACACCAATGGCTTGCCCGATCCCAACCAATACACGACGGCCCGCGATCTCGCGCGGCTCTCGCGAGCCGTGGTTGCCGAGTATCCCGAGTATTCTCACTACTGGTCGGCGCCGGCGCTGCGTATCGGCAACCGCCGTCTCGGCAGCCACAATGCGCTTCTTAAGACCTTCCCCGGCGCCGACGGCCTCAAGACGGGCTTCACGTGCGATTCCGGGTACAACGTTGTTGCCAGCGCCACGCGTGATGGCCGTAAGCTTATGGCGGTGGTGCTTGGTGAATCCTCAGGCGACGAACGCGCCGTGCGCGCCGCGAGCCTGCTCGAGCACGGCTTCCAGACATACGGCTGGAAGGAGCTGTTCAACACCAATAACCTCGATACTCTGCCCGCTGATCCCGCCGCCAAGCCGCTGACAAGCGTGCGCACATCGGTCGTTGCCTGGAGCTGCGGAAACCATCCGGTTCAGGCCAAATCGGCCAAGCGCAAGAAGTCTGCCAAGATCGCAAAGGCAAAGGCCAAGAAAACCGAAGACGACGCGATCGAGGAACTGAAGGGGACGATCGACTCGAAACCGGCCGAGAAAGCCGCTGCCGCACAAGGCGCTCCCGCGAAGGCGCAATAGCCCCTCCCTCTCCCCGCCAAGCTTGAAACCAGTGACTGGCCTTGGGACACTTGTCCCGCTTTTGAACGTGTCCGCCCCTTCAAGGTTCGAGCGCACCGCTTCGCCTCCGGATACTCGACGGCTTCTCTGGCTCCATAAGTCGCTTGCAGTCACCGCTAGAGTGCTTCCGGAAAAGTGGGAACCGGTTTTCCGATAAGAAGCACGACAAAACAAAAGCCTAGAGCGGTTCCGCGATGCCCTCAAAATCGGAACGGCTCGAAAGTGCCGGCGTCCCGAGGAGAATTAGAACGGCGGCGTTTCAAGAAAATGGTCTCCGCGCCGATCCTGCGATCGTCTCGCGCGTTAACGCGCGTTAAGCCAGTGCCGCACGGGCACGAGCCTCAAGCGACTTGGCGCTGAATTTGCTTTGGCAGGTCCATCAACGGTTCTTTAAGCCGCCGATAGGACGTTACCGATGACAACGACCACCACATGGCACCCCGACAACGACGCAACGCCAACGCCGAGCGACGTCTCTTTCATGGCCGAGGTTCTCGAAGGCCGTCACGGCACCCTCGCCGCTGAGGTCGCGGAGTTCTTCGCCAGCTACCATTGCGAACGCGGTGACGCCGGGCGGGCGTGGGCCTGGTCAGGCGTCGCAGAACTCGTGCGCACCCGCGAACGGGCAAGACTTGAGCAGAACTGAACGAGCCGCCGCGCCACCCGCAATACGACTTGAATCCATGATGAGCGCCACCATCAATCGGCTGCATCCAGCTAAACCGGCTGGCGTTCGACGGCGCTCATCGTGTCACTTCGAGCCCGGCGAGGATAATCCGGAAAGTCCGCAGCTCGGTCTTCTTGCCACCATCCTGGTCCAGGGGGGGCACATCCTGTCCTCCAATGGCGAGCGCGAGCAAACGCAGCGCAATGCCATCATGGCATTCGCCATGCGCTGCCTCAGCGCCGGACTGCTTTACGCATCCCAGATCGTTCTGGCCCGATGGATGGGCAGCTACGAGTACGGAATCTATGTCTTCGTGTGGACGTGGGTGCTCATTCTCGGCGGCATGTCGCATCTGGGCATGAACGTCACGGCCATGCGCCTTGCGCCGGCCTACCGCGTCACGGGCGAATTCGACCTGCTGCGCGGCCTCGTGCGCGGCTCGCGTCTGATGAGCCTTGCCACCTCGACGCTCGTGATGCTCGCTGGCCTCGCGGGGGTCTATCTCTTTCAGGATTACATCCAGAGTCATTACGTGCTTCCCATCTATCTGGCGCTGGTGTGCGTGCCCCTGTTCACGCTAACCGATGTCCAGGACGGGATCGGGCGCGGGAACGCCTGGATGGGGCTGGCGCTGGCGCCGCCCTACGTTCTGCGTCCCCTCCTGGTGCTGGCCACCATGGTGGGCGCCTACGCCGCTGGAATGCCCATGGAAGCGACGACTGCGGCGGCGGCGGCCATCATCGCCACCTGGGGCGCTGGCCTTACGCAAACTTTGATGATCAACCGCCGCCTCGCGGCGACGATCCCCAAGGGGCCGCGGTCTTATGATTTCATGGGCTGGCTGTCGATCTCTCTCCCCCTGCTCGTCATTCTGGGTTGCGAGCTTGCCCTGCAGAATACCGATATCCTAATCATCTCACACTTCATGAGCCCAACCGACGTCGGCATCTACTTTGCGGCCGGCAAGACCATGGCACTCATCATGTTCGTGCACTACGCCGTCGGCAGTGCCGTGGCCAGCAAGTTCGCGGCGTTGAATGCACGTGGTGACCGCGAGAGCCTTAGGGCCTTCGTCAAGGACGCTGTAAACTGGACATTCTGGCCCTCGCTTGCGGGCGCTGTTCTGATCCTGGCGCTCGGCAAGCCGCTCCTGTGGCTGTTTGGACCGCAGTTCGAAGCGGGCTATCCGGTGATGTGCATTCTCGTCGTCGGCTTCCTGTTTCGCTCGTCGATGGGGCCGGCGGAGTTTCTCCTCAACATGCTCGGCGAACAGAGGCTGTGCGCGAAGGTGCTATTTGCCAGCGCCACGCTCAACGTTGCGCTCAACTTCATGTTGGTGCCGCGGTTCGGCCTGGTGGGCGCGGCATCGGCCACGGCCCTATCGCTGATGATGGCTGCCATCATGAACTACATTGTGGTTTGGCGCCGCCTGGAGATCGAAATCGCCATCTGGCGCAATCTGCCAAAATTCTAAGCCAGCTCCTTCTATCCCCAGGTTTTCCAAGCGGCGCCCACGCGCCGCAGCGACACTCTTGCGGGCTTTTTCAAAGGCAAGTTGGATCAGTAACTTGTGGGCACGATCAAAAGTGTTGCCGTACAACCTTGCGTCCCGGCACCCCCTGCCTGCTATAAGGCCCTTCAGTGAAAACGACTCGCGTCATCGTGTTGCCGGGGGGATTGGCCATGCACGTTCGGATGAAAAGCCAAGGGGGAGTAGGTCACGTGGGACTCAAAGCGCCGGGCATCATAACCTTCATGCTGTCGGTCATTCTGGCCGTCATCGTGCTCGTCTCTACGTTCTTTAGCGCCGACATTCCGGGCTTGAAGGGCAACGAGTTCTGGGCGTTGCTGATGTCCTATTGCATTTTGATGCTGGGGTGCCTGTTACGTGGTCTTTGAATTGATCGCCACTGGTCGGTTGCTTGCCCGGTTGCAGTTGGCGGTGATCGCACCGCCTGCCTTCGATCTGCCGTGAGCCCTCCTGTTTTTGCAGCGCAGCATTGCAAGCTGCGCAAACGTGTCGCGCGGCATTGAGCGGAGTAGAGAGCCAGGCTGCTGGCGACCTAGGTTATCGACTTAGGTAGACGGCATTCGCTCTCGACTTAGCAAGACGGCATGATGAACACGACTTCAAACACATTTGCCCGGCGTGCGCGCCTTTCGACAACTTCCATCGCGCTCGCGATTGCCTTGACGGCAGCCGCTGTCGCTGCGGTATTGTACTCGAACGGCACGACGGAGCTGGGGGGATACAAACTCGATAGCCCGATACGGTCACAGACGGACGCGCCAGCGACCTGAAGTTTGCGCCGTTTGACGGTCGTGCGTGACCGCACACCCGGTCGATCTTGATTTCAAGACTACTAAACCGGCGCAGGGACAAGAGGTTCGGCCTTGACCAAGCCACGCACCGAATTCCCGAGATAGACGGCATCCGCACGCGACAGGTCGTCGAGGGTCAACCGCATTTCGCGCGCCTTGCCTTGCGCGATGAGTTCGGCACGCAGCGTACCAGGCAACAACCCTGCCGACAGCGCGGGCGTCGCCAGCACACCATCCGTTTCCACGAAGATCGTCGTGCGGCTTCCTTCCGCCAGTTCACCGCGCTCGTTGAGGTAAATGACCTCATCTGAGCCGAGGGTATCGGCATAATGCTTCCATTCGCGATCATAGAGGTCGCGCCGTGTTGTCTTGTGATAGAGAAACAAGTCGCCGCTCGACACACGGGTGTCTGAAACCACGTAACGCATCACCGCATCCGGTGGGGACGCAGGTTGGGGCGAGACCGTCACGGATACACCGCCCTCATCATCCAGCAGAAGCCGCACGCGCAACCGCTCGTGATGGCGCCCCTCCAGCGCCGCGCCAATACGATCGCGCACACGTGCCTCGTCATACGGAAACCCAAAGTAACCCGCAGACGTGGCAAGACGCTGGATGTGGCGCTCCAGCAGCCAAATGTCCTTGTCCGGTTCGTGCAGCATGGTTTCGATCAGCTCAAAGCGCCGCACGGGATCGGTGAGGAACTTCATCTTGAGGAGACACTCCTCATGCTCTTTGACGCCCTGGCTGTCGGCGACGAGCCCGGACCCGATCCCCATCTCACCGTTGCCGTCCCGATCGATCACGGCTGTGCGGATCGCGACATTGAAAAGGACCTTGCCGTCAGGCGAGATGCGCCCGATGGCGCCGCAATAGACCCCGCGCGGCTCGGTCTCCAGTTCGCTGATGAGCTCCATGGCGCGGATTTTAGGTGCTCCTGTCACTGACCCGGGCGGAAAGATCGCCTTCAGCAGATCTTCAAGCGTCACATCGGGCTTGAGTACTGCGCGCACGCCGGATGTCATCTGATGCAGCGTCTGGAAGGTCTCCACTGTAAAGAGGTCCGTCACGCTCACGGAGCCCAGCTCGGCGATGCGGCCAAGATCATTGCGCATCAAATCTACGATCATCAGGTTCTCGGCGCGGCTCTTGATGTCGCTCGACAACGTCTGGCGCACCTCACGGTCGCCTTCGTGGGTCCCGGCACGCGGCGCGGTTCCTTTCATCGGGCGTGTCGAGATCACCCGGCCGTGCTGCTCGATGAACAGCTCGGGCGAGGCTGACAGAATGGTTGCCGCGCCGGTATCGACGAGGCCGCCGTAAGCCACGCGCTGCTTGAGACGCAGATCGCGGTAGAGCGCCAACGGGGAGCCTTCGAGGTGGAACTTGGCCTTGAAGGTCAGATTGAGCTGATAGATGTCGCCCGAGCGGATGTTGGCCTGCACCTTCTCGAATCGGGCGAGATAATCCTCCCGGCTCCACGAATGCGTCAGCGCGCCGAGGGTTGGGTCGCCGATGGCTTCGGCCCTGAGCCAGGCTTGCACCTCCGCCCCGCGCATCTCACGCGGTTCCTTGTAAAGACCGAACCACAGCAGCGGCACTTCCCGATTTGCGGGCATCCGCGGGGCAAGCTTGGGTTCAAGAACGTAGCCTAGCTCGTATGAGAAGAAGCCGGCGGCATGCAGGCCGCGATCAAGCCCTGCCTGAAGCGCTACAAGCGCCTTTTGGACGGCGGCAGGCTCGTCGGCCCGCACGGTTTCGATGGGGTGCTCGAACAGAATGGAGATCGCATCCATCCGCGTGCTGTTGTCGAGCAGCACAAATCCTTCCTGCAATTCGGGCTTCCGCGCCATTGTTCTTCTAATCCGTTGATCCACGCCAGGCGCAGAAATGAGATGAAAGTGCAGGCGGCGCGAGCCAGCCCAGGACGTTCCAGCGCCATCTTCTAACGCCTCGGGGGCGCAAAAACTATGTGGCAAGGCCGACAAAAGTGCTGCCTTATCGACCGGCCATGCGCGACATTCCTTCGCGTTTCCGCGAGCCATCTTCCTTGCATTCGTCGGGAAGGCGGCAGGATGGCTGGGGGGTTGATGAGAAGCGTTTTTCGCATGGTTTTCCCGACAATTGGTCCCTTGTGTCGCGATGCGGAGATGGGGGTTCACAAGGCGCGGATTTGTGTTATAAGCCTCCCACTTGAGCCGCTCGGGAACGGGCGGCTTTTATATCTTCGCTTTCAGGCTTGCGCGAAGTTCCGCCCCGGGTCTCGCACCACGGGACATGGACGCGCCGCCGGCCTTCTACCGGGGCGAAGATTGTTGGTGACGCGGGGTGGAGCAGCCCGGTAGCTCGTCAGGCTCATAACCTGAAGGTCATAGGTTCAAATCCTATCCCCGCAACCACCGTCACAGTGCCTGCCCAAAACGACCCCGCTGGTGGCGTGAAGCTGCAGTTGCAAATCCGCGTACCCCGGTTCAATTCTGGGCGTGGCCTCCAAGCGATTTTAGTAAGTAAGCCATATTGCGCCAGAACGCGCTCGAGTGGATCTTGTCGTCGCGCACGTTGGTGACGCGACGCGACGCGGCGCCTTGACGGTCTGGAGCAGCACAAAGCCCCAACGCATGACGACGAGCTCGCGTCCCCATCTTCGGCGGTGCGCACCACGGGTGCCTCAGAGCCTGGGGAAATCGCGTCAGTGGGCTCAAAGGCCGCCGTGCGATTCCCGCCGATCCGGAAAAGGCGGCGAACCGCTTCTGGCGCACGCGTCATGGAATACAGGTTGCACATAGCGCCTCCTTATATGGATGACGCGGCCGGCGTGAAAAGGCCTGCCTCGCAGGGACAGCTTCAGCAGACCATCATCTAAATCTACCGAGCGGCCCACCTTGTCCTGTTCCCCAGGATACTGCGCTGGCGGCTGGACTGCTCCAACGCTGTCCTTGGCCCGTGCATCGGGCCGATGCCATCCCGGACTGACGTCCGTCAACCGAAGGAACATATGACATGCATTCGAAACTCAAAACTGGAATGAACGAAATCCGCGCGCTGTCGGCCGATGAACTCGAGGCTGTATCGGGCGGCGCGGAAAAGCAGCTGTTTCGCTTCAGCGTCGCAGGCATGCACATCAGCGGAAAATATGATGATGCAAGTGGCGAGTATACCGTCGGGGTCAATTATGGCGGAAAGTTCGTGGTTCATGAAGGAAAAGTCTGAGTGAGCTTTCGACGCTCATAAGCAAATGCAATCCTGAACTCAGGTCTTTCAACTCAAGGATATTTCTCACATGG
>WPCK01204946.1_pt1 | contig 13430 bp, 5 predicted proteins | sample 5399851 | NCBI WGS metagenome assembly WPCK01 (sample SAMN12869471, study PRJNA574797) | sludge metagenome | isolation source: wastewater treatment of pH11 | place: China:Beijing | collected 2019-05-20
TGCAGGATCATGTTCGGCAATCCGGGTGGGCCGAAGCGCCGCCAACGCAAAGGTGTCATCCTCCATGCGAAACTATTCGCAATTCATTCTGGACCGCATTTTTCTGCGCGTACGCTCACCCGACCCGACCCGTCAGGTCGCCGCACTTCCCTATGCGGTCGTGGATGACCGGGTGGCTTTCTTGCTCATTACATCGCGGCGCAGCGGACGCTGGATTTTTCCCAAGGGCTCTGTGATCGAGGGCAAGACGCCCTGGGAGAGCGCGCAGCAGGAGGCATTGGAAGAGGGCGGCGTGGAGGGAGAAATCGACTCTACCCCCATCGGCACCTACCGCACGATCAAGAAGGGCAGCATCGCGCGCAAGGTGGTCGAGGTCGACCTCTACCCCATGCGCGTCACGCACCAGCACGAGACCTGGCCCGAACAGGCCAACAGACAGCGCCACTGGGTGCTCTTGCGCGAAGCAAGGCGGCTCTTGCAGGATCCGGTCTTGGCCGGTCTTACAACGGAGCTGAGCCGGCGCGTGCTCTTTGCCGACGCCCCAGCCGGTTCAGCCGCTGAAGGCGCGCATCGCCATATAGCAGCCCGCCGACAATAGCGCCGCCGCCGGCACGGTGATGACCCACGCCGCCGCGATGCCGTACACATGCTGACGGCGCACGAGCCGGCGCTTTTCTTTTTTCTGATAGTTCTCGACAGCCTCCTTCGGAGTCCGGTTGAGGCGCGAAGGCTCAAGAAAGACCGATCGCGGCTTGACCGCCGGGTTGGGCACGCCCTTGTTGGTCAGCAGCTCCCGCAAATAGCCAACGCCGAACACGGCACCTATGGCAATGTGCGTCGATGAGACGGGCAGCCCCATCGCGGAAGCGACGAGCACAGTGATGGCCGCCGACAGTGCCACGCAATAGGCGCGTATCGGGTCCATCTTGGTGATCTTCTCGCCCACGGTGCGAATGAGCTTGGGACCAAACAGCGTCAAGCCGAGCGAGATGCCGAACGCGCCGATCGCCAAGACCCAAAGCGGCAAGGCGACATCTTGATCGGCATTCGTACCGGCCTGCACGGCTGACACGATGGCCGCCAGCGGTCCCACGGCGTTGGCGACGTCGTTTGCACCATGAGCAAACGACAAAAGGCCGACGGCAAAGATCAATGGAATGGTGAAGCACTGGGCGATTGCCTTGCGCGTGTTGGGGATGACGGTGGCGCGGCGGTTGATCCACGGGGCCGTAATGGCAAAGCCGAACGCGAAGAATGCAAGCCCGAAGGCAAGAACGGCGACCAGCGACGGCGACCAAACGCGTTGCAATCCTTTGCTCACGATATACATCGCGAACACACCTGCCATCAGCGCGACGAGCGGGGGCACCCAGCGCCGCGCAGCCGCGACGCGATCGTCTCGGTAGATGATCAGCCACTTGATGAGTCCCAGCAGCATCGCCGCTATAAGACCTCCGGCAGCCGGCGAAATCACCCAGCTCGCCGAGATCCGCCCCATCACAGACCAATTGACGGTATCGAAGCCTGCCGCCATCGCGCCGCTGCCCATGACGCCGCCGACGATCGCATGCGTCGTTGACACCGGCGCTCCCATATAAGTGGCCAGATGTGTCCACAGCGACGCGGCCAGCAGCGCGGCTATCATGACGTGGATAAAGGAAATCGTCCTCAGCCCGTGATCCGTGACCAGCAGATCCTTGGCGACCGTGCTCACCACATCACCGCCCGCTAAGATGGCGCCGGACACTTCACACAAGGCTGCGATTGCAATCGCGCCGGACATACTGAGCACACGGCTTCCGACTGCGGGACCCATGTTGTTAGCAACATCGTTGGCGCCGATGTTGAGCGCCATGTAGGCGGCAATGACGGCGGCCGTAATGACGAGACTGGCGTGAGAGCTCTCGTCGATGAAATGGCTGGCAACTGCGATACAGCCGGCCATGAAGACCGCGAGAAGTCCTGGTTTGACAAGCGAACGGCCGATGGATTCGGCGGCTTTTTCGATATGGACGACCTTTTCCAGGTCCTTATCCAGCGAAGGTTTCCCCATTTCCGCTCCGGCGCTGCTCTGTCAGGCGCCAGGGGCATAGCATCTCCCGCAACGCTTGTCATAAAGGCGTCACGCGGCAATTCGCATGAGACGGCGCGCGTGTCCCAACCACGACAGCAACGTTGCAAAGTCCATGCGCACGGGGCAGCAGCCAAAGTCGACGCAGGGGGATGAGGAGAGGAGTCTTGAAAACTACGGCCAACTGCCAAAGGCCCTGTTGATTTCGTCGGACGTCGTGCGCCGTTGCACACGCGGTTGCGGGCGCGGAATGGACACGCGTGCAGGAGGCATCGCCTTGGGCACGGCATCGGCGGCTCGATCCTCCTCGGCCGGCAAGTCCTCGTCAGGAGGGCCGCTTTGAGGAACGATCGCATCCGACCTGTTCGATTCCGGCAGCACGGGCGGAAGTTCCTCCTCCTTGAGCTGTTGCTCTTTCTGCTGCTTGGTGGCCTGCTGCTTGGCGGCTTCGCGCGCGGCAGCGGCGGCAGCTGCCGCCTGGACCCGTTCCGCCTCCAAGGCCTTACGGCGTTCGATTTCCTGGCGCTGGCGGTCGTCGTCCCGCTTGCGCAGGCTTTCCAGCTCGTCAACCTTGCGTTCCATCTGCCGAACGGCAAGTTCCCGCTGGAGATCGCTGGCGTCGGCCCTGACCTCGAGCCCAGCGAGATCGCCCAGCGCCCCCGTGTAAATGAACTCGACGGCGGGCAATGACCCCTTGGGGGCGTGCTTCAAGGCGGGGCCGGCTTCGGACGACGGCAGGGGCGAGACAACCGCGCTCACCTGCCATTGGCTATCGAGAGCAAGGGACGAAAGGCTGGCTGTCGTCGTGTTCCGCGCCGTCCCCTGTGGCATTGAAAGCGTGAACGGTTCGACCTTCACCACACCTCCCGTCACGTCGAACGATATTGTCTTGTCGCCCGCCACGATGGCGGTCGAGCCGAGAGACGAAATGAGCGAGGACGCGATGACGCCGGCGTCGTTTTCCATTCTGCCCGCCATGACGGCATCGCTCGCATCGGCGATGAGCGCGGGTGCCGGCCCTGGGTGGCGCACGTCTTGCAGGTTGATCGTGCCCTTGCCGGCAAGCGCGTCGATGATTTTCGCGGGACTCAACGCCCGGCCGGATCCTTCGAAGTGCAGCTGGGCGCGGCCTGAAGCATTTGCATTGAGCGCAGCCAGATCGGTCTGGAGTTCAAGATTGCCCGACAGCGTGAACCCGCCCGGAGCCTTTTCGATCGCAGCGGCCAGCGTGAGGTCGCCTCCGGCTGCGCGGGCCTTCAGATCCCCGACGGTAACTCTGCCATCTCCAAACTCAATTCCTGCCACCGCATCTTGCGCAACCAGACCGTCTGCCAGCTCCAGCCGGGCGATCTTGAGGCGCATTTTGCCGCGATTGTGCGCGAATGGCTGAAGATCGAGTTGCGCACTTGGCCAGATATTCTCTTCCACGTCTTCGGCCGCGGCGGCACCCGACGCCTCGCTCACCCAGCTCAACAGGCCAGCCACCGACGCACGATCCGCCTCGAGGTCGGCATCAACATGCGAAGCGCCCTCCGACCGCATCAGCTTGATACTGCCCTTGATCACATTCGAAGCCGATTTCAAACCGTGGCTCGAGAGTGTGGTGACACCGTCTTTTGCGTTGATGGCGACGGGCCCAGCCAGAGTATCGCGTGTGACACCTGCCGGCGCCACGATGCCCGCCAGCACGAGAGCTTCGCGCGCATCCTGGGCGTCGACATCACCTTCAGCATCGTAGGCGAATGTCTGGTTGTCTTGCGCCGTCAACGTGCCACGCAGCGTCGCCGCCAAGCCTTCCGCGCTGACCTCGGCCAACGACTTCGCGCCTTGCGCCAAAAGACCCGATATCGCCAAGCTCGCCTCGCCGGGCCGCGGCTTCAGGCCCCCGAGCAGTTGCGGTCCCGCACCGGCGAGCTTGAGAATTTCTGCAAGGTCGTCGGCTCTGAGCGTCGCAGTCATCCGGGCAGGCGCGGTCCGCCATGCAGTGAACCCGCTGTCAAACGATCCCTGGCCGATCACGCGCGCGCCGCCGATCAGGCCGTCAAACGTAACGTCGGCCGCACCCGGCTGTCGCTTGCCGATCATGACCAGCCCGGCGACGCGCGCCGAAGGCAAGGCCGTAAGCTGCTTGTCAATCCTGTCTTCGAACCCGAGCAGCTTGCTCACCTCGGCAATGGCGCGGCTTTCGGCTGCGTCGACTTCGTAGGTCAATGTGCCCTTTGCCGGACCACCGTCTTGGCCAGGGCGCGTAATGCGCCCCGACGTTGCAAGGCGTGCGCCCGCTTGCGTGGTGAGCCGCGCCCTGGGCACCGAAAGCGTCTTGGCGTCGATGACGATCTGGGCATCGACGTCCTTGTAGACCTGACCACCATGCTTCAGGCGGCGCGCCGACAACTCAACCGTGGTTCCCTGTCCTGATGTTTCGGCCACGGCGGCGGGCTTATCCGGATCGGGTCCTGCCAGTCCCAGCGCCTGCCGCCACACTTGGCTCACATGGCTCGCTTGCTCGGGGAAGAAGGCGGCGCTGTCGATCTCGTCACCATCGAGCCGCACGGTGATATGATGACGCGGGGCGCTTTCGATCCACACGTCTCCTGCAACCGGCTGGCCCGAGATCTGCGCCTTTGCGTTGGTCAACGCGAAACTGCCTGGGCCCATGGCAACCTGGCCTGCAACCCAGAACGGACCCTCCGTCTTCAAATCGATGTCGATGCCGGACTTTTTGGCGAAGGCCTTAACGCGGGCGAAATTAGCCCCCCGCACCGCACCCTCGCCCTTGAAGGTCTTTTCGGCGTTCGTTGCGCCGGCGATTTCACCCGACAAATCGAATCGCGCGCCGCCGGGCAATCCGCCCGAGAAGCGGCGCAGGTTCACGACATCACCATGGCGCTCGGCTTCGAGATTGAGAGCGCCCGACTGTTCGCCTGAGAACTTCGCTTGCTCGATATCGACCTGCACGCTTGCCGAACCATCGCCACCCAGTCCTTCGACCAGCGCAACGAACAACTGCCGCAACCCCTCTATTCCCGCCTGCTGGCCGTGCGGCGCCGCGAGCATATCGAGATCGAGCCACTTGGCGGCAAGCCTGGTATCGAATTTCAGCGCCTCGCCCCATTGCGCCAACGCCTTTCCGGTCAGGATTTGGGCTTCGGCGACGCTATCCAGTTCCAGCTCGACATTGTCGAATGTTGCGCCGAGGGCATCGGCCACTGTTGCAGCCTTGAGATTGAGGACGCGCGGCTCGTCCGAGCTCGCTGGCGCATCGGCGGAGGCCGCACCCGGCAGGTAGATCTTGCCCGTGAGATTGCCAGTGACTTTCGGAGCAGTGGTCAGGTCCCGCAACTCGCCATCGAACATGTACGAGTTGGAGGCGGCGTCTCCATGCATCACGGCTTTAACGTCCACCGCGCCATCGGCATCGGCACGCCCCGTCGAGAAACGCACTTCGCGCTCGGCGCTCCCGATGCGCGCGCTGCCCTTGAATTTGAAGGGGCCTGTCAGGCTCTCAGCCGAAAGCTCTCCGTTCACGGCGCCGATCGTGTTGATGAGCCGGCCGTCGGCGCGATGGACCGCAACCGCACCATCGATCAGCCGCACCGAATGCAGCGCCACGTTCTGCGGCACGAAGGGAAGCTCTGCGGGCTTCAGCGCCAAAGTCGACCAGTTGCCGCTGCCCGCGCCATCGAACACGAGAGACAGCACGGGCTTGTTCAATTCGATCTCGTTGGCCTCGAACGCGCCGCGCAGCAGGGGCGAGACGGCAAGCCGCATCGTGAAGCTGTCCGCACGGATGAACGGTTCGCCCGTCTGCCCGGTGGTGTCGGCAAGCCGAACCTTCTCGAAGCTCACGAAGGGCATCGGCAAAAAGCGGACGTTGACTGCACCGCCGACGCGAACGTCGCGGCCGAGCACCTTGGAGGCTTCCTCCTCGAAAACACCGCGGTAGCCGTTCCAGTCGATCACATACGGCGCACCAAACAAGGTCGCCAGGACCAACGCCAGAAAACCGCCGAGATACAGGAGTCCGTTATTCATCCGCCCAAAGCTCTCTCACCGGCGCAAGCCCGCTCTCGCGCCGACCGGCATGCGCTCGCACGCCAATGATCGCATTCTATCGCATAGCCGGGGATAAGTCTGAACCCGAATTTGGGCGCAATTCCAGAACTTTGCCCAGGTTTTGCGGCAACTATCAGGCATATTGCCGGCACTGTGCACAGCGCCGCGGCTGGGTTGTAGGAGCGGATACGGTACGCTACCTGATTGGAATGACAGCGAGTCGCAAAATGCCGCCGCCCCCATATCCCACTGACGAATTCGAAGAGCCGCCTTTTGATTTGCCGCAGGCTGCTCCCGAGGCTGCTCCTGCGGAAGGGGCCGGCGCTCGTCAAGGTTCGATCTCCGCGCGCGCCCTGGCGGCGTCGCGCCCGGCACCCGTGTATCTGGAGGGCTTGAACCCCGAGCAACGCGCCGCAGTCGAACATACCGAGGGCCCGCTGCTGGTCCTGGCAGGCGCGGGCACCGGCAAGACGCGCGTGCTGACCACGCGCATTGCCCACATCCTGGCTCAGAACAAGGCTTGGCCATCCCAGATCCTCGCGGTCACCTTCACCAACAAGGCCGCGCGCGAGATGAAGGACCGCATCGGCGCCGCCATCGGCACGACGGTCGAGGGTATGTCGTGGCTCGGCACGTTTCACTCCATCGGCGTCAAGATCCTGCGGCGCCACGCGGAACTCGTGGGGCTCAAGTCCGGCTTCACGATTCTCGATGACGACGATACCAAACGCCTGCTGAAGCAGGTGATCGAAGCAGCGGGCATCGACAAGGAGCGCTGGCCAGCACGCCAGCTCGCCGCCCTCATTGACGGCTGGAAGAACCGCGGCCTGACGCCGGATAAGGTGCCGGCCGGCGAAGCATTCGCCTTTGCGGAGGGCAAGGGGAAAGACCTCTATGCCGCCTACCAGAGCCGGCTGAAGGATCTCAACGCGTGCGACTTCGGCGATCTGCTGCTGGAGTGCCTGCGGCTGTTCCGCGACAATCCGGACGTACTGGCCGACTACCATCGCCGCTTCCGTTACATCCTGGTCGATGAATATCAGGACACCAACGTGGCCCAGTATCTATGGCTGCGGCTGTTGGCGCAGGGTATCGCGAACATCTGCTGCGTGGGCGACGATGACCAGTCGATCTACGGCTGGCGCGGCGCGGAGGTGGAAAACATCCTTCGCTTCGAAGCCGACTTCCCTGGCGCACGCGTCATTCGCCTGGAGCGCAATTACCGCTCTACCAGCCATATCCTCGCGGCGGCCTCCGGCCTCATTACGCACAACGAGGGACGGCTCGGCAAGACGCTGTTCACCGACGGCAGCGCGGGCGAGCGCGTTACCGTGGCGAGCTTCTGGGACGACGAGGCGGAAGCCCGCTCCATCGGCGACGACATCGAGAGCCTCCAGCGCGCGCGCCATAAGCTGAACGAGATCGCGGTTCTGGTGCGCGCCTCCTTCCAGATGCGCGTCATCGAAGAACGGTTCATCACGCTGGGGTTGCCTTACCGCGTCATCGGCGGTCCGCGCTTTTACGAGCGCCAGGAAATCAAGGACGCCATTGCCTATCTCGAAGTGGTCGCCAACCCTTCAAACGACCTCAAGTTCGAGCGCATCGTCAACGTGCCCAAGCGCGGACTCGGCGATACGTCGATCAAGCGCATCCACGAGTTGGCGCGCGCCCGCGCCATCCCGCTTTACGCCGCCGCCCGCGAGATGGTCGAGACCGACGAACTTGCCGGCAAGGCACGAAAGTCGCTTTACGATCTGCTGCGCCAGTTCGAGCGCTGGCGCGGACAACTCGACGCCATGCGCCACACCGACCTTGCCGAGCAGATTCTGGACGAAAGCGGCTATACCGCCATGTGGCAGGCGGATAAGAGCCCGCAAGCGCAGGCGCGTCTTGAAAACCTCAAGGAACTCGTGCGCTTCATGCATGATTTCGACACGCTCGGCGGATTCCTCGAGCACGTCGCGCTCGTCATGGACGCAGATCAGGGCAGTGATGGCGACCGCGTCTCGCTGATGACCATGCACGCCGCCAAGGGGCTGGAATTCGAAACCGTGTTTCTGCCCGGATGGGAGGAAGGGCTCTTTCCCCACCAGCGTGCGCTCGACGAGAGCGGCAAAGCAGGGCTCGAGGAGGAACGCCGCCTTGCCTACGTGGGTCTCACGCGCGCCAAGCGTCGCGCGAAAATCTCGTTTGCGCAGAACCGGCGCACACATGGTCTTTATCAGTCCGCGATCCCTTCGCGCTTCGTCGACGAGTTGCCCGTCGCCAACGTCGATGTCGTCGAGAACCCGACGCCGTATGGCGGCGTTTCCTATGGCCGCGGCGGCTTCGGATATGGCAACCCCTTTGGGCCAAGCCGTTTCGATCGCGATCCCGGACCATCGAAATCGAACTATCAGACGCCCGGCTGGCAACGCGCACAACAAACCTGGTCGCGCTCCGACAACAAAAAGAAGAAGCCGACGCGCACGCCAACGACAATCGAAGGAGAGCTGGTGGCGGCCTCCTCGGCCAGCGCGCCGCAGTTTAAGGCGGGCACGCGCGTGTCGCACGAGAAGTTCGGCGCCGGCACCGTGACGCACGTCGACGGCAACAAGCTCACGATCGACTTCGACGCCGGTGATACGAAGCGAGTCGTGGCGAGCTTCGTGGATCTTCTTGGCTGACAGCCGTTTTTCGATCCTTTGGGTCGTCTAGAAGGCGCGCTCATCTCGAGGAACCGGGCGGGCAGGCAGGGCGTTGACGACGTGGCGGGCCACGCAAACAATAATCACAACAGCAAAACAAACCGGAAGAACCAGGCTGGCGCCCCTCCAATAGAGATCATCATGGATACCTCCCAGCACCCCCCGCTGACCGCGCAACAGACCACCGCGCGCACGCCGGATGCCATTCTGAAAATCTCCTTCATCGAGTTCGTCACGCTGACGGCGGTGTTAATGGCGCTGACGGCCCTGTCGATCGACATCATGCTCCCCGCACTGCCGCAGATCGGCAACGCGCTCGGTGTCACCAGCGAAAACGATCGCCAGCAGATCGTCATCCTGTACATGGCCGGATTTGCCGCCGGTCAGCTCGTCTACGGCCCCTTGTCCGACCGGCTCGGCCGCAAGCCGGTGTTGCTTGGCGGGCTTGCGTTGTTCATCGCAGGCTCCTTCGCGGCGCTGCTGTCGCAATCCTTCACGACCTTGCTCGCGGCACGGCTGGTCCAAGGCCTGGGCGCCGCCTCGCCGCGCGTCATCGCCATTGCGGTCGTGCGTGACATTTACAGCGGCCGCCATATGGCGCGCGTCATGTCTCTCGCCATGATGGTGTTTATCCTCATCCCGGTTCTGGCGCCCTCGATTGGCCAAGGCCTGATGCATATCGGCGACTGGCGGCTGACGTTCGATGTTCTGTTGATCCTCGGCGTGGCGGTCGCGGTGTGGGCAGGTTTGCGGTTGCCTGAAACCGCCCATAGGATCACCCAGCACACCTGCGCTCCCACGTTGCTGGCTTCATTCAAAGAAGCCATCCTTTGCCGCCAGACCATGGCTTACGGCATTGCGACCGGACTGATGTTCGGCTGCCTGCTGTCCTATGTCGCCAGCTCACAGCAGGTCTTCACGGAGGTCTTCGACGCTGGCGCCAATTTCCCATTGCTGTTTGGCGCAGTGGCCTCGGTGATGGCGGTTGCGTCGTTCCTGAACGCCAACCTGGTGGAGCGGCTCGGGATGCGCCGCGTCGCGCACACGGCGCTTGTCATCTTCATTGCCGTCGCGCTGGTCTTGGCGCTTGCATCCTTGACGGGGCATGCCTCGCTCGGTGTTTTCGCGATCCTGATTGCCAGCGCATTCTTCTGCTTCGGATTGATTACACCGAACTTCAATTCGCTCGCCATGGAACAGCAGGGCGAGAACGCGGGTATGGCCTCGTCCGTGACCGGCGCGCTCGGCACGGCGATCGGTGCAAGCGCAGGCGGCATCATTGGCGCGGCGTTCGACGGAACGGTTCTGCCCTTGGCGCTCGGCTTCGCGGGCTGCAGCGTGATGGCGGGCATCATCGTCTTCGCGTTCGAGGGCACGGCCGGACTGTTCGGTCGCAACCGTCCCTAAGCCAAAGCCGTTCCCGCATAGGCTGCAGATCAGGCCGCCTCGCGCCGGGTCCTGATGAGATCCCAAGCTGCGTTGATCTGCTTCATGCGTGACTCGCGCACCTGCCGATCGGCCTCGTCGCGTGCAAAGTCGGGCTGCCAGCTCATGCGCAAGGCGTCGACGAGTTTCTTGGCGACATTGGGCGCCGCGTCGTCATTGATGCCCAGCATCTGGTAGGCCTCCTGTACGCTTTGCGGCATCCGCATTCCGCCTCGCGCCTGGAACGGCGATCCCGCGGCGTTCGCCGCCGTCTGCGGCTCTGGCTGTTCGTCTCTCGCCGCCGAGGTATCTTGTGCCGCCCCTTGGGCAATCCGCGATACGCGATCCAGTTCCCGTAGAATACCGCGCACCATGGCCGCTGATTTCTGCATAGGTCGCTGGTCAATCGCGCGTTCGATATCATTCACGCGGCCACGCAGCTGATCGAGTTCGGACTGCAGCACCTCACGCAGCAGAAGGGTACGCGGCAACGACCCAACCTGAAGCTCTGCCTCCGCCAAACGCGCGATCGCCATCGCCAACGCGTTCAGCAAAGCCGTGCGGTCGCGCTCCGAGGTCACCATCTTGGGCTTTCGCCTGAAACGATCTGCCATGGAGCCGGATATGGCGCGCACCATGCGGAGAACCGCTTCACTGATACGTTGAGGCAATGATGACGAGAATGCTTCCGCCTGATGCGCCCATACATGAGCAACGTTTCGCCGCGCCGCTACTAATCCAAACGCAAACACCAACGCCAGCAACCCGCCCGCCACGCCGGCGAGCCGCAGAGCTGTCCCTGGCGTCTCGGCGCGCATTTCAGCCTTGACGACGGTCTGCCATGGTTGAGGTTCCGCCGATTTTCTTGGCCCCCGATCTTCGGGCGACGCAGGCTCGATCACACTATCGGCGCTCAAGGTTTCGCTGACGACGCGATCCTTGTGGGACGAGAAGCGCGCAAGTGCGGGAAAAACCAAACGCGCATTCAGCGCGCCCACCGGGGCAAAGCCCTTTGGCAAGCCGGAAGGGAGTGCGACACCCGCGGAACGCGCAGCGGCTGCGACCTGTGCCCAGGTAACTTTGACACCACCGCAGGACAACTCGAAGCGGTGCACCGTCAGTGTGGTGCACGCGGATTGCGGTCCCCGCCCTGCGCATTGGGCGAACGGAACCTCCTCGCGCTGGCCGACCACGGGATAGGACAACGGAGCCGATGGCGTCAGTAGGACTTGACCGGCCTCGACGCTGCATGCGTAAGGCATGACGAGTTCTTCGGCCTTGGCACCGGGACTAGCCAATGCCGTTGCCATCGCGGCAATCGCCGCTAGCCCACGCATCCTCGCTACAAACGCGCGAACCGCCAACGCGATACCCGCCCACACATTTCCCCAGTACGGCCTCACCTTGTCCTCCCTCCCAGGTCCTCGACCAAGTAGAGCACATCATCCCCTTGCTCTCTCAGGCACCAAAAAGGCCATCCACAAGGTTATGAACGGTTTTGATTTTGGCGCCGCGAAGTTTTCCCGCGTGCACTACCTTGCGGCGAGGCGCACAACTTTTCTGGCCTATGCTTTCTCGATTGCCACGCCCCGGCCACAGCTTCCTCGGTAAATAGGCGTTGATAGAACGGCTTAGGCTCGACAATGACGATCCGGACGCCGTAGAATTTGGCACGGGTGGCGGACAACGACCGCCAGAAAGGCGATGCGGCTCACGGGCTGCCATAAGTTGCGGGCAGGCGAGGCTTATGCTGCGCCGGCGTTTGGGAGGGTCTGAGCGTATGACTGCGGCTGACATTCGCGCATCCGAGCCCGAGGGGACGCCGGGACTCATCGATCTCTTGACCGGCGCCCACAAGCGCAGGCGCAAGGGGGAGAGTGGGTCTGCTCAGCCCCCGCAACAGCAGGGTGCAACCGCTGGTGCGCGCGAGCAGGATGCCTCGGGAGGAATTATTGCGCCCGACGCGGTCCGCAAGCGCGAGAAGTTCATTCCGGTCACGCGCTTTGCGCTTTTTGAACGCTTGAGCCAGCCGCTCGCATGGCCACCCGGCCAGGCCGCGGAGGCCCGCCGCTTCTTCCGCTATCTCGATTACTGGCGCCAGCAGCAGTACAATTCCGAACTTCTCGAGATCGAGCAGCTCTACGAGCCGTTCTCTCCCGACAGCGACCTTCTGATGACGCGCCAGTTTACGAGCGACGAGAAGGCCACGCTTCAGCACCGCGTTGTCAAAAGCATCGAAGCGCTGCTCGTGCGCGCCAACTACGAACGCATCGACCCGACCGACGTCCAACTCATCCTGACGCGCGATAGCCACTACGGCCTCGATCTCTTCGTCGACATGGAAGCCTTCGATGAGATCGTGATCTATTATCGCGGCGCTTCAAACGCCAAGCATGAGAAGCGCAGCTACAAACGATTCATGCGCAAGGAAGAGTTTGACGTCCCGATCTTCCAGCGCCTGTTCATCATGTTCAAGCTGAAGCCGTTCGACATACGCGTGCAGGAAATCATGCGCGCCAAGGGTCTCGACCGCGAGGCCGCCGAGCGCAAGGTGAAGAGGAATCGCTCCGCGCTGCCTCCGGGCCTGAAAGATTCCAACATCTATCTGAAGCTCTTCAAGAACATCCCGCGCACCGATCTGGAGATGGTCTTTCCCAATACGCAGGTACGCTTCCGGCTGTTCGATAAGCTGCGCCTTGGGGTGTCCTCGAGCGCGGGACTTGGCCTGGGTGCCGTCGGCGCGGCGGGCAAGCTCGCACTGCTTACCACCAACCCCATCGCTGCCGCAGGTGCCGCGGCTGGCCTCGGCGCGGTGGCGTTCCGCCAAGCCATGGGGTTCCTCAATCAGAAGCAGCGCTACATGGTCGTGATGGCGCAGAACCTTTATTTCCATGCCATGGCCGACAACCGCGGCGTCATCCTAAAGATCGCGGCACGCGCCGCCGAGGAGGACATCAAGGAAGAGATGCTGCTCTATTCCGTGCTCGCCAAAGAGAAGGCAAACCGGGCGGATTTGCCGGCCATCGACGCGGCGATCGAGCAATACCTCCAGCGCACCTTCGGCGTCACCGTCGATTTCGATCTGGAGGATGCGTTGGACCGGCTGATCCGCGACGGACTCGTACACGAGAATGAGGACGGCACGTTGCACACACTCGCACCGGTCGACGCCGCCCGGCACATCGACAGCA
>WPCK01244590.1_pt1 | contig 13423 bp, 10 predicted proteins | sample 5399851 | NCBI WGS metagenome assembly WPCK01 (sample SAMN12869471, study PRJNA574797) | sludge metagenome | isolation source: wastewater treatment of pH11 | place: China:Beijing | collected 2019-05-20
ATCGCCTACTCGACCTGTTCGCAGCTCGGCTACATGTTCGTGGCGTGCGGCGTCGGCGCGTATGGCGCAGGCATCTTCCATCTCTTCACGCACGCCTTCTTCAAGGCGCTACTGTTCCTGGGTGCGGGCTCGGTCATTCACGCCATGCACCACGAGCAGGACATGCGCACCATGGGTGGGCTGAAGACCAAGATCCCGCTCACCTGGGGCGCGATGCTGATCGGCACGCTTGCGCTCACCGGCGTCGGTATTCCGCACTTGTTCGGCTTTGCGGGCTTCCATTCCAAGGACGCGATCATTGAGGCCGCCTATGCGGCGCACACGCCCAACAACTACGCCTTCTGGCTGCTGGTCATCGCGGCGTTCATGACATCGTTCTATTCCTGGCGGCTGATGTTCATGACGTTCCACGGCACCACGCGCGCCGATCATCACACCTATGATCATGCGCATGAGAGCCCCAACACGATGCTGATCCCGCTTGCCGTCCTGTCGCTCGGCGCAGTGCTGGCGGGTATGATCTTTGCGCCCTACTTCATCGGGCACGACGAAAGCGCGTTCTGGGGCGCAGCGATCCGCAAGGGTGAGCACAACCACATCCTGCACGCCATGCATGACATCCCATCGTGGGTCGGCTTTGCGCCGTTCCTCGCCATGCTGTCGGGCTTCGCGCTGGCCTACCTCTACTACGTCGCAGTACCGTCTCTCCCGGCGGCAACGGCCAAGGCGTTCCGCCCGGTGTACCTCTTCCTGCTCAACAAGTGGTACTTCGACGAGCTCTACAACCTCATCTTCGTCAAGCCGGCGTTCGCCCTGGGCCGCCTGTTCTGGAAAGGTGGTGATGGCGCGATCATCGACGGGGTTATCGATGGCACGGCCGCAAGCGTCGGCCGGGTGACAGGCCGCATCGTCAAGCTGCAGACCGGCTACGTCTACCACTATGCCTTCGCGATGCTGATCGGGCTGGCGCTTCTGCTCAGCTACTTCACCTACGTCAACGGCGGGTTCGTGCGATGAGCAACATCCTTTCCATCGTGACTTTCCTGCCCTTGGCGGGCGCGATCATCATCGCCTTGCTCAACAGCGAGGCGAAGGGGAACGCGCGCTGGGTGGCGCTGTGGACGACGATCCTCACCTTCGCCGTCTCGCTGCTCATCTGGATCAATTTCGACAAGACCAATCCGGGCTTCCAGTTCGTGGAAGATTACGCCTGGATCGGTGGCCTGAAATACAAGATGGGCGTCGACGGTATCTCGATGCTGTTCGTGATCCTCACGACGTTCCTCATGCCGTTGTGCATCCTTGCCTCCTGGGAGAGCGTTCAGGACCGCGTCAAGGAATACATGATTGCGTTCCTGGTTCTCGAAACGCTGATGCTCGGCGTGTTCTGCGCGCTCGATCTGGTGCTGTTCTACCTGTTCTTCGAGGGCGGCCTTATTCCGATGTTCCTCCTCATCGGTGTGTGGGGCGGCAAGCGGCGCGTCTATGCGTCGTTCAAGTTTTTCCTCTACACGCTGCTGGGCTCGGTGCTGATGCTGCTCGCCATGATGGCGATGTACTGGCACGCGGGCACGACGGACATCCCGACGCTGCTGACGACCAAGTTCCCGGCCGACATGCAGTGGTGGCTATGGCTGGCGTTCTTCGCTTCCTTCGCGGTCAAGATGCCGATGTGGCCCGTGCACACTTGGCTGCCGGACGCTCACGTCGAGGCTCCCACCGCGGGCTCGGTGATCCTGGCCGGTATTTTGTTGAAGATGGGGGGATACGGCTTTTTGCGCTTCTCCTTGCCGATGTTCCCCATTGCCTCCGAGCAGCTCGCGCCGCTCGTCTTTTCACTGTCCATCATTGCCATCGTCTACACCTCGCTCGTTGCGCTGGTGCAGGAGGACATGAAAAAGCTGATTGCCTATTCCTCGGTCGCCCACATGGGTTACGTGACGATGGGCATCTTCACGGCCTCCCAGCAGGGCATCGACGGCGCTATCTTCCAGATGCTGTCGCACGGCATCGTCTCGGCCGCCTTGTTCCTGTGCGTGGGAGTCATCTACGATCGCACGCACACACGCGAGATCTCGGCCTATGGCGGGCTCGTGGAGCGCATGCCGAACTATGCGGTGGCGTTCATGGTTTTCACCATGGCCAACGTCGGCCTGCCCGGCACCAGCGGCTTCATCGGCGAATTCCTCACCCTGCTGGCGGCCTTCAAAGCCAACACATGGGTTGCGATCCTGGCGACGACGGGCGTGATCCTGTCGGCGGCTTACGCGCTTTATCTCTACCGCCGCGTGATTTTCGGGGTGCTGGAGAAGCCCAAGCTGAAGGCGCTGCTCGATCTATCGCCGCGCGAGGTTGCGATTCTCGCCCCGCTCGTGCTGCTCACGATCTACTACGGCATCTATCCGGCGCCCGTGCTCGACGTGACCGGCGCTTCCGTCAAGAACCTCGTCGCCAACTACGAGGCCGCGCTGAAGCCGGCGGCCGCCATGCTCGGCCAATAAGGGACGATTTCGATGGACCTCACTTCTCTCGCCCCGGTTTATCCCGAGCTGATGGTCGCCCTGGGCGCCATCGCGTTGCTCATGGTAGGCGCGTTCATGCGCGATGGTGAGGCGGCAGGCCGGACCGTGGCATGGCTGGCGCTTGCCGTGATCGCCGCCGCTTTCGTGCTCGTGCTCAATCAGACGGGCGCAAAGGAAGTGCTTTTCGATGGCGCGTTCGTCAACGACGGTGTGACGCGGTTCCTGAAGCTGCTCGTATTGACCGGGTCGGGTCTTGCGCTGCTGCTGACGTTCAACGACTTTGCCCGCGCAAAAATCCTGTTCTTCGAGTATCCGGTGCTGCTGCTCATCGCCACGCTCGGGATGCTGATGATGGTGTCGGCAAACGACCTCATCGCACTCTATCTGGGGCTCGAATTGCAGAGTCTGGCCCTTTATGTCGTGGCCGCCTTCAAGCGTGACGACGTGCGCTCGAGCGAAGCGGGCCTCAAGTATTTCGTGCTCGGTGCGCTGTCCTCGGGCATGCTGCTCTATGGCGCCTCGTTGCTGTACGGGGTCACGGGCTCGACGGGGTATGCGCAGATCGCGGCCGCCGCGCAGGCCGAAGGCATGACGCAGAACCTCGGACTGACCGCGGGCCTCGTGTTCGTGCTCGTCGGCCTTGCCTTCAAGGTCTCGGCAGTGCCCTTCCACATGTGGACGCCTGACGTCTATGAGGGCGCTCCAACGCCGGTGACGACGTTCTTCGCCGCCGCGCCAAAGGTTGCCGCCATGGCGCTGCTGATCCGCTTCACGCAAGCGGCCTTGCCGGCCGCCGCGCTCCAGTGGCAGCAGATTATCATCTTCCTCTCCATCGCCTCGATGGTGCTTGGCGCGTTTGCCGCCATCGGGCAGACCAACATCAAGCGGCTGCTTGCCTACTCGTCCATCGGCCATGTCGGTTTCGCGCTCATTGGCCTTGCGGCCAACAACGCGGAAGGCACGGCGGGCGTGCTGATCTATCTGACGATCTACGTGTTCATGACGCTGGGCGCTTTCGCCTGCGTGCTCGCCATGCGCCGGAACGACGGGAACGTCGAGGAGATCTCGGAGCTGGCGGGGCTTGCAAAAACCGATTTGCGGCTGGCCAGCGTCTTCGCGATCCTGATGTTCTCACTGGCCGGCATTCCCCCGCTCGCGGGCTTCTGGGCCAAGTGGTATGCCTTCCTGCCGGCCATCAAGGCAGGCCTCTATCCGCTCGCCATCATCGGTGTCGTCACCAGTGTCATTGGCGCTTTCTACTATTTGCGGATCGTGAAGATCATGTTCTTCGACGAGGCCGCGGCACCCTTCGAGCCGGTAGAAGGCAAGGTGCTGCTCGTCATGAGCCTTGCAGCGATCTTCATCGTCGGGTTCGTGCTACCCTTTATCGGCGGCACGGTGTTCGACGCCGCCACCGCTGCGGCGTCCGCTCTGGTTGGTGCTGGTTCCTGAAGAAAGAGGTGCCCGTGGAGCGCATGCCGGCGGTCCCGCACAGGATCATTCGACTGTCCGCGACGGGTTCGACGAATAGGGACGCAATGCGGCTCGCCTTGAACGGCGAGCCGTTGCCGCTTTGGGTGGTTGCGGAGCGGCAGACCGACGGGCGCGGCCGGGTGGGGCGCACGTGGGTGTCGTCCGCGGGAAATCTTCACGCCAGCCTGGCATTCCGTTGTCTCGCGCCACCCGCCTTGGCCGGACAGATCGCGCTCGTGGCGGGCGTGGCGTTTTTTGAGGCAATCGCGGCGGTAACCAATCTGGGCCAACGCCTGCGCCTCAAATGGCCTAACGATCTCATGATCGGGGATGCCAAGGCTGGCGGAATCCTGGTGGAAAGCACATTGGTTCCCGCAGCCGATCTCATTGTCGTCGCCGGCTTTGGGTTGAACATTGCAAGTGCTCCCGCATTGGAACGTCCGGTCACGGCACTTACGCTTGAAACGCAGGACGCGAATGCGGAAATGATCCTTGCGGCGCTGGCGGATAGCTGTCACAGGTGGCTTCAATTATGGGATGAGGGGCGTGCGTTTTCTGCCATCCGGGAGAGTTGGCTGGCGCGCGCCGGGCCGCTTGGACAATCCATTACAATTACCGCCGGCACCCAAACGCTGTCGGGCGTGTACCGAGGATTGAATGATGAAGGAGCCTTGCTCGCCAATGTTGCAGGCAGGCTCGAAACATTCAATTTTGGAGATGTCACCCTGGCCGGGTCAATGCCAAGTAGACCGAAGGAACGATGACGTCAAAGAAGAAGAACAAGAGTTCGGCTGCAGGGCGGCAACCAGGACTTAGCGGCAGCGACGAGCTGGTGTTCATGGCGCTGGGCGGGCTCGGCGAAATCGGCATGAACGTCTACCTGTACGGTTTCGGTCCGCCCGAGGCGCGTCAATGGCTGATGGTGGATCTCGGCATCACGTTCCCCGGCGAGTCCGAGCCCGGCGCTGATGTCGTACTGCCCGATCTGCGCTTCATCACGTCCGAGCGCCAATCACTCGCCGGGCTCGTTCTGACGCACGCGCACGAGGATCATATCGGCGCCGTCTTGGAGCTGTGGCCGCAGCTTAACTGCCCGATCTACGCCACGGCATTTACCGCGGGCATGGTGCGCTCCAAGCTCGCCGAATACGGCCGCAAAGGCACCCTGCCGATCAGAATCGTGCCGCTGGGCGGGCGCGTGAATGCGGGTCCCTTCGACGTGGAGTTCGTGACCCTGGCCCACTCGATCCCCGAGCCCAGCGGCCTCGCCATCCGCACGCCCGCCGGGCTTGTCTTTCACACGGGCGATTGGAAGCTCGATACGACCCCGCTCGTTGGCGCACCGCCCGATGAAGCCAAGCTCAAGGCGCTGGGCGAGGAGGGCGTGCTGGCGCTCGTGTGCGACAGCACAAACGCCCTGCGGGAAGGCCGCTCGCCGTCGGAGACCGATGTCGCCAAGTCGCTCGCGACCATCATCCGCAGTGCGCCGCGCCGTGTCGCCGTTACGACGTTCGCCTCCAACGTGGCGCGCATCAAGGCTATCGCAGATGCCGCGAGTTCGGCCGGCCGGCGGCTGGTCGTGGCGGGGCGTGCCCTGCACCGCGTCATTTCGGTCGCCATCGAAACCGGCTATCTGCACGAGGGCTTCTCCTACCTCGACCAGCAGTATTTCCGAGAGTTGGGCTCCCACGAGGCCGTCATCCTGTGCACGGGCAGTCAGGGTGAACCGCGCGCAGCCATGGCGCGCGTGGCCGAAGGCGAGCATCCCGACATCGCGCTCGACAAAGGCGATATGGCGATCTTTTCCTCGCGAACCATTCCCGGCAACGAGAAGTTGGTGGGCAGGGTACAGAACAATCTGGCACGCCGCGGCGTGGACATCATTACGGATGCGGAAGCGCTCGTGCACGTCACCGGCCATCCGCGCCGTGACGAACTGCGCGACATGTACAGGTGGCTGAAGCCGCAGATATGCGTGCCCATGCATGGCGAGGCGCGTCATCTCAAAGCCCACGCGGAGCTTGCGCGCGCCACGGGCGTCAAGAACGCCTTCACCCTGATCGACGGCGAGATGCTGAAAATCTGGCCCGCGCCAACGGGCCTTATCGACGAGGCGCCCGTCGGCCGGCTGTATCGTGACGGCCATCTCATCGTTCCCGATGCGGATGGCCCGGTACGCGCGCGCCGCAAGCTGTCATTCGCCGGTATCGCCGTGGTGGCGATGACGATGTCGCGCCGAGGGGACATTCTATGCGAGCCTCAGGTCGTCCTCGACGGCATTCCGGCCGCCGCCGCCGATGGCGAGGCCATGACGGACGTCGTTCTCGACGCCATCGACGGCACTCTGCGGTCCATTCCGCCCAAGCGGCGCACAGACATTGAAATGGTGCGCGAGGCCGTGTTCCGGTCCGTACGCGCCGCCATTAACGAAGCCTGGGGCAAGAAGCCCATTGTCAAAGTGCTGATCTCGACAGTGGACGCGCCCCGCTGACCGCCTCTATAAGGCGGCCAGAACAGCAACGGTTCCAAGGCGCGGCAAGGAGATACTGCAGATGATCGGACGGCTCAATCATGTGGCGATCGCGGTCAAGGACCTGGCCAAGGCGACGGCCGTCTATCGCAACGCGCTCGGCGCGAAAGTGACAGAGCCGACCCCGCAGCCCGAGCACGGCGTCACGGTCGTGTTCGTGGAGTTGCCCAACACCAAGATTGAGTTCCTGGAGCCGCTCGGGGAGAATTCGCCGATTGCGAAGTTCGTTGAGAAGAACCCCGATGGGGGTATCCATCATGTTTGCTACGAGGTGGACGACATCATCGCCGCCCGCGATCAGTTGAAGGCGCAGGGCGCGCGCGTGCTCGGCGACGGCGAACCCAAGATCGGCGCACACGGCAAGCCCGTGCTGTTCTTGCATCCCAAGGATTTCCTGGGCACCTTGACCGAGCTTGAGCAGGTATAGGGAGCGATGCGCAACTCGATCGCCATCGCCACGTTTTTTTGCGTCTGGTTCATCACGCTGTTCATGGTGCTTCCGTTCTTCGCCCACACGCAGGACGAGGAGGGCAGCGTGGTGCCCGGTACGCCGGAAAGCGCGCCTCACAAAATCAACATGTGGAAGGTCTTCGCGGTCAATACCATCGTGGCGACCGTCGCGTTTGCTGGCGTCTACGCCGTGGTGTCCTATCTGAACGCGCAATGAGCCCGTTTAGCGGGTTGTTGAAACGAATAAAGTTTTTAAGAACACCGTGTTATAGATTTTATCTAATGTATTTGTTTCTAGTATTTACGTAACAGACGAATATTGCACGTAAAAGCGTAAAATTAAGCGGCGGTTCTTTTAGTATTGGGTATCCACCAACCCCGCGGTGCGCAACTTTCGCACTCATCCCCTTGTTGAACTCCTCCCGCCATTGCAACGGTCCGTCCAACCCGGTATTGGGGCCGACATGCCTGTGTGCTCAGCACCGGCTCAGATGGACGAAATAAGGTTGAAAACCCGCATGCGCCTGCCGCGCTTTTTCCTGCCCGTTCTCCGGAACACGCCGAAGGATGCTCCCATGATTTCCGGCATTTCGATGTCGGGGGGAAGCCGATGAGCAAGCGCGCCTTATCCATCAGCCGCGAGCAGAGCTTTCCCGAGTGGTACCAGGCCGCAGTGCGCGACGGCGACATGGCCGAGACGAGTCCGGTGCGCGGCTGCATGGTCATCAAGCCGTGGGGCTGGGGCGTCTGGGAGCGCATCCAGGCGGAGCTTGACGCCCGCATCAAGGAGACCGGCCACGAGAACTGCTACTTCCCGCTGTTCATTCCGATGAGCTTCATCGCCAAGGAAGCAGAGCACGTGGAGGGTTTCGCCAAGGAGATGGCGGTCGTCACCCATCACCGCCTGAAGAACGAGGGCGGCAAGCTGGTGGTCGATCCGCAAGCCAAGCTCGAAGAACCGCTCATCGTGCGCCCGACGTCGGAGACGATCATCGGGGATGCCTTCCAGCGCTGGATCAAGAGCTATCGCGACCTGCCGCTGCTCATCAATCAATGGGCCAATGTGGTGCGCTGGGAAATGCGCACGCGGCTGTTCCTGCGCACCGCCGAGTTCCTCTGGCAGGAAGGGCACACCGCGCACGCCGACCGCGACGACGCCATGGCCGAGACGTTGAAGATGCTCGAGGTCTATCGCGCGTTTGCCGAAGACGTGCTCGCGATGCCGGTGATCGCAGGTGAAAAGCCTGCCAACGAGCGATTTCCCGGCGCTGACAACACGTATTCGATCGAGGCCATGATGCAGGACGGCAAGGCCCTGCAGGCCGGCACGTCGCATTACCTCGGCACGCATTTTGCGGAAGCGCAGAACATCCAGTTCCAGAACGAGCAGGGCCAGCTCACCTATTGCCATACGACGAGCTGGGGCGTCTCGACGCGCCTGATCGGCGGCGTGATCATGACGCATGGCGACGATGACGGCTTGCGGATTCCGCCCAGGATCGCGCCGCGCCAAGTCGTGATCGTGCCGATGCTGCGCGACAAGCCGGAGGACAAGGAGCTGGTCGATTACTGCGCCACCCTTGAGAAAGAACTCAAGGCGCAAGGCATTCGGGTGCTCGTCGATCTCAAGCCCATCAAGTCAGCCGAGAAGCGCTGGAACTGGGTGCGCCGAGGCGCGCCCGTCATCGTTGAGATCGGCGGGCGCGATGCGAGCGGAGGCAACGTAACCTTCATGCGGCGCGACAAGCTGCGGGAGGGCGACAAAGTCGCCTCGCATACACAGACGCGTGCCGATTTCGTCGCGGGTGCCCAACAGCTCCTCGACGATATTCAGGCGGCTCTCTACGCAGAAGCCAAGGCACGCCTCGACGGCAATATTCTTACCGGCATCAAGACGTTCGACGAGCTGGCTGAGTATTTCGGCGCGGCCGAAAACGATGACGAGGGCGGCGCCTTCAAGGGCTGGGTGCGGGTCGCGTGGTCGCGGCCGGAGGGCGACAAGCTCGAGGCCATCGCCGATCGGCTGAAGGCGCTGAAGCTTACGATCCGCAATGCGCCGCTTGATCAGACTGAGATTTCTGGGGCGTGCCTGTTCACGGGGGATAAAGCACGGGAATATGTGTTGATCGGCCGAGCGTATTGAGCTGCATGGCGATTTTGCCAGAGGCGTGAAGCTGGGCCAAAGGGTCACCGTCACGCGGGCGCAATCTAGCCTGATTGCGCGGGTAGCAGAGCTGCCACCGCAACGAGAGGGGAGTTCGCGGGGATGACAGCGGCTGTTGCTGACACCAAACCGTTTTCGCCGTTCGAGTGGATGCTCGCCGGACGCTATCTGCGCGCGCGGCGCAAGGAAGGGTTCATTTCGGTCATCGCAGGGTTCTCGTTCCTTGGCATCATGCTGGGCGTCGCGACGCTCATTATCGTGATGGCGGTGATGAACGGTTTCCGCAAGGACCTGTTCAGCAAGATCATGGGCCTCAACGGCCACGTCATCATCACCCGCGTCAACGGACCGTTTGAGGACTATAAGGACGCCGCCGCGAAAGTGATGGGCGTGCCGGGCGTGAAGTCGGCGCTGCCGCTCATCGAGGGGCAAGTGATGGTCTCCTCCAGCGTCCAGGCGCTGGGTGGCTTGGTGCGCGGCATCGACGAGCAGGGCCTCAAGAGCCTGAAGCTCGTCGCCGACAATGTGAAACTCGGTACGTTCGATGGCTTCGACAATCAGACCGGCATCGCCATGGGCGGGCGGCTTGCCAACCAGTTGCGCGTCTCCATCGGGGATACCGTGACGCTGGTTTCACCGCGTGGCGCCGCCACACCGTTTGGAACCGCGCCGCGCTCCAAGCCTTACGTCATCACGTCGATCTTCGAACTCGGCATGTCCGAGTACGACCGCATGATCATGTTCATGCCGCTCGCGGAAGCCCAGAAATATTTCTCAAAAGGCAGCGAGGTCGATGTGCTGGAGATCGTCGTCGACAATCCCGAACACGTCTCGCAGTACAGCGCGGAGATCCGTAACGTGCTGGGCCCGGAGATGGGACTTTCGGATTGGCGCACGCGCAATGAAACGTTCTTCACGGTGCTTGAGGTCGAGCGAAACGTGATGTTCATCATCCTGTCGCTCATCGTGCTCGTGGCCGCGCTCAACATTATTTCCGGTTTGATGATGCTGGTGAAGGACAAGGGCCGCGACATCGCGATCCTGCGCACCATGGGTGCCTCCAAAGGCGCGATCATGCGCGTATTTCTCATCACCGGTGCGTCCATCGGCGTGGTCGGCACGATCGCGGGACTGATCCTGGGCGTGGTCTTCTGCTGGAACATCGACGGCATCAAGGATTTCGTATCCTGGGTCACGGGCACGACCGTCTTCGATCCCTCCATCTATTACCTGACGAAGCTGCCGGCCGACATCGACTCGAGGGAAACGGCTGGTATCGTCGCCATGGCGTTCGCGCTTTCGGTGCTCGCCACGATCTATCCATCGTGGAAGGCCTCCAAGCTCGATCCTGTCGAAGCGCTGCGGTACGAATAGCCATGCAGGAACGAGTCCACATCATGATCAGCGAGCCTGTTCTGACGCTTGAAGCGGTGACGCGGTCATTCCGCCAGGGTACGCGCGAGATCGCGGTTCTTCAGGGCGCAAGCTGCGAGTTGATGCCGGGGCAGGCGGTTGCGCTCGTGGGTCCATCCGGCGCGGGCAAGTCCACGCTGCTGCACATCACGGGACTTCTGGAGTCGCCGACCGCGGGCCGCGTCGTCATCAACGGGCACGACTGCGCACGGTTGACCGAGGCAGAGCGCACGCGCATGCGCCGCCGCGAAATCGGCTTCATCTATCAGTTTCACCAACTGCTGGCGGAATTCTCCGCCCTGGAGAATGTCGTCATTCCGCAGTTGATCCTGGGCCGCCGGCGCCGCGATGCCGAACAGCGCGCGCGTGCGCTGCTGTCCTCCCTGGGGCTCGCCAGTCGCGTCGATCACCGGCCGGCGGAGCTTTCGGGCGGCGAGCAGCAGCGTACGGCGATCTGCCGGGGCCTAGCCAACGCGCCCAAGCTGCTCTTGGCTGACGAGCCGACCGGCAACCTTGATCCTCACACCAGCGAGCACGTGTTCCAGGAGCTGATCCGGCTCATCCGCGAACATGGCGTTGCGGCATTGATCGCCACCCATAACATGGATCTGGCGCGGCGCATGGATCGCGTATTGATGATGCAGGAAGGCCGCTTGGTGGAGTTACTCCCCGCACAGATCTGATTTGCGGATCTCAGACGGGACCTCGCTACAGCCGGTTCCGATCTCATGGCCTCACTTCCCTCTCCCGCGGGGAGAAGGTGCCCCGCAGGGGCGGATGAGGGGACTGCCGCAAGCAACGGCGCGTGCCGACGTCCCTTGTATCTCACGATCCGGGAGAGGAAAGAGTGGCTCTGTATCATTGGCAAATGCGCTAGCGCGGAGGCCATCTCCGGATTTGATCTATAGCGCGCCGCCAGAATATTTTCGGAACGGAAATCAAATCCTGCGGATTGCGTGCATCGTGCGCAAGGCCTGCCTCGGCAAGCTTGCGCACTCTGTCGCTTGCTTTGCTGGGGTGTCCTGCATCGAAGGGTGGGTGCGGATCATATTCTATCCTCAGCTGCGCGACTTCGGCCGCCTCCGGTCCGGCAATTTCGCTAAAGACGGCCAGCGCCAGATCGAGTCCGGCCGACACACCGGCCGCAGTCCAGATCTTGCCAGAGCGAACGATGCGTTCGCCGGTCATGGGCGTCGCACCGAAGCGGGCAAGCGAGGATTGCGCCCACCAGTGCGTCGTCGCGCACCTGCCTTCGAGAAGTCCGGCCGCGCCGAGAATGAGAGCACCTGAGCACACGGATGCCGTCCAAGTGGTTTTCTCGTGGGCCTTCTGCAGCCAGCGGATCAAATATCCATCCGCCATGGCGGTTGTCGTATTGGCTTCGGAACCAGGGACCAGGATCAAGAAGGGCGCGGGCGTCTCGTCAAAGGAATGGGTTGCGCCGAGGAGCAAGTGTCCACGGTCGGTCGAGACCGGTCCAGGTTCGCGGGCGACGAAGCGGACGTCGGCCCCAGGAAGCAACTTGAGAACTTCATAGGGACCGACGGCGTCGAGCGCGGTCAAACCTGGATAAAGAACGATCGCGATCTCGCGGCGCTGTATTCTCATACTCACATCAACGCCACGCTGCAGGAATCGTTCGGGCGTGCAGTTCCTTTGGGCGGATGTGAATGCGCACGCACCCTGATTTCGGTGCGCAAATCGGCCGGGCCTATAGCCGAATTCGCTACCGGCGGGTTAAACTTCCAAGATGCTGGATAAATCGAACATGCCCGCTGAACAGGCCTCACCGAAGTTCATTCATCTCAAGGTTCACTCGGCTTATTCGCTGCTCGAAGGCGCCCTGCCGATTTCCAAGCTGGCCAAGCTTGCCGCCGGCTACGGCTATCCCGCGCTCGGGCTGACCGATACGAATAACCTGTTCGGCGCACTTGAATTCTCCGAGAAGCTTTCGGCGGAAGGGGTGCAGCCTATCGTCGGCACGTTCCTCGACATCGATTTTGGCGATATGGCGGAAGCCGCCAACCCGCTGATGCGGTCCATGTCAAACAACCCGCGTGCGGGGATCGCCGGCCGCATCGCTCTGTTCGCCATGAATGCGGATGGCTATGCGAACTTGATGAAGCTGTCGCGGGTGCTGTTCTTCGATCCCGCGCCCGACGAGCCGCCGCACATTACGATCGCTCGGCTGGAGGAGGCGTCTGCTGGTCTCATCGCACTGACGGGTGGGCCGCTGGGGCCGATCGACAAGGCATTGAGCGAGGAGCACACTGAGCGTGCAATCGAGCGGCTGGCCGCCTTGGAGAAGATCTTTGGCGACCGCCTGTACGTGGAACTTCAGCGCCATGGTTTGTCCTCGGAGGAGCGCGTCGAGCCGCAGCTGTTGCGCCTAGCCTACGAACGCGGACTGCCTGTTGTCGCCACCAACGAATGCTATTTCGCCACCCGCGCCGATTACGAGGCGCACGATGCTTTGCTGTGCATCGCCGATGGCCGCTATGTGGTGGAGGACAATCGCCGCCGCGCATCGCCCGAGCACTACTTCAAGAGTCCCGAGGAGATGGCAAAGCTGTTTGCCGATCTGCCTGAAGCGCTTCAGAATACCGTCGAGATCGCGATCCGCTGCGCGTTCCGGCCCAAGGGGCGAAAACCCATTCTGCCGCGCTTCGTCAAGAGCGATGACAGCGTGCCGGAGATCGAGCAGTTCCGCCTCGAGGCCGCCGAACTCAAGCGTCAGGCGATTGCGGGCTTGAAGCAGCGTCTTGCCAAGCACGGGCCCGCGCCCGGCTTTACGGTAGAAGATTACGACAAGCGCCTCGCCTACGAGGTGGACGTGATTACGCAGATGAAGTTCCCCGGCTATTTCCTCAT
>WPCK01090158.1_pt1 | contig 13412 bp, 13 predicted proteins | sample 5399851 | NCBI WGS metagenome assembly WPCK01 (sample SAMN12869471, study PRJNA574797) | sludge metagenome | isolation source: wastewater treatment of pH11 | place: China:Beijing | collected 2019-05-20
CCGGCACCGGCGCCGGCGGCTCCAGCAGCTGGCGGGAACGACATGATGGCGCAGCTGCAGCAGCTGGCCGACATGCGCGCCAACGGGCTGCTGTCCGACGACGAGTTCGCCGCGGCGAAAGCGCGGCTGCTGGCCGGCTGAGCTGCGGGCCGCGAGCTCGAACATCGCAGGCCCTATCGTGCGGGAGCGCCGGATCGGCCGGCGTCTCCCGACGGAGGGCTCGTCGTGCTTCTTCAGGCGATCGGTACCGTGTTGCCAGCAGCTCTGGCGATCGCGCTCAGCCCGTTCCCGGTCATCGGCATCGTGCTCGTCCTGGCCGGACCGCACGGTCGCCTCAACGGCGCGCTGTTCACCCTCGGTTGGCTCGTCGGGCTGTCGGTGGTGACCGCCGTCGTCGCGATCGTGTTCGGCGGTGCGGACGATGCCGATAGCACCTCGTCGGCAATCGCCGACTGGGGACGCGTACTCGCCGGAGCGACGCTCGTCGGACTGGGGATACGGAAGTGGTGGCGTCGACCGCGACCCGGCGAGGTCGTGGACGCTCCTACCTGGATGGCGTCACTCGACGCGGCGGGGCCCGGCAAGGCATTGATGCTCGGCGCGTTGCTGGCGGGCGCCAATCCGAAGAACTTCGTGCTCGCCGCCGCCGCCGCGACGTCGGTCGTCGAGACCGGGGTGCACGGCACACAACTCGTCGTGGCTGTGGTCGTGTTCGTGGCGGTCGGCTCGTGCACGGTCGTCGGCGCGGTCGTGGTCCGCTTGCTCGGCGGGCAGCGGGGGGTGTCGTTGCTCGACAGCGTGCGCGAGTTCATGGTGGCGAATAGCACCGTGATCACGGTCTTCGTCCTGCTGATCCTGGGCGCCAAGGTGCTCGGTGACGGTCTCATCGGACTCGGTCGGTGACGCCAGCGCCTGGGTCGCGCAGGCAGCGGCCTCAGGTTTGATCCCGTCGTTCACGGGTATGGACCCGCTCTGCCGTTCCGAACGTCTCGACGGCGGCGACTTCATGGTCGACAAGACGGCCTCGATCACCAAGTTCATCGAGGCGTGCCGCGATCTGCGGTGCTCGGCGCGTACACGGAACGTCGACCAGACGTGACGGTGGCGCGACCTGTTTCTAGCTGCGTGGATTGCCGGCGTCGCATGGCCCGTCGCCCACATCGGCAACGTCGGTTGGCTCGCAATCCTGGTGAACGTCTGTCTCGTCCTCGGCCTCGCCCCGCTCGCCTTCAGGCGGACCGATGCACCCGCCCGCGCGCCGCGATGACGGTTCGGCTTCGCTGCCTCATTCTCCCAGCGGCCAGGTGATCTGCGTCCGCCATGTCGCGGGGTCCGGCTCGGTGGCTGGATCGCTGAGGTACGACTCCCACAGCTGCGTGCCGCCTTCGAGCCCGCGGGACTGCAGCCAGGCCGCGAGCTCCTCATACGTCTGCGCCAGTCCGTCGTAGCTGCCTACGTGGAGGGCGATCGCTGCTCGCCCGCCGGGCAGTACCAGGGCGGTGACCTCCCCGGTCGGCGAGATCGGCCCTGAGACGGGAAACCCGGCGGCAACCTCGACGGTCTCGCCCGGCATCCTCGGATAGAAGCCGAACGGGGGCCCGGTGACTTCCAGTCCCTGGGACTGAACCACCTCTAGGACCAGGTGGAACGCCCGGTCGAACAACGATGGCAGTTGGTCCACCGGCAGTTCGCCGCGAACCACTGCGGCCTGCTGTGGCTCGATCGTCACCACTTCGCAGTCCACCATCAGTGCCCTCCTTTGCTCGCTCGTAACCACCCGGTCGCTTCAGTATCTCCCACGCAGAGCGCGCCCGGTTGGGTGGGAGAAGCGCGGGGTGCCTGTCGCGAATCGGGCCGTCCGGTGGGTCATAGGGTTGATGGCAGTGAGTTCGCAGCCGAGCCTGGCAAGGTCGGAGTTCGCGGCTTTCGTACGCGAGGTCGAACCGCGGCTGCTACAGGCGCTGGTGTGGCCTCACCAGTACGAACCCGTGCTCGGACGGCAGCGGCACGGGTACGATCACCGCCTCCTCGGAGCCCGCAGCGACCGCCAAGGGGGGATCAGAGGAGCAGTTCGCCGGCTACGTAGCTCACGGCCATCGTCAGGATGCCAACCACGAGGGTGCGCGCGAGCATTCGGCGCCGCATCAGCTGCCCGGTCCGTGAAGACACGATCGATGACAACCACAAGGTGATCGTCACGGCAGTCAGAATCGCCCACGGCTCGACGTCGACCGGTGCGAAATAGATGATGAGCAAGGGCACTAGTGCGCCGAGCATGTACGCCACGCCGGAGCCGACACCGAACCAGAGCGGGAAGGTCGCCGGAACCGGTTCGGCGAAGCTGTACTCCCACTCGAGCTGCGCGGCCAGGGCGTCATGTGCGTGGAGCTGGTGCGCGACCTCTCGAGCGGTCTCGGCGGTGAGACCGCGCTCCTCCCAATGGCGCGTCAACTCCTCGAGTTCGGCGGCGGGATCGGTCGCGAGGTCGTCGCTCTCTCGCCTCGCGTAGAGCAGTTGTGCGTCCCGCTCGGCTGCCTGCTCGGCCCACGAGGCCCCGCCCACGCTGAGCCCTCCGGCGATCGTCGCCGCCGCTGCCGTGAACAAGAGCACACGACTTGACGCGCCGGCCCCGGCAAAGCCCAACAGGAGCCCGGCCGTGGCGGTGATGCCGTCGTTTGCATCGATCGTCCACGAGCGGTGCGTCGACGCGTCGCGGAGCCGCTCGCGCAGGTCCGCCCACGGGCCGGCCACCGAACTCCACGCCATCACCACCTCCGAATCGCTTCGTCGCGACGAAAATACCGTCGTCAGGCGGGCGAGGTCGGCCTGGTCGCGAAGACGTCGAGTCCGAGTTCGTGTGACAGCAGTTTGGCGGCGATCTGGCCGCGCACGCTGTTGCCGGCACTGTCGAGTAGCGGCGAGAACGTGGCCAAGCCGCCCTTGCCGGGCGACGCGGCCACGATCGCGCCGCCGATCCCGCTCTTGCCCGGCAGGCCGACATCCCACAACCAATCGCCCGAGGTCTCGTAGAGCCCGGCCGTGGCCATTACCGCCATCACGTCATGACAGGTCTCGGCACTGACCACCTGGTCATTCGACATCGGGTTGCGGCCGCCGTTGGCGATGGTGGCCCCCAGCACGGCGACGTCGCGCACGTCGAGGGCCACACAACTCTGACGGGTGTAGACGTCTAGGGCCTCGTCCGGATCGCACCGAATGACGCCGCGCGTGTGGAGCATGTTGGCCAGTGCCCGGTTTTGGTGGTTCGTCTCCCGCGCCGACGCCAGCACGTCCTCGTCGAGTTCGAGGCGCCGACCCGCCAACCTCGACAAGCCGTCGAGGATGAACTCCCATTTCTCCTCGGCACCGGAGCCCGGAGCCATGCCCGCCGTGGCGATGGCGCCGGCGTTGACCATTGGGTTCGTCCGCCCACCCTGCATCCGCTCGATGGCCTCGGCCGAGTTGAAGCTCAACCCCGTGGCGTTGATCCCGATCCGCCGTCGAACCGCTTCCGGGCCGAGCGCGTCGGCCACAAGTGCGAGCACGAAGGGTTTGGCAACGCTCATGATGGTGAACTGGACCTCGTCGTCGCCGGCGCTCACCATCCGACCACTCACTCCGGCGAGGGCGATCGCCACGTGATCGGGATTCGCCGCTGCCAACGCCGGATACACCGTGGACAGGGCACCGCGGTTGTCCGGCCGCACCGTCGCCAGAGCCGCCTCGACGGCCTCGACGAGGCGATCGGGCGACGGCAGCGACCCCGACGAGACGTGGGGGTCGGCCGACAGCGGGGCGAAACCCCCGGCCAGCACTCCGGTCGAACCGCCGGCGGGAATGCCTGGATCGGTCACGTCGAGCGCCAACCGTTGGGACGACGAGATCGGCATGGAGGGCGATCGATCGCTTTTTCCAGCCACCTCAGCTCGACCATCCCGACGAACGCATGTCGTCCGTGTGACCGCGGCCGGTCCACGGGGGCGAAACCGTCTCCCGAGAGCTTATCCAGGGCTGGATGCACAACCGGATGCGGATGATCACCGCGTCGTTCCTCGTGAAGGACCTGCACATCGACTGGACGCGCGGGGCACGGCACTTCATGGACCATCTCATCGACGGCGACGTGGCGAGCAAGCAGCACGGCTGGCAGTGGACGGCAGGGACGGGGACGGCCATCCGCAACCAGTCGGCGCCGGTGCTCGTGTACCCGGTCGACGGGCAGCGGATCCTCCAAGGCAGCGTGATCAGGCCCGACCTCGACCGTCTCCCCGAGCAGCCGGGCGAGGCGGTCGCCAACGTGTCGCGATCGGCAGGGCGTTGATGAACGATCCCGAGTTGGAGCAGGTGATGGAGCTGATCCGCCGCGAGATGAAGGTCCGCGGCACGGCTGCCGTCGTCGTCACCCACGACGATCGGATGACATATCACTGCGACCGCGTGACACACATCGTCGAGGGTGATCGCCGCATCAAGGCGGAGCTGGGGGGAATCACACACTCGGCGCTCCAGACCTGGTCAGAACCCGTGACCCCAGGTCAGACTCGAGTTCCTGCGTGACACAGACGGACTGGAGTGACCGATGTCCTCGTCTGGACGGTCACGCCCTCGATCAGCACTATCTTGTCGCGACGAGGCCGCGCCGTCGGTTGGACGACGTCGCGGCACCTAAGGTCGGTCGGGTACCTCGATGTTCCTCGTTCTTGATCGTGGAGTTCCTATGACTTCAGAAGCGTTTGCGCCGCCGTCGACACCGTCGGTCTTGCCCCGTCCTGATTTCCAGTTCGCCGGTGAGGTCGGTCGGACGTTCTTGGATTCGGATCCGGCGTCGTTTCCTCAGCCGGTGCAGCCGCCGGAGGGTGCGCCGAACATCTTGCTGATCTTGCTCGACGATGCCGGGTTCGGGCAGTTCTCGACGTTCGGGGGAGGGGTGCCGTCGCCGACGATGGACCGTTTGGAGGCGGAGGGGATCCGCTACAACCGCTTCCACACGACGGCGTTGTGCAGCCCGACTCGCGCGGCGTTGCTGACGGGTCGGAACCATCACTCGACGTCGTTCGCCGGGATTACCGAGATCGCCACGGGTTACGACGGGTATTGCTGCATCCTGCCGAAGTCGTGTGGCACCGTCGGCGAGGTGCTGCGTCAGAACGGCTACATGACGGCGTGGATCGGCAAGAACCACAACACCCCGACGTGGGAACTGAGTGCCGCCGGTCCATTCGACCGGTGGGCGAACGGGATGGGGTTCGACTACTTCTACGGGTTCAACGCCGGCGACATGAACCACTGGAATCCGTTCCTGTACGAGAACCGCGATCTCGTCCCGGCCTCGGATGACCCGAACTACCACCTCACCGAGGACCTCGCCGACAAGGCGATCGACTGGGTGCGCAAGGTCAAGAGCATCGCCCCCGACAAGCCGTTCTTCCTGTACGTCGCCACCGGGGCGACGCACGCCCCGCACCATGTGCCGCAGGACTGGATCGATCGGTTCGAAGGTCAGTTCGACATGGGCTGGGACGTCTACCGCGAGCAGACCCTCGAACGGCAGAAGGAGCGAGGTGTCGTCCCGCCCGATACCGAGTTGACGGAGAGGTCGAAGGGATTGCCGGCGTGGGACGACCTCAACGACGACCAACGCCGCCTGTACGCGCGGATGATGGAGGTGTTCGCCGCCTACGGCGCGCACGTCGACCATCACATGGGGCGCATCGTCGACGCTGTCAAGGCGTTGCCCGACGCCGACAACACCGTGATCATCTACATCGCCGGCGACAACGGCTCGAGCGCCGAAGGCGGGCTCGAAGGGTCGTTGTGCGAGAACCTGTTCTTCAACGGCATCAGTGAACGGTGGCAGGACAACATCCTCGCCATCGACGAGCTCGGCGGTCCGAAGCACTTCAACCACTTCCCGTCGTCGTGGGCGCACGCGATGAACGCGCCGTTCCAGTGGACCAAGCAGGTGGCCAGCCACTTCGGCGGCACCCGCAACCCGATGATCATCTCCTGGCCCGACAAGATCACCGACCAAGGCGGGCTGCGCGACCAGTTCCTCCACGTCATCGACCTCGTCCCGACCATCTACGAGGTGTGCGGGATCACCGCGCCGACCGAACTGAACGGCGTCGCCCAGAAGCCGATCGAAGGGATCAGCTTCGCCGACACATTCCTCGACGCAGCAGCCGTCGGCAAGCGGCGCACGCAGTACTTCGAGCTCGGTTGCAACCGCGGCTTGTACCACGACGGGTGGATGGCATCGTCACCGTCGTTCGTGCCGTGGGACCCCAACCGGCAGGACTGGGACCCCGACACGGCAGTGTGGGAGCTCTACAACATCGACGAGGACTTCTCCCAGTCCCGCGACCTTGCTGACGAGCACCCGGACACCCTGCGCCAGCTCCAGGACATGTGGTGGGTCGAAGCCGCCAAGCACAACGTGTTGCCCCTCGACTGGCGGGTCTCCATCCGCATGAACTCCGAAGCGATGGGTCGGCCGAGCCTCGTCGGGCACCGCACCAGCGCCACCTACTACCCAGGCACGATCGCGCTCGCCGATGCCGCCTGCCTGCCGATGCTCAACAAGTCCTGGACAATCACCGCCAACATCGACGTCCCCGACGGCGACGCCGAAGGCATGATCGTCACCCACGGCGGCCTAGAAGGCGGCTACGGCCTCTACCTTCGCGCGGGCAAGCCGACGTTCGTCTACAACTTCCTGTCCGTGGAGCGCACAACGGTCACTGCCGACGAACCGCTCCCGGCCGGCCCCACCCAGCTGGTGGTGCAGTTCGTGTACGACGGCGGCGGGATGGGCAAGGGCGCCACGATCACCCTCACCGCCAACGGACGCACCGTGGGCACAGGACGGCTCGAACGCACCGTGCCGATCCAGTTCTCGATCGGTGAAGGACTCGACATCGGCATGGACACCGGCTCACCGATCGACTTCACATATCGGCTGCCGTTCGCCTACACCGGCACCATCGACAAGGTCACGATCGACCTACACCCACAAACCTGAGTGAACCTCGGGGCGCGGGGTCCTCACGATCATCTCTGACACCGATCCACCGGTTGGCTCTCGACCTCGCACGCCCTTGGCAAGCCCTCGATCGGGCGGCGGTGTCATTGACCTGGGCTCCGTTCGGGTGGACGGGGGTTCGTCCCCCCGACTTCCCCCAGCACCCGACATGCGTTTCCCCTGGTCACGGGCTTGCGCCGCCGACGGTGTTGGATCCTCACCCTCACGAAATCCCTGGTAGATAGTCATTTGGGGCGTGGTGGAGCTGGGGGGAATCGAACTGCCGCCGGCGCGATTTCGCCGCTCCTGGTCAGCGGGCATCGCGCCTGGTCATCGTCGGTTTTCGAGTGGCCCGGAGTGACCGCCAATGTCCGTGAGAATCGCACATTCCGCGTCCTCCCGCGTCCTTTCGCGTCCTGACCGGACGCTCGAAGTGCCGAGTCGGTGGCTACGCACGGTGGTGAACGCCGACAGTGGCTGGGGTCGCCTCGTCGCCCGCTCGGGCTCACGTCGGCGGGGCGGGACGAAGCAGCTTCAGCCGCGGCGCGTCGTCGGTCTCCTCGAACGCGTTGGTGCTGCGGAGGTCGGCCTCGGCGGCCTCGTGGGTGGTCCAGTCGATCTGGGCGGTGTAGTCGTGGAGGAAGCGCAGTGCCTTAACGTAGACGCTCGGATCGTCGTCGCGGCTGAGGCGGCGCAGCGCGCTGAGGTAATCGCTGCGGAACCCGGTCGGAACGATGATCTTGGATTGGTGGCCGGCGACGAGCTCGGCGTTCATCATCACGCGGGCGATGCGGCCGTTGCCGTCGGTGAACGGGTGGACCTCGGAGACGAGGAACATCGTGTACACCGCACGCTCCCACGCGGTGTCGAGCTCGGCGAGTCGCCGCCAGCCCTCGCGCAGCGTGCCGTCGACGAGGCCGGGGTCGACGAACAAGGTCATGCCGGCCTGGTTCGGCAGCGTCTTGAACGCGCCGGCGACCTCGGGTCGGCCACCCATGAGCGTGGCGTGGCGAGCGCGGAGTAGGTCGAGGAAGTCCTCGGGGTCGGTCGCTGTTCGGGTCATCTCGTCGGGGTCGGCGACGATCGCGTACGTACCGAGGATGTCGTGGCTGTCTGCCGTCCGGTTGGCGACCAGTGCGCCATCGAAGACGATGGACTTGGCCTCGTCGACGGTGAAGGTGGTGCCTTCGATGTAGTTGGAGAAGTACGCCTCCCAGAACGCCTGGGCCGAGAACGCGGACGAGTCGGGAGCGAGCCCGTGGCGCGACTGGGGAGCCGCCGAGCGCAGTGCGACGACGAGTGCGTCGAAGCGCTCGATGCGGTCCGGGTCGAACGGCAACCCGGCCTGGCGCGCGGCGAGCGCACGGTTCGACGTCGGGATCTGCTGGCTGCCGATGGCGGCGCCGATCTTTCGTCCGAGCGCGCCGATGAGGTCGGCTGCGACGTCGAGCTGCGGTCCGAGGCGCTCGGCCTGGCGTCGGTAGTCGGTGAGTCGATCTTCGCCCTCGAGCCGACAGAGTCGCTCGATCCAGGCATCGATCTCGTGGTCGTCGAGCGTGCGTCGCGGGCGCCCACCGCGCGAGCGGGAGGACCGCATGTTCTCGGCGAGTGCCCGTGCGCGCGATGCCTGCCAGAGCCCGCCGGGGAGCTGCAGGTCGCCGTCGAGGGGACCGGCGCCGCGACGGGCGAGCACGTCGAGTCCGGGCAGCGCGAGCTCGCGGGGGCGGCCGTCGCGCGACAGGTACAGGTAGCCGTCGACCTTGCCGCCGGTCAGCGCCGAGCGGTCGGTGATGACGGCGTCGGGGAACTCGTGGCCGACGATCGTGTGCCAGTGGCGAGCGACGACGGCCTCGGGGCTACTGGTGGTGTCAGTCGTGTAGATCCCCCGCGCCAGCGGGCGAAGATCGCCGCGCCGTACCATGTCGCTGATGGTCTGCGACGGCATTTCGCCGGCGAACACGATCTCGTTATCCACGGATTTCTCCCAACCTGCCGGGGAAAGACGTTATTAGTCTATCGGTGCTCGGGGGAATGCGCCGATAACGAAGGGGAGGGGTCCTTCTGAGCTATGGAATGAACGAGTCGATGACCGGCTGCCACGCGGCCCGGAGGTCGCGTGGCAGGACGAGTTCGGGCCAGAGGTCGACGAGGAGCGCGCCGTCCACTCTCGCCCGCTGCGCGGTCTTCATGATGAGCGACAGCACCGACACCGCGTCGCGACAGGTCTTCGGGCTGAGCCCGCGCTCCACGAGCGATGACACGAACAGCTCGACCTCGAGCCAGTCGATCGAAGCGATCCGTCGCCCACCGAACGCAGGCCGCACGTACAGCCGCCGCGTCTTCTCGGGGCGTGCCCAGTGGGTGTTCACGACCAGGTTGAGATCGCCAAATCTATTGAACGGATCCAGGCGGCGGTGTCGTCAGCGTGCCCGACGAATCCGCTGTCGATGATCGCCAGTTCAGGGCCGCGGATCAGTCGGGATCGGTTCTCGCCCGCGACATCAACCACTACCAGTTCATCCGAGACACACGCCTCGCCACGCTCCCGGGCGTGCAGAGGATCACCTCCACCATCGTCATGCGACGAGTGGTCGACCACCGCCCGCTTGCCACCCCAAGCGACTAATATCCGCGGCCGCGCCTACCGACGCGGACGCCCTCGATGGACGGGGGTCTGGACCCCCCAGCGTCGATCACGAACGCCCTTGTCAGAGGTACCTCACGAGTTGTCCATTGCTGGGGAGAATCCCACGCCCTTTGCCGAAAATAGCCTCTGACCTGGTGTTTTGTGAAGCTGGGGGAAATCGAATCCTCCGGCGTTCTGTAGGGCCGCACCTGGTCAGAGTGCGTGAGGCCAGGTCAGCGGCCGTTTTGAGTTTCCGTAGTTGACCGGGAGTGACCGTTGGTGACCGGTGTTTCCCGTCCTTCTTCCGTTCCGTCCGTCCTTCCCCGTCCGGATGCCACCCGGGCTTTGACGACGCCATCAGGTTCCATCGTGGGCGCGTCGCATGAGCGCTCTGCGCCGATTTCACGTGCGGAGGAAGGCGAGGACGGCGAGCACGCGCCGGTGTTCGCGTTCGTCGAGTTCGAGGCCGAGCTTGAGGAAGATGCTGCGGACGTGTGCCTCGATCGTCTTGATGCTGAGGTGCAGCGTGTCGGACAGGGCGCTGTTGGAGAGACCCTGAGCCATCAGCCCCAGGACGGAACGTTCGCGGGGTGTGAGCGTGTCGATCGGATCATGATGGCGTTGGCGTGCAACGAGCCGGCGAACGAGTTCTGGGTCGATGCTGATGTCGCCGGCGGCGACCCGGCGCACGTCGTTGCGGAACGTGGCGAGGTCACTCACCCGGTCCTTGAGGAGGTAGCCGACGGCGTGTTCGAAGTCGTTCATCAGGCGCAGGGCGTGGTGAACCTCGACGTACTGGGACAGCAGCAGTAGCCCAACGTCGGGGGCGATCTGCCGGATGATCGTCGCTGCTTCGAGCCCTTCTGCGGAGAAGTTGGGTGGCATGCGCAGGTCGATGATGGCGGCATCGGGTGGGTCGCGCGCGACGAGATCGACGAGGGAGCCGACGTCGCCGGCAAGACCGATGACATCGAATCCGGATTCACCCAGGATTCGCGCCACACCTTCGCGGAACAGCACCGAGTCATCGGCGATCATGACGCGGGTCACGGTGAAGTGCTCGGGATCTGCACGCTGAGACGAGTGCCTCCGTCGGGCGGGCTGTCGAGGCTCAAACGGCCGCCGAGCGAGGTGACTCGATCGATGAGACCACCGAGGCCGGCGCCGATCGTGGCGCCGCCGCGACCGTTGTCGCTGACCTCGATGTCGAGCGTCGCACCGTTGTCGACCACCCGAACCGTGGCCTGTGTGGCGCCGCTATACCGAGCGGAGTTCGTCAATGCCTCGCTGGCGACGAAGTAGGCAGTGGCCTCGGCTTGGGGCGCAGCTCGATGGCGGAGGTCGACGGACAGCTCGAGCGGGAGTGGTGACCGGTCGGCGAGCGACGCCAAGGCGGCGGCCAGACCGTCGTTGGTGAGCACCGCTGGGTGGATGCCGCGGGCGAGCTCGCGAAGCTCCGCCGTCGCCTCCAGCAGCTGGTCACGCGCTGCCGACGCGGCGTCGGAGAGCTCGCCATCGCCGTGCTGCTCGGCGCGTTCCACGATGCGTCCCAGTTCCATGCCGACAACGACGAGGCGATGCTGGGCCCCGTCATGCAAGTCTCGTTCGATCCGGCGACGGGCCTCGTCTTCCGCGGCAACGACGCGGGTGGCGGCCGACTGCACATCACGGACCAGCGACTCGTACGACGCCTCGACGATCGCGGCGCCGCACGCGATCGGAATCAGCGTGACCATCAGCAGCCCCGCCTGCGGCGAACCTGCCACGATCAAACCACCGGCGAGCGCGACGGCGCTCGCTGCGACCGAGGCGACGAGCCAGCGGAGTTGGCGGGCCTCGATGGCTGATGCTCGCCGATAGCGGGCGACCACGCAGGCTACCCACACCAACTGGAACGCCGTGAAGACGACCGGCAACGCCCGTTCGAAGATCGTTTCGGCCGCGCTCTCTCCCACCAAGTTGAACGGATGGTCGACGACGGTGTCGGCGCGATCGTAGTCGACGGGCCACAGAGCCGACATCAGCGCCAGCGTCGATCCGAGGACGACCATCACCGCGGACGTCACCCGCCACGGGCGACCCGGCAACCAACCGTCCGGGAACGACATGATCGTCAGACCGACGAGCACGAGGACCAAAGGCAGCGGCCAGATGCCGAGCCACGCGATCCACTCCGCAGCCTCGTCGCTGATGACCGGATCCGACTGGCTGCCCACCTGGCGGCCGAGGAAGACTACCGCCTGCGCAGCGCCGGTGGCGAGGAACAGCATCGCCTCGCGCTGGCCGGGACGGTGACGCAGCACGATGTCGCCGACCACGGCGAACGACAACGCCAACAGACCGTTGTGCAGGTTGTCGCCCGGCGACCCGGCGAGAAACCCGATCACGACGACGGCGATCGTCGCCGCTGTGATCGATGTCGTCCGCCGCACCACCAGATGTTGGCAGAACCTGGAACGGTCGGCTTGAGGGCTAACCCTCATAGACCGCAGCGTTCACCCTGATGCGCTGTCCGACGTCGCCAGCGACAGTGCTCGAATGACAGTGCTCGATACGACGAACATCTCCTCGACCATCCGTCGAACGCCGACGGATCTCCTGCTGACATGCGCGCTGGTCCTTGCGCCGCTCCTGTACCTGAGCGCCGACACAATGTACGCGGTGCGCGGGTGGGACGACGCCGACGCCGCAGGCGTTCACGTACTCGCCGCGATTGCGTACGCCTTCGTCCTCGTGCGCCTCGCCAGTTGGGCCACCGGATGGCTGGCCGCCGCTACGCTGTTCGTCGGCATCGTCGGTGCCTGCGGCAACGTCGCCTACGGCTTCAACACGATTCACGTTTCGCTCGGGGCTGTCGACCTCGTCGACACCGACGGCGTCGGCGCCATGATCAAACCGCTCGGACTGTTCTGCCCGGCGGCATTCCTCCTCGGCGCCATCGTGCTCGCCCGCATCGGACAACGCGCTTCGGCGTGGCTCGTCGGCATTGCCGGCGTCACCTGGCCCGTCGCCCACATCGCCAACATCGGCTGGCTCGCCATCCTCGTCAACACACTGCTCGTCGTGGGCCTCGTCCCGCTCGCCTTCACCCGGATCACCCACACGTCGAACGGCATCGATGTCGGCGTCGAGACGGGAGGCGGCAGCTGACGTTCGCAGCTCCATCGGACGACGCGCAGGTCGATCAGCTGGGCTTCGAGCAGCAGGCCGACGTCGTCGGCGGGGCCCTCGATGGCGGCGGCCCGTGGGGCCTGCTCGTCCATCGCACTGGCACGGCGCCACCCCGGATCGGTTCATGGCCCACGTCGCCATCCAAGAAGCCGACGACACCGGACGAGTCGTGACGTGGGGCGAGCACGTCACCGACGACGGCTACACGTCTCCGCTCGGTAACGCGACGTCATCCGTCCGATTCCCGTCCTGCCGGGCAGTCATCGCCAGGAGCGAATCCACGGCCGACGGCCGAAGTGCCAGGTCGTCGCAGCGAGCTGGCCGGATTCCGCCTGGTCAAATGTCAAGGTCCGGTACCCGTGTTCCGGATTGGCTCCGGTAGCTGTGGTCCAATGCTCGAGGGGGTTACGCGGCGTTGGTGCGGGAGGGTCGCCCGCCGGCGTTGGCGAAGGTGCCGTTCTCGCGTGAGCGGTCGTGACGGATCGGCATGACCTTGAGAAGTTCACCGCCGGCGGAGATCTCGACGGTATCGCCGACGATCGCGACCTGGACCTGACGCCGAGCGTGCTTCCTGCCGATGCGATAGCCGTGGCC
>WPCK01429353.1_pt1 | contig 13402 bp, 10 predicted proteins | sample 5399851 | NCBI WGS metagenome assembly WPCK01 (sample SAMN12869471, study PRJNA574797) | sludge metagenome | isolation source: wastewater treatment of pH11 | place: China:Beijing | collected 2019-05-20
TCCGCAAATCGCTGACGACTCATAAATCCGGTCAAAGGGTCTACATAGGCCATATGACGTAGTTCTTCATTTCTCTGTCTCAGCTGATTAGCCTGAGATTGAATGGTTAACGTCTGTTCATACATAAGCTTAAACTGATTGGATAGAAACCGGTTTATGAATAAAGCAAACAGTGTAACAAAGAGTGCATTGATCCGCACAGTCAAAACAAAAGTTGAACTCAACGAAACTACATCCACTAATAAAAAGAACACAAGATAATGCAGTATATACACAACTGCTGATACTTTTTGAGGCATATAGAAAACAATGGCCATAATGAGAAGTGCTAAGGAGTATGCAGTAATATCACCCATCCAATTCGCATGTGATAATGAAAAAAACAATCCAAAAGACAAACCGAATAGAATAAAACTCATGATGATAAAGCCATAAGTTGAAGTTTGTTTTTGATTAATCAAATAGGCAGAAATAATGGCATATACAATTCCAAGGATTGAAAAGATTCCATAACTTATGAGTAAAATGTCTTTATACGGATGTTGATATCCATCTATAAATGATCGAAACAATAAACTCAATTGAATCATGCCAAAAACAGCAGCTAAAATAGATAATTTTGGTAGCCGCTTCATATTCTCCAATATCATCTGATGAAGAATGGCTTCATTGATTTTAGTCATAACACTCCTAACGATTCCCACTAGCGTAAATTCTAATCGAACCATACATAAATTGCAACTTATTTATTCATGTTTTGCATGGTTAGCTTCAATAAAAAGGGTTAAACCATAAGTTCAACCCTCTTAACTACTTATTTACAGATAGCTCCATTGGATTCTATCACTTTCTTATACCAGAAAAATGATTTCTTGCGATAGCGATTGTATGTTCCACGACCCTCATCATCCGCATCCACATAAATAAATCCATAACGCTTTGACATCTCTGATGTTGAGGCAGATACCAGGTCGATACATCCCCACGGTGTGTATCCCATGATATCAACACCATCCTCGATGGCTTCCCTCATCGCTACAATGTGACGATTCAGATAATCAATTCGATAGTCATCTTCCACATAGAACTCTTCATTCGGTGTGTCATGTGCACCTAATCCATTCTCTACGATATAAAGAGGCACTTGATAGCGATCATAGAGTTTATTTAATGTAATACGCAGTCCAAGAGGATCAATCGCCCAACCCCAATCCGAATATTGCAAATGCGGATTCTTAAGTCCAAAAGAGAAGTTACCGCCGGTCTTATCTCCCTCTTCCTTACGTGCCGATACACCACTCATATAGTAACTAAACGAAAGATAATCGACTTTCCCCTGTCTGATAATATCAAAATCCTCAGGTTCTGTAATTAGCTGAATATTATTCTCTCTAAAGAACCGGTCAGTATAACTTGGATACTCACCACGAACCTGGACATCGGTAAAAAACAAGTTGTTATGGTCTGACTTCAACGACTCAAACACATCCTCTGGATGAGATGTCATTGGATAATTTTCCATACGTGCAAGCATACATCCCATTTTCACATTTGGAATGATTTCTTTGGCTTTCATCACCGCCAACGCACTTGCCACAAACTGATGATGAACTGCCTGAAAACGGTCCTGCATTCCAGCCTGTAAAGCTTCCATTGGATTATCATAAGCTTTCCCATCCGAAAGAATCCCACCACTGATAAATCCAGTAAAAGAAATAATATTTATCTCATTGAACGTCATCCAATATTTTACCTTATGTTTATACCGCTCAAAAACTACAGTAGCATAACGAACAAAATGTTCGATGGTATCCCGATGCAACCATCCATTGTGCTTAAAGGAAAGACCTACCGGAAACTCATAATGAGATAAAGTAACCAATGGTTCAATACCATACTTCAAACACTCATCAAACACATCGTCATAAAACTTCAGTCCGGCTTCATTTGGCTCAAGCTCATCTCCATTTGGAAAAATGCGTGGCCAACTGATAGATAAACGGAAAGTTTTGAATCCCATTTCTGCAAAAAGTGCGATATCTTCCTTGTATCGATGATAAAAATCAATCCCTCGCCGCTTCGGATAGTTTCCCTCTTTATCGTTCATTGCAAACAATAAATCTTCTTTCGTTACACCCTTGATAAAATCAAGACCTCCATGAGCGTTGTTTGGTCGATACATCGCGATTTCAGCTGAAGAAAACCCCTTACCATCCACATCGTAAGCACCTTCACATTGATTGGCAGCAGTAGCACCTCCCCATAAAAATCCTTCTGGAAATGCATTGGTTGTCTGTTTAATCATATCAAATCCTCCTTTATTTAAAGCGATACAGTTTCACTAAACTCAGTGTATCCGCTAATACCTTTTCACCATTCATCATCCCATAATCCAAAGAAGAAATAACCGACACTATAACATGATTGACATGTAACCTAGCTTTCAATCCTGCTTCAAGATGAGCAACCTGAGGTCCAAGCAGAACAACATCATATTCTAAAGCAACCTTCTCAATCCGACCACTGGAAGTTGCATCCACAATCACCGGATGAGCCATCTTCTTGGCAGCACCGCGGATACGCTCCATCAGCATACTGGTTGAAAATCCACCGGCACACGCCAACAAAATACGCAACGGTTTAACCTCGGTAGGTTTTGGGCTTATTTTTTGAATCAACCCGATCATACTCTTGGAAAGGTCATAAACTGTCATAGCATTCATTAGATGATCCTGTGCATGTACCATCAATAGACTGACATTCACACTACCCTCCACAACTTCCCGCTCTATCATCATGGATTGAATCTCAAGTGCTCGATTCATACATTCATTGGCTTGTTGTAAAAGAGAATCAGCCTCAGAAAATAAGCCTTCATTCGACTTATCTATGGCCTTCAGTGATAATGAACGTGCATCCCCACTGTGCATAATCAACTTCATTATCATTTGTTCATCATGGCTCATATCGTCTCTCCTTAACTATCGACTCGCATAGCCACTTGAGCAAAATGCTCAAACGACTCCGAGTGAATCAAATCTTTTAACACCTTGGGACGATCCATTAATGCAAGTAGAAACTTACTAATCTCCCGATAAAGAAATAAGTTTCCTTTGCAAATATTAATTAAAAATATAATACTCACGGGTTTACCATCATAGACAACGGAATGTCTTGGAATGATGACACCAATTTTATCTTCCAGTCCATTGAGAATCATTCCGTGTGGACCTGCGATTCCATGTTGATATATGGTAGAGAACTTGAGTTCCCTTTCCATCACCAGTTGTGCAAAATCTTCTGATGCAACTGAAGCATCCATCATCCGCCTTGCCATCGAATCAATCAGTTCCAGATAGCCACCCTGATCACTTATCCTAAAAAAGCGAGAATCAAAGAGATCCGCAATCACTCGTTGCTTGATAATATTTCGATTGATATAAGTCTTCAGAATAATCAGATCTTTAATCTGATGTAAATCTTGTTCATCCAAGATCTCCTTGATATAAATCACCGGCGCATGAATAAGACTGTCATCGAAGGTTATCGTAGATAGAATCAGATGTGGATCCTGCTGATTAATCTCATCAATCCCCGTCATGGAATCAAAATCCACAATACTACGAGGCAGTAAATCCTGTATCTTCTCCTTAAGCAAAAGAAGATTCCCACGTCCAATATCTGAAATAATCAATACCCGCTTAATCCGATGCAACGCCTGCTGCTTTGCACGCTCAATATTTCCAGCAAAATGGAGTGCTAGATAACCGATTTCATCCCTAGACAAATCAAATGGCTTATCATATTGCTTTTGCCATAACTCATAAAAACGCAAAGCGATTAGAAAAACATTGGCATAGCGGCTACTCACCTCATCAACCAGCGGATTATTTAATAACATATGATGGGTCATTCGTGAGATTAATGGATACATATGCATAAGCAAGGCTTCCTTCAGCTGATCATCTAAAGAAAATTTGGTTACGAATTCTTCATCTATCAAAAGAAGCAACTCATCAATCAACTGTAGCAACTCCTCTTTTTCACACTCATCAATCCACTGAACCGATGTCTTTCCGGCAATCTGCGAAGCCAGATAGTCCACTTCCTCCATCGGAATGACCAGTTGAAAACGTTGTCTGATCCATTGAACGAGTGTGGATGCCATTTGCACATACTCCACATTCAAAGGTTGTGATGTCGATTGGGTACTGACATAGTTTTTAATACTCACACGATAGAGCAATACCCGAAGATGATCCATCAGAGAATCGAAAAGAACCTGTGTAATCGTTAAGTGATTGGATTCAAGCGTCTTTTTTAAAACTATCTTGAGTTCACTTAAATCTACCTTCTCAATAAAATCAAAGTAATCCTTCGTCATGGATATGTAATTGTTTGAATGAACCACAAATTTGGAAAAAGCCTTCCGCATAGCCTTTTCACTTCCTGTCAATCGAATACCATAATGAGAACGCCGAACAAGAATCAGATCAATCTGTTTAACCACAACTTCAAGTTCTTCCAAATCGGAAATCAGCGTGTTTCTCGAAACACCTATGATATCCGAGATGCTTTGCAATGATGAAAACTGATCTTGCTGAAGAAGATAAAACAGCAGAAAAGAAATCCGCTGCTGCCGATTGGACAACTCCACGGTCGAACTAGTATTTGTGATATAAGACTGAAATTGCTGTTCATCCAGCACTCGCAACTGATAACCTTTCGTACGTATCGTAACAACCTCGAATCCTTGAGATTCCTTCAGCGTATTGATCTGTTTTATCAATGACCGAATGGTTCGATCAGAAACAGACAACACCGAGGACAACTGCTCCATGGATACAGGGATATCTTTTTTTAAAACACAGACCAGTTCCACAACGCTCATAATAGCCTCCTCTGTCCAACATTAATTATAACGGTTAATCTTATTAACAACAGACAAACTTTTTCCATTGATTGTGGCAAAAAATGCCAAAGAAAAAGGATGCTACTCGAACATCCCGACTTTATCTTTTTTTGCATTTCGATATGCCTGATCAATCCTTGACTTATATTTCGGATAATCATAATCATAGAACCGATTAACGAGTCCGGCACTGACAATTTCTTCCTGCAGCAACAAATCATCCACCCAGATCCAGCCAAGCACCCGACCATACTTATCTTCCCGCTCGCCATCATACTCAATATAAATCACTGACGCATTTTTAAGAAGATCACATGTAAAATCTGCAGCCTGTTGCCCAAAAGGTTGCATCTGCGGATATACCTCCGGTGTATCTATGTAAAGGAAACGCACGCGCCCGATGTTTTCAAAATGAGCTGTATCTCCATCGATGCACGAAGACAAAATGATCGGTTCTTTTGACGTCTGTGTCGAACAGCCAAAGAGTAAAAAACTGACGAGAAAAAGGATCATCAATTTTCTCATCAGCTACGATAACCCCATGTAATAAACAACTCATCCATCTGCGTCTTCGGATTCACACGTTCTACCACATTCACAGTCGCACCCATAATTTTCATTCGAGACAATTGCTCAAGCAACTCCTCCCAATGAATTTCATCTAATTGTGACCAGGCTTTTGCCTTTGTTAATGTCACATGCTGAAGCCCTTCATCCAAAGCCATTGCCAAACAATGATCCTCAATCATATCCACCACATCGTCAATTCGCTCATTTTGAATGGCATCTGAATTTTCGATGGCTTCCTCAAACTCTTCCGAATCAAAAGATTCCCATTTATTCTCCATGATTACCCTCCTTATCGGTACATCTGTGATACTTTATCCAAGTACTCCTTATATCCATTCACCGCATCTGTCGGTGACAATAGCTGAACTTTTTCATGAAACTGAAATAGCCAGGCATAAAACGTCGGACTCACCTGCACAGCAGCTTCAACCACAAAGCAATCATCACTGTCACGTTTCATAGAAGCATGAAATCCAAACCGATCAATGGCCGCACTAAGCAAATCATTGTCACATTTTAACACAATTGTCTGTGTCTTGCCAGAAAACATCGAAAAGATATTTTGGCTGTAGCGCGAGATGTTAAAATTCGCGACTCCACTCGCAACATCCACATTCACCCGTTTCTCATCAAGGATAACAATGTGGTCCATCCGGTCGATACGGAAATTTGACAACCCTTCATGTTCTGGGAAATACGAAACTACATAATAGTTGTCCTGAGCCCACACAAGTGAGTATGGACTGGCAACATATTGCTTCCCATCTTTTCTGAATCGCTTCTTCTTCTGATGATTCACATCTAAATAAAAATCAAAATAACGAAAGGATATTTTCTTATTTTTAACAATTGCCTCAAAAATAACATCCACATTTTGATAAATGTTTTTTGTGAGTGATTTTGAACGCTCACTCATATAGAGCTTTCTCTTTAAGTTCGCTGCCTGATAAAGACTATTCAACTTACTGATTTTCTCAATCAAAGCTTCACTTTTTTCCTTATTTATGAAATTCGATGACTGCACCGCATCAATTAACAGCTTGCTCTCCGCAAAATCAAAGTGTCGACTTGCTACGTAATACCGAAAATGATCGGTTTTCTTTCGATGGATATCAATCCCTACACTCTGAAGTGTTTCGATATAATTGTAAAACGTCTTGCGATTTAATGTAATGCCAAATGGAAGCAATGCTTCCTCAAGTTCTTCTCTTGTCTTTGGATGTTCCTCATCAGTCAAATCATACAATACCTGAAGAAAGGTAAATAGTTTCGCACTTGAAGATAATTTTTCCATGAAGAATCCTCCCTTTACTTACGGTAACAATTCCCGAAAATTCTGCTGTGATGTTGGGCGATGTTCAAGCATTTCACTGACAGTCACCAACTGATATCCCTCATAAACCAGATAACGAACGAAATCCTCCATCGAATCAGCCGTTGAAGAGACCAAATCATGCATCAGGATAATGGCCCCATCATGGGCTGTTCGCTTAATCTGTTCCAATGTTTTCACTCCACTTTTATGACGCCAATCCTCAGTGTCCACACTCCACATGACGATACGATATTCCGGCAGTGCATCTAATATCAGCTGATTGACCATTCCATAGGGAGGTCGCACAAGCGTAGGTGTTACACCCACCAAAGCTTCGATAGCTTTGTTTGTTGAGCGGATTTCATCCAGCACTTCCTGACGGGTCAGTTTGGTCATCATACGATGAGACCACGTATGATTGGCAATTTCACTTCCCGACTCAACAATTCGCTTCATAACCTCAGGATAACCGTTGACTCTTGAACCTAAAACAAAAAAGGTTGCGGCAGATTCATAGGTTTCTAAAACCTCAAGAATCTTAGGTGTCATGTTGGTTGGCCCATCATCAAAGGTTAATGCAATCATTGGTAGCGTTGGATCTATGGAGCGCACCTTTGGCATCGATGGTTTTGTCACAGGATCTTTCGGTAATACGGAAGGAACAATGGAAAAAAGTAAATCATATTCAAACTGCTCATATGGAATCTCATAGGAAATCAGACCTTTGGAACTACTAAGCAGTTCGGAGCGATCGAAATACACATGCAACCCTTCATTACCTATAAGCAACTTCGAGAAATTCTCAATATTCGCGGAGGTTTTCATTAGAAAATCCATGGATCCTGTTTCATCCTGATACCTTGGATGCCCCTCCAAATAGTTCCTTGTATAGGAAGATAGAACCTGAGTAAATCTTGGTCTAAAGATATCCGAAAATTCAACCACCTGATTCTTCTGCAAATCATAATTAATCACTTTTTGAAACGAATGAGGATGAGCATACGTTGGTGAATGAATTTCAAACGTAAAAACAATCCCAACAAAGCGATCATTGGTTAAAAATGATTGGTAGTCCACATAGAACTGTGCACGCAAATCCTTCTTGGATGGTGCATAATCCACAAACTCCGTGTGGAAATAAACAACTTCCTTATTGACTACATCAAAAATCAGCCGATCCAATGGGATGAACCCCATTTTTGGATAATGCGCAGCCACAACCGTTGCATGATCTTCCTTAAGTATCGACTCTGTAATCCCAATCTGCTTTGGTTCACCGTAAGATATTAAAAGCTCTTCAGGAAAAGTACTGACAGGTCGTAGAATTCGATAAGCAAACCCAACACTTAAACCTGACAGCAACAAAACAATGATTAAAAACGTTGCATGAAATAATCCGAATCTTCGCTTCTTAGCCACATGTATCACACCCATCTACTGACGCATATTGTATCACATTACACATGAAAAATGCGTGAAAACTCAGATAACGATTAACTTCCGTACCCTAAAGATTCATTGACAATCAATACGGCAATTCTTCTATCAATCTGAGATCGTGCTATACGAACAAACGCACTGCAAATACGGGTATCTTTTACGCATTCCATGCATTCGCCCGTGACTGTACATGGATTCCCTGTGTTCAAACGTTGATTATTCATCGGACGCGAAGTCATTTTTGCAAACGACTCTGCTGCACTCATATCCTTGACAATCTTATTGGTCCCCACAATAACAACCACTTTTTTAGGTCCGAAAATCATCGCTGCTACCCGATTTCCATTTCCATCAATATTGAACAACTGACCATCCAACGTGACTGCATTGCTTGAAGTGAAGAATAGGTCTGATTCAAAGGCTTTGCGAAACATGACTGCTGTATCCTTGCTTACATCATATCGATCGTAGAATGTAGCCTCTGATCCACGAATCATATCAATAATACCTGTTTCAAACAAGGTCATGGATCCTCCCACCGCAACCGTCATATCTTTTTGAAGTAGCTCGCTCACATAAGTTTTCATCTGTTCCACTGTCTCAAAATAGTGGGCATCAAACCGATTTCTTCTAAGTGCTTTGACCGCTGCCTCACCTTGCAGTCGCTGTATAAGTTTTGTATGCTGATCCATAAATTACCTCCCTGATCTAACATCTCTACGTTATCAAAAAACCTCTTTATTTGCAAGTGTAAAAAACATGCCAATCAAGACATGTTTTTTACACTTGCAACAAACTCTACCGAATACTCATCATCTACCACATCAATTAAAATCATTCGTGGCTTATCTGATGGCTGCTCAATGATTAACCGGGCAATGCGGTTTTCAATTTCTCTTTGAATATGACGTTTGAGCGGTCTCGCACCATATTGAACATCTGTACCAAGCAAGAGCATGCGTGCATAAGCCGCATCACTCACTTCAAGATCCATATCCTGTAAGGATAATCGGTGTTTCAGCTCATTAATGAACTTCACCGCAATCTGCTTCAGCACAGGGTTAGACAAGGAATTAAACACCACAATCTCATCAATCCGATTGACAAACTCGGGTTTGAACGTTCTGGAAACTTCCTGAAGATATCTGTCTTCCCGCACATTTTTGTTTAGTTCAAATGCATACTGGGAACCAAGATTACTTGTCATGATAATCAGTGTATTCCTAAAATCGACTGTCACTCCTTTGTTATCGGTTAACCGCCCTTCATCCAGAATCTGCAATAGAATATTGAAAACATCCGGATGTGCCTTTTCAATTTCATCCAGCAGGACAATCGAGTATGGTTTACGGCGAATCGATTCAGTCAGCTGACCACCCTCATCATAACCCACATACCCCGGAGGAGCCCCAATCAATCTGGACACACTGTGTTTTTCCATATACTCAGACATGTCAATGCGAACAATCTTGCTCTCATCATCAAACAGCTGTTCTGCTAGCGCACGGGCAACTTCTGTCTTACCCACACCTGTCGGCCCAAGAAATAGGAAAGAACCAATTGGACGATGTTCGTCTTGAATATTGGCTTTCGAACGCAGAATGGCTGAACTAACCATATGCAACGCTTCTTGTTGACCCATGACGCGTTGCTTCAGGGTATCCTCAAGAGATAACAACTTCTGCCGCTGCGTAGACATTAGCTTACTAACTTCAATGTGCGTCCACTTTGACACGATTTTGGCAATAAGTTCTTCATCCACGGTTTCCTGAATCAATGCATCTTCCGCCTTGTTTGAGCTGGACGATGCAATCAGTTTTTCCAGTGTTGGAATTGTATCATACTGTAATTTCGCAGCTGTCTCATATCGCGCTTCATTCTGTGCCTGCTCGAGATCAAGTTTTGCCTTTTCAAGCTGTTCCTTATAGGATTTCGACTGTTCAAGAACTGACTTTTCCTTTTGCCACTTGGAATATAGTGCATCCTTCTTCTCTTTAAGGTTCTGCAACTCCTCACGCAGTTCAACCAAACGATCCAGAGTTTTGGCGTCTGTTTCCTTGTTTAATGCACGCTCCTCAATTTCCAGTTGAATTACTTTCCGAGACAACTCATCAAGTTCACTGGGCATCGAATCCATATCTACCCGAATGGACGCACAGGCTTCATCAATCAGGTCGATAGCTTTATCAGGTAAGTAACGGTCGGTAATGTAGCGGTTGGACAGATTGGCAGCCGCAATAATCGCTTCATCCAGTATGGCTACACCATGATGACTCTCAAAACGGTCCTTAAGACCACGAAGAATGGATATCGTATCCTCAACTGTAGGTTCATCTACTTGAATGCGCTGAAATCTGCGTTCCAAAGCCGCATCCTTTTCGATATGTTTGCGATACTCATCAAAGGTAGTTGCACCGACACAACGGAGTTCACCACGAGCAAGCATAGGCTTAAGCAGATTGGCCGCATCCATGGAACCTTCAGTTTTTCCAGCTCCTACAAGATTGTGAATCTCATCAATAAACAAAATGATTCCACCGTCCGCCTCCTGAACTTCCTTTAATACAGCTTTTAGACGCTCTTCAAACTCACCACGGTATTTGGCACCCGCAATCAGTAATCCCATGTCCAGTTCAACCAGTTTTTTATCTTTTAAACCTAAAGGAACATCCCCCTTCATGATTCTCCAGGCAATCCCTTCCACAATGGCTGTTTTTCCAACCCCTGGTTCTCCAATAAGGATGGGATTATTTTTGGTTTTACGTGAAAGAATCTGGATAATGCGACGAATCTCCTCATCCCGACCAATCACCGGATCAATCTTCCCAGACTTCACTTCTTCAACCAAATCACGGCCATATTTAGCCAACGCTTCCAATACATTTTCTGCTGTTTGTGAGCTCATTGTCGCACCTCCCCTTCGTTTTTTTTCAGTATCCATGAGTTTTTTTCGAGTCAAATCATATTCCTTACGAATCTGTTCACTTAATGGTTGAGCAGCTAACACAATAGCCATCCATAAGACCGATGCCCCAAGTAGCTCATCTGAAAACTCCTTACGAATCTCTTCTGCTTGTGTCAATACTTGCTGAAACGAAGAATCCATATAAGGCGAAGATGATTCACTTACTTTAGGCAATCGATTGACATTGGCAGTCACTTTTGTCAGAAGATTTTCTTTAGATACATTAAGACGAGTCAGAAGACCATCCACTGCATCATCTAATAGAATCGCAAGGTGTAGATGGTCAGCTGTAATCGCAGGCTGATGATTCTGATTGGCTAACTGAATGGCAGATGAAACAGCTTTCTGAGCCTTTTCTGTCATTTGATCAAAATTCATAAATCCACCTCCTGGCACTCTTGTGTATAGAGTGCTAAACACATCTTTTTAGAAAAGTAACAGCGTACTGTTACTTAAATGACTTTTTAAACTTCTCAAAGACAGAATCTTTACTTCCTGCTTTGCGTAATTTCTCGTATAAATCCTTTTGTTCCCGTGAAAGTTTTGTGTCCACTTCGATTTTCACTTCCACATATTGATCTCCCGGTTCCTGTGTCCGTAAATCCTTGACACCCTTACCTTTCAGTCTAAATTGAGTTCCATGCTGGGTTCCAGCTGGAATCGTCAACTCCACATCACCATAAACCGTTGGAACATCCACGGTTGTACCTAGTGTTGCATCAATCGCACTAATTGGAATCGTAATGTGAATATGTCGGCCGTCACGTTCGAAGAATTTGTGCTTTAATACCAGAATTTCAATAAACAGATCCCCATTAGGTCCACCACTTGCACCACGTTCACCTTTTCCGGAAACACGAAGCTGCTGACCGGATTGAATGCCTGCTGGAATCTTGACATCGACCGTCACGCGTTTGCGATTATACCCTTTACCATTACATTTGGAACATTTATTGACAATCTTCTTACCGCTGCCACCACAATCCGGGCAAACACTCGCCGATTGAAAAACACCAAATGGAGTACGTTGCTGGGTGACCGTCTGGCCACTCCCTTTACAGGTCGTACAGGTCTTTACATCATCCTTGCTATGTGCGCCACTTCCGAAACACACATCGCACTGTTCCTCTACATCTAGACTAATGCTTTCCTCTTTTCCAAAAACCGCATCCATGAAGTTGATTTTCATCTGCATGAAGCGATCTTGCCCTTTGCGCGGACCACTTTGACGGCTACGAGATTGACCTCCCCCAAAAAAGGAGCCGAAGATATCATTTAGATCTTCAAAACCACCGAATCCGCCAGAACCACCGAAACCACCAAATCCTCCAGCACCTTCCATTCCGGCATGACCAAACTGGTCATAACTGGCCTTTTTACTTGGATCGCTTAGGACTTCATAAGCTTCCTGAATTTCCTTGAACTTAACATCGGATCCCGGTTCTTTATTGACATCGGGATGATACTTCTTTGCCAGGGTGCGGTAAGCCTTCTTAATTTCAGTTTCATTAGCTGATCGCGAAACGCCTAGCACTTCATAATAATCTCTTTTTTCTGCCATATTACCTCCGCAACGCAAGCCTGGCTAGGCAGGCTTGTGTAAATCATGTATTTATCTTAGTTTTTTTCCTTGAAATCTGCATCAACAACGGTGTCATCATCATTTCCTGATGCATCTGTTGAATGACCTTCACCTTGTTGAGCCTGATACATCGCTTCAGACATCTGATGAGCTGCCTGTTCCAATGCATCCATTTTGCTGCGCAATGTTTCCATATCATTACTGTTCAATGCTTCCTGCAATTCATCGCGAAGACGAGTTACCTCTTCCTTCTGCTCTGCTGATACATTGGCATTTTCGGTTTCCAGTGATTTATTGATCTGATGGATGAACTGCTCAGCCTTGTTTTTCAACTCAACTTCTTCCTTGCGTTTTTCATCCTCTGCTTTGTGCTCTTCCGCATCCTTGATCATACGGTCGATTTCTTCATCGCTCAAACCACTTGAGTTGGAAATGGTAATGGATTGCTTCTTGTTTGTGCCTTTATCCAAAGCAGACACATGCACGATACCGTTTACGTCAATATCAAAGTTAACTTCGATTTGAGGAATGCCACGAGGAGCAGGAGAAATGCCATCCAATTTGAACATACCCAATGTCTTGTTATCATGAGCCATAGGACGCTCACCTTGAAGCACA
>WPCK01307801.1_pt1 | contig 13399 bp, 9 predicted proteins | sample 5399851 | NCBI WGS metagenome assembly WPCK01 (sample SAMN12869471, study PRJNA574797) | sludge metagenome | isolation source: wastewater treatment of pH11 | place: China:Beijing | collected 2019-05-20
CACAAATATCACTAAATGTGAGTATAAATTGTGCTCCTGACGTTTGAATATAAATTCTTGAATATATGATGAGGCAATATGTTTATATATATAATTTCTGGCCAAATCATCAAACTATCAAAGGTCAAGGAATTATTACAGACTATTACAGACTCAAAATTAGTTCGAAAATCGAATTGTTTGAGAATTTACACAGAAAACTTATAAGGAGCTAACTAAGAGTAATTTATGGAGTTCAAAAGTACTTTCCAAGTTCACCCGAACTCCATAAAATCTGCCCTAAGAGGCAATGATTATGTTAGCTTTGCGTATATTTAAGCTTGCTTGATTCTGCCTCCTAGGGAAAAATAACTAGGAGTTAGACAAATGATTAAGAACAAAATTGGAATAGGATCGCTAATTTTAGCAATAATGCTGATTGGCATGGCATTGATACCAGCCGTAAGTGCACAGAAAGAGGATAATTATTCTGTAACTGCTGAAGAAGCTTTTAAGCATGCCAATGCGCAAATGATAAACTTTATCGCAACTAACACATCAGGATTTGAAAACTGGACAGGGGCATCTATTGATTCCAAACAATTGGAGCTTTACGATCCAACTGGTCAAAAATTGTATTATCAATTTTCGGTCTATAAAAATAAAACCCTGATAGGTATAATCGACATTGCTGCAGATAAAAGGCTTGGGCAAACAGTCCAACTTGTTTTATTTGAGCCAAAGCCTTTTGATGCCACTACAGTTATGAATAAATCAATAGAAATCGCCAAAAATGAATACCCAGATGGAAAAATCAAATCAACCCAGATGGTTGTATACGATTATCCTCTCGTAGGAGCAATGACTATAGTAAAGGACAAAATTACAGGAGATGAACATCGGATATTTGTGGATGCTTATACCCTTGATGTGGTACCAGATAAACCTGCAACTGAAACCGAACCTGGAATATGGTCAATATATGAGCAGAGATTAAAGAATGGGATAGAAAATAATATAAAACACTGGCAAAAAAGTGATGAACTTGTTAAATCTATAGAACAAGCAGCAGCTACTAAGGGAGTTAGTATTAATGCGGCAGTCACTGAAGAAAATATTAAAAAACTCAGTGCCGATATAACAAAATCGAGAACCGATGTTGAAGTAGATCTCGGTGCTACTGTATATGCGCAAATAACGAGCTACTACTGTGCTCCAGCAACTGCCAAAATGCTTACTAAATATTACAATGATGAAAGTCCTCACCAAACTACTATATATGAAATGATGAACGGGGTAGCTCCTAACGGGGTTTATAATTCCGAGCAGTTACTTTATTATCATTCAAGCAGCGGATTAAATAAACCTAATTCATATGTAGAAGATTCTATTAACTTTGAAGAAGCTACTAATGAAATTGATAATGGAAGGCCTTTCAAGAGTGGAGTTACAGGTCATGCTCGAATGTGTCGTGGATACAAAATCAGTGGTTCGGATGAGTATTTGCGTATAGGTGATCCTAACCCTGTGTATTTCCGTATACCTTATTGGGAAGCATTTGGTTCTGAAGTTGACCGTATATATGTGAGGAGTTAAAACCCCTCATTTTTTTGGTGAATGATATGAATAAAATTAGCAAAGTAGTACTTGTTTTTATAGTCATTCTAACTATCGTAATACTGATAAAGCAATCTCACGAAGTTAAAGTGGCTGCTTTATTTATTCAATTTGAAAATGAAACTACTGAACCGGAAGTAGAAGCCATTCTTGAGAATTACGATATACCTGTGAATTATACCATAGACTGCAATTCTAATATTTCGCGTGGAAAGTACTACATAAAAGCAGATGAAGATAAAATCAATGAATTGAGGAAAGATGAAAACTGGACTTCTGTAGTTGAACTCAAAAAAGGAAATTATAACATAATTATGTTATCTGCAGAATTTGTTCCAGATGAAAATTTTCTTACAGTACTGGAAAAAAATAACCTTCAGTTGAAAAAGGCAGTCGTGTGTTATATCCATTTTGGAAATGGATCACCAGACCGGGTTGTGGGAAAGAATTGTGTTCTGGAAAAGGATGCAATAAGGATAAAAAATGAGCTTGAAAAAAATGAGAAAGTTTTGATTGTAGGCCTCGATTATATTCAAGGATAATATTCTAAGCTTCAGGTCATTGGGAAGCTTGGCCGGCCTGTACGGTGGATGGAAGTTCAGAAAGAAGTAATAGGGGGATCGGAGGGATCGGATATTCAAAAGTCCTTGGCGACGTTTGTTCATTTTCTATCCGGATTGATACACAAACTGTTGAAGCCTCTGGTTCTGAAATTAACCGTATGTAAAAGGGATTAAAACCTCACATCTTTTTTAGGTGTTGGTATGAAAATCAGCAAGGAAATAACTATTTTTATTGTATTTCTAACTCTCATAGTGCTTTTGGGATTGTTTACAAACACACTAAGTGAGATTAGAACGCCAGCTAACAACGAGCTTAAGGTGGGTGGGATGAACATCCGATTTGAATACGGAACTTCCTAATAGAAAGTTAAACATGTTCTTGAAAACTATAACAACTATAACATGACTACGAACTATAGCATAGATTGCAACACGGGTTCTATGGGAAATAAATATTACATTATGGTAGACAAAGATAATCGGGATATAAGACGCGAATTGAGAAAAGGGATGGAAGAAGAGAATAAAGATTGGATTATATCTTCTTCTGCTACTGGCATTCGAAAAGGACATTCTTACGTAATCGCGGTATCCGAACAGGCTGTCAATGATGAAAAGTTTCTTTCGATACTGAATAAATATGACACTCAGGTGAAAAAGTTCGTCTGGTGCTATATTCGCTTTGAAAAGCCGGGCGGATCCAGGTATTGGATTCCGGAGGAAGATGCAGTCAAAATGAAAAACGAGCTCGAAAATAATGAAAGTATTATTACCGTATCTATTGACTATATTAATGATCAGTAAATCAGATACATATTTTTAAAAACGTTTCAAGCCGTGACCCTCTTCACTCCCATTGTAATAAAAAAGATAGCCAGTTCTATTTAAAAACTGGATTTTATATTATTCCGGCCTTTTCAAGAAAACCTTCCAGAGGCACGGAGTGAGTCTGGAAACCGCATACTTTGTAGGGGTCTGCTCCCATTGAAAGAGCTACGAACTGGGCAATATTCATGTGCACCATGTCGTACTCTACCCCATACTCTTTTTCAATTACGGGCTGGTAGCGGTCGTACTGGATATGGCAGTTCGGGCACATATGGATCATTAACTCCACACCGGCTCTCTGGAGGCTGTCCAGCTTGGTTTTGGTGACCTGTAGAGAGGTGTTTTTGTTAAGGTGGAGCTGGGAAAAGCCCATTCCGCAGGTGAGGGCGTGAGCGATATTTTGTCATAATTTGTCTAAAATATAGGAGACATAATTTTTAAATAGACATGCCAAAAATTAGAAGGCTTAGAATATATACAGGCTCGTATTAGATACAAACACTGATTTTATGCGGCAAAACTGTAATAGTTAAACAAAAATCAATATATGAGAATATTCAGTAGAATTGGGAAGTTTATAGAGAAGTACTTGAATATATAAGGAGACAATATACATATATATATAAGTTCTGGCCAAATCATCAAACTGTCAAGGTCAAGGAACTATTACAGGCAATTACAGACTCAAAATCAGTTCGAAAATCGAATTGTTTGAGAATTTACACAGAAAACTTATAAGGAGTTAGATAAGAGGGATTTATGGAGTTCAGAAGTGCTTTCCAGGTACCGCCCGAACTCCACAAAACACGCCCTAAAGGCATGAGTTATGTTAGCTTTGTCTGTATTTAAGGCTTAGCTTGTCTGATTCTGCCTCCTGGGTATAAGATACACAGGAGATAAAGTAATGAACCATAATAAAATTGGAGTAGGTATACTTGTTTTAACAACACTGCTGGTTGGTATGGTGTTAATACCGGCAGTAAGTGCACAAGAAGAAAAAGATTATTCTGTAACTGCTGAGGAAGCTTTTAAGCATGCCAGTGCGAACATGATAAGTTTCATAGCAGCCGATGCACCAGGCTTTGAAAACTGGACAGGGGCATCTGTTGATCCCAAACCGGTTGAGCTTTACGACATAAATGGTCAGAAATTATTTTATCAATTCTCAGTATACAAAGAAAAAAAATTGATAGGTACAATTGATATTTATGCCAATAAAACGCTGGGACATTCATTCAACGACATTACGTTTGATCCTGAACCCTATAAAGTAGCTGAAGCCATGAAGAAGTCAAAAGAAATTGCCAAAAAAAATTACCCGACCGGAGAAATAAAATCAACTAAAATGGTTGTATACAGTTATCCTAAAATAGGGGCGATGACTGCGGTAAAGGACAAGTCAGGAGATGAATATCGGACATTTGTAGATGCATATACCCTTGATGAAGTGCCAGATAAACCTATAACTGAAACCAATCCAGGGGTTTGGTCAATGTATGAAATGAAATTGAAGAGTGGAGTGGAAGAGAATTTAAAAGAGTGGGAGAAAAGTAGTCAATTCACAGAATCTATTGAACAAGCAGCGACTAATAAAGGAGTTAATATTAATGCGGCAGTCACGGAAGAAAATATTGAAAAACTCAGTGGCGATGCAGCGATAAAATCTATAACAAGTGGAGACATTTATGTTCCCCATCTTGGACAAGAAACTGAATACTACTGTGTTCCAACTAGTATCCGAATGCTTTGTATGTACTTTAATGACCCGAACCCTGCCCCTTCACAAACGTCTATCTACAACTATTTGGATGGGGTACCCGATGATGGGCTCTCATATGATGACATTGAGGAATGGGTTGAAGATAAATGGGATAAAACGCCAACTGTCAGGACTTCCGCACTTTATAATATTGACGCTGTTACCGAGATTGACAACGGAAGACCTTTTTTCAGTATGATTTCTGGACATTGTCGACTTTGTCGAGGATACCTATATCAAGATGGGTATTTCCATTTGCATATTAATGATCCGTGGCCTGTTGGGTCATCCGGTCAAGTAAGATATGAATGCACTTACGGTGGCCCAGAAGTTGGACGTGTATATGTGAGGTAAAATTCCTCGGGAGTTCGATAAACCTTGGTTCCAATGGTTGATTATATGTATATATAAAAGCCAAAGAGTGGAGTTTATCGAACTCCTTTAATTATTAGATCCTATTCCAAAAATAATATTGTGCTAAAATTATAAATTTACTCTTACCTCCTTCTGTGAAATAATGCTCTATGGAAATTCATAGAACTTTTCTTCCTCTGTAGAAATGATATACAGGAAGGGCACTTCATATATTTGTTTAAGTTGAAGTTTTGCCAAAATTGACAAAGATACTTAAAAAGCAAAAAATAGATGTGTTCCGAAATATAAAATTTAATTTATAAATAAAGTTATTCCATCCTGAAATTATCTCAACTGTAAGAGTCTATAAAAGGGAGGCTAAAATGAAAGAAATAATATGTGATAAAGCATGTCAGCGTATCCTTATAAAAGCTTTTGTAATAATGGCGCTTGCACTTATAGTAAAGGCGAATATCACATATGCAGCTCCATTTGCATATGTGACAAGTCCGGGGAAAAACATCAACATTGGCACTGTCTTTGTAATTGACACAAAAACTAATAATCTTACAACCATGGTGGAGATTGAAGGCTACCCTGGCAAAGTTGCAGCCACACCAGATGGAACGAAAATATATGTGACAGATTCAAGTATAGGTAGCACTACTGTCTCTGTAATTAACACAGAAACAAATACACGAAGTGCCACAGTGGATGTAGGAGGAAGTTCTTGTGGAGTTGCCATTAACCCGACAGGAACGAGGGCATATGTGGCGATCCGTGACAGTAACACTGTCTCAGTAATTAGTACAGCCACAAACAGTGTGATAGATACTTTAAATGTTGGAACTGATCCTTGGGCAGTGGCTATCAATCCAGATGGAACGAAACTATATGTCACGAACCGTCGCAGCAACACTACTTCTGTAATTAACACGGCTACAAACAATATTATAGCCACTGTAAATGTAGGAAATTTTCCGATTGGAGTTGCAGTCACTCCAGATGGAACAAAAGTTTATGTGTTGAACGCTCGCAGTAATAATGTCTCTGTAATTGACACAGCAACTAATAATGTTACAACTACAATTTCTGTGGGGAATCGTCCTGGTAGAGTTGCAGTCACTCCGAATGGAAAAAGGGTATACGTAACGAACTGGGAAGATGATTCGGTTTCCGTAATTGACACAGCAACTAATGATGTTACAACTACAATTTCTGTAGGAACTCATCCAAATGGAGTTGCAGTCGATCCAGATGGAACAAAAGTATATGTGGCGAATTATGACAGCAATAACCTCTCCGTAATTGACGTAGCCACAAATAATGTTATAGCCATTGTAAATGTAGGATATCATCCATCAGGAGTTGCTTTTGGCCATTTTATAGATTCTAATACGACTGGTCAAAGTACAGGGACAAACTCCAGTTCAACTGAAAATTCAGGAGTTGAAGAAACTAACTTATCATCTGAAGAAAAAAACGCTCTCAAACTCAGTAGTTCAAACAATAATAATTCTGAATCGGGTAACGGTAGTAGCTCAGGTGAAAATGAATCGAGCAAAAATAGTTCTACTCCAGGATTCGGGTTATTGGGAGGCTTGGCCGGCCTGTACGGTGGATGGAAGTTCAGAAAGAAGTAACAGGGGGATCGGAGGGATCGGATATTCAAAAGTCCTTGGCGACATTTGTTCATTTCCTATCCGGATTGATACACAAGCATTTGTAAACCATTAATTCTGAAATTAACCATATATAAAAGGGATTAAAACCTCACATCTTTTTTAGGTGTTGGTATGAAAATCAGCAAGGAAATAACTATTTTTATTGTATTTCTAACTCTCGTAGTGCTTTTGGGATTGTTTACAAACCCACTAAGGACCCACCGCGAAATAACATAGGTAACTTTTTAGACTGTCCTCAACCATTTCCACAAGCAAGCAGCTCGATTAACTTCTAACATAATTATGCGTTACCTAGGTTATTTCGTAACGAGTCCTAAAAATGAATACCCTGAGGGGGAAATCAAATCAACACAGATGGTTGTATACGATTATCCTATCGTAGGAGCAATGACTATAGTAAAGGACAAGACTACAGGAGTTGAACATCGGATATTTGTGGATGCATACACTCTTGAAAAAGTAGAAGATAAACCTGCAACTGAAACTGAACCCGGAATATGGTCAATATATGAACAGAGATTGAAGAATGGGATAGACAACAACCTAAGACACTGGCAAAAAAGTGATGAACTTGCTAAATCTATAGAACAAGCAGCAGTTAATAAGGGGGTTAGTATTAATGCGGCAGTCACTGAAGAAAATATTAAAAAACTCAGTGCCGATATAACAAAATCGAGAACTGATGTTGAAGTAGATCTTGGTGCTACTGTGTATGCGCAAATAACGAGTTACTACTGTGCTCCAGCAACTGCCAAAATGCTTACTAAATATTACAATGATGAAAGTCCTCACCAAACTACTATATATGAAATGATGAATGGGGTAGCTCCTAATGGGGTTACTTATCCCAATCAGTTACTTTATTATCGTTCAAGCAACGGAATGAATAAACCTGATTCATTCAGTACAGACACTGTATCTTTTGCTGGAGCTATGAATGAAATTAACAATGGTAGACCCTTCGCGAGTGGAGTTCCAGGTCATGTTCGAATGTGTCGTGGATACAAAATAAGTGGTTCGAATGAATATTTGCGTATAGGTGATCCTAATCCCATATATTTCTGTGTACCTTATTGGGAAGCATTCGGTTCTGAAAATAAACGTATATATGTGAGGAGTTAAAACTCCTCATTTTTTTCGGTGATTGATGTGAATAAAATTAGCAAAGTAGTAGTTGTTTTTATTGCTCTTCTAACCTTCTTAGCACTGATGATGCAATCTCAAGAAGTTAAAACACCTGGTTTACTTATTCAATTTGAAAATGAAACTAGTGAGGCGGAAGTTAAAGCCATTCTTGAAAATTACGACATACCCGTGAATTATACCATAGACTATAATTCTAATATTGGGCGAGGAATGTACTACATAGAAGTTGATGAAGATAAAATATATGAATTAAGGAAAGATGAAAACTGGACTTCTGTAGTTGAAATCAAAAAAGGAAATTATAACATAATTATGTTATCTGAAGAATTTGTTCCAGATGAAAATGTTCTCGCAATGCTGGAAAAAAATAACCTTCAGTTGAAAAAGGCTGTTGTGTGTTATATCCAGTTTGGAGATGGATCAGCGCCCTGGGTTGTTGGAGAGAATTGTATTCTGGAGAGGGATGCAATCAGGATAAAAAATGAACTCGAAACAAATGAGAAAGTTTTGATTGTAGGTCTGGATGATATTGTAGGGTAATACTCCAAGCTTCGTCATTGGGAAGCTTGGCTTGCCAATATGGGAGTGGAAGTTCAAAAAGAAGTTACAGTGGATTGGATAAGCAAAAGTCGTTGGAAAAGTATATGCATTTAGATTCTGGTTCGAAATAAAAATAATTGAAGTCTCTGATTCAAAAATCAACCGTATATAAGTGGGGTTTATGCTCCCCTCATTTTATAGGTGTTGGCATGAGTAAAATCGGCAAGGTAATCACTATTTTTATTGTATTTCTAACTCTCGTAGCGCTTTTGGGATTGTTTACAAACCCACTAAGTGAGATTAGAACGCCAGCTAACAACGAGCTTGAAAATAATGAAAGTATTTTTACTGTATCTATTGACTACATTTATAATCAGTAACTTAGATACATGTTTTTAAAAACGCTTCAAACCGTGACCTCTTCACTCCCGATGTAATAAAAAAGATGACCGGTTGAACTTTAAAACGGGATTTTATATTAAACCGGCCTTTTCAAGAAAACCTTCCAGAGGCACGGAGTGAGTCTAAAAACCGCATACTTTGTAGGGGTCTGCGCCCATTGAGAGAGCTACGAGCTGGGCAATATTCATGTGTACCATGTCGTACTCCACTCCGTACTCTTTTTCAATTACAGGCTGGTAGCGGTCGTACTGGATATGGCAGTTCGGGCACATATGGATCATTAACTCCACTCCGTTTCTCTGAAGGCTGTCCAGTTTGGTTTTGGTAACCTGGAGAGAGGTGCTTTTGTTAAGGTGGAGCTGGGAAAAGCCCATTCCGCAAGTAAGGGTGAGGGCGGTGTTTTATCAGAATTTGTCTTATAGAGAGGATCTAATTTTGGCGAGGCCGGTCAAAGTTTAGAATATTCACAGGCTCTACAGGCTCATATTGGATACAAAAGCTGATCTTTTGCTGTAAGATTGTTAGGCATTCACAAATATCACCATATGTGAGTATAAATTGTGCCCCTGACGTTTGTATATAAATTCTTGAATATAGGATGAGGCAATATGTTCACATATATAATTTCTGGCCAAATCATCAAACTATCAAAGGTCAAGGAATTATTACAGACTCAAAATGAGTATGAAAAACAATTGTTCGAGAGTTTACACAGAAAACTTATAAGGAGTTAGGTGAGAGGAATTTATGGAGTTCAAAAGTACTTTTCATGCCATCCAAACTAAATATAACAGCACAGTAAGTAGAATAGATGTCTATGCCAATAAAACGCCATGGTTGTCAGTCAACGACTTTCAGTTTAATTCTAAATCCGTTATCATTTCTTAATGTATACTTGGAAAGCTGGATTCTGTTTGAATGGAAGTATAAAAAATGGAAGTAGAAAAGTATCTGTGGTTAAGGGTTTGAGATCTTTGAAAAATACGAGAGTGAGAACTTGAAGGACAGGATGTATAATTAATGGAAATAAATAGACAAATAATTCATCCGCTTATATTTGTTGCTTTTTTTGTAACGATAACAGGATCAGTTGCCGGGGCAGCAGCTGCTCCTGAAGTAAACATGGAACTGGTGGGACATTTTGGCGGGACGACAGACGCTGTTGATGTCGCTGGTAATTATGCCTACGTTGGCCAGGGACAGGATTTTTTGATATTGGATATTACTAATCCCTCTTCACCTGTTTTAGTGAGTAAGATTATGACAGAAGGTTTTGTAAGGGACATAAAAGTTTCCAGAAATTATGCTTATGTAGCCGATGACGATAATGGTCTTGTGATTGTTGATATAAGCAATCCTTCTTCTCCGACTCTCAAAGGAAGCTACAATATTCCCGGATATACTTATTGTATTACAGTTTCCGGAAATTACGCCTATGTAGCTGATAATGATGGTCTTGTGATTGTTGATATCAGTAATCCTTCTGATCCAATTCTCAAAGGACGTTATGCCGGTCCTACTGGCGATGTTGCAGTTTACGGCAATTACGCCTATGTAGCTGATTGGGGTAATGGTCTTATGATTGTTGATATAAGCAATCCATCTTCACCAGTTCTCAAAGGAAGCTACGATACTGCCGGAGATATTTACGGTGTCTCAATTTCCGGGAATTACGCCTATGTAGCTGATGGCGATACTGGTCTTGTGATTGTTGATATAAGCAATCCTTCTTCTCCGACTCTCAAAGGAAACTACAATACTGCAGGAATTGCTTGTGATGTTTCAGTTTTGGGTAATTACGCCTACGTAGCTGATAATGATAATGGTCTTGTAATTGTTGATATAAGCGATCCTTCTTCTCCAGTTCTTAAAGGAAACGGCAGTACTACCGGATATGCTCATGGTATTGAAGTTTCCGGGAATTACGCTTATGTAGCGAATAGTAATACTGGCCTTGTAATTGTTGATATAAGCAATCCTTCTTCTCCTACTCTCAAAGGAAGTTGCGATACTATCGTAAGGGCTAAAAGTATTGCAGTTTCAGGAAATTATGCCTATATAGCCGATTGGGATAATGGCCTTGTGATTGTTGATATTAGCAATCCTTCTTCTCCCTTTCTCAAAGGAAGCTGCGATACTCCTAGATCTGCTCAAGGTGTTGCAGTTTCCGGGAATTATGCCTATGTAGCCGATGATGATGGTCTTGTGATTGTTGATATTAGTAATCCTTCCTTTCCAATTCTAAATAAAAGTTACAATACTGGCGGATGGGCTCAAGGTATTACAGTTTCCGGCAATTACGCATATGTAATCGATATGGCTAATGGTATTTTCATCGTCGATATCAGCAATCCTTCTTCTCCAATTCTTGAGGGAATGTATGACACTTCCCCAATTATCATAGAAAATTATGATTATACCGGGAGTATTTGGAGTGTTTCGGTTTCCGGGAATTATGCTTATGTAGCCGATGAAGGAAATGGTCTTTTGATTGTTGATATTAGCAACCCATCTTCTCCAATTCTGAAAGGAAGCTACGATACTGCCGGACTTGCTTACGATGTTGCAGTTTCCGGAAATTATGCCTATGTAGCTGATAGCAAAAATGGGCTTGCGATTATTGACATAAGTAATCCTTCTTCTCCAATTCTTGTGGGAAACTACAATACTTCCGGATATGCTGAATGTGTTTCAATTTCAGGCAATTACGCCTATGTAGCCGTTGATGATAGTCTTGTGGTTGTTGATATAAGCAATCCTTCTTCTCCAATTCTTAAAGGGCTTTATGCAGGTTCTGCTGGAGATATTGCAGTTTCCGGCAATTATGTCTATGCAAGCGAAGGTGTTAATGGTCTTGTTATTCTGAAAGCAAATCCAGAATCAGCATTTACTGTTGCAGACTTCAGTAGCAATATCACCTCCGGTTACGCTCCTCTCTCGATCCAGTTCAATGACCATTCTCAGAACGCAACTTCATGGAACTGGGACTTTGGAGATGGGTATAATTCAACAAATCAAAATCCGATCCATACTTACTCTTCAGCAGGAACCTATACTGTTAACCTGACAGTAATCAATGAAAACAGAACAGCCTCAAAAGTGGCTAAGATATTCGTGCTGAATACAAGCAGTTCTACTGAAGAAAACAGTAGTGGAAGCGAAGAAACTGGTGGTGACGGGGTAATCTTAACAAAAGATACAGGCGCTCCTACAAAAGAAAGAAAAATAACTCCTGGATTCGAAATAGTTTACTGGGTTGTAAGCCTGCTAGTTGCATTCTGGATAAAGGGGAGTAATAAAAAGTAGTTTTTATCCTGAAATTCACTTAAATTATGGAGATTTTAGAAAAATATCCAAAGTCCAAATCTTTTGATAATAGCACTGGCATGAAAGACAAACACTGATCAGGGAAAAAAGATGAAAATTAAAACTATATCAACAATACCGATTGACACTTTTTCGATTTCACTCCCACCTGTAGCAATGTCTAATAAAGCACGCAGAAAAGATACCCTCATAAGAGTTTTGGGAATAACTGCACTTGCAATTTTAATACTGACGGGCGTAGCAGGTGCAGCTCCATTTGCATATGTGACAAGTCTGGGAGTCGACACTGGAACTGTCTTTGTAATTGATACAACGACTAACAATCTTACAGCCGTGGTACCTGTAGAAGGCTGGCCCTTTGGAGTTGCAATCAACCCTGCAGGAACAAAGGTGTATGTGGCGGACTTGTCAGGCACAAGCACCACTGTCTCTGTAATTGACACTGCGACAAATACGGTTGAAGCTGTGGTGGATGTAGGAGGTTATCCTCGGGGAGTTGCAGTCGATCCGACAGGATCAAGGGTTTATGTGACAAATCGTTACAGCGTGGTGGATAATGACAGCAACAATGTCTCTGTAATTGACACATCCACAAACAGTGTAGTGGGCACGGTTAATGTGGGGCTGAGTACTTATAACGTTGCATTTACACCAGATGGGAAAAAAATTTATGCTACAAACAGTCGCAACAACACTACTTCTGTAATTGATGCTACTACAAACAAAGTTACAGACACTGTACCTGTAGGAGACCATCCTACTGATATTGCAATCAGTCCTGATGGAAATAAGGTGTACGTAACTAATTCAGGCAGCAACAATGTTTCTGTAATTGATACAGCTACAAACACAGTTACAACCACTGTGCCGGTAGGAGACGATCCCTGTGACGTTGCATTCAGTTCTGATGGAAAAAAGGCATATGTGCCAAATAAACGAAGCGACAATGTTTCTGTAATTGACACAGCAACAAACACTGTTACAGCCACAGTTCCTGTAGGAATTACTCCTTTAGGAGTTGCAGTCACTCCAGATGGAAATAAGGTATATGTGACAAACGCCGAAAGCGACAATGTCTCTATAATTAACACAGCCACAAACAAAGTTACAGCTATGGTGAATACAGGAAAATATTATATGAACTATCCTATTGGAGTTGTAATTGTGCCTTTTATGGATTCTAATATGACTGATCAAAG
>WPCK01187808.1_pt1 | contig 13391 bp, 10 predicted proteins | sample 5399851 | NCBI WGS metagenome assembly WPCK01 (sample SAMN12869471, study PRJNA574797) | sludge metagenome | isolation source: wastewater treatment of pH11 | place: China:Beijing | collected 2019-05-20
GGGTAATTGAAGCCCGGGATGCCAAAATGAAGGTGATCCAACATGATTTTACGGTAGGTTAAGGCTGTTACGTGAAATCGTTTTTTTATTTCCTGATTCAGAAATTTCTGGTCACTGAACCCACATTCTCTGACAATTTCAGCGACAGGAATCGAGGTATTTCTTAATAGAATTAGGGCACGTTCTGTGCGGATGTTGGTGATGTACTCCTGCAAAGAAACGCCGAGTATCTCATGCATAAAATGAGACAATCGATACGTACTGATTCCAACAAGGGAGGCTAAATGACTCAGTTCAATTTTCTTGTGATAATTGTTTTTAATGTACTCGTTGATGGTGGAGTAGCGTAGCAGATAGGTATCATAATTTTTCTTTTTGATATCGAGATAGCGGTCTTTTCGTCGAACCGAATAGAGATCGTGAAGGTACATATTGTAGTATCCGATGATTCGATAATGAATATGTGAATCAAAGCTTCTGGATTTCATCAATAGTATCAGCTGTGACATAATTAGGGGAACCTCGTGATACTTGCGAGCCAGTTCATCAAAGGTGAAGATGCGATGGTCAAAAGGGATTCTTTCGAAATAAAGCTGTTTCTTTTGAATGTATTCTTTGTTCAGTCGAAAGGCTATGGAAACAGTCGGAACGCGTGAACTCATAGCATGCGGCTGGTTGATGTAAAACATAAAAACATGATTTGGAGTTAAAATAAACGTCTTCTGATTGCAGGTGATGGTAATTTCACCTTCAAACAACCAGATAAACTCCATCTCATCATGCGTTACTTCCTCATGATTGGTACAGGGGTTGAAAAAGGTCTGAAAGGGGAGTTGAAACTGTTTGAATTCATCCCGACAATAATTTCTCATCATATCACCGGATTGATCATATCATATTATCTGAAATATGACAATCTTGCTAAGTAAAGGGGGAATGAATCCCTTGTTTACGTGTTATCTTCCCTGTATGATGATTGTGAAAATACAAACGAGGGAGGAGAAATTATTATGTCATTACTCAGTATTTTTGTCTCTATGGCATGTTACATGCTATTTCTATTTTTGTTTCTTGAGTATTCACGTCAGAAGCAGAGGTTCTACATATGGTTTTCAGTGATTGCCCTGTGTTCATTTCCACTGTGGTTTCTAAACCTGGATTCCTGGTTTCGATGGGTAAAAACCTTAAGTATCCTGGTACCACTTCTATTCTACAATCTGGTGCGGGTATCCAATGATGGATATCATCCAACGAAGTTGATGTCACTCAAGAAGAAGTGGCCGATGTATGTACTGTATGCGATTCTGATTCTCAATATTCTTGAGGCTATGTTACAGGATATCAGTTCTTTGAATTATTTCAACGCAATCTGTGGGATGATTCTAATCATTACGATTCCTATGCCTAAAAACCACTGGTATGTCGGAAAAAACGATGGCAAGAAGTCATTTGCGGAAGTATTGGCAGATTTACCACTTGCCTGGTGTCTATTGTATGTCAGCTGGAATGCGGCTTTTGTTTATGGAGAAAATATCAGCTACTTTGCTTCAAGTCTCTGTATCCTACTTGTTCCGCAAATCTGGATGTATGTCAATAAACGGGTGGACTTGTGGCTGATGGGTCGTGTGTATACATTGGCTCTACATCTTTTGATTCGTGCATCCTATGATATTTTTACACCGGTGATGGATTCATCTGCCTGGTATAGTGAGCAAGTGCTGCTGTATTGGGGAATTGCTAACCTTGTGATGCATGTCATTTATCTTTTGATTTGGTTTAAGATGTATCGTGGGAAGAATTATGTACTCAATTACTCGGAAAAAAGTTATGGGCTATAAAGGAGAAAACAAATGGAACAAGTAAAGTTACTGGAGTTTGTTAATAAGGTATCGATGACGAAAATGGGGTCGAAAAAAGGAGTTACGTATGATGATCCCAGATTCAAACTGTTAGAAAAAATTGTCACTGAAGAAATGGCTGAGGTTGCTTTAGCACTTGAGTATCGTGTGCATTTACTTCCGGAAGAGGTAGCAAAGAAATGTGGCAAATCTGTGGATAGAACCACAGAACTGCTTTGGAATCTGGCTATGGCAGGAGTTGCAACCGTGAAGGAAGAGAATGGTAGAGACACCTTTTGGTATGAAACCTGGGTGCCTGGCATTTTCGAAATGGTGGTTAACCACAAGGAAAATGCGGCTAAATACCCACAAATTTCCAAGGCATTTGATGATTACGGTTTAATGCGCAATCCAATCGCAGCCGGGAATTTTCCGGTTGGACTTGGACTCATGCGCGTGATTCCAATCGAATCTTCGATTGATGGCAGTTCGCGCAAAGCATCTTCGGAAGAAGTATCGAAGTATATAAATGAAGCTCGGATCATCTCGGTGTCTGACTGTTCGTGTCGCACCTCTCGTGAAGACATGAATCAGGGATGTGGACACCTCAAGGAAGATATGTGTATCCAATTGGGAGATGCGGCTGAGTACTATATTCGGACCAAACGAGGCAGACAGATTACCAAAGAAGAAGCTTTTGAGATTATTCGTAAGGCAGAACGGGATGGTCTGATGCATTCCATTCCAAATACAGAAGGTGAAGGTCATACGCATGCCATATGTAACTGCTGTGGTTGTGGCTGCTATGCACTTCGTGCTGCAGGTATGTATAACAATCCAGACATGGTAAGGTCTAACTTTGTAAGTACAATAGATAAAGATAAATGTGTCGGATGTGGTGAATGTGTTGAAGTATGTCCAACCAATGCCATCAAACTGGGACATAAGCTTTGTTCAATCACCGAAATAAAACAGGAAGTAAGAACAGAGTTTCCAACAGATACCGAGTGGGGTAGTGACAAGTGGAATGTGGAATACCGGACCAATCGTAAGGAAACCCTAGAACAAGGGACATCCCCTTGTAAAACCGAGTGTCCTGCCCACATTTCCATTCCTGGATATATCAAACTGGCTTCTCAAGGAAGATTTGAGGAAGCATTGAAAATGATTAAGAAGGATAATCCATTTCCCGCTGTTTGTGGGCGCATTTGCCCTGCGTTGTGTGAAAGTGCCTGTACACGCAATGGCGTCGATGCATCAGTGGCTATTGATGATATCAAGAAGTTTATTGCTGAGCAGGATTTGCATACAGAAAAAAGATATATCCCGGAAATCAAAAAGAGCTATGACAAAAAGATTGCCATCATTGGTGCAGGTCCATCCGGGTTAAGTTGTGCCTACTATCTGGCTGTTGATGGATATAAGGTCGTTGTCTACGAAAAAGAGGAGGAACTGGGCGGAATGCTTCGTTACGGTATTCCGGCATTCAGACTTCAACGAAATGTTATTGCGGCTGAAATTGATATTCTAAAGGAGTTGGGTGTGACGTTTGTGACTGGTGTTGAAGTTGGTAAGGATATTACCATTCAACAACTTCGCAGTGAAGGGTTTGCGGCGTTCTATGTGGCTATCGGAGCTCAACAAGGCCGTATGATTCCAGTGTTTGATCAAGAAGCGGAAAATGTATTCACCGGGGTTGATTTCTTAAGAGATTCTTCGCTCGGAAGATTGACACGAACATTAGGAAAGACGATTGTCATCGGTGGTGGAAACGTAGCAATCGACGTTGCGAGAACGGCTCTTAGACTTGATAGTCAGGATGTATCGATGTATGCACTTGAAACGTTGGAAGATATGCCGGCATTGAAGGATGAGGTGCATGAAGCACAACATGAAGGTGTAGTCATTTATAATGGATATGGTCCGATACGTGTACACTACCATCAGAATCAGGCAGTGAAAGTGGACTTTGCCCGTTGCATTCAAGTGTTTGATGAGCAGAAACGTTTCAACCCAAAATTTGATGAGCAGGATATCATTACAGTGGAAGCAGATACCATCCTTCTTTCTGTCGGTCAAATGATCCATTGGGGTGAGATGTTCAAGGATATTCCGGTAACCATTCTTCCAAATCAAACCATTGCGGTTGACAAACAGACATTGCAATCAAGTGTGCCAGATATCTTTGCGGGTGGAGATGCAGTTACTGGTCCAAAATATGCGATTGATGCCATTGCGGCAGGGAAAGAAGCGGCTATTTCCATTCATCGCTATGTGAATCGTGGTCAAAGTCTTGTTTATGGACGAAACAATAAGTACTTTGTTTCAGTCAATAAAGATGATGTGGACTATTCAGGATATGATCGTGTCAGTCGTGAACGAGTCTACACGATGGCTGTGGATGAGTTGAAGAACTCCTTTGTTGATCCACGTGGACTCTTGAGTGAAGCACAGATTCAGGCAGAAACCAACCGTTGTCTAGCCTGTGGCATTTCTGTGGTGGATGAATTCATGTGTGTAGGTTGTGGAGCTTGTACAACACGATGTAAGTTCGATGCCATTACTATGGAAAAGAAATATAACGCTGTTGGGGTTGACTTCCCTCAGCTTAAGCCATTGATTGTTAAGAATGTACTTAAAAGAAAAGTAAGAATTGCAAAAAGGAACTTCACGACGAAAGTATTTGGTTCTAGATAGAGCACATAAAAGGATGGTAATGGTAGCCATCCTTTTTTTAGAAGTGTTCGTCGATATGCTGTTTTACAGATTTATAGAGATTTGACAGTACAGGTTTACTTACCAGTGAACCAATAAAATGAATGTTTTTCTCGTTTTGGAGTGCTTGTAGATGCACATAGAAATCAGGATCGAGATGATTCTGTTTAACGTGAGGGAAGATATACCACTGCTTTACATAAATCAGATGAAGAACCTCAATATTGGCGGCTGTTAGCTCCTCAATCATCCGTTTGATTAACTCAGGTGAAGATTTTCCATAAGTGTATGTCACAATCACCGTTTTTGAACCTTGTTTAAATGTGTGAAAAAACTGAATCTTGTTTTTTTTGCCGAAATTACCTTTGAAATAGGTAGTAACCAGGTTTTTGTTTGCTACCTCAAAGGTAGCCGTAATATAGGGGTTGGTTTCAATCATGCGCATCTTCGTTTCCATCACGTCATCCTTAAGGATCCCTTGAGGAAGCTTTGTTGTTACGAGTACCGTATCGACGATGGTTTGATCAAACTGACTGATGATCTTTACAGAAGTATCCAAAGGTTCAATAGATATCACAGGATTCGCATAGCGAATATCAGAAACATGACAGGAAATCTGGTGGATAAGTTCAGATACACCCTTGTCCACAAAGAGCAGCTTTTCTCCTTTGAGAAAGGCAGAGATGGTATCAAGGTTAAAAATGGTTAATGCATAGTAAGCTTGAGTTGAATAAATATCCCCGAAACCGAAAGATGAAAAGTGGGGTGCAATCAGATTCTTCATAACATGCAAATGATTATTTTCCAGAAATGTGGCTAAAGGAAGCAATAGGTCTTCATGAATCACACCATAGTTGACACAGCTGGAGGTAAGATTATAGTTGGCAAGCAGGTGTTTTAATTGGTTCAACTCAACCATAAGATCCTTAGCTTCCTGAAAGGAAAGATGTTCGACACGCTTAAATTTTTCATCAAAGAAATTTCGGTAGGTAAATCGCTGTGAGTAACTGATATTGAGTTCGATAAGCAATTCTTTGATGTTCTGGCTGAATGAAAATACTGTGCCTACTTCGACACATTGATTGTTTCTAATGATGGTTCGACAGTGTCCACCAAGGGTCTCTTCCTTTTCGTACACAGTCACCTGATGTCCCTTTTTTTCCAACAGATATGCAGCAACCAATCCCGCAAATCCGGCTCCGACAATTGCGACTCTCATGGTTTCACCTCATGATACGGACGGTCGATATATGCCCAGAGTGGCAATACTGGATCAACATCGTTTTTCAATGAATGATACTCAAGTGGTGAGTACTCACCAAGGGAAAACATCTGTTTTCGATATAGATTGTATTCACGAATGTATTGCTGGAGGGTGAGTTTCAATTGGTCAAGTGAATCCATCTGATGAATTGAAGGCAATAGAAAGCTAAGTATGGACTGAGTATACTCATCTCTTTTTTTGTAGGCTGATGTAAACTGGGAAGGTGAGGTTAATACATGCATCTGACCTTCCAGGTTGCTTGACGTTAACACGTGTTCAATGCCATCGAGAATCGATTGTCTACGAGATAGAGGAACCTCAAGATCCTGCATGAAACAGAAATGTTGTGAATCCAGACGTAATGATTGTGCTACTGGAATGGCAACAGCCGTCAGAAGATCCTCAAAACATTCAACGGCCATGTGTTGATACAATCGGGAACAGGCAATATGAGTCCGATAGTCAAAAATGGTATATTCAAAGATCTGACCCAAATGACTGAATTTTCCATACGGTGTAATCCATATGAGCCAACAGTTCTCCTGTTCAAGTAGACGATCATCAATCGATGGTGGAGTAACCATCTTGGATCGTTTGGAAGCATACTTGAGTCGCTTTTCTCTTGTTGAAAGCTGATGACGACACATAATATTATATATCGCAGATTCACTTAACTGATATCCCATCTCCACAATACGATACATCAACTCACGAGGCCCATAAGTCGGGTATGTTTTTATAAGGGAAAGGACAATGGATGTCATTTCTTCATTTGTCTTATTGGTTGGAGGTGTAGAACGCTTTAATGTTGCCAAACCACTGATACCATGTTTCTTGTAACGGTTAAGCCAGCGATAGTAAATCGTTCTTGAGATACCATATTTCTGACATACTTCGGTTACACCGATTCGCTGACCTTCAGTCAAAATTCTAAAACGCTGATCATGGTTCATGATACACCTCCTCACTTGTTAATGTTTTCATTTTATCATACTGCCTTAATTCAAGCAATAACAGGGAGTAAAATGGCTGTGATAGAAGTCACAAAGTTATATAAAATTTTACTTTCACAAAATGTTTACAAATTATGGATATTGATAGATATGTATAGCGTTGTATTTCAAGTATTTTCGATACTTTTTAAGTGTAAACACAATGCAAAAGTAATTATAATTGCGTATATTGTGATTTGTCTCACATTGCTTGAAATGAGTGGTATTGATATAATGCATTCGCATAAGGATGAATGGAGGAAGAAGAATGAATGAAGTCAGGATTATTTCCATCAAAAAGAATATTCATGAGGATAACAAAAAAGTCGCAAATGAAACAAGAGAACAACTAAAAAAAACTCAAACCTATTTAATCAACGTGATGTCATCGCCGGGTAGCGGAAAAACGACCACACTTGTAAGAACGATTGAAGCGTTAAAAGATACATATCGGATAGGTGTGCTGGAAGCCGATGTGGATTCAGATGTGGATGCAAAGACGGTGATGGAAGCTGGAGCTAAGGCAATTCAGATGCATACTGGAGGGTTATGCCACTTAGATGCAACCATGACACGCAGTGGATTGGATGAGCTCGGAACTCATGATTGTGATCTGGTTTTTCTGGAAAATATCGGCAATCTGATTTGTCCCGTAGGTTATGATACAGGAGCCATGAAAAATATCGCAATCCTAAGTGTTCCCGAAGGAGACGATAAACCTCTTAAGTATCCAATGATATTCGGTAAAGTAGATGCATTAATCGTAAATAAAATTGATGTGATGCCTTACTTTGATTTCAATATGGAAATCTTAGAATCACGGGTTCGCAGTTTGAATCCAAATATCAGTATCTTTCCAATCTCAGCTAAAACTAAAGAAGGTTTATCTGAATGGACTCAGTGGGTACAACGTGCCATCAAAGGAGAAGTATAATGTCGAAAACACAAGGAAAAACTAACTTTAACAAATCCACTCGATTCAACTTTGCTCTAACCTGGGCGGATGTGGATGGACGTGAATACCGTCAGGACATTCTGGATGTCTGTAACAAAATCGGCCGTACCAAAGCAGGTTCATCTCGTGAAGCTATTCCCTATGGTCCTGAATACTATGCGATTGAACCTCTACTTGATGAGTATCAGTCGAAGGTGATGATGCAGCTTCAGTTTCGAAGCAAACTAAGTGCACAAAGCATTGCTCAATCCATGGGTGAAGATGAACACAAAGTAAAGGCAGCACTAGATCATATTGCCTGGACGGGTCTTGCCTTTGTGAATACAGTTGAAGGTGTGGACATGTATTGGCACGACATTTTCGTTCCAGGTCATCTGGAAATGATCAATAACAACCGAACCTTGGTGGAGCAGTATCCACAGGTAGCGGAAGCATTTTACTACTTTGGTAGTAAACGCGGACCATTAGCTGCAGGAATTATGCCGATTGGTGGTGGACCAATGCGTGTACTACCGATTGAACGGTCGATTGATGGTAACAGCCGAAAAGCTACGTATGAAGAGTTGTCAAAACATCTCAATGAAGCCACTGTTTTTTCGGTGTCTGATTGTTCATGCCGTACCTCTCGTGAAGCTATGGGCGAAGGTTGTGGCCACTTAAAAGAAGAAATGTGTGTACAGCTCGATCATGCGGCGGAATATTATATCAAAACCGGTCGTGGAAGAGAAATTACACGTGAAGAAGCATTTGAAATTATTCGTCGTGCAGAGGACAATGGTCTGATGCATTCGATTCCAAACCTTGACACTCCGGGTCATACGCATGCGATCTGTAACTGCTGTGGTTGCGGCTGTTATGCTATGAGACTTGCGAATGAGTTTTTGAATGGAGATATTGTTCGTTCCAACTATCGTGCAGCGGTGGATGAGTCCAAGTGTGTGGCTTGTGGCGAATGTGTGGATGTATGTCCGACCAATGCTGTTCGATTGGGTCAAAAACTCTGTTCCAAGACCCCAATTGATGAAAAAGTGATTAAAGAGACACCAAAAAATACGGATTGGCCGGAAGAGAAGTGGAATTCAAATTATCGTTTGAATCGAAAGAATACCCTTGATTCGGGAACGGCACCATGCATTACCAAGTGTCCGGCGCATATTCCAGTTCAAGGATATATCAAGCTTGCTTCACAGGGAAAATATACCGAAGCATTAGAGCTTATTAAAAAACACAATCCTTTGCCAGCGGTATGTGGTCGGATTTGTCCAAGACTCTGTGAAGAGGATTGTACACGAACATCTTTGGATGAAGCAGTGGCGGTGGATGATATCAAAAAGTTTATTGCTCAAAAGGATATGGAAAAAGATGTTCGATACATTCCTGCCAAACGTCATGACTATAGTAATAAAAAAATTGCCATTATTGGATCAGGACCTTCAGGGTTAACCTGTGCTTATGATTTGGCTCTAGATGGCTATGATGTCACAGTCTTTGAGAAAGAGCAAAAACTTGGCGGCATGCTTACGCTGGGAATTCCAAACTATCGTTTGGAAAAGGATGTAATTGATGCTGAAATCGATGTACTGGAAGTCATGGGAGTGAAGTTTAAAACTGGAGTGGAAGTGGGTAAGGATGTGACGATCGCTCAGTTGAGACAGCAGGGATACGACGCGTTCTATGTGGCTATTGGGGCACAGTCCGGTCGAAAACTTGGTTTGGAAAATGAAGACTTGCCACAGGTAGTTAGTGGTATCGATTTCCTTCGACAAGTAAATCTTGATGAGCCAACCGGTGTTAGTGGTAAGGTTGTGGTTATCGGTGGGGGGAATGTAGCGATTGATGTGGCTAGAAGCTCCATCCGATTGAATTCAGTCACTGAAACAGAGTTATATTGTCTGGAACCAAGAGATCGTATGCCTGCTTATGATGAGGAAATTGTTGAGGCAGTGGAAGAGGGAGTTTCCATCTTTGCACAGTGGGGACCCGTAAAAATAATCAGTGAAGACGGGAAAGTATCTGGTGTTGAGTTTGCTCGATGCACCTCGATTTTTGACCAAAGTGGAAAGTTTAACCCACAATTTGATTATGGAGAAACGATGATTGTTCCATGTGAACATGTGTTGCTATCCGTAGGTCAGACATTCAGATATGCATCACTTTTTGAGGGTGAAGCTGTAGAACTGACAGAAAGACAAACCATCCAAGTGAATCCTGTGACTTTGCAAACGTCATGCAATGATATCTTTGCGGGAGGGGATGTTGCAAGTGGCCCAAGATTAGCCATTGATGCGATTGCGGCTGGTAAGGAAGCAGCTGTGTCGATTCATCGTTTTGTACATAAGGGTCAGTCACTGGAGTTTGGTCGTGATCGACATAGTTATGTGATGTTTGATAAGGAAAATCTGGCTGATTTAGTAGACTATGACGGGACAGAACGTCAACGCATTGCTCATGTTCAGGGCTCTGTCGCTAAGGCAACGTTTAAAGATCTTCGTGGTATTTTAACTGAAGAGCAAATTGCGAAGGAAACAGCCCGTTGTTTAGGCTGTGGAGCTGCGAAGGTAGATGAATATTTATGTGTTGGCTGTGGTGCTTGTACACTGAAGTGTAAGTTTGATGCGATTAAGCTTGAACGTGTCTATGATGTGAAAGGTTATGAAATCGAGAAACTTCCTAAGGCAGTCATTAAGAATGCGTTAGTCAGAAAAGCAAAAATCAGTTTGAAGAAGCTGAATCCATTTAACGCAGTACGTTAGAAAAGAGGAACATCTATGCATGAATTGGGAATTGTTTATGAGGTCATTAAGGTCGTCGACCAGATTGCCAAAGAAAATCAGGTGACCAGAGTTGAGAAAATCGTTCTTGAAATCGGGCAATTATCACAGGCAATTCCCCGATTCATTCAGGAATGCTATCCGGCTGCGGTAGATAAGACACCGTATGAAACCACCGAACTTCAAATTATTACGCTTGAAGCTATGGGTGAATGTCATCAGTGTCATACGACGTACAACATTGTCACTCATCGGAAAATCTGTCCTGGATGTCAGGGTGAATCATTTAAACTGCTGAGTGGTCAGGAGTTTAATATTAAGGAGATTGTAGCCTATTAAGGAGGAAAGTTATGGGATTTCTTTACCAACCATTGACCATGGAACAACTATTGGGGTTTGTGGTCTTACTAGCTGTTGTTATTGCGCTCAATGAACTGACACGACGTTATCTGAAAATATCCTTATTTGTTTATATTATTATACCTATACTTTTAGCGGTGGGTGTCTATTTCGGCTTGTTAGGATCACCCTCGGGGAAAGCCTGGTTTGGGTGGGTTAAAGTCGTTTCCGCTTTAGCAGGAGTCTATGGATTCTTGCTGATTCGGTTTACCAGTCTAGGTCAAAAGAAGTTTGCCTATTATTTTCCGGTGGCTATTCTTGCTTTGAACATTGCGGAAGCAGTTTATCGTGAGTTTCAAGTCTTTGCAACCTATAAAGTAGCGACCATCGATGCCAGTGGCATTTTGGTTCAAGGTGGTGTTTGGAATATCTTAAATGGAATTGCAGGTATTTTGTGCATTGTCACACTCACAGGATTTGTGGGAATTAAGGTATCTAAAGATCAATCTAAGGATATGATTTGGCCGGACATGACCTGGCTGTACATTGTGGGATATACCATTTGGAACTTTGCTTATGTGTATAATTGTCTTTCTACTCGGTCGATGTATGCAGGATTCACCATTTTGACAGCAGCGTTTATCGCAGAAATCTTTCTAAAACGTGGTGCCTGGTTGCAACATCGTGCTCAAACGCTGTCCATATTTGCGATGTTCTCATTATCCGTCGATTATCATCAGTCAAGCTTTTTAAATATTGTTCCTGTGTATAGTGAGCAGGTGTTGCTTGGTTTAGGGATTGTCTCCTTTGTCATTAATGTCATCGTATTTGTATCTATGATAAAAGTTTCGATATCTACACGCAAAAATCCTTATACAAAGGAAATTTATACGAATACAGCCTATTATAAACATACAATAGCAGTTAATCGATTGGATTAACTGAAAGAAAGGGGATTTATATGGGATTTTTATTTGAACCACTAACATTGATCAATCTGCTTGGATTCATCGTGTTCTTTGCAGTGATTGTCTTCATCAACGAGCTGACTCGTCGTTCTTTGAAATTGTCCATTCTTGTCTTTGTTATCTTACCAATGTTACTTGCTATCGGTATCTACCTGGGGTTTCTAGGTTCACCTACCGGAAAAACCTGGTTTGGGTGGGTTAAGGTTGTCTCCGCTCTAGCTGGTGTCTATGGTTTTCTATTGATTCGCTTTTCCAAGTTGGGTAAAGGAAAGTTTGCTTATTTTTTTCCAGTATCCATTATGACATTAAATATAGCGGAAGCCGTGTATCGTGAGTTAGAGGTGTTTGCAACTTTTAAGACGCTTTCTTTTGATGCAGGTGGTGTTATGGTGCTTGGTGGTTACTGGAATATATTGAATGCCATTGCCGGAATTCTATGTATTGTAACCTTAACCGGATTTGTGGGAATCACAGCTTCCAAGGATCAATCGAAAGATATGATCTGGCCGGATATGACTTGGATGTACATCCTGGGTTATACAATTTGGAACTTCACATATGTATACAACTGCATTTCCAATCGATCAATGTATGCGGGTGTTGGGATTCTAGGTGCTGCACTCTTTGCGGAACTGGTATTCAAACGGGGTGCTTGGTTTCAGCATCGCGCACAAACGTTATCCGTTTATGTTATGTTCTCGTTGTCCTTTGATTTTTTAAAGTGGCCAATGATGAATATCGCTCCTACATACTCGCTGATGGCACTTTCAACCTTGGGTATTGCCTCCTTTGGTTTAAATCTACTCTTCTTTCTTGTCATGATTGTCACAATATTAAAATATAAGAAGAACCCATTGAAAGAAGAAATCTATTCGCATACGTCGTATTACAAGAAAACTAAGTTGGCAAACAATTTGGATTAACACATGGGGCTGCTTCACATCGAAGTGGCCTTCGTTTTGGAGGTGAATGATGATGAATCATCGAGAACAAGTGAAACATCTATGGATTAACGGCATCATTTCGATGATGGCGGTTCTATTTGGGGTCACAGCACTTGTCTTCTGTATGAGTCAATTTGTTCGAGGAGATATTGCAGAAGCGGTGGTTTTGCAGCGGGGTCTTGAACCGATACCTCAGCAAATTGAACTCGTCAAAGAGGAGTTGGGGTTAAATGATTCGCTGCCTGTTCAGTATGTTCGATGGGTTAGTAAAGCTTTACAAGGGGATTTGGGTACATCTTATCGAACGGGTCAACCTGTTTGGTATGAGTTATGGATTCGATTTGATAAGACACTGGCTTTGGCAATCAGTTCTGCGACAGTCGCACTTCTTGTAACACTATTTCTTGGTATAGGTTCTATCACGGATCGAAGCGGTATGATTCGCAGACTATGTTCGGTGCTCATCATGGTGGGAACATCCATTCCAACGTTCGTACTTTCACTGGGGTTTATTTACCTCTTTGCCATTCGACTTCAATGGGTGAATGTCATCTATTCGGATTCATTAGGGCAGAAGATATTACCAGTGCTCACATTGGCATTAG
>WPCK01343271.1_pt1 | contig 13381 bp, 15 predicted proteins | sample 5399851 | NCBI WGS metagenome assembly WPCK01 (sample SAMN12869471, study PRJNA574797) | sludge metagenome | isolation source: wastewater treatment of pH11 | place: China:Beijing | collected 2019-05-20
CCATCAGCCTGAGAACCTATATGGTCTGTCTCAGGAGGGGTGATGGCACACCCTCATCTGAAGGCTTGAGCAAAACAGAAATGGACTGCGCTCGCACAAGCACTTCAGAATCCCACGGTTTCAATCGTGGGAGTGTCAAAATGTCTGCACGTTGCTCACATTGCGGACACCGCACATGAATGTCATGCATGAATGCCGCTAACGTTTTGGTCTCTAATTGAAATCGCTTCATATGAAACCCCTCCTTTTTTGATTATACAAAAAAACCAGCGAAGCTGAGCTTCACTGGTTACGTTAATTGATTATCCAATCGAACCTTCCATCTCGAACTTGATGAGACGGTTCATTTCGACGGCATATTCCATCGGTAATTCTTTCGTGAACGGCTCGATGAAGCCCATGACGATCATTTCCGTCGCTTCTTCTTCCGAGATCCCACGGCTCATGAGGTAGAAGAGTTGCTCTTCTGACACTTTTGAGACTTTCGCTTCGTGCTCGAGTGACACCTGGTCGTTCAAGATCTCGTTGTACGGGATCGTGTCCGACGTCGACTCGTTGTCCATGATGAGCGTGTCACACTCGATGTTCGAGCGGGCACCTTTCGCTTTACGTCCGAAGTGGACGATTCCGCGATACGATACTTTTCCGCCTTGTTTCGAGATCGACTTCGAGACGATCGACGACGACGTGTTCGGTGCGAGGTGAATCATCTTCGCGCCGGCATCTTGGTGCTGCCCTTTACCGCCGAGGGCGATCGAGAGCGTCATCCCGCGTGAACCTTCACCTTTTAAGATGACGGCCGGGTATTTCATCGTCAATTTCGAACCGATGTTGCCATCGATCCATTCCATCGACGCACCCGCTTCACAGATGGCACGTTTTGTGACCAAGTTATAGACGTTGTTCGCCCAGTTTTGGATCGTCGTGTAACGGCAATACGCATCTTTGTTGACGAAGATCTCGACGACCGCCGAGTGGAGCGAGTTCGTCGTGTAGACCGGTGCCGTACATCCTTCGACGTAATGAACCGATGCGCCTTCGTCGACGATGATGAGCGTCCGCTCGAACTGCCCCATGTTTTCCGAGTTGATGCGGAAATACGCTTGGAGCGGTTGCTCGAGTTTGACGCCTTTTGGTACGTAGATGAACGAGCCACCTGACCATACGGCCGAGTTGAGCGCGGCGAACTTGTTGTCCGTCGGCGGGATCAACTTGCCGAAGTACTCACGGAAAAGTGCTTCGTCTTCTTTGAGCGCCGTGTCCGTATCTTTGAAGATGACACCTTTCGCTTCAAAATCTTCTTGCATGCTGTGGTAGACGACCTCTGACTCGTACTGAGCCGAGACACCTGCCAAGTATTTTTGTTCTGCTTCTGGAATCCCGAGCTTGTCAAACGTACGTTTGATTTCTTCTGGTACTTCGTCCCACGAGTGCTCTGTCTTTTCAGACGGTTTGACGTAGTACGTGATCTCATCGAAATCGAGGGCAGACAAATCGCCACCCCACGTCGGCATCGGCATTTTGCGGAACTGTTCGAGTGATTTCAAACGGAACTCGAGCATCCAAGCCGGTTCTTCTTTCATGTTCGAGATCGTTTCTACGATTTCATTCGTCAAGCCGCGGCCTGAACGGAAAATCGAGATGTCTCGGTCATGGAAGCCATATTTATAATCGCCAATGTCAGGCATGTTTTTCGCCATATCGGTCTCCTCCTTCTACTTACGCTTCCTCGTCGACTCCCTTTTCAAGCGCTTTCCACGCGAGCGTGGCGCACTTGATGCGAGCCGGAAACTTTGAGACGCCAGACAACGCTTCAATGTCGCCTAGGTCGAACGTGTCTGTATCGTAGTCTTTTCCTTGGACCATCTCCGAGAAGATCGTCGCCAATTGAAGTGCCTCGTCTACAGATTTCCCCTTCACGATTTGAGTCATCATCGACGCCGAGGCGAGACTGATCGAGCAGCCTTCACCTTCGAACTTGGCGTCTTTCACGATTCCGTCTTCGACTTGAAGTTGGAGCCGGAGCGAATCCCCACATGTCGGGTTGTTCAAGTCCACCGTCACGCCATCTTCGATGACGCCACGGTTTCTTGGGTTTTTATAGTGATCCATGATGACCTGTCGGTACAACATGTCTAGGTTGTTAAAACTCATAGTTGAAATACTCCTTCGTTTGACGCAGCCCTTCGATGAAGCGGTCGACTTCTTCTCGCGTATTGTACAAGTAGAAGCTCGCCCGGGCTGTCGATGATTGCTTCAGGAGACGCATGAGCGGCTGAGCGCAATGATGGCCGGCCCGAACGGCGATGCCTTGCATGTCCAAAACGGTCGCAAGGTCGTGGGCGTGGACGTCGTTCAAGTTGAACGTGACGAGCCCGACCCGCTCTTCCGGTCCGTATATCTCAATGCCTTCAATCGTCTTCATCTGCTCGATGGCGTACGACACGAGTGCCCGTTCGTGCGCCTCAACGTTCTCAAGACCAAGGTCTTCTAAAAAGTCGATGGCTGCAGCGAGACCGACGGCTCCGGCAATGATTGGTGTCCCGGCTTCGAAACGGTACGGGATGTCTTTCCACGTCGACTCATACAAGTCGACATAGTCGATCATCTCGCCCCCGAACTCGACCGGCTCCATTTTTTTCAAGAGTGCTTTCTTCCCATATAAGACGCCGATCCCGGTCGGACCGAGCATCTTATGGCCTGAGAAGGCGAGGAAGTCACAATCGAGCGCTTGCACGTCAAGTTTACGGTGCGGTGCGCTTTGCGCCGCATCGACGACCATGACGGCACCCTTTTCGTGGGCGAGCGTCGCGATTTCTTGAATCGGGTTGATCGTACCGAGCACGTTCGAGACGTGGCTCATGGCGACGATTTTTGTCCGGTCCGACAAGACGGCGCGGACCGCGTCGAGCGTGACGCGACCGTCCGGCGTCAACTCAACGTAACGGAGCGTGGCCCCTTTACGTTTGGCGAGCTGTTGCCACGGAATGAGGTTCGCGTGGTGTTCCATCGGCGTGAGGACGATTTCGTCTCCTGCGCTGACGTTAGCGTCCCCGTAGCTTGACGCCACGAGGTTGATCGCCGTCGTCGTCCCGCGCGTGAAGATGATCTCTTCGACGGCAGCGGCATTAATGAACGAACGGACGCGCTCACGCGCCCCTTCATACGCATCTGTCGCCTGCGTTCCGAGCGTATGGACGCCACGGTGCACGTTCGAGTGGTTGCGGCGATAATACTCCTCGATCGCCTCGATGACAGCCAGCGGTTTTTGCGAGCTCGCCGCACTGTCGAGATAGACGAGCGGATGACCGTTGATTTCCTGATCTAAAATCGGAAATTGTTTACGAATCGAGGCATCAATCATCTTAACGCACTTTCCCTTCGATGACTTCACGGAGACGGTCTTTGACCGACTCGATCGCGAGTTGCTCGACGACCGGGTTCAAGAATCCGTGAATGATCAAACGTTCCGCTTCTTGGCGCGAAAGACCACGGCTCATCAAATAATAGAGCTGAATGTCGTCGACACGACCGACTGAAGCGGCGTGACCGGCCATGACATCGTCTTCGTCGATGAGGAGGATCGGGTTCGCGTCACCGCGTGCTTTTTCAGAGAGCATCAAGACGCGCTCTGTCTGAACACCGTTCGACTTCGAAGCCCCGTGGTGAATCATCGACGTCCCGCTGAAGATGGCTGTCGCCGAATCTTTTTGGACACCGTGAATCAAGATGAATCCTTCTGACGACTTACCGAAATGGTCCGTCCGGATGTTGAAGTTTTGTTTCTGTGCGCCACGACCGATCGTGACGGCTTTCGTGTCCGAGAACGTGTTGTCGCCGACGAGATGAGTCTTCGTCTCGACGACCGAGTTGCCGTCGTTCATGTGACCGAGCGCCCAGTCAAGGCGCGCGTTCTCATAGACGACACCGCGACGGTTCATGAACGTGAGGGCAGATTCAGCGAGCTGATCCACGCCACCGAAGACGACTTTCGCGTTCGCACCAACGAACACTTCTGTCACGGCGTTCACCGTGTGCGGCTCGTTCGTGTTCGAGAGGAAACTCTCGATATATGTCACTTCACTGCCTTCGTCTGCGACGATGATCGTGTGGTGATAAAGTGTGCTGTTCGCTTGTTCCATCGTGAAGATTGCCTGAAGCGGGTCTTTCACTTGGACGTTTTTTGGGACGTACAAGAAAGCGCCGCCGTTCATCAAGGCCGCGTTGAGCGCCGATAGACGTTCTTCATCGACACGTACGCCTTCTGTCATGAAATACTTCTCAACGAGTTCCGGATGTTGGTCCATCGCTTGTTGGATGCCCATGAAGAGGACACCTTCTGGCAATTGAAGTTCGTTATAAACGACATGACCGTTGCGTTCAACGAGCACGTTCGTACGGTGATCTCCAAGGAGTGCCTCGATTTCAGGCGTGAGTCCGTCAAGCTTCGACAGTTCAACGTCTCCGCTCGTGAAATCCCATTTATCGATCTTGATCTTTTCAACTTTAGGCAAGGCGAGAGTCGGCGCAAGTTCTGCTGCTTCTTTACGACGGTTGACCAACCATGCTGGTCCTCCGAGCGCCTCTGCACGTGCCGACAATGCTTGTGCATCCAATTCAAATTGTACGGTCATCGTACAGCCTCCTTACGCTTCTGTGTCTACTGTCATTCCGAGATCTTGTTTCACCCAGTCGTAACCTTCTGCTTCGAGTCGCTGTGCGAGCTCTTTGCCGCCAGACATGACGATTTTTCCGTCCATCATGATGTGGACGAAGTCCGGCTCGATATAGTTGAGGAGACGCTGATAGTGCGTGATAATCAAGCAGCCGAACTCTTCTGAGCGCATCTCGTTGACGCCTGTTGCGACGACTTTGAGTGCATCGATGTCAAGACCTGAGTCGATCTCATCAAGGATGGCGATGTTCGGTTTAATCATCATCATTTGAAGAATCTCGTTACGTTTCTTTTCTCCACCTGAGAAACCTTCGTTCAAATAGCGGTGTGCCATTTCTGAAGGGATTTCGAGAACGTCCATCTTCGCATCGAGTTCACGGATGAACTTCATGAGCGAGATTTCTTGACCTTCTTCACGGCGCGAGTTGATCGCTGAACGCAAGAAGTCGGCGTTCGTGACACCGCTGATTTCAGCAGGATATTGCATCGCGAGGAACATTCCCGCCTGCGCGCGCTCGTCGACTTCCATCTCAAGGACGTCTTCGCCGTTCAAATCGACGCTTCCGCCTGTTACTTCATACAATGGATGTCCCATAAGTGCAGATGCGAGTGTTGATTTACCCGTTCCGTTTGGACCCATGATGGCGTGAATTTCGCCACCTTTAATTTCAAGATTCAGACCTTTGACGATCTCTTTTCCTTCGATTGAGACGCGGAGGTCATCAATTTTCATGTGTGGTACGTTAGACATTCGGATACCCCTTCCGTTTTCTCGCCTTATTGGCGTAGATTAGATATATTCTAATCTTAATCTAGGCAATTTTTTATTTCAAGCGACTCACCTTATTCTTCATTCTCAATAAAAACATAAATGTTGAGAATGAGAATATTGAGAAATCAAGATATTACCCAGCTTTTTCCTCAATCAACGCCAAACTCGCCTTTCTTTCCGTCAATGCCCCCATAAAGAAGAAGGCTCCGAACGCCGTCACGATGGATAAAATTGCAAAAACAGGCAACCCGGCATTATTAAACCCATCAAGCAGCAACCCGCCGATGATTGGTCCGACCGACTGGCCGAGCGCGGTCAATCCCATCGCCCCGAAATACGTCCCGCGCAAATGTTCCGGCGCGAGCTCGTCGGTCAATACGTCCGTCATCGTGAACATGAGTACTTCCCCGATCGTGAAGATGACCATCGCGACGAAGAGCACCCACGTCTCAGTCGCAAACCCGATCAACAACAGCCCGATCGACAACGTCGCGACCCCGAAAAAGAGCGACTTGATCGGCGAGACGCGAATGCCGAACTTCATAATCGGATACTGAACGACGAGTACGGTGATCGCGTTGACTGTCAACAAATACGCAAACAGGCGCGACCCGTCACTGAAGCCGTCATGGAACGCGATGAACTGCGGCAACGTCGAATTGAACTGACTGTAGCCGATGATGGCGAAAATCATGCCGATGATAACGAAGCGGAACGTCTTGTCTTCTTTCAAGACACGAAACGTCTCGGTCAAGCGCGGCCGTACTTTGATGCCGTCGCTTTCTTCGAACGGATACTTTTTAAACAATCCTGAGATGACGAGTCCATAAAACACGTACACACCGGTCACGACGAAGAACGCGCTCTTCGCCCCGGTGAGCGATAAGACGACCGCGAGCAACGGTCCGATCGCGGCGGCAATATTGATGAGAAAATAGCGTACGTTGTAGACGATGACGCGTTGCTCCGGTTTCGTCGTATCGCTGATGAGTGCCCGGGATGCCGGTTCAAGGAACGAGCGCGATACCCCCATCAAGACGGAGAACACGTAAAACCAGACGAGTTCGGTCGCGAGCGCGAAGCCCGTGAACGTGAGCGCGTTCAACCCGATGCCGATGAGCATGAGCTGTTTGCGCCCGTGCCGGTCCGACAGCGTCCCGCCGAAAAAACTCATAAATAGACCGGACATGGCCGAGACGGCGAACACCGTCCCGATGACGCTCGCCGAGAAACCGAGCGTCGCGAGATAAATCGCAAAAAATGGCATGACGAAAAACGTCGACAGCCGAGCAAAGAACGTACCGAACAAGACGCCTAGCGTCAGCGGATGAATCTGTCTCATGTTCATCCGAATCCCCCCTTTTCTTACATATAAATAGTGTACTTCTCTTTATGAAAGAACACTACGACAAACAAAAAAGGCCCGGGATGGCCCGGGCCTAGCGTGATTATTGGTTGACCGGTACGACGGCACCTTTGTATTCCTCTAAGATCCACTGCTGTGTCTCTTCTGACGTGAGGACCTCAAGGAGTGCTTTGACGCGCTCGTCATCTTCGTCACCTTCACGTGTGACGATCAAGTTGACGTATGGTGAATCTTCGCCTTCGAGTGCGATGGCGTCTTCAAGCGGGTTGAGCCCGGCATCGATCGCGTAGTTCGTGTTGATGAGAACGGCGTCGCCTTCTCCGTTGTTGTACGCCTGCGGGAGGAGGGCCGCCTCGACGTTCGTCTTGAACGTCAAGTTTTTCGGGTTGTCGACGATATCGGCAACTGTCGCTTCGACCGTCTTGCCTTCAGCGAGCGTGATCAAGCCTTCCGATTGAAGCATCGTGAGGATCCGGCCGTGGTCAGCGACCGATGAGCTCATGATGATCTCCGCACCGTCCGGAAGTTCATCGAGTGAGGCGTAGTCTTGTGAGTAGACACCGATCGGCTCGATGTGGACGCCGCCGGCTGAAGCGAATTTGTAGTCTTTGTTTTCAGCCATTTGTGACTCGAGGTATGGCTCGTGTTGGAAGTAGTTCGCGTCCAACTCGCCGTCCGCGAGCGTCTTGTTCGGGAGGACGTAGTCTTGGAACTTCGTGATTTCAAGCTTGTAGCCTTTTGCTTCATATTCATCTTTGACGTGCTCCAAAATCTCCGCGTGCGGGACGTTCGATGCACCGATGACGAGCGTCTTGTCGTCGCCTGCGCCTGATTCTGAATCCCCGCCGCAAGCCGCGAGAATTGTGAGTGCTGATGCTGCCGTTAAACCGAGTACTGTTTTCCATGATTTCATGTGTGAACCCTCCAAATGTTTTTTTATGTGATTAAGCTGAACGCTTATCAATTCTTGTGACGAGTCGGTCTCCGATGAACTGGATGACGAAGACGATGACTAAGATGAGGACGGTCGCGACGAACGTCACGTCGTTGCGTGAACGCTGGAACCCGTCAAGGAACGCCAAGTTACCGAGGCCTCCCCCGCCGACGACGCCTGCCATCGCCGTATAACCGACGATCGCGACGAGTGTGACCGTGATCCCCGACACGATGGCCGGGAGTGCCTCAGGGAACAACACTTTATAGATGATTTGCCATTTCGTCGCACCCATCGATTCGGCCGCCTCGATGACACCGCGGTCAATCTCACGAAGTGCGAGTTCGACCATCCGGGCATAGAACGGGGCCGCCCCGATAATGAGCGCCGGGAGCGCCGCCGTCGAACCGAGGATCGTCCCGACGACGATCTTCGTGAACGGGATGAGCAAGATGATCAAAATAATGAACGGGATCGAGCGGAAGACGTTGACGAACGCACTGACGACCGTGTAAATCGTCCGATTCTTCATCATGAGCGGCTCGTTCGTCACATAAAGGATCATCCCGAGTGCGAGACCGAAGGCGAACGTCGCGCCACCGGCGACGAGCGTCATATAAATCGTCTGCCACGTCTCTTCGAGCATGATCTCCCAGTCTACGTTAGGAAACATCGTTCTCCACCTCCACTTCCACTGCCTGCGATCGGATTGAGGCGATGGCCCGCTCGACTTCAGCCGGCTCTCCGATCAGTTGAATAAATAGCGTCCCGAGCGCGCCGACTTGCGACTGCGTCACGTTCCCGCCGATGATGTTGAACCCGATATCGTGCGTCTTCAAGACGTCTGAGAGAATCGGTTGTTCGGCCGTCTCGTTCAAGAACTTCAGCTTGACGATTTGACCGCTCGGATAGCGCGCCTTCAAATGTTCGAACGTGAGCGACATGTCGTCGACGGCGCCGATCTGTTTGACGAACTCTTTCGTGATCGGTTGTTCCGGGTGTTGGAACACGTCGGCGACTTGACCGATCTCGACGACTTTCCCCGCTTCCATGACGGCGACACGGTGACAAATCTTTTGGATGACGTGCATCTCGTGCGTGATGAGCACGATCGTCAGTCCGAGTTTCTTGTTGATGCTGACGAGCAACTCGAGAATCGAGTCGGTCGTCTTCGGGTCGAGCGCGCTCGTCGCTTCATCGCAGAGGAGCACTTCTGGATTCGTAGCGAGCGCACGGGCAATCCCGACTCGCTGCTTTTGACCGCCCGACAGTTGGGACGGATAGCTGTCTTCTCGTCCCGTCAATCCGACGAGATCGACGAGTTCTTCGACGCGGCGCTTGCGCTCGCTAGCCGGTACACCAATCAGCTCGAGCGGGAAGCTGATGTTCTCAGCGACCGTGCGCGACCAGAGAAGATTGAAGTGCTGAAACACCATCGAGACGTTTTTACGTACCCCGCGTAACTCTTTCGGGCTCAGCTTCGTGAGTTCGCTCCCTGCCACCTCGATCGAGCCGCTCGATGGCGACTCGAGACGGTTGAGGAGTCGAATGAGCGTCGACTTCCCTGCCCCTGAATATCCGATTATTCCAAAAATTTCGCCGCTTTCGATTGTAAGCGACACATCATCGACCGCATGGACTCGACCGTTCTTCGTGTCGAACCATTTGGCCACATTGCGTAGTTGAATCAATCCCTTTCCCTCCTGACAACAAAAAAAGTACGCACGTTTGAGCAAACGTGCGTACTTTATCGGTACGGACAACGATTGCTCTCATCTTCCAAGGTTCTCACCTTGCTGGAATTAGCACCATTTCGGATTGCTCCGCGGTTGCTGGGCGTCATAGGGCCAGTCCCTCAGCCTCTCTTGATAAGAGTGTTGTTTATTCGATTAGCTTTATCATAGCGACACATTATTTTCATGTCAAACTATTTTTATGCGAAAAAATAAAAAAAGGTGCCGTCCGAAGACGACACAGAACGTAGCACCTTGAGTCACAGGAAGGACAACCCATAGATGAACCCCTTTTGCCCGATCAGAGCATTCATCCTTAATATGGGGGATTTCGCTCGTCGATCACCCGATCCTCACATGTACCGAACGGTTACGCGGTCGGTATTCCTTCGCTTGATTTTTTTGGGGGACAATCGAAGGGAAGGTCCACTTAAAATCGCGTAAGCGAGTGGTTCGGCGATGTGAGAACGTCTTGATCGCGAGTAAATCGCGTCCTATTTTTGTGTTCAAGTAAGATGTTGTAATGAATATACCATTCGTGAACTTTCTGTGTCAACTGATTATTTAAAATTTTCAGATTATTCTAATGTTCCCATCTTACTTGACGAAAGATAGGACGTGCTGCACGTTTTGAAACGCGTACAATCGGTCTCGGACTTGGCCGTCTTCAAGCTTCAACAGCGCCGGTACACTCATCACTTGGTACGCTTCTAACTCGTTCGGGATAAAGTTGGCATCGTGCTTTTCAATCTCGAGTGTCGGGTCGACCGCCTCGACGACCGCGAGCATCCGCTCGGCCACGGCGCATGTTCCACACATCGGGGCGTATATATATAACAATCCGTCTGTAATCATTTTTCTCACCTCTCTACTGATTATAAAAAGCTTCGGCCAGACATTCAAAAGTTGTGCTCGTTTTGAAAAAAATTCTGAATACTTCCATTTTTCTGGTTGACGTGCGCCCGAAAGAGGCATAGTATGGTCAATAACTTTAATGCTTTTGTACATAACAGTAAAAGAGAAGGATAGGTGAAGAAGACATGACGGAAGAACGACTTACCGGAAAACAGTTTTTGATGAACGTATTGAACGGACTCAGCCTTGCCATTTTGATCGCCCTCATTCCGAGCGCATTGCTCGGTGAATTGACGAAAGCCATCTTGCCGTATTTTCCGTCGCTTCAGTTCATCTTAGACGCGACGACGATTGCGATGCGCCTTCTCCCCGTCATCATCGGTGTCGCCGTCGCCATGCAGTTCGGACGCACGGCGCTCGAGGCCGGAACGATCGGGATCGCGACACACGTCGGCAGTGGCGCCATCCGCATCGAAGAAGGAGCCTTCCTCATGGCTGGTATCGGTGACGTCATCACAGCCGGTGTCACGGCAGCGCTTGCGACGTATCTCGTCATGCAGCTCGCACCGCGCTTGAAGACATACACGGTACTCGTCTTGCCGATGACGGTCATCGTCGTCGCCGGAGGCATCGGCTCGTTCCTGCTCACGTACATCTCACAGATCACGACGTACGTCGGGACGATCATCATGACGATGACCGAACTCCAACCGGTCGTCATGGGTATCTTGATCGCGATGGCGTTCTCACTCATCATCGTCTCCCCGATCTCGACGGTCGGGATCGCGACGGCGATCAGTCTATCCGGCGTCGCGGCCGGCGCAGCCAACCTCGGTGTCGTCGCGGCCGGTTTCGGGCTCGCCATCGCCGGATGGCAGATGAATGCGACCGGCACGTCGATCGCCCACTTCCTCGGGTCACCGAAAATCCAGATGGCGAACTTCATCCGTCGTCCCATCATGATGCTGCCGGTGCTCGCGAACGCGGCCATCCTCGGAGCGCTCGCCGGTATCCTCCGCATTGAAGGCACCCCGATCAGTGCCGGGTTCGGTGTCTCGGGGCTCATCGGACCGATCAACGCGTTGCACTTGATGCCAGGCGGCTTCGCGCTCTTCAACGTCTTGCTCGTCATCGTCTTGTTCGGTCTCATCCCGATCGCGCTCGGTGTCTTCTTCTTCAAATTGTTCAACCGGACGCCGCTCATCCGCCCGGAACATTATCGCCTCGATTTCGAATGAACGATAAAACCCGGCTTCTCGTGAAGAGAAACCGGGTTTTGTTTAGCCTTGAATCATCGCTTCATATTCTTCGGCCGACATGAGCTTGTCGACGTCTGATGCGTCATTCAATTCGACTTCAATCATCCAAGCGCCTTCGAACGGTGCTTCGTTGACGAGTTCTGGTGAATCGGCGAGTGATTCGTTCACCGCTGTGATTTTCCCAGAGATTGGTGCGTAAAGCTCTGAGACCGTCTTGACCGACTCGACCGATCCGAACGGCTCATCGATTAGGATCGTGCCCCCGATTTCAGGAAGTTCGACGAACACGATGTCCCCGAGTTCGCTTTGTGCGAAATCTGTGATCCCGATGCGGGCCACACTTCCGTTCACTTCAACCCATTCGTGTTCTTTTGAATAACGTAAATTGGCAGGTACTTTGCTCATCCTAACTTCCCCCTCAAATAAATTAGACTCACACGTGTATTATAGCACTTAGCCCCAAACGTCTGTAAACGACTTTTCTGAAAAACCGACCGTCGATTTTTCCCCGTCCGTCACGATCGGACGCTTTAAAAGCATACCATTGCTAGCGAGGAGGTCGAGTTGTTCGTCTTCTGACAAGTTTGGCAGTTTGTCTTTTATGCCTTCATTCCGATACACTTGCCCGCTCGTGTTGAAGAACTTTTTGAGCGGCAGGCCTGACTGCTTCCACAGTTCGGCCAAGTCTTCTTTCGCCGGCGTCGCCTCGACGATATGGACGTATGTATAGTCGATGCCGTTCTCCTTCAACCATTTCTCTGCCTTCTTGCACGTGCTGCACGGCGGATAGCCGTATATTGTCACCATGTTCATCACCTCTTCTGTTAATGTAGCATATCTCGTTTCTCGGTATCACGTCCGAAGCAAACGTTCGATTTCCCGTTTCAGCGTCGCGTTGACGGGGTGGCGTTCTTCGATGTAGGCGAGGATGGCGGCAGCCGCCTCGACGGAACGTCCATATCCAAGTACCCCTTGCTCGAGAAACGCAATCATCTCCGGATGTTGAACTTCGACGCGCCGGGTCGGATTGAACGGGTCACTCGTCTCCCCGTGTGCTTTCAACACGTTGTTGACGGCCGACACTTGGATGAGCTCGAATCCTGCGAGCCGCTCGCCCCGCCGCTCGCGGAGCAGGCCGACATATAGGTTCGTCAGCGCCTCTTCATAGCAATAAGCGGCGCCAGCAGCCTGTGTGATGATTTTTGGCGTGGCAAACGCTTCGAGCGCTTCGTCACGTTTCCAGACGATTCGCCCCGGTGTGTAAGCGATAGAAGGCATCTCAGGCAAGTCGAACACAGCGAACTCGGCATAAATCCCGTCCGCATACATGACCTTATGTCCGTCTTTCGTGTTCTGGAACTGGTAGGCAAGCGGCTCGACCTCGAGCCAATCTAACTGGTCGATAAACCGGGCCTTCTGACCGTCCTCAACAATTAAAAAGAAGTCGAGGTCCGAATAGTCGTCGAGCCGGTCCGTCTCGAGGCCGATCGAGCCGAGTGCAATGAGCATGAGCGTGCCCTCATACTCTGCCACGGAACGGCCAATCGCATCCATCCGTTCTAGCAAGTCATCTCGTTTCATTCATATCCCCTCCTTCATCCATTGTACGAGGTCCTGTCACAAAAAAGAAAGAGCCGACCGCGTCCTGAACTGCTCCCTGTCAAGTAGACAGGGCAAATAATGAAAACCAGCCTAGGCGGCTTGAGTCCTGTATTCGACAGGGCTCAAGCCGTTTAGTCGTTTCTGGAAACGATCATGGTTGTAGAACGATATGTAGGCCTCGATGG
>WPCK01146244.1_pt1 | contig 13371 bp, 10 predicted proteins | sample 5399851 | NCBI WGS metagenome assembly WPCK01 (sample SAMN12869471, study PRJNA574797) | sludge metagenome | isolation source: wastewater treatment of pH11 | place: China:Beijing | collected 2019-05-20
CATCCAGTCCGCTGTTCGGCTTGGGCCTGGAAAAGATCTTGTGACCGAGTTCGACGTATTGCACGAACGGGTTCAGGTGCTTGCGGAAGATCTTCGAGGCCTCGACGAGGGCCATTTCCGGGCCGATCGAGCCGTCCGTCCAGATTTCCATGGTCAGCTTGTCGTAGTTGGTCTTCTGTCCGACGCGGGTTTCTTCGACTTCATAGCGGACGCGAGTCACGGGACTGAAAACGGCGTCGACGGGAATGATGCCGATCTCGTGATCGCGGGAGCTGTGTTCGGTGGAGGGAACGTAGCCGCGGCCGTTTTCGACGACCATCTCCATCATGAACGGGACATCCTTGCTGAGCGTCGCCAAGACATGATCGCGGTTGATGATCTGGACTTCGCCGCCAGTCTGGATATCGACGCCGGTGACCGGACCCTCAGTGCTCTTCTCAACCGTGATGACTTTCATCTGGTCGGAATCGTTTTTGACGATCAGCGACTTCACATTGAGCACGATTTCGGTGACGTCCTCGAGCACTCCGGGGAGGGACGAAAACTCGTGGTTGGCACCGCGAATCTTGATTTGGGTGACAGCGCTTCCTTCCAGGCTGGACAGGAGGATGCGGCGAAGGCTGTTTCCGATCGTGGTGCCGAAACCGCGCTCGAACGGTTCGGCATGAAATTTTCCGTAGGTGGGAGTAAGTGTTTTCTGGTCGCATTCAACAATGCTTGGCAATTCCAGTCCGCGCCATCGAATATGCATGGATTGTTCTCCGTAAAGTTCCGGGATAAACCTGGGCCGGTTTCCCGATGAATGGTTCGGGTGGGGTTGGAAGTCCTTCGGTTAGGCCGGGGCCTGCTCAGACTCGCCGCTTCTTGCGGGGGCGACAACCGTTATGGGGGATTGGCGTGCAATCCTCTATCGTCTTGACATTCAGCCCGGCGGATTGAAGGGCGGTGATGGCGCTTTCGCGACCGCTCCCCGGTCCCTTGACCCGGACTTCGATGTCCTTCATTCCCATCTTGATTGCCTTTTCGGCAGCTTGCTGGGAAGCGCATTGTCCGGCGAACGGCGTGCTCTTGCGGCTTCCCTTGAATCCGCTGGTTCCACCGCTGGCCCAGCAAAGCGTATCTCCCTTGCTGTCCGTGATGGTGACGGTGGTGTTGTTGAAAGTCGCGCTGATATGGGCGACTCCCGATCCAACGTTCCGCTTGACTTTTCTCTTCTTGACCTGAGCCACGTGATCCAGTTCTCCAGTATTGTTTTGCGATGCGTTTGATATCCGGTGCGTATCGCGTCAGGGTTTTCAGGTTCCCGTGACGCCTGACAACTACTTGAGGTCCTTGACCCCTTTCTTTCCGGCAACTGTTTTCTTCGGGCCTTTGCGGGTGCGGGCATTGGTCTTGGTGCGCTGTCCGCGAACGGGCAGACCAAGCCGGTGCCGGACGCCGCGGTAGCACTTGATTTCTTTCAGCCGGTTGATGTTCTGCAGGAGCTGTCGCCGCAGCCCCCCTTCCACCACGTAATCGTCTTCCATGATCTTTGCCAGGTGGCTGAGCTCTTCGTCAGTCAGCTCGCGGGCGCGTTTGTCCGGATTGACATTGGCCTTGACGCACAGGTCCCGTGCCGTTCTCGGGCCAACGCCGTACAAATAGGTCAGCGACACCACGGCCTTCTTGTCGTTCGGAATATCCACACCGAGCAAACGCGGCATGAGAAGTCTCCATCAAATACAAAGTGTTTACAAATGGTTCCTGAAACTGTTTCCAGACCGCCAAGGGCCGGTTACACCCAACGCCGAAACAGGTCATGACACGACGATACCGCCAGCGCCATTGTCAAAGCGGCAATTCCAGACCCGCCATCCCGAATTCTGAAATCCATGCGCGAACAAATGCCGTCGAGCGGGATCAGCCCTGACGCTGCTTGTGTCGCGGATTCGTGCAAATCACGTAGACACGCCCCTTGCGGCGCACAACCTTGCAATGTTCACAAACTCGTCTGACGCTAGCGCGGACCTTCATCGCAGGGCTCGACAGCAAATGGTGTACCAGAATCGGAAAGCGGGTTAGTATAAAGGGTCCGGCCGCCGCCGGACAAGTGGCAATTCCGGACAAAAAGCCCGTATTTTTCCACCCGGGACGAAATTCATTTCGGCCCCTCTCCAGACCCGGGCCGACGGACGGAAAGCCCGGATGATCCGCCACAAGCACCGGTTTTGGGAAATTCCCGCGACCCAATCCAGGCCCTGGGGAAATGGGGGCCGTGTTTACGGCAAGAAACGCCGAGACGGACCGGAATCGCTTTGCATGACAACGATATCAGCAAAATTGTCCTGAACTCCGCGTTGGAGGTCCATAGAACCCTCGGCCGCTCTGCGCTTTTTTCGTTTTTCTCCTCTCTCTTCTCTCCGAACAGTCGCAGCGCTGCTAGCAGCTGATTCTTGAAAACGGGGCTGTTTCCATGGCCCTTTTCATCGCGCGGAGAGTGCTTCGACCTTTCCGTTTTGGCAAACTTGACCGGTTAGCTTGAATTTCCTGCCTTGCGACGGCCGATTTCACGGACATCGGCCAATGTCTGTCCGAACGGTTCGGGCTGCGCTCAATCAGGCAGAATCGATGAAGAGTCATAATCAAAAAGCAAAATGGGTTGCCGGCGCGGGACTGGTGCTGATGGCTCTGGCGGCAGGCTGGGGTTGCGCCACACTTTTTCACGGGGATGGCTTTCAAAACGGCAAGCCGCTGGCGTGGTCAAGGAACGGAGCGGCCGAGCCGGATGAGGACCTCAATACCCGTGAAGAGGCCGTGCATGGCCGCGAACTCTGGATCCTGTCGCTCATCGAAGCTGCGAGAGGGAAACTCGCTCAAAATTCGGCCGAGGAATCCCTGAAAGGCTCCATCCCGGATGGCTGTCTGAGCGGCTTGCCTGGCCTGGATCTGTCGATGATTGCCCCACGCCAGATTCGACCGTTGCCGGCAGTTGAGGATCGGACATCCGCTGAACCCGGGACGATCCAGACCGTTTCGCACCTTTCTTCTGATCAAACGGACCATCCCGTCGATCCCGCGGCGTTGGTGAGCCAGTCATTCCAGGATCATGAACCCCCTGTCCTGTCCGGACCGGACGCGACCTGGAACCCTCATGCCACAGCAAGCGCGGCGGGCAATCTGTCGAACGGAGCGACCGATCCGTGCGTCGATCCGCATGCCGATGTGTTTCGAGAAACCGAGTTTCCTTCCGCAAGACAATGCGCGAAATGTCACCAGCAGATTTATGACGAGTGGGCGAGCAGTTCCCACGCCTATGCGTCCATCTCGCCGATGTTCCAGCGCTTCGAAGACACGATCAACAAGCTTGCCCAGGGGACGATCGGCTATTTCTGCATGCGATGCCATGCTCCGGTCGCCACGACTGTCGGACTGCGGCGCGATCAGGCGATCTGGGATGGTCCCGAGGTCTTTCGGGAAGGAGTCACCTGCATTGCCTGTCACCGCGTGAAGACAAATTACACCAAGTCCAACGGGGAACGGAGAATCGAACCCGGCGATCTGTACGACCCGGTGTATGGCGCCACCGATTCGCAAGGGTCGTCGATCGTCGCCAAGTACAAGGATTACTTCAAGGTCAAGACCAGTGCTGCGGAAACCGGTACAGGCCAGCCGATTCACACGCGCTCGATCGAGTTTGAACAACTTTCGCAAAGCGATTTCTGCATGTCGTGCCATCAGGTCGCCGTGCAACCCGGAATCAAGCTTGAAGTTGTCTGGGACCAGTACCGCGCGTCGCCGGCGTGGCGGGACGGGACGACTTGCCAGGATTGCCACATGGGAATTGTCCCCGGACGGAACGAGGGCTATTCCGTTGGACCGGCAGCCATCGTGGACAACAAGGCGGTGAATCCCGAGCGCAAACATTCCAACCACATGTTCTTCGGTCCAGGTTACTCCATCGCCCATCCCGGCGTTTTTCCGCATCACGAGAAAGCGGGCCGCTGGTCCTTCAATGACTGGCTGGAGTTCGACTGGCGATCGGGATGGGGGACGCGCGAGTTCGAGGACGCCGTAGCGGAGGGACGATTGCAATGCAGTTTTCCGCCGCAATGGTCGGAGCCCGACGACCGGATGGACGCGCGAATGATCCTCGACGAGAACCTGAACAAACTTGCCGTCAAAAAGGACTTGCGGCGGCAGGTCCTGGAAAACGGCTCGAAGATCGACGGCCCGTTTTTTCAGAATAACCCGGCAACAGGCGAGGCCCTTCGTTTTCATTACTGCGTGACCAACACCAATCCCGGGCACAACATGCCCAGCGGATCGCTCGGCGCCCAGCCCCAGCTTTGGCTCAATGTCGTGCTGATCGATCCGGACGGAAACCGGGTCTGGGAAAGCGGATACCTGGATTCGCAGGGGGACCTCGCAGACATGCACTCGGCCGACGTACTCGAGCGCCGAACGCCACTCGACAAGCAACTATTCAATTTGCAGACGAAATTCCTGACGACCAATGTCAAGGGAACGGATCGCGAGATGTACCTCCCCATCAACGTCGATATCGACCAGTTGCCATTTATCCGTCCCGATCCGCGGCCCGTCACCGTACTGAACCACCCTCCCCTGATTCGTATGGAAGCCCATTCGCTCCCGCCGCTCGGTTCGAGAAAGGCAAAGTATGTCGTCCCTGCCGGGCTGATCAATCGACCGGGAACCTGGCGGCTGAGCGTCCGGCTGCGAAGCCGCGCGGAACCGGTCTACTTCATGAAATTTGTGCAGGCGACACCGGAAATGATACGCATGATGAACGAATGGATCGTCGACGCACACCTGCAATCGGTCGTCTTCGAGGTGCATTGATGCCGGCGAAACGTGAGTCAGGAACTTCCTGTTGAATCTGGCGGCGAATAAATGGCGAAAGTCTGTCGTGTTGCGGTCCAGCTCATGGATCGCGGCGCTGATCGCCTGCGCCCTGTTCCATTTTGAATTCGCCGCCGCCCAGGAAAATTTGGCAGGCAACTTTCGACCCCGCGATACGACCCCATCCTCTTTGCCGGACAATGTGTGGATCTCGACGCCGGAGAGGAGTAGCGAGCCGGTCCGTATCGCTCGAAGAAATGATGACGAACCGGTTCCGGCGAGGAATGCCGCCAGTCCAAACGCAAAACCTTCAGACAATGACCGGATCGGCACGACAAGTTTTGTCCTTGCCGCGCAGCCGGCTCCCGGTGCGCACGCGGAACACGACCCGGTTCAGATCGACGGGTGCGCGACGCAAGTTCCTCCCGAGGCATGGGATTTTTCTCCCACTCCGGTATTCGGAGAGACTCCCTACGACCCTTACGCGGAGATGAATGTCTACCAGGGCAAGTCGCTGTACGCCAACCGGCGACCGCTCATTGAACTTGGAAGACCCTGGTATCAGCTGGGACAGCTTCCTCCACCCTCCACCCTTGCCGGACAACACAATCCCCTGTCCCCGCAGTTTCTTGTTTACGGCGACTTTCGCACGGCCTACGCCAGCAATGATAACGGCAACGACTCCACAAGCCGCATCGCGACGGCCCTCAATCTCAATTTCGACCTGCGGCTGACATCGACGGAACGGCTGACACTCTTCGTGGCCCCGCTTCAACAGGGGAACGACAACCTTGCGTGGTTACTGGATGACGATCGCCGGTTTGCAACGGCTGACGCCGATATCGACTTCGGCATGTTTGAGGGGGACCTGGGAGCGATTGTCGGCGGACCGACGGGGCGCACGCTCCCGTTTGACCTGCCGTTTGCTGTCGGCGTGATCCCGCTGCTGTTCCAGAACGGAATCTGGATGGACGACGCAATACTGGGCGCTGCCGTGACCATTCCGGCACGAAACAGTGCCTTGCTCGACATTTCCAACATGGACACGACCTTTTTTGCCGGGTTTGACAAGATCGACAGCGATGCCTTTCGCGGCGACGATAGCGCGGCGAAGCTCTATGGCATTGCTTCGTGGATTGAGGCCCGCGGCGGCTACCTGGAGCTGAATTACGGCTACCTGGAAGATCGCGATTTCGTCGACGACCGGAGCTACCACAATGTTGGCGTGGGATTTACCCGCCGTTACGGACGATTGTTGTCGAACTCGGTGCGAATGATCGTCAATACCGGTCAAGACGTGGCACAGCCCGTTCAGACGGCCGATGGTGTCCTGTTTTTGCTGGAAAACTCGCTCATCACTTCCAGGCCGTCGACTTTCGTCCCCTATTTCAATCTGTTTGCCGGATTTGATCGACCGCAATCGGCCGCCCGCGGCGCGATTGCCGGCGGAGTGCTGCGAAACACGGGAATACTTTTTGAATCCGATTTCCTGACCGGCTACCCGACGCTGGATGCGACTGCCAACGATGCCTGGGGGGGTGCATTGGGCCTCAATATCCTGACATCGAATTTTGACCAGCAACTGATTCTGGAAGTCGCCGCCTTGCAGGCTATGGATTCGGCCGCCCCGCGAAATGCGACAGGCGACCAGTATGGAGCCGGAGTCCGCTACCAGATTCCATTGAACAATGCCTGGATATTGCGAACCGACGGCATGTACGGATTCCTGCGCGACAGCGACGACATCCATGGCCTGCGCATCGAACTGCGGCATAAATTCTGAGGCCGTGTTGTCAGGTTTCGACGAAGTTGCCTTTGCCGGAATCATGGCGCCTGGATTCCGCAGAAACCTGACCCCATAGCGAACTTCCATTGGCACACGCGGCGACGATCCCGGCGATGGAACGCGTCGCACCTAGCGCGTTTTCGATGATTGCCAACCAGCCGTTTTGCTGCGCCCTCTCCAGACCCTGCCGGGCAAGTGTCGCGGCCATTTCATCACCTGCCAACGGGAGATCGTCGAGCGATTCGTAGTACTCGCGATAGATGGTCGTCGCCGCCATGAACCGCCGGAGTCCGAACGGGTCCGCCAGTGCCGCTTGCAATCGCAGGGCGGCTTGCTCATAGACCACATCGCCGCCGTTTTCGTATTCGAGCCCCCAGTCGGGCGAACGAAAACGCTCCTTTCCGGCGACCAAAGCATGGCACATCTCGTGCAAGATCATCTGCGCGAGGCAATCGTCGGCATCGAGCACATCGGGCGTGCCGATTCTCAGAACGCCACAGCCATCCCAGGAAGCGTTGACCTCGGGATCGCGCTGCACTTCGATTCCTGCCTGCCGCGCGGCATGAATCCAGACCAGATCGAGCGGATCGGTGTACTCGAACTCAATTTGCCGCGACATCAGGATCAGATAAACCGGTCGATGAATCGGGGGTCGAGCGGAATGTCGCTGACTTCGAGGTCGGCGATCAGGTCGCGATGCAGTTGCGAGTTTCGGCTCATCATCAAATCGCCGATTTCGGCCCAGGCAGTCTGCAGTTCCGGTGACAATTGTCGCCCTTTCATCCGCAAGTCGGCCTCGAGGTCCAGTGCCGCGGCGACTTTCAGGTATTCCGCCTGCGGCTTGTCGAGCGACAAGGCGAAACAGAGCGACGCCATGGAATGGCAAAGTTGATCAAAAATCCCCCCTTCATCACCCAACAGGTAACTCTGGTCCATGAACGACTTCTGGTAGCGGGCGATGATCCAGAGGATCCGCCGCCCCAGCACACGGTGCCGCCGCAGGGCTTTCCGGATATATCGTTGCTTTTCCGGAAACAGGTTTTCGACTCCGGCAAGGCTGCCCGTCCATGGATTGATCGATCCGATCATCGACCGGGCGACAAACCAGCCGAAACGTGCCTTGGCGGCCAGACCGGACTTGCCGGCCACTTCCGCGACGCCGATCGGTTCGAGGTAATCGGCGCGAATGTTTCGCGTCATCGCATTCGGAGCGCCGACATCAGCGAGTACGGGATTCGGGCCTTCGTACACGGTCGCAATCGTGAACTCGTGCATGTTCTCGCCGATATAGTTCTCGATCGGATGGTCGGGCATCGTGCCCAAAGCCGCGTTGCCGCCGAGCCGGGCAGCAATTCGCGAGTACTTTCTCGATTCGTCGGTGTGAACAGACCGGCCACCCTGAATCTGGTAACAATTGATCGCCGTCTGCAAAAGAGCTTTCGTCGAGTAGACCTTGGCGACCATGCCCTGCGTTTCGTCGCGAACTCCGTTTGCCGCGAGGCGGAAGCAAAGATCGCCCAGCACGCGTCCGGCGAGGCCATGACAGGCGGCGCGACCGGTCCAGGTGCGAATCCTCGGCGAACATCCGATCGGCTTGCCGAATGTGCTGCGGAAGGAAGTCCAGCCGCCGCCATCCGGTTCCCCTTTTTTCCCGGGCGGGGGAGTTTTTGTCGCTGAGTCCGCCTGTCCGTTTTCCGGATCGAGAATAATCTGTGCAAGGCATTTGAAGATTTTTGCAGCGCTGTTGACCCCGATTCCGCCGCGCCCTTTCGACAGAGAGCTGAATGCCTGGGCAAGTCCTTTACCTGGAGGACCCAGCAGGGTGTTTGCCGGAACAGGACAATCGATCAGGCGAAACCTCGCGTTCCACAAGTAATCAAATGCGGTCAGGTCATTGCGGATCATCCGAAAATGATCGGTATCGGCGGGAGGGACTTCGTACACCAGCATTCCGGAATCGCGACCAGGTTTCAGGTCCGCATGTCCCTGCAGTTTGACGACGAGAATACACACGCCGCCGTAGATCACGTTGGTGATTGGCCATTTCACGCCGTTCAGAATGTACTGGTCGCCATCAAGTCGCGCGGTCACCGCCAGCCGGCTTGGGTCGGCGCCGACACCGGGCTCGGTCAGCGCGAACGAACCGAGCAATTCGCCTCGCGCCATCTTCGGCAGGTAATATTCGCGCTGCGCTTCCGTTCCAAAATCGAGGATTGGAGTGACCGGTCCCAGAAAATTGTGGACTTCGAACATCACCGCCAGATCGGGATGAATGTAGGTCAGGGCGCGGAGCAGCGGCCCGAGGTCGCCAAGCCTGGCCCCGCTGCCACCGTATTTCTCAGGAATCGCCAGGCCAAAGAAGCCTTTTTGCGCCAGCCCGCGGATCGTCTCGTCGTGAAAAAGCATCCGCACGTTATCGCACAACGTGCCATTCTTCTTCCGTTCGAGCAGAAACTCCATGCACGCCGACATGACCTGGGCGACTTTTGGGGAGGGGTTGAACTTGCCGGCATGGAACTCAGCAGCTCTCCCCGTGCCAAACAGGGACTCGATGGTCGGCGCCAGACCGGAAAACTGGGTTTCAGCACTTCGATCGGCCGCATCGAGCGTTGAAAGGGCGGCAATCTCTTCCGCGCTCTTCCCGGCCTGCCTGAGGATCATGGAAACGGCGTCATTCGCCGCAGCGGATGACGATGCCGTGGAAGAAGCCTTTGACGATGGCCTGGGTTCTTCAGTGGTGAGCATATCGGACTCTGCCAGGGATACCGGAACGGTGGTGGAAAGCGCGCGATTCTCGCCGCGCCAGTGAGCGGCCCATTCTAGTCAAATTTGTCTCACGAGACACCAACCGATAACCCGGTTTCCCGGGGAACAGTTAACCAGACTCCCCGCAATCAGGTAAAATAGGTCCGGTTTTCCGGCCTCAGGTGATCTGGCAGCCGGTGAAAGGTACTGACGGCGAGTCACCGGTCGGCATCCGGCAGTGGCGACGAGTCCTTCGGAAAAGTTTTTCCATACGGACAGGAAAGGTGAGGCGTGAGAAAAATTGTTTTGGCCATTCTCGCCGCGCTCATCGTCCCGGAGCTGCCAGCGGAAGCAAGGATGGGCGCGGCGCAGGCAGATTCCTCGGACACGGCTTCCGACGAAAACCGGTTGCGACAGGTCGTTGGCGAAGCGTTCGCGAAAACGCACGACGGATGGAGTTCCGACGAAGTGATTCTGCAGGATGCGCTGAACAGGGCTTTCATCGACGAATGCCGCAAGTCCCTGCCCGATGCCGATGCGGCAACGCTGAACTGGACATTGCTCAATCTTCGCAAGGCGGGGAAACTGGATGCCGGCACGTCGCGCAGTGATGATCGTTCAACGCAGGAACAGCTTGCTGCCGGCGAGATGGCTGCAAGGATGGTGTCCGATCAACACAAGGTCTCGGTGGACCGGATCATGGCCGACCCGCAGCTGAGGGCCGCATTTGATGCTTCGGTCCAGGCGATCGATCCGGAAATCGAGTTGTATCTCGCGCGAAAAGCCGCCTTTCATTTGCGGAAGGCAAGGCGATTGCGGCCGGAACTGATCACACGAATCGCGGATTGGGACAGAAAGGTCTCGTCGGTGACGGTTGCAACACTCGCTGGCGATCTCTCGCTCGTTTCCAATGGACCGGGCGTCTATATTTTTCGGGACCGGACGGGATTCCTCTATATAGGCGAAGCGGCGGATCTGCGAGCGAGGCTTGCCGAACACATGGCGGGTTCGGATCGAAAATCGCTTTCGCAATACCTGGCGGCGAACAGCGATGGGGAAATCCACGTGGAGATCCATGCGTTCCCCGCCGATTCCAGAATGCGGGAGATTGCCGTTCGCCGGGCCTACGAGTCCGAACTGATACGCAGCCGCAATCCACGATTCAACATTCGCCCGTAAAAAAGAGAATCTTTGGCCGCAAGGGCCACTGTTTGGTGCAAGGTTACTTTCACCGTGCGAGGTTGCAGTTAAACTGAAGGCCGCAAAACCGCGGGCTAAGCGCCCATCGGCTGACAAGATCAACAAACATGGCGAGTTCCGGTTGACTGACGCACACCCGATTTCTTGTAGCCAAACCGCACTTTGGGTCAACACCTGCCACGACTCCTGAATCCACTCCCACCTGAACCGGATTTCCCCCGATGAGCACTTCCTCCGAACTCCTGTTGACGCCACTCAATGCCTGGCATGCCGAACACGGCGGTCGTCTGGTCGATTTTGCCGGATGGTCGATGCCCGTGCAGTATTCTTCCATCATCGATGAGCACAATGCGACGCGGAATGCCGTGGGCATGTTTGACGTGTCGCATATGGGACGGTTCTATTTCCGGAACCCGCAAATCCTCGAGTTTCTGGAACATTTGACAACTCGCCGCGTTTGGCCGATGGAACCGGGCAAGATCCGATATTCCCTGATGACGCGCGACGACGGCGGTGTTCTCGACGATATTCTCGTCTATCTGGTTTCCGATCCTGCCGGAAGAAAATTCGGATTCATGGTTGTCAACGCCAGCAACCGGATGAAAATTCTGGACTGGCTTCGCGAACACGGCGACCTGTCCTTGTTTGATTTTGAGGATCAGACGACCCACACGGCAATGATCGCTGTGCAGGGGCCTTTGGCGCTTCAGGTCGTCGATCCGATGTGCGATATTCCGCCGTCGTCACTCGCCTATTATCACGGAATGGCGACGTCCATCCTCGGCTATCCGGCGATCGTCAGCCGCACAGGCTACACGGGAGAAGACGGATGCGAATTGACCGTGGTTGCCGACCACGCGGTCGAGGTCTGGGAAGAGATCCTCGATGCGGCCAGACCGCTTGGCGGGCTGCCGGTCGGCCTCGCCGCGCGGGATACCCTTCGTCTGGAAGCCGGCATGCCACTTTACGGCCATGAGTTAAGTGAATCGATGAATCCGGCCGGCGCCGACCTCGATTTTGCGATTAATCTGAAGGACCGCACGTTCCCCGGACGCGATGCCATTGCCGCGGCGCGGAAACAGGGTGGACTGAGAAAGCGCGTCGGCCTGGAATTGGACGACAAGAGACCGGCCCGCGAACACAGCATCATTTACAGCGGGGATGTTGCCGCCGGGGAGGTAACCAGTGGAACTTTTTCCCCAACATTGCAAAAACCGATTGCCATGGGTTATGTTGATCCGGCGGTTTCCGCCCCCGGCTCTCGGGTTGAAATCGATATACGCGGGAAGCGGCAGTCGGCCACTGTGTGCAAGCTGCCGTTCTACTCGCGAGGAACAGCCGGCAACTGATTCTTGTCCGGTCCCCCCAGAAAAAGAACGCCTGTCCCTGATTCCGGAGACTCCGAATGAACCAGAAGGAATTGTTGTACGCCCCATCGCACGAATGGGTCCATGTCAGCGCGGATGGAATCGCCACGATCGGTATCACCGATTTCGCGGTCGAGCAATTGACGGATCTTGTCTATATGGAACTGCCCGAGGTGGGCAGCAAGGTCTCTGCGGGTGAGGAGTTTGGCGAAGTTGAATCAGTAAAGGCGGTAAGTCCCATCTACAGCCCGGTCGACGGCGAAGTGATCGAGGTCAACACCGGCTTGCCCGACAGGCTGGAGACTCTCGGGACCGACGCATTTGATTCGGGCTGGATTGCCAAAGTCCGCCTCTCCGGTCGCGACTCGCTGGGCAAGCTTCTGAACTATGACGCGTACAAGAAACAGTGCGCCGAGGCCGGCTAATAGCCCGCTGCAAAAGGACCTCGAGGCAACCATCGCCAGTCCCGATTACCTGCGGCGGCGCAAAGCATCCGTTCCGGACGATTTTGTCCCGAGGGAGTTCTGTTTTCGCTGCTGGAAGCCAGCGGGGCATTGCCTTTGCCACAGCATCGCGCCCGTCGACAACAAGACGAAGATCACGATACTCCAGCATCACCGGGAGCGATTCCATCCGATTGGCACGGCGCGAATTGCCCGCCTCGGACTGATGAATGTCCAGGTCCTTGTCGCGGAACGCCATCGCCGGCTGTTCATCGAAGCGGAGTTCGGACTGCGGACCGGGCTCCTCTTTCCCCATCGCCATGCGCGGACTTTTTCCGAAACTCCATCCACCTGCTTGCCGGACCACCTGGTGCTGCTCGACGGAACCTGGAATCAGGCGAAGAGCCTTTACAAGGCCAATCCATCGCTCGCCCTGTTGCCCCATTTCGTGATTCGTCCGGCGCTTCCCAGCAACTATCGCATCAGGCGGCAACCACGGGCCGGTTATCTGTCGACGATTGAAGCCCTCGTGCAATCGCTGGAGGAACTGGAACCCGGAATTGAAGGACTCCCCGGCCTGCTCGAGGCCTTTGACCAGCTGGTCGACGATCAAATGAAAAGAAGATAGCGCGAGGCCGATTCAATTAACGGCCGGCTGTCGGCGGGCCCGGTACCATTCGATGACAATCGGCACAAGGCTCAGGGCAATAATGGCGAGAATGACAATCTCGAAATTCCGCTTGACCACCGGGACATTTCCAAAGACCCAGCCGGCGAGGACAAACAAGGTCACCCACAGAACGGCTCCCGAAGCGTTATACATCCAGAACCGGCTGTAATTCATCTTGCCGATTCCGGCAACAAATGGCGCAAACGTCCTGATGATCGGCACGAACCTGGCAAGCACAATCGCCTTGCCGCCGTGCTTTTCATAAAAGATCTGGGCGCGCAGCAGATGCCGTTTGTTCAACAGCCAGTTCGATTCGCTGCG
>WPCK01357174.1_pt1 | contig 13369 bp, 14 predicted proteins | sample 5399851 | NCBI WGS metagenome assembly WPCK01 (sample SAMN12869471, study PRJNA574797) | sludge metagenome | isolation source: wastewater treatment of pH11 | place: China:Beijing | collected 2019-05-20
CGTAGTCGGAGAGGAACTCCGACTCGTCGAGCATCACCTGGAGCACCCGGCGGAGGCGGTCCGGCCAGACCACGCTGAGGAGTCGCCGCTCGCGGTTGCCCGGGGTCCGCATGCACGCCACGTTGGCCGTCAGATCCGGCCGGTTGGCGATGAACCACTCCATCCGTCGCTTGAAGGCCGGGAGACGGTCGAGCACGTCCGGTTCGATGGTTTCGACGGCGAAGAGCGGGATCAACCCGACCATGGACCGCACCTTCAGCGAATGGCGCGTGCCATCGGGCAGGTGCAGGACGTCGAAGAAGAAGCCCTCGGTGTCGTCCCAGAGACTGACGCCATCGGCACCGCGGTGGTTCATGGCATGCGCGATGTAGAGAAAGTGCTCCCAGAACTTGCTCGCGACGTCCTCGTACGCGGGGTTCTCGCTCGCCAGCTCCAACGCGATGGCCAGCATGTTCAGGCTGTACATCGCCATCCAGCTGGTGCCGTCGGACTGCTCGAGGTGCCCGCCGGTGGGCAGGGTGGCGGATCGGTCGAACACCCCGATGTTGTCCAGGCCCAGGAAGCCGCCCTGGAAGACGTTCATGCCCTCGGCGTCTTTTCGATTCACCCACCAGGTGAAGTTGAGCAGCAGCTTCTGGAACACGCGCTCCAGGAACACGCGGTCACCGACGCCGGTCCGCCGCTTCTCGATCTTGTAGACCCGCCACGCCGCCCACGCGTGGACCGGCGGGTTGACATCGCCGAGCGCCCATTCGTAGGCGGGGAGCTGCCCGTTGGGATGCATGTACCACTCGCGCAGCAGCAGCACGAGCTGCTGCTTGGCGAACTCGGGGTCCACCAGCGCCAGCGGCACGCAGTGGAACGCCAGATCCCATGCCGCGTACCAGGGGTACTCCCACTTGTCGGGCATCGAGATGATGTCCGCGTTGTAGACGTGGAGCCACTCGGCGTTGCGTCCCTCGCGTCGCTGGGCCGGCGGCTCGGGCTGCGCCGGGTCGCCCCGGAGCCAGTCCTGTACGACGTAGTGGTAGTACTGCTTGGACCAGAGCGCGCCGGCGAGCGCCTGGCGCATGACGGTCTGGGCATCGGTCGACAGGATTTCGGGGATCACCGTCCGATAGAAGTCGTCCGCCTCGGACGCGCGGGCCAGCCTGATGGACTCGAAGGGTTCACCGAACGGGCTCTCGGTCCACCCCGAGGGCCCCACGTCGGACACGCGCAGTCGCAGGGTCGCACGGCCACCAGCCGGCACGACCACCCGGTAGTGCAAGGCCGCCTTGGTCCCGGTGCCCTCGTCCTTCACGGCCGAGCGCGTCCCGTGGACCACGGCGTCGTTGACGCCGTCCTTGAACACGCCCTCCGCTTCCACCCCGTAGAGTCGCCGGACGTTGGTCTCGTTCTCCGTGATCAGGACCTCGGGCGACCCGTCGGCGTACAGCCAGCGCGTGCCATAGACCGGCTCGTCGAGCACCAGCACCGCACCCGTCGCGGTCTCGTCGATGCGTGTGAGCCACGGACGAGGCACACCGTGGCCCCACGACCAGGTGTTCCTGAACCAGATGGTCGGGAGCACGTGGATTGGCGCGGCTTCGGGCCCGCGGTTGTGCACCTCGATGCTGACGAGGAGGTCCTCCGGGGACGCCTTGGCGTACTCGACCATCACGTCGAAGTAGCGGCCATCGTCGAAGATGCCGGTATCGGCCAGCTCGAACTCCGGCTCGCCACGGCCTCGGCGCCCGTTCTCCTCGACGAGGGCGGCATACGGGTAGGCGCGCTGCGGGTACTTGTAGAGGAACCGCATGAAGCTGTGCGTCGGCGTCGAGTCCAGGTAGGCGTAGTACTCCTTGACGTCCTCGCCGTGATTGCCCTCGCGTCCGGTCAGGCCGAACAACCGCTCTTTCAGGATCGGGTCCTGGCCGTTCCAGAGCGAGACCGCAAAGCAGATGCGCTGGTGCCGATCCGAGATCCCCGCAAGGCCATCCTCGTTCCAGCGGTACGCGCGTGAGCGCGCGTGATCGTGCGGCAGGTCGTCCCACGCGGTGCCGCCAGGGCTGTAGTCTTCGCGCACGGTGCCCCAGGCGCGCTCGCTGAGGTACGGTCCCCACCGCTTCCAGTGCTTCGATTTCTCCCGATCTTCCTGCAGGCGACGGCCTTCCTCGGTCATGGTGTGTCCTCGACGTGGCTCCGATGCCGGCCCCCAGCCACACGTTTCATGTATCCGGGACGGCCCTCCGGCATCTCACCGCACACGAGGAGCTACCCAATGCATCGTCTGCTGTATCGCGTGTGTGTCCTCATCGTGCTCGCCGGAATCGGCGGGGCGCTGAGCGTCAGGGGCCAGGCCCACAAGGCCGTCAACCACCAGGGGGGTGTCGCACTCCAGGGCTACGACGCCGTGGCCTATTTCACCGACCACGCCGCCGTGAAGGGCAGTCCATCCTTCACGCATGCGTGGAACGGCGTGCGGTGGCAGTTCGCAAGCGCCGCCAACCGTGACACGTTTGCCAGCCAGCCTGAGCGCTACGCGCCCGCCTTCGGCGGCTATTGCGCCTACGGCGTCAGCCGTGGCTACACCGTGGACGTCGATCCAGAGGCCTTCGCCGTCGTGGACGGCACCCTCTACCTGAACTACTCGAAGGGCGTCCAGCGCACCTGGAACCAGGACCGCGCCGGCTATATCGAGAAGGCTCGTCGGCAGTGGACAACGCTCCTGCCCGGCCTGCAATAGCCATGCGATCCGCAGCCGTCGCCATCGCCGTGCTCCTGCGCATCACCGCAGCCGCCATCCTGCTGCAGACGCTGTACTTCAAGTTCACCGGGGCCGAGGAATCGGTCTACATCTTCACCACGCTCGGCGCCGAACCCTGGGGCCGCATCGCCTCGGGCCTCATGGAGCTGGCCACGGCAATCCTGCTGTTGGTGCCGTCGACCGCGGCGCTCGGCGGTGTGTTCGCGATGGGGGTGATGAGCGGCGCCATTCTCAGCCACGTCGCCGTCCTCGGCATCGCAGTCAAGGGGGACGGCGGCCTCCTCTTCGCCCTGGCAGTGGTCGTGTGGCTCGCCGCAGCAGGCACGGCGTGGATTCATCGCGCGCAGCTGCCGCTGATCAGTAGGGTGCTTGCGGGAGACCGCTCGTGACCGCCTTTGCCGCCCTGGCGGACCTCTTGGACGGCCTCGCGTCGACCGTGGCGCAGCTCACCCGGGAGGACTATCGCGACTCGGACGTGCCCGGCGTGTCCGGCAGCATCGGCGGCCACGTCCGCCACTGCCTGGACCACGTCCGGGCGCTCGAACAGGCGCTCGACCGTGGATTGGTAGACTACGATGCCCGGCGACGGGATACCTCCGTGGAACGCGACCGCGAGGCGGCCATCCTGTCGCTCATCTCCGCCGCGACGCGGCTGCGAGCGCTGACCAACGACACGCTGGGCCGGATGGTCGTGGTCCGCTCGCTGCTCACCCGCGACGGCATGACCGTCGAAGGCGCGTCCACCGTGGGCCGCGAGCTGGCGTTCGTGGTCAGCCACACCATCCATCACAGCGCGCAGATCGCGTTGCTCGCGCACCGACGGGGCTCGACCAGGTTGCCGCGACATCTCGGGCTGGCGCCGAGCACCCCAATCCTGACGGGAGCCGCGTGATGTGCACGCTGAGCCTCGCCACCTCCGCGGACGGCAGCACCCTCCGCCTGTTGATGAACCGCGACGAGCGGCGCCTCCGCCCGGTCGCGTGGCCACCGCGCCCCGAGTCGAGTGATCGAGTTTCCGCCGTCTGGCCGGTGGACCCCGTGAGCGGAGGCACGTGGATCGGCGCAACCGACGCCGGCCTGGCCCTGGCCCTGCTCAACGTCGATGCGCATCGCCGTGCGGACGACCGCCTCAGTCGCGGTCTCATCGTTCCCGCCCTGGCCGACGCGCAATCGCTGGACGAGGTCGAGACGCTCCTGGGTCGGCTCGACCCCTCGGCCTTCGCCGCGTTCCGCCTCGTGGCCACCACCCGACACCAGGTCCTCGTGTATTCGTCGGCCGACCGGACCATCGTTCGTGCCCGCGTGGGTCGTGCCCGCCTGTTCGCGTCCTCGTCACTCGGGGACGCGCTGGTGGAGCCGCTGCGAGCCCAGCTCTTCGCGACGCTGCTCGGGCGTGAGGCCGACCCGTGGCTCGCCCAGACGCGGCTGCACCAGCACGCCTGGCCCGACCGGCGGCATCTGAGCGTCATGATGACCCGTTCGGACGCGTGTACGGTGAGCCAGACCGAGATCGTGCTGGCGCCAGGCCGCGTGGTGCTCACCTATCGGCCGGTGGTGGAGGGCTGGCCGCTGGCCCCCACCGAGCGGCGGCTGCCGCTCGCGTTCACTCGGGCCGCGTGAGCGGATATGTGGACCGCACTTGCCCTCGCGCTCGGCACGCTGGTGTCCGAGGATGCCGCTCTGGCGGGCGGCGCTGCCCTCGCACACGGCGGTGTGCTGTCGCCCGCCGCGGCGATGGCTGCGGTGGGGCTCGGCATCTGGAGTGGTGACGTGGCGCTGTTCGCCCTGGGTCGATTCGCCGCTCGATGGCCGACCCTGTCGCGGTACGTGAATCGCCGCTGGCCCCAGACCGAGCTGCAGGCCCTGGCGGGCCGCCTCGAACGACGCGCCGGCTGGGCCATCCTCCTCAGTCGGGCCGTGCCGGGAACCCGCGTGCCCTTGTACGTCGCGGCGGGGGCGTTTCGCGTTCGTCCACGCGTGTTCCTGATCTACACGGCCATCGCGGTCTGTCTCTGGACCACGGCCATTGTCGGAGGGGCATCGTGGCTGAGATAACCGAGCGATGGCGCGCGTGGGAGTTCCTGCCGACATGGGTCGCGTATGCGCCCGTGCTCCCCTGGATCGTGTGGCTCGCCATGCGCCATGGGGGACCGGGCACCGTGGCCGCCGCGAATCCCGGGTTCGCAGATGGCGGCCTCGTCGGAGAGTCGAAGTTCGACATCCTCTCGGCGCTACCCGCGGAGTGGACCATCCCGAGCGTGCGCATCGCCGCAGGTTCGCGCGGCGAACGGCTGCGTGCCGTCGCCGAGTTCGCGGCGCGGCCCGGCATCGGGTATCCCCTCGTGCTCAAGCCAGACGTCGGACAACGTGGGGCTGGGGTTCGCAAGGTGGCCACCCTTCGCGAGGCCAGCGCCTACCTGCGCGTGGCGGCGTATCCGCTCGTCGTCCAACCGTGGCATCCAGGGCCCTTCGAAGCCGGCCTGTTCTACGCCCGCCTGCCGGGCGCGTCACGCGGACACGTTCTGTCGATCACGGACAAGGTCTTCCCGCGCGTCGTCGGCGACGGTGCCAGCCCGCTCGGCCTGCTCGTGGCGGCGCACCCGCGCCTCGCGAGGCAGTCGCACGTCTTCAAACGGCGTCACGCCGAGCACATGGACCGGGTCCTCGGAAGGGGCGAGTGCTTCGCCCTCGGCGAGGTCGGCAACCACTGTCAGGGCACCCTGTTCAGGGACGGCCGGCAGCTGTGGACCGCCGCGCTGGACGCGAGGGTGGACGCGATTGCCCAGGCAATTCCCGGCTTCTTCATCGGGCGCTTCGACGTCCGCTACACCGACCGCGAGCGGTTCATGGCCGGCCTGGACCTGGCGATCCTGGAACTGAATGGCGTGACCGCAGAGCCCACCGACGTGTACGACCCGGACCGGTCACTGTGGAGCTCCTATCGCGCACTCTTCGAGCAGTGGCGCCTGGTCTTCACCATCGGTGCGGCCAACCGCCAGCTGGGCCATTGTGGGGCGCGGTGGAGCCGGCTCCTCGCGCTCGGCATCCAGCACGTGCGCGACGGCCGCGCGTTTCCGGTGTCCAGTTGATGGGCGGACGACGTGAGCGGCTCGCCGCGTCGCCGAAGTTGAGGTAATCTCGCGCCACCCATGTTGCCGAACCGCATCGTCGCGCGCTTCGCGGACGGGCGTCTGCTGAAGGGTACGACGCAGGACTTTTCGCCCGCGAAGGACGTGTTTCACGTCATCGGGTCCGAGGGCGGCGCCCGTCCCGAGAAGGTCGTCATCGCGGAGCTCAAAGCCGTCTTCTTCGTGAAGTCGCTCGTCGGCAATGCCGACTACACCGAGGCCAAGACCTTCGAGGGCCCTGCCACCGGCCGAAAAGTGCAGGTCACGTTCAAGGACGGTGAGACCCTGGTCGGCGCAACCCAGGGATACCAGCCCGACCGGCCGGGATTCTTCATGGTCCCCGCCGACGGCCAGTCGAACAACGACCGGATCTATGTCGTCTCCAAGGCCGTGCTGAAGGTCAGCTTTCTCGCGTGAGTCTTGAGGGCTTGGGGGCTTGAGGGCTTGAGGGCTTGACGGTGCCCGTCACCAGTGCGGGTCTGCTCCTGTACCGTCGAGGTGGACCGGCTCCCGAGGTGCTCCTCGTTCATCCCGGTGGCCCGTTCTGGCGGCGCAAGGACCTCGGCGCGTGGTCCATCCCCAAGGGCGAGGTGGACGAAGGGGAGTCGCTGCTCGACGCGGCCCGCCGCGAGTTCCGGGAAGAGACCGGCTTCACCATCGTCGGCACCGCGCTGCCACTGGGGCAGGTTCGGATGACGAGCGGGAAGGTCATTCACGGCTTCGCGGTGGAAGGCGACGTGGACGCGTCGCAGGTCCGCAGCAACACCTTCGAGATGGAATGGCCCCGCGGGTCGGGGCAGATGCGCAGCTACCCCGAGGTCGACCGTGCCGCGTGGTTCGACCTGGCCGAAGGCCGCCGACGCATCCTCGTGGCGCAGGCGCCGTTTCTGGATACGCTGCTGTCGGTACTGGACCAGTAGCACATGGACGGACGAGACTCGCTGCAGGACCAATTCGGCAACATCGACATCTACGTCTTCGACCAGCTCCTGCGCGGACGCATCGTCGCGGGGATGCGGATATTCGATGCGGGCTGCGGCGGTGGCCGGAACCTCGTGTACCTGCTGCGCAACGGGTTCGACGTCAGCGCCAGCGATGCCAGCGCCGACGCCGTCGCGGAGGTGCGAGCGCTCGCGGCGAGGCTGGCCCCGGGGCTTCCAATCACCCAGTTCCGTCACGAGCCCGTCGAAGCCTGCTCGTTTCCGGATGGTTCCTTCGATGTCGTCCTCAGCAGCGCGGTTCTTCACTTCGCGCGAGACGACGACCACTTCGACGCGATGGTGGGAGCGATGTGGCGCGTGTTGAAGCCGGGCGGTCTGCTGTTCTGCCGGCTTGCGTCGACGATTGGACTGGAAGGGGCACAGCAGCTCGGGCGGAACCGGTTCCGCCTGCCGGACGGATCGGAACGGTTCCTGGTGTCCGCCGAGCGCCTTCAGGAGAAGACGAAGGCGCTCGGAGGCCGGCTGCTCGATCCGCTGAAAACGACCGTCGTGCAGGATCAACGTTCCATGACGACGTGGGTGCTGGGACGGTAGCCGGTACGGCCGGTCTGGGTCCGGAGGCGGTAGAGACCGGTGCGCGCGGTCAGATAGAGCGAGCGGCCATCTGAATCGCCCCACGCCAGGTTGGCGGCCAGTTCCGGGAGCCGCACCGTCCCGAGGTGGGTACCGTCGGCGGAGATGACCCAGAGCCCACCCGGCCCCGATACGTAAAGGGTGCCGCTCGCATCCACTTTCAGCCCGTCGAGGGCCTCCTCGCCCGGCGCATCCGTCATGTCGAAGAAGACTCGCCCGCGCCCGATGCCACCATCCTCGGCCACGTCGTAGCGCATCACGACCTTGTTCCGTTCGTCCCAGTTCGTCACGTAGAGGACGCGCTCGTCGGGCGAGAACGCGAGGCCGTTGGGGCCCGTCACGTCTGTGGCGACCAGGTCCAGCTGCCCATCCTTCAGCCGGTAGACACCGCTGAACGCGAGCTCCTTGCGCGGGTCCTCGAACACGCGGGGCAAGCCGAAGGGCGGATCGGTGAAGTAGAGCGTGCCGTCGGAGCGGTAGACGAGATCGTTCGGGCTGTTGAGACGCTTGCCCTGGTAACGGTCGGCAAGCACCGTCACCACGCCGTTCTTCTCGAGCCGGGTGATGCGTCGGTTGCCGTGCTCCGCGATCGTCAGTCGGCCCTCGGGGTCGAGTGCCAGCCCGTTCGAACCTGGCTGGTGGTAGAGACCGACATCGGCACCCGCGTAACCGCTCTTGACGCGGAACACGGCGATCCCTGCCTCCTCGCTCCAGCGATAGATGGTGTTGTCGTTCGGATCGGAGAACAGCAGCGCCTCCTCGGAGGGCATCCAGACGGGCCCTTCCGTGAACTGGAACCCGGTCGCGAGCCGCTCGAGGCGGGGCTCGGCGCCCAGCGCGGACCGCAGCCGCGCGTCGCGCTCATCGACCGTGATGGGGACGTCACGCACGCCGGGCCGTGGCCGATAGAAGTCCAGTGCGGCGGAGCGCACCCAGATGTAGTTGGCCGGCGGGTCCGAGAGCGGGCCGTTCGCCGCGAACACGGCGATGTCGAACGTCTGGCCCGGGCGCGCGTCGCGGGTGAGCACGACGCGATTGGGGGCGTTGAACCCGGCCACGAGTGAGCCACCCTGCTGGCCGAGCGCGCGACTCAACCGGCCGTTCACCCAGACCTCGGCGTAGTCATCCACCACGATCTCGAAGACCGCCGCCGATCCCGCGGTGTCGACTGCACCAACGCGCGGTGGAAGCGTGACGCGCACTCTGTACCAGGCCATCGAACTGCGGCCGGGACCGATCCGCGTCTGCAGGCCTCCTGCCTCCAGGTCCGACCACGGCGCGCGATCGAACGCCGCGGTCCCAGGCTTGTCGACCACGTCGAAGGTCGAGACGGGGGCACCAGTGGGGGACAGGTCGGCGGCCGGACGCAGGAAGCGCGCCGGCGTGAGCGTGGTCTCCCGGACCTGCCACGTGCCGCCGACCAGCTGAAGACCTTCGGAAGTGTTCAGGTCGACGATGGCATCCGGACGGCCCTCGATCGGGCCGCGTACGGCCGACGGTGCCGCGGCAAGGGCCGCGGAGAGGCCGGCGACGGCAATCGCCGCGACCAGACCGACGGTCCTCATCGCGTGCTCCGCGCCGGTTCGGGCATCGTCGCCTTGACCACGTAGTAGAGGAAGGTCTCGTCCACCTGGGAGAACCAGTGCGGGACACCGGCAGGCACGACGACCACGTCGCCCTTGTTCAAGGCACGCGCCGTACCGCCATCGATGCGCAGGCCCCGAATCTCGTCCGGGCCCGTCGTCCGCGGCTCCACGACCGTGCCACCGGTGACGAAGGTGACGCTGCCGTCGAGGACGTAGATGATGTCGGTGTCTCGTGTGTGCACCTCGGCCTGGCCGGCTTCCTCGCGGCGGCTGGCGTGGATCTTGTACTCCGCGGTTTCCAGCAGCGGCATCCCTTTCAGGAAGGCCTGCATCACCTGTTGGCCCTTCAGGTAAGCGACCTCGCTGGGTTCGCTCGGCATCGCGGGCGCGGCGCCGAACGCCGTCACCGCCGCCTGCGCAATGGCGTCGTCCTCCTGCGCACTGTGCGCGCCGGAGATCCCGATGGCTCCCACCACCTGTTGGCCGATCATGACGGGCACACCGCCCTGGAGCGGGGTCATCACGTCGACGCCAAGGAGGGCGTGACGACCCTTGCCGATGGCCTCCTCGAAGTTGCGCGTGGGCATCCGGAACGTCGCGGCGGTCCGTGCCTTCTCGATCGAGACGGTCGCCGCCGCAGGAAACGTGTGGTCGAGCCGCTGCAGGAAGAGGAGATGGCCGCCGGCGTCGACGACGGCGATCGAGCCGCCGGCCTCGCGGGTTCTGGCCTCGGCTGCCGCGAGCGCGGCGAGTCGAGCCGCCGAGGCGGCGTCGAGTGTGGGGACCATGGACTGCGCGGCCGAGGGATCCGCGGCGAACAGGGACACGAGGAGCGCGACGGTGAAGGTGCTGGGCTTCATGATGTGAACCTCGGCCGGCTGACCGCGACATGCGCGCGGTCAACCGGCGGATGAGATGACTACTCGTGGAGGGTGAGCGTGCTGGAGAACGACGTCTCGCCGAGCACGGCTTCGGCCCAGGCGCAGTAGATCTGGACCTTGGCGACATCCTTGATGAAGGCCGGCAGCGTGATCGACGTGTTGACCTTGTTGTCCTTGATGCCGAGCCGCTGCAGCAGGAACACCTGGCCCTTGGAGTCCACCACCTGCCAGTGCGGATCGGGGGTGTCCGGCACCTTGAAGTCGGCGGAGAGCGTCAGCACGTGCTTGCCCGACTGCATCGAGTGGGTCACCGTGCCGGCGTTCACCTTGGCGCCGCTGAACACGCCCGACAGGTGTGGGTTCTGCGCGAAGGCCTGGCTCGAGAGCGCGACGACAGCCACAAGGGCCAGCGCCGAACGGGAGAGTACGGAAACGAACGTCATGATGGGTCTGCTCCTGTGTGTGAACCGGAATGAACGAATCGTGAACGACATCGCTTGGATGGAGACGGCCGGCAAACGTTTCAGGGCTCGACCAGACGCACGCCGTGCGCGTCGGGATCGCGGACGAGCAAGCCGCGCGTGAACGGTCCACCCGCGGGGCCGGCGACGACGGCCGGCGAGACGAGCCATCCTCCGTGCAGCACGCGCAGGAACGGCTCCACCTGCGGCATGCGTACGGTGGTCTGCCAGTGCGCCAGGTCGTTTGCGGCGAGCTCGCGTGGCGTCTCGCGGCCGGTCCGAGGGGCCAGGTACTCCAGCAGCTCGATGCCGGGTCCCTCAGGCGCACGCAGCGTCGTGATCCGCAGGCGTACGCCGAACACGTTGTTGAGATGTTCCTGCTCGACGCCGTGATTCTCGGCCCCCCCGGCCACCGTCAACCCGAGGCCATCCCGGTAGAAGTGCAGCGAGCGGGCCGTATCGGTGGACACGATGGCCGTGTGGTCGAGGCCGAGGAACAAGCGATCGCGGGACTGCCACCGCACCTCGCCCTTGCCTGGCGGGAACTGCAGCACTTCGAGGAAGTGGCCGTCTGGATCCTTGAAGTAGAAGGCCCTGATGCCACCCGCGTCGCGGTTCGAATCAGGGATCCGCTGTGGGTGTGTCGACGCGTGGACCACGCCGGCCGCGCGCAGTCGGGCATAGGCCGCGTCCATGTCCGACACGATGATCGCCACGTGCTGGAACCACTGATCGTTCCCCCGCGTGTCAGCGGGGAAGGGTCGGCCCCTCGGGGCGAGGAACTCGGTGAGCTCCACCACCTCCCGTCCCAGACGCAACGTCGCCGTGCGCGTCCGGGCGCCGAAGACCCCGGTCAGCAGTTCCGTGTCGCGACCCGCGTCTTCTCGTTCGCCGAGCACCTCGAAGGTGAGGACATCCCGGAAGAAGGCGACGCTGGCGTCCAGGTCGGCCACCGTGACACCAACCGCGTCCACCGCACGTGCGGACGCGGCGGGCGAGGTCGGGGCGGCGGGCGCCGACGCAGACGGCCGATCGCTCACGATCCAGATGGCGACGGTGAGCACCGCCGCCGACGCGGCCCAGACGCTACGACGCGACATGGACAGCCTCCGGGAGCCGGGCACCGAGCCGCTCCCGCAGGTGGTCACCCACCCGGAGCGCATTGGCCATGATCGTCAGCGCCGGATTCACGGCCGCACTCGACGGGAAGAAGCTCCCGTCCACGACATAGAGGTTGTCGACGTCGTGCGCGCGGCAATGCACGTCGAGCGCCGAGGTCTGCGGGTCGTGGCCGAAGCGGATGGTCCCGTTCTGGTGTGCGACCCCCGCCAGCGGGATGCGCTGCCCAACGAACAGATTGCGCCGGAGGATGTGCTTCGTACCGATGTGCTCCAGCAGGTGCTCGAGCCGCTTCACCAGCCGGGCGTGTGCCTCGAGGTTGTTGGGCTGGTACGCCAGCACGATGCGTCCGTTGCGGTCGAGCGTGACGCGGTTGTTCGGGTCGGGCAGGTCCTCGGACGTGAGCCAGAAGTCCAGGGAGTGCTTGGCCATGATGTCCAGCGTCAGGCCCGGCACGAACGGTGGCGCGCCGGCGCCGAGCGCCACGGCATCGAGCTTCCCGACGAATGAGATGTGTCCCATCGGGTAGGGGAAGTCCGGCTCGCCGAAGTAGAAGTCGTTGAGGGCGAGCGTCTTCTGGAAGACCGTGGGGTTCGGTGTCGCGGAGATCGCCAGCACGACCGAGTTGACGTGCCCCATGTAGTGGCGGCCGACCACCCCCGAGCGGTTCGCCAGGCCGGCGGGATGTTGGTCGTTGGCCGACCGAAGGAGCAGGGCAGCGGAGTTGATGGCGCCACAACTCACCACCACGACGTCCGCGCGCAGCCGTCGCTCTTCGCCCTCATGTCGCACGACCACCCCGGTGACTTCCCGGCCGGATGCACTGGTCTCGAGCCGGAGCACCTCGGCGTTGGTCATCAGGGTCACGTTCGGGTGGGCCAGCGCCGGATCCACGCACGTCACCTGGGCGTCGCTCTTGGCCTGGACCAGGCACGGGTAGCCGTCGCAGGTGCTGCACCGGATGCAGGGACTGGCACGGCGGTCGTGCTCGTGCAGCCGGACGCCCAGCGGGACGGGGAACGGACGCAGGCCCGCGGCGGCGAACTCGTCGTGCAGCTGCTGCATCCGCGGCTCGTGCGAGACGGCTGGGAACGGGTACGGTGTCGAGGCCCACGGGTCCGTGGGATCCACACCGCGCTCACCGTGCACCTCGTAGAGGCGTTCGGCCTCGGCGTAGTACGGCTCGAACTCACGGTAGTCGATGGGCCACGCGGGCGACACGCCCCCGTGGTGGCGCAGCTCGCCGAAATCCCGCTCGCGGAGTCGGAAGAGCGCGGCCCCGTAGAACTTCGTGTTGCCACCGACGTTGTAGCTGGTGTGGGGATGCAGCGGCTTGCCGTCGCGATCCCGCCACACCTCCTTCGTGTGATACCGCGCCTCGACGTTGACCGCGCGCGAGTCCCAGTTGGCCTTCTCGCGCGGCACGTAGTCGCCGCGCTCGAGGATCAGGACGCGCGCGCCCGATGTGGCCAGACGATAGGCCAGCGTGCCCCCCCCGGCCCCGCTTCCGATGATGATGACATCGACGTGATTCATGCTGCGTCCTCGTGTGGCGGATGCAGGTGAGACGTCAGTTCCGCAGCCAGCAGCATCCCCAGTACCGGCGCGACGAGGTAAATCCACAGCCCCGTGAAGTCGTGGGCCCACACCGCCGACGCGAGTGTCCGGGCCGGATTGAGGCTCATGCCCGACACCGGGGCCTCCACGGTGATGAAGACGGCGACGCACGTCGCGGCTGCCAGGCCGGCGTACGGGCGCCACGACGCTCGCCGCGACGCGGCCAGGACCACGGACATGAGCAGCGCGGTCATGCCCAGCTCCGCCACGAACGCGGGCACGAGCCCCCAGGCCGGCCGCGTCGCGGCGTAGGC
>WPCK01255120.1_pt1 | contig 13365 bp, 7 predicted proteins | sample 5399851 | NCBI WGS metagenome assembly WPCK01 (sample SAMN12869471, study PRJNA574797) | sludge metagenome | isolation source: wastewater treatment of pH11 | place: China:Beijing | collected 2019-05-20
CTGCCCGACGCACTCCCGAGGCGAACATCGTGTTGGCCCAGAGGGCTAAAGAGGCCGGCCAAAACCGTATGGCAAGATCGGCCCGGGATCGAGGAATTAGTTACTTTCAGTCGGTGCTCAAGCGTAAGCCCAACGACGCGATGGCAACGATTTATTTGGCAGTTCTTTTGAGCGAACATGAAAGCGGCCTCGATCAAGCAGAAAACATTCTCCGCAATGCAATTAAGAGTCGTCCCAATTCCTATTTCGCGCGCGCTCTTTCGGAAGTCCATCGAAAGAGATTTCTCAGCACGTTGAAATCGGATCCAAAGACGGCAGCTAGCGCTTTGCACAAAGCCATTGTGCTTGATCCAACAAACTCGCTTATCGCGGACGAGATTTCGAAGTTGATGAGCGAAGACGCGGAAGGCGTCTCAGAATTGGTTGACCAATTGAACGGATTGCTGGTATCGGGACAGGAGACCACCGGAATACACGCGATGCTCGCGGAATACCACCATAACAAGCGACATGAAGATCAGGCAATTCTCCATTTGGAACAGGTCTATCAAGCAGTACCGATCGCCGTTAAATTCGCCAACGACCTCGCCAGCGCTTACGCTTCCCATTCGAATCCAGAGCGTCGCAATTTGGATAAGGCCTTAGCGATTGCACTCAAGTCAAAGGCGATGCTTGAACAAACTCACCGTTTGTCCGAGCGTCGTGTTGACGATTTGCTCGAAACTATTGGAAAAATCTACGAAGAACAGAAACGCTATCCCGAAGCGATCGAAGCCTATATGAAGTGTGTAGAGCTGAACCCTTCACGCGCGGATGTCCGGCGGCGGCTAGCAGGCACATATCGCCTTAGGAACAATTCGAAAGAGAATGACGCCGAGAGCGCAAAGCTCCAAGAGAGCCTTGCGGACCGGATCGATCAAAACGACCAAGAGCTTACTGCCTACAAACAACTCGCAGCTCGAAAACAAAAGGTTAGGCTAAACGAAAATGCCACCCCGAGCGACCTTGCGGAAGGCGAACAAAATCGCAGCACTCCCGAGAAGATCGATACAAGCGAAGACTTACCCACTTCGCCTGCGGTTGAGCCTGAGTCCGACGGGCGTTAGTTTTCAGCCGATGCAACCGAGTGTCGTACTCAACTGAGGTTGAGTGCGATTTTTCGCATATTTCTTGAAATAGCCGGAACCTTGTGCGGTCCCGGATCTGAGGTTTCTCTTGCTCGTCTCATGAACTACCTCGGCTCGCGGTATTTTACAGGCCCGCAGTCCCTGAGTTCATCTTCAAGTCGACTGGGGTTGGATTGGTTACCCCACAATCGCATTCCGCTCGAACTTGAAGCACAAGGTTCCCGCGAAGACCACAGCTCAGCGTGTGCACCGTGGAATCGGTAGAATCGTGATGACCAGCAAGACCCACGAATTTTGCTCAAATCAGCTTCCCTGCGATTTGACCAGGGCTGGAAACGATCGCGCTTTGTGGGATAATCGTCCAATGGGTGCGACTCGTTATTTCTCGGCCCTTTGCGATCTGGTGGTAGCCCATACCGTTGTAGTGAACATGTTCAATTTTGATCCCTTTGCATGGTGGTACAACTTGCTCGGCTTCATTGAGGAGCAGTGGCAAAAGTTGGCGCTTTTTGACCGCATACGAAATTCTTGGGTCGCCAACCGGCTTTTCGGCGCCTATATGAACATGCCGCTCGTCCCGAGCCTCAAGGATTCGGCGCTTGTTCAAAAGGCTCAGGAAAGTGAAGTCGCCGGTAAATTGGACGAACTTCGCAATACGATACCGCAATTGATACTCGCGCCGTTTCAATGGTTTGTCGACCTGATCGGCTTGAGCTTCGAATGGGTCGTGTCGCGATCATGGATCGGCATCGCGCTCAACACGATTCCAACGCTAATCTTGGTGATCGCTACTTTTTCCGCTTGGATCGGAAGTCGACTAGATCGCGTTGTCCTTTCCGATCATTACTTTCGAATTGCCAACATTGAAATAGAGAACGCCACTCGAATGGCGGAGGCAGCTGCAAAACAAGTCGATAAGCAATCCGATCAGACTCCTCAACCTCAAGGTAGCAATGGCGAGCCAGAAAAGCAGCCAGTCCCAGAAAACTCGAGTTCGAATGATGAAGCCAAGCAATCCCGTGATTATGCCGAACTCCTTTTTCACCGATCATTCCTCCTGGTTCCCAAGACCAACATGAGGTTGATTGTCGGGACGGCAATGGTTAACCATGGACTTTACGCGGGAGGACGAAAACTGCTTAAACCCATTGCGCCCGAATCGGGTCGAGGTATGGTCGCGGCGCACAACGCGATTGCCATCAGTTGGCTGAACGAATACAGACGCAAGGGTGATCAAGCGACGCTGGCGAAATTCCAACATCATGCCGAAAAAACGATTGATCGCAAATTCACTCCTATGGAAAGGTCTCTAGGTTATTCGACAATTCCGATCGAATCCTATTTAGCGCTGACTGCGATTCAGAAGAATCAAGGGAATCTTGACAAGGCAATGAAAACCATGCTGGTGGCTTGCAGGACATATCCGAATCTATACGGAAATGTAACGAAGATGGCCACCGAACTGAAAGATCCGAAGCTCGCCGGTCTTGCTAGGCAGCAGGAGATCGACCAATGGCGGGCTATGCTCGACAAAAATCCAGAAGATTTCAAAGCCCGAATTCATCTGGCTCAATTGCTTCCAACCGACTCAGAAGGTTTAGTACAAACAGAACGCTTGTTAAAAGAAGGCATCGAATTGGGGCCACAGCCCGTGTTATCTCGAGCGTTGTCCGAGGTATATCGTATTAAATTCGTGCGCAACTTAATCGAAAGCAATTACGCCGTCGTCGATTTGGTGATACTAGACGCCGCGCTCCAAATTGACCCATCCAATCCCCTGGTTGCAGAGCAGATCTGCAATTTAGTCGAAAAGCGTGTTCGTCCAATCGAATCCCTAACAACGGACCTCAGTGCAATTCTTGCTTCCGGCGTTGCTAACATCGGAGTTCACGCGCTGCTGGCGCAAATCAAGTTAGCCCAGAACGACGCAGTATCAGCCAGACTGCACTTGGAGCAAGTTTTCCAGGCTACTCCCTCGGCAGCCAAGTTTACAGATCAGCTAATGCAATTGTATTTGGCTGGTGGCAAAGCGAATGAAGCCATTCAAGCTGGCAGTCTCGCACTTTCAACGCTTGAACGTGACGAATTGCAGAAGGAACGCTTCGTCGATGGTTTGTATCACACGATGGGGATTGCCTATCTTCAAGTCCAGAAAGACGATTTAGCATTGCAGGCCTTCGAGAATGCCCTCAAGGCGAATCCCGACCGACTCGACACGCATATGGCGTTGGCTGATTACTTTCGCCGAAATGGTAAGCTCGCCGACGCCACAACCCACGAACAGTTTGTTGCCACGCACCGCGGAGCCACAGCTCCGTCACAACAACCAGCTACTGGAGATTCTCCAAAACCAAAATAAACCTCGAGTCGTCGATGGAACTATTCGGGCCGATATTTCGTAAGAAGAACTATGATCGTCGCAAGACAACGGGCTTCGTGACTCCCTTTTAAATTCGTACCCTTGGCGACCTAGCAGCAATACAATCGGCAACCATAATTTAGTAAAGTCTTGAACTCTTCCCCTTTCAATTTTCACAGATAAACCATGTCTTCTATCGATCCGATTCGCATCCCCGTCACGCTGGCTGGATTTTTCTTCGAGTGGTTTGTGACCCGCCGCTGGCGTCAAGTATTGATGGGGGCGATCCCAGTTCTAATTTTTTGCCTTTTAGCCTTGGGCGTCTATTTCGGTGGACAAATGGATCGCAACGCGCTAGCGGACCGCTACTTGAAACTTGGTGCGCCCCTCGTCGAGCCATGGGAAGAGAAACTTTTCGAAAATATTTCCAAGCCGGCTGATCGAACAAAAGGCAAGGACTCACAACCACAAGCCGATGCGGCTGGGACAGTTGATGGAGCTACGCCCAATGAAACGAACGACAATACGGATGGCGACGAGAATCGTGTGAATGGAGCGCCGAAAAGCTCATCGGAGAGCGTGGGGCCGGCTGAATCTACAGAATTGAACTCCAGTCAACTTAGCACCGCAGACGACACGAACGGTAAGTCCAACGATGAAGCGGAAAGTCCGACGAGCAAAAGTGAAAACGACTCTGGCCTCATTTTGGATTCCTACGGCGAGATGCTATACAAGCGGGCTGAACTATTGCGGGAAAGTCCTGAAACTAAGTTCGTGATCGGTACGAATATGTTGATGCGAGGACTCTTGCAACCCGGCCAGCACATGCTGAGAAAAATATCGCCCGATGATGCAAAGGGTGACCCCAAAGGCCACGCAGTTCTTGCCTACAGCTACTTGACTCAATTCGGTGCCAAAAAAGATCCTGCCCTTTTGAACGCCGGCATGCACCACGCGGATTTGGCGGTTGATTGTCCAAATACCCCTAAGGACATATTGCTTTTTGCGGCGGACATGCAAATGCGAAAGCAGAACCCGGATCGAGCTTTCGAAATATTTCAAGTCGCCGCCGATCGATATCCTGAGTTGCTACCGGCACTCTACCAACGCAGCTTGATGGTGGGAAAGAAGGATCTTGCTGAAACGTCTCGGCAGAAGGCATTGTCGAATCTGCAGAGCAAATTGGATGCGGACGCTAAGGACGACGTCGCTCGAATCCAGCTCGTCGGACTTTTAGGCGTGGATGACAAAGCACTCGAGAAAGCCGAAAAACTCCTAAACGAAGGGCTGGCGTTAGGGCCAAGTGAAAAGCTGACGCGAACCTTGTCGGAAATCTATCGAGTTCGGTTCGTCAAATTCGTCGACTCGAAAAAGGGCAAAGTCGATGATTTCTCATTGCTTGACAAAGCCCTTGAAATCGATCCTGCAAACCCCATGGTCGCCGAACAGGTAGCCCGAATGGTTCGCGACGGAATACGTCCGAGCAAAGAGTTGCGAAAGGCTCTTGAAGACAGTTTAAGCAGCGGAAATGCCACGGTTCAAACACACGCCTGGTTATCTGAGTACTATTTGGCCGCAAATAAACGGACAGAAGCCATCAAGCAACTAGAAAAGGTATTTGAGCGTGCACCTGAGTACATCAAATACTCAAACAACCTCGCGTACCTATATGCCGCTGAGGGCCGGCTTGAAGATGCCCAGAAGACAGCCACGCGATGCTTGGCCGTCGTTCAAAGCAAGAATGCGACGAACCAGAAGTTTGTCGACGAAATCCTGGATACGCTCGGAATGATCTATCAAAAACAAGAAAAAACCAACGACGCGATTTCTTCTTATGAGCTTGCGCTGCGATTCAATCCCGATCGCATCGATACCCGCACTCGACTGGCCGAAATATACGACAAAATGGGTATTGCCGACGTTGCGAAAGCCCAACGCGATTTTATCGAGACGATCAAGCAGAAGCTCAAGGATAGCGGACAACCCGTTCCGCCTTCGAAACCAAGTTCATTGCCAGAAAAGCAAACTGAGCCACAAAACTCCCCAACCAAGGAAGAGCAAGGCAAAACACCCGACGCTGCCAATGAGGCTTCCAGTCAAACGGAGCCAGATCCTTCGCCTACTCCAAACTCCGAGCCGCCGGCTGCTGAAGCGTCGGAAGACTGAACTGAAACAGCCTTTCGGCTTCGCAAAATCAGATTGACTTAAGCCGCTTTTAAGTGGACAGGCCCGAGAAACGTCCTGAGCTATCGCCCAACGATTCGATGTGAACGCCGAGCCCATCCAACATTGATAGATAAAGGTTCGTCATGGGTGTACCATTCGGGCTGACATGGTGACGGCCGGGCTGGACAATTCCACCTCCTCGTCCCGCTAAGATGATGGGCAGGTTTGAATGATCGTGTGAATTGCCATCAGCAATGCCGCTGCCGTAAAGGATCATACTGTTGTCCAGCAGCGATCGACCATCCTCTGAAACCGCTTTAAGCTTCTGAAGGAAATACGCAAACTGCATCACATGAAATTCATTGATCTTCTGAATTTTTGCCTGCTTGTCGGCATTGCCTTCGTGATGCGACAATTCATGATGCCCTTCCGGAATATCAAGAAATTCATAGTTCCGATTGCTACCTTCGTTGGCTAGCACCATCGTTGCAACTCGCGTCGTGTCGGTTTGAAACGCCAACACGATCAAGTCAGCCAGAATATGCAGGTGTTTTTCATAGGAATCGGGAATTCCTTCAGGGCGCGAAAACGGCATCTCGGAATCCGTTGGTGGTGCGTTGAATTTCGAAATGCGAACTTCAAGCTCACGAACCGCAGTCAAATATTGATCCAGTTTGCGTTGATCAGCCGAGCCGACGTGATTGTGAAGTCGCCTTGTATCGTCGCGAACCAAATCCAAAATGCTCTTGTTGTATCGCTGTCGCTTCTCGCGCGACGCAACGGATTCGCCCGGCCTACCGCCAGCGAACAACCGATCAAAGATCAGCTTTGGGTCAATCTCTTTGGCAATCGGTTGAGTCTCCTCTCGCCAAGCCATACTCGATGAATAGGCGCAACTGTAACCGGAATCGCAATTGCCCGATTGAGCACCACCCTCGGCACCAATTTCCAAAGAAGCAAAACGAGTCTGTTTTCCGAGCTCTCGGGCTGCAATTTGGTCGACAGAAACACCAGCCCTAATATCGGCACCGTCAGTTTTGCGAGCTTGCGTCCCCGTCAAGAAAGTAGCCAAAGCCCGTGCATGGTCACCTCCACCGTCCCCATTGGCAAAGGCCTTCTGATGGGTTAAGCCGCTCAGCACAAGCACATCTTGCTTTAGTTCCGCCAGCGGCCGAAGCGTCTTCGGCATTTCATAGCTCTCGCCGGAACTGCTTGGAACCCAGTCAGGCATATGCATGCCGTTTGGTACGTATAAGAACGCTAGACGCACCGGAGGCTCGGAATGCGACGATGCCAACAATCTCCGAGGCATCATGGCATCCATCAACGGCAATGCCATCGCCGTACCTAGTCCTCGGAGTGTTGTGCGTCTGGAAATCCTTGGAACAGCCATCGCTTTTTGCCCGCAATCGTGATGTCGTAAAGGGCGGTGTAATCGAAGCCCACGGTTTATTGTAGCACGAAATCGAGACAGGAGGAACCTTGCAGGTTTGGCTGGTCTTTACCGCTAGTCTACTCGCTGTGCTTAGGCCTTGAATTTGTTGAGGCCATTCTTTCAAATGTTCCCATTCGATTTCGGCGAATATTCGGCGAACCCACAGAGTTGCATGGAGTGAATGGAGCCCGTAACCAAACGAGCCAAGTGGTTCGGCATTGACGTTGAATCTAGTCCAACGCAGCTGAAACGCTTAGCCCGATGTCGATCGTGAGAGACTGAGCTTAGAGCAATTGAACAACTTAATGATCGTGCTATCGCTGGTCATTTGAAATTCTCGCGACGCTCATAAGAATACCCAATTGGCATCAACTCAAAATGCTCGAACTGCCCGAACTTTCCAACCCGACTCAGATTGTGCGCATTCCATCCGAATTGGATGTCCCAATCACGGACCGCATTCGCGCTTTGTTGGACACAAGGGCGATGCAGCGGCTCAAGCATATTTCGCAACTTGGCTTGGTCAGTGCAGTCTATCCTGGGGCAGTTCACTCCCGATTCGAGCACTCGCTCGGCGTCTATCGCATGGCGTGTATCGTGCTCAAGCAGCTCTCGCAGGTTCAGCCCGAGGCGATCGAAGGAGTCACCGCGGACGACATCAAGATCTTTGTAATAGCCTCGCTGCTGCATGACATTGGGCACTGGCCTTATTGCCATCCCATCGAGGATATGAATCTCGCGGAAGTTCCAACCCATGAACAAGCAGCACGTCGTTGGATTCTGGATAGCGAAATGGCCGACGTGATTCAAACCCGCTGGGAAGTTGCTCCTGCGGAGGTCGCCGACTTTTTGAGCAGTCGTTCTTCGAGTCGCAACCGACATCTCCTTCAGAGTGTACTCAACGGTCCAGTGGACATTGACAAAATGGACTACCTTCAGCGTGATAGCTTACACGCCGGTGTACCATACGGAAGAAATTTTGACGTTTCACGACTTGTAAGCAGTCTCCGACTTGGCAGCAACAATGATTTGACAATTACGCCCAAGGGCAAGACTGCCGCCGAAATGATGGTTTTCAGTCGATACGTGATGTTCAGCGAGGTTTATTGGCATCATGGAGTGCGCAGCGCGACCGCAATGCTGCAACGCGCCGTATTTCGATTGTTCAACCGTTTGGATTGCGATCGCTGGGGCGAGATGTCTGAGGCCGGCTTTCGAGCAGCACTTCTGCATAGTGCCGCATCGAACCCAAGCCTGAACCGGCTTTGTCAAGGACTGTTCGGCCCAGAGCGAAGGCTTTACAAACGACTTGAGCAATTCAATTTCGCCACTGCGCCTGAAGTACATTCGGCTCTAGCTCATCGACCGTTTGAAGAACTCATCGCATGTGCACAGCAATTGAGCACCCAGATCGAACGGAAGTACTCGATTGAGATTGGTCCAGACGCGCTTCTGATCGACGCGCCACCGGTCCATTTGGAAATTCAATTCCGCCTGAATGTCGAAACGAATGAGGGCCACATCCCGCTAGCCGACATCTCGCCAGTAGTTCAAGCTTTGGCCACCTCACAGTTCGATCAATTCGTCAAAATGATACGTATTTTTGTCGCTCCAGAACTTCGTCAGCGACTTCAAATACCTAAAGCAGAATTGCAAGGCATGCTGCTCGATGCAGCCCACTCGATTGTTGCAGCAAACTAAGTTAAAACGTCCCAGCCCATGCCGCGACCTCAGTTCGTGCAACTGGTCCTTGAGTTAATGATACTGGGGCATCCAATAAATTTGGTTCTCGCACTCCAAATCGAACACCGCGGCGAAATTCAATTGAGAGAATTGCCGACAGCGGCTAGTGCAAGTTCGACCGGACACGCAGTTTTCATCGGCAAGCACTATGGTTGGTGGGTTGTGAGCGGCAAGTTTCAAAGCAATTTGCCCCGCCAAGTCACTCGCCAGCGGTTCTCTTATGTCCACTTGACGGCACCAGCCTTCATGGAGAAATGGCCGTTTTTGGGTACAGTTTCTTAAGTGCGTTGTAAACCGCCTGGTGCATGATCGTGGAATGACGCTCGTCGGAAAGATAGTCAAAGTGCGCATCGAAATGTTGCGTTTTGCTGAGTGCCTGATGGAGTGCCTTGGCAGATCGATACATTTGCGGAGCTTCCTCTTTTTGAGCGGCACCAATATAGAGCTTGATCGGTTTCTCCGAAACGGTCGTGACCAATTCGTTTGCGTCGTTCAACAACGATTCGCCGCCCCACCAAAGACTAGGCGTGATAATGATATACGTGTCAAACAAGTGCCGGTGCTTCAAGAGAATCTCAGTCGCAAGCAGCCCAGCCAACGATTCTCCGATGACGGTTCGCTCCCCGCTTCCTCGATAGGTTGACTCGATGTAAGGCTGCAATTCACTTTCTAGGAACTCGATGTACTTGGCTGAACCTCCGTAGGACTTCATGTCTTCCTTTGAATAACCTGCTTTTTCCAAAAATTCGAGGTCGGAAACCGCGAACGTAAAATCTCGTTGGCGACTGGTATTCTCGATGCCAACCACAATGGATTGGGGTAAGCGCGCGATCCACGGCTGAGAATTGAAGCGGATCAATCCCGCCACGTGAATGAAATCCTCGTCCACACCGCCATCAAGCACATAGATTACGGGATAGGTTGTCGCAGGGTCAGCCATTGTATAGCCTGCGGGCAAGAAGATATTGATCGTCCGCGCTTCTTCGAGAAATCTTGATTGCAATTTGTCGACAACTCCCACGACCAATGGATCTTTAGTAGGCAAGCCTTGGGCGACCAATGGACTCGCACAAAGCAACTGAAAGGCCACCAACACAACGATCCCTGCTTGACGGTTCACAATCTAATCCTTTCCTCCAACCCAACGTGCGCATACGCTTTGACGCCTCTTAACAACTCTTGCCGAGCTTGATTGTAACCTGGAAGGCCCACGCAACAGGTCGATCCAACTTGTGCTACTACGAATAAGTTTCTCGAATCGATGGTTTCGCTACCATCAGAACAAGCCGTATTGAATCTGTCTGGAAACAATTTTAGAGGCGTCACATCAACGGAAGTGCATTGGTTGCCTCGGCTCTCAAAGAACCCTACGCAAACACGTAGCGGCTAACTCCGGAGTTTCTTCGAGATACTGCCTTAACGGCGAGTCCATTGCGTGTAATTCTTCGAGTATCCGAAATGCCGGCCCCAGGCAGGTGTTGGATTGCGGCCGAACCAGCCGTAGGCGTAGCCGGGCTTGACAGGCAAACTCTCCAATTGAATTGGGTACTTTGGGGCGTGCTTTTTGCTAGATTCGGTCGGCGTTAACACTCGGTAAACATTGGTTTGACCGCCCCAAGGGAATTGCGTCGGCTGTTGGGCGACCGCATTGGGGACAGAGCATGTTGCCAAGCTGGAGGCTGCCAGAACCCACGTGAGATGGAAAATGGAACGTCTCAGACTTGGGCTAATCAGGAAAAATAGGAAAAAACGGCAAATTGGACAAAGTTGGGTCATGGTGCGTTGGTCGAATATCGCTAGAATTGCCCAAAAACAGGATTCATTAGATTCTAGCTCACGATCCAACCTACTCCGCCCAGACCAACCGCTGGGTGGTGTATGCCCTGCCGATCCCGCCTCAATATTCATTCACTTCTGCCTTCGCAGCAATTCAACAAGAGTCATTCAACCTCTTAAGCGTTTCTTGTCCTTTGCATTGCACATGTCTAGCATTCAATTGACATTTTGAACGCGACCTAAACCCGACGTTGATTTTTGGAAACAAATTGAGCTGGTCCACGTCAAACGGTGTTGCACTGACGCAACCCAGGAAATCCACCAATTCCGGGAGCGATCGCGGCAAGCCGTTACGCGACATGGACTTATGCATTTTCACTTGGACCGTTCACCGATCTGGCACCTATCGTGCTTCCCACCCATGTCATCCAGCGTGCAATTCAACCTTGAGCGACTTTCGACTTGCACGCCACACGACGAACCACCAGAGAGGTCAGACATGAGCAAGAAGTACCGAAGTCGGGCGGCTTTAGATGAAACATTTGACTCCGAATTCGGAGAGCTCGATTCCATGGATGCCCCAAACCGTTACGAAGGCGAATCCTTGGGCGGGCGGCTTACCGACGAGGTCGAGATTTCCGATGACCTCGATCTGGGTGACATCGACATCGAAGAGGGTGACCTGGAGGACCTGAGTGACGAGACCGACGTGACGGACGATCCAGTTCGCATGTATCTCATGCAAATGGGAGAGATCCCGCTTTTGTCTCGCGACGAGGAACTTACTTACGCCAAGCATATTGAAAAGTCGCGCACCCAATTTCGGCATTGGATGCTGGCTAGCGACTTCATGTTGCAAGGGGCCTGCAAACTGCTTGAGCAAGTTCGCGACAGCAAACTGCGGTTGGATCGCACCATCGAAGTCAGTGTCACCAATGCGGCTGAAAAGAAGGCGATCATGAAACGCATCGTTCCCAATGTGAACACGTTGCGTCATTTGCTAATCATGAATTACGACGATTACTTTGTGGCCGTGAATCGCCGTCTAGACATGGCGGTTCGACGCGATGCCTGGAAGCGGCTTACACGTCGTCGCAATCGCGCGGTGCGTCTGATCGAAGAGATGAACCTGCGAACAAACCGTCTCGAACCGCTCTATAAGAAGCTGGAGGCTATCCAGATTCGCATGGCAAAGCTCAAGTGCCAAATTGAAGTCGCACGCGAATCCGGTTACGTCGACGGAGTATCGCTGGACCAACTCACCGAAGAGCTTCGATACCTGATGCGGCTGACGTTTGAAACCCCCAAAACGCTGACTCGGCGCATCGAGCGCGTCGCCAAGAATCGAGCCGTATATGATGCCGCCAAGCGAGATTTGTCCGCTAGCAACCTGCGGTTGGTCGTCTCGATTGCCAAGAAGTATCGAAACCGAGGCCTGAGCTTCCTGGATTTGATCCAAGAAGGCAACACAGGCCTAATGCGTGCAGTCGACAAATTCGAGTCGGAACGAGGGTTCAAATTTTCGACCTACGCAACCTGGTGGATTCGCCAAGCGATCACGCGAGCCATTGCCGACCAGAGTCGAACCATTCGCGTTCCGGTTCACATGATCGATACGATGACCAAAGTACGAGTCGTCAGCCGCCAACTCTTTCAGGAGTTGGGTCGAGAGCCAAGCATCGAAGAAACAGCCGATCGAGCCGGTTTGGACATCGATGACGCGAGAGTTATCGTCAAAATGTCTCGCCAGCCGCTTTCTCTGGACCAACCCGTAGGCGATCACGAGGAGAGCTATTTTGGTGAATTCCTGGAAGACCATCGCGATCAGGATCCCTTGTACGAAGCCAATCAACAATCGCTCAAGGAGCATATCGAAGAAGCCATGCAGACACTGAACTATCGCGAACGAGAAATCCTTCGTTTGCGATACGGGCTGGCCGATGGATACGCATACACGCTTGAAGAAGTGGGACGCATTTTCTCGGTGACACGGGAGCGAGTTCGACAAATCGAAAGCAAGGCGGTCCGAAAACTTCAACAGCCTTACCGCAACAAGTCGTTGATGAGTTTTATTGACGGACTTGAACCAGCCCACGTTGAATCCGAAACAACCCACTAAGGACGTCCACAATTCTCCAGCGTTCGTCGAATCGCACAAATTTGTACAACCTCTAAAGCGGTGACCTAATTCACCGCTTTTTTGCTTGGTTGAATCATCCAACAACGTATGTTCAAGCGCGCAATTCAGGTATAACTAATGCTTCCTCAAGGTTCAAGCGTGAGGTAAGCTTCCAGCTTGCCATTCTCGAAAATCAATTCATTTTAGGTACGTCGAGCCCAATCCATCGGATCCGAACATGGCTGAAAAATTCAGCGATCAACAACTTCAAGCCTATCTAGACGAGTCCTTGGCAACGGAGCTGATGGCGGCCATCGAGCAAGCTCTGCGAATCGATGCAGGACTGCGAGATCGCTTGGTAATCATTGCTTCGACACGCGAAGCCGGAGTGCACGGTTTAGGTGAAATCTGGCGGCGCGGTCGGCTGAGTTGTCCGACGCGGCAGGAGCTGGGCAGTTTTCTTCTGGAAGCGATGGACACCCAACAACTCGACTACATCCGATTCCACTTGAAAATCGTTCAGTGCCGTTATTGCCTTGCCAATCTCGAAGATTTGAAACAGCAAAGCACGCTTAACCAACCAGCCACTCAGACTCGCCGACGCAAATATTTTGAAACCAGCGCTGGATATCTAAGGAAA
>WPCK01372259.1_pt1 | contig 13363 bp, 6 predicted proteins | sample 5399851 | NCBI WGS metagenome assembly WPCK01 (sample SAMN12869471, study PRJNA574797) | sludge metagenome | isolation source: wastewater treatment of pH11 | place: China:Beijing | collected 2019-05-20
GCAAGACCGTCCGCGATATTGTGCCCACGCTTGAAAAGGCGATCGGAACGGCGAAGCAGGGAGTTCCAGGCCCAGTGTTCATCGAGCTGCCTGTGGACTTGTTGTATCAAGAAAGCATCGTCCGGAAGTGGACCATGGAAATGGCTCGCGGCAAAGGGTTACTGCTCAGCGCGATGCGAACGTACCTGCAAAGCCATCTTAAGAATAAATTCGCCCGGGCTTGGGACCGTCAAGCCGCAGATGCAACACCTCCCTCACGAATGCGGGCCAACAACGATGCCTTGAACAAGGTTAAGGCCATGCTCAATAGGGCCGAAAGACCGTTGATGATCATCGGCAGCCAATCCTTGGTCGATGCCTCTCGGGCCTCCGAACTTCAACAATCCGTGTTGCGATTGGGTATGCCAACTTTCCTCAGCGGGATGGCCAGAGGATTGCTGGGCAAACACCCTCTCCACATCAGGCACGTTCGGGGCCAGGCCCTCAAAGAAGCCGATGTGGTGATACTCGCCGGGCTTCCCATGGATTTTCGAATGGGATATGGTGCCGGCATCCCACGACGATGCAGCCTAGTTTCGGTCAATCGCAGTCGCCGCGATCTGCGTCTCAACCGCAAGCCGAGTGTGCCGATTCACGCTGATCCTTGTGAATTGATTTGCGACCTATCCGGGATAAGCGGCTTACCTCCCAACCGCTGGCAACAGTGGCATGAAAAACTACTTGCCCGCGATCAAGTTCGCGAAGCAGAAATTGAACAAACAGCTACCGCCGCTGGAGAATTGGTCAATCCAGTGCGCTTTCTGAAGCAGTTGGATGCTGTACTGGACGAAGATAGCATCCTCATCGGCGACGGCGGCGATTTTATCAGTACGGCAAGTTACGTTCTGCGACCCAGGTCTCCTCTCAGCTGGTTGGATCCTGGAGCGTTCGGAACATTGGGATCCGGAGGCGGCTTTGCCTTGGCGGCCGGTTGCGTGCGACCCAAATCCGAGATCTGGCTGCTCTATGGTGATGGCTCCTGCGGCTATTCATTGGCCGAATTTGACACCTACGCTCGGCATGGCATACCGGTGATTGCTGTCGTCGGAAACGATGGTGGCTGGACACAGATCGCCAGAGAGCAAGTGGAGATATTGGGCACGTCGTTGGGCACCGATTTGGCAAGAACCGCCTATGAAAAAGTTGCCGAAGGCTATGGCGGAGTGGGGCTTCGAATCGATCGCGCCGACCAAGTTGAAACGACCCTTGCCGAAGCCAAGTCGATCGCTCGCGCCGGTCAGCCGGTACTCGTCAATGTCATGCTCGATAAGACGGATTTCCGAAAGGGGAGCATGTCGATGTAGCCTCCGCCGTGAGTCCCTTATTTCGTCATGACAATCCCGCCCTGTCCCTAAACGGACGCACGAGCAACAAGCGGTCCAACGCGCAGCCGCAAGGATTTTCCGACCAAAACCCGAATTGAAGGCATGGCCCGGATTTTCTTCATTGCTTGGATACCATGCAAAAGCTTGTATCCGGCAAGCATCGGTGGTAGGCTAGACGGTGGCTCGGACGGAATCGACGGCCAAAACCTTTCCCATCCCACCTTTGCATTCCTACCTGACCACCTATGTTGCGCCTGTATTCTCGATCGCGACACCCAGTGCAGTTTGCATTGGCCGCTCTGTTCATTCTTGGAGCAACATGCGCTGTTCGTTTGGTTCTGGCCGACGAGGTACGCAAGGCCGGTGCCGTCAGCTTTGCTCGCCAAGTCGAGCCTATCTTGCGAGCTAATTGCCAAGGATGCCACCAACCGGCCAAAGCTCACGGCAGCTATAGCATGACCACCTACGCGGCCCTGCTCGCGATTGGCGACAGCGGCGAAGCCGGAATCGTTCCTGGCAGCCCTGACGAGAGTGAACTCGTCCGCCAAATTACCCCGCGCGACGGCGAGGCGAACATGCCAAAGGATGCGCCGCCGTTGAACGCGGCCGACATTGAATTGATTCGCCAGTGGATCGCCGAAGGTGCAATCGACGAAACGCCGGAAAGCAAACGGCTAACGACAACCATCTCGTCGGAACATCCACCCAACTACGTTCGACCGCCGGTCGCGACGTCGATCGATTTTTCACCAGATGGCAAGTGGCTTGCAGTCAACGGATTCCACGAAACGATTTTGATCGACGCGGCAACGTACCAACCCACCCGGCGTCTCGTGGGCTTGAGCGAACGGATTCAATCGGCCACGTTTTCGCCGGATTCGACGCGGCTTGGCGTTACCGGCGGCTCACCTGGACGATTCGGAGAGGTACAGATTTGGGACGTCCACTCGGGTGAACTCCTGCTCAGCCGGCAGATTACCTACGACACGCTCTTCGGCGGTTCGTTTTCACCGGACGGCAAGCTGCTGGCCTTCGGTGCGACGGATCGCGTCGTCCGCGCGATCGATAGCCAGACGGGCCAGCAGAGACTCTATCAAGGGGCTCACGAAGACTGGTCGTTGGCAACTGTATTCAACCCGTCGGGCACGCATTTGGTATCCGGCGGACGAGATATGTCTGTCAAGCTGACCGAAGTCGCTACGGAACGTTTCGTCGATAACGTCACTTCGATCACACCGGGTGCGCTCAAAGGTGGTGTTAGCGCGCTGGCCATCCATCCGACTCACGATCAAATTCTGGTCGGTGGAGCCGACGGCACTCCGAAGATCTATCGCATCTTTCGCGAGACGGAGCGAAAGATCGGTGACGACGCGAACTTGATCCGAAAATTTCCGCAGATGATCGGCCGAATTTTCAGCGTTTCGATCAGCGCCGACGGCAGCCTGTTCGCCGTGGCTTCGACCCTGGACGGTTCGAGCCAGATCAAAGTTTATCCGTTTGACTTCACCGGCGAGATGCCCGACGACGTCAAAGCCATCCACGCAAAACCCGTTTCCGATCGCAACGACGATGAAAAGAAACGCCTCGCACAATGGACAGCCCAGACTTCACCGGCTGTTACGCAATTCGACTTGTCCGACAGTATCTATTCTGCGGCCTTGCATCCATCCGGAAAGCAACTGGCCGTTGGCGGAGCCGAAGGCGTGATTCGCGTTTACTCGATACCGGAAGGGCAATTGCTGCACGAATTTGTCGCCGTACCGATCGAACAAGATAGCTCGACACCAGATCAGCACTTCGCTGAAAAACAAGCGCTTCCAGCAGCCGCTTCAGGTCTGACCGCCAAAGCAACGACGTTGCCCGACGCCCAACAAGAATCCGAAAAGCTGCCTCGGAGCAAGTTGATCGAGATCGTCATCAAGCCAAAAGACATCCGACTATCCGATGAACTCGATTATGTACAACTCGTCGTGACAGCACGCTATGCGGATGGCCAGACTGCCGATGTAACAAGGCTTGCGAAGTATCGAACGCATGACAGTATCATTAGCATCGATCCGCTCGGATTGGTTAGGCTGAGTAGCTTGACTGGAACCGATGGCGACACCTTGAGCGTGGAGTTTGACGGCATGCAAGCTGCGGCTACCATCGAGCGCACCCGTTCGACTGCATCCCTGGTAGACTTCGTTCGCGATGTTAATCCGATTATCTCGCGGCTCGGTTGCAACGCCGGAACTTGCCACGGTGCGCAGCAAGGCAAGAACGGTTTTCAACTTTCGCTTCGCGGCTACGATCCTCTGGGCGATGTTCGCGCGCTGAGCGACGATCTGTGCGCTCGGCGACTCAACACGGCGGCTCCCGATTCGAGCGTCATGCTACTCAAGCCGCTGGGCGACATCCCTCACGAAGGCGGCATGCTGTTAACCAGCGATTCAGTCTACTATCGCGTGCTCCGAGATTGGATTGCTCAAGGCGCGAAATACGATCCGACCTCGCAGAAGGTCCAAAGAATTGAAGTTACTCCCGCGAATTCAACGATCGAAAGCGAAGGGGCTTGGCAACAATTCCGAGTTACGGCTTTCTACCCCGACGGCTCGACTCGCGATGTCACGCACGAAGCCTTCCTCGATAGCTCGAACACCGAGATTTGCGAAAGCCTGCCCGGTGCAAGAGTGCGAGGATTGCGGCGCGGCGAAGCCTCGCTGCTGGTGCGTTACGAAGGAGCTTATGCCGCAGCTTCGATCACCGTCATGGGCGATCGATCCGGCTTCAAGTGGCAAGCGCCCGAGACCTACAATACGATCGATCAGCTGGTAGCCGAAAAATGGGAGCGAATGAAAATTCTGCCCTCGGACATTTCTGAAGATCACGTCTTTTTGCGACGAGTCCGCCTCGACTTGACGGGCCTTCCGCCCTCGGTCGACGAATTGAAAGAATTTCTTGCTGATCCGCGTCCGAGCCGCACCAAACGCCAAGCAAAAATTGACCAGTTGATCGGCAGCGAAGATTACATCGTGCATTGGACGAATAAATGGTCCGACTTGCTGCAGGTGAATTCAAAATTTTTGGGTGCCGAGGGAGCTGCGGCATTTCGCACATGGATTCGTTCAGCGATCGCCGAAAACGCGCCCTACGACCAATTTGTTCGAAGCATTTTAACCGCGAAAGGTTCAAACAAGGACAATCCAGCCGCATCGTATTTCAAAATTCTCCGCGACCCGGATTTGCTTGTCGAAAACACAACTCATTTGTTTTTAGGGGTCCGATTCAACTGCAATAAATGCCACGATCATCCCTTCGAACGTTGGACGCAAACGCAGTATTACGAACTCGCGGCATACTTCGCGCAGACCGGTCTCAAAGCCGATCCAGCCAGCGGCAACCAGACCATCGGTGGTTCCGCAGTCGAAGGCGCAAAACCGCTCTACGAAGAAGTCTTCGATAAAGACGCGGGCGAAGTCACTCACATTCGTACCGCGCAAGTTACTCCGCCCAAGTTTCCGTTTGCCTGCGATTATCAGGTAAGCGAATCGGCTTCGCGCCGCGAACAATTGGCGGCCTGGATCACGTCCAAAGACAATCCCTACTTCGCAACCAGCATGGTCAATCGATTGTGGGGCTATTTGACCGGGACCGGCTTGATCGAACCCCTCGATGACATTCGGGCTGGCAACCCTCCGAGCAATCCGAAATTGCTCAAACACCTGACCGACGAATTCACTCGAACTCATTACGATATCCAGCACGTTCTACGCATGATCTGCAATTCACGGACTTACCAACTTTCAATTCACACGAATTCGTGGAATGCAGACGATCACTGGAACAATTCCCATGCAAAAGCCCGACGGTTGCCAGCGGAGGTCCTTTACGACACCGTGTATCGCGTGACAGGATCGACTTCCAACATTCCGGGAGTCGCTCCCGGAACGCGAGCCGCCCAGTTGCCCGATGTAGCCATCAGCCCAGCGGACGGCTTTCTGAACAACCTGGGTCGCCCCGTTCGTGAGAGCGCCTGTGAATGCGAACGCTCGGATCAATTGCAACTTGGTCCGGTCATGGCGTTGGTCAGCGGCCCGACCGTGGCCACGGCCATCGGCGATTCGGAAAGCGAACTCGCCAGTCTTTGCAAACATGAAGTTCCTCTCGGGTCGCTCGTTGAAGAAGTCTACCTGCGCGTCCTCAGTCGTTATCCAACGCAACAAGAAATCGCTCAAGTACTCGCGTTGGAAGGACAGATCGATGCGGACCACAGGCGATTGGACTCGTTGCTGGCCGAGCGTGAAACGTGGTGGAAGCAGCGCCACGCGGAGCTCGACGCCCAACGGCTAAAGGAACTCGAACAAACCCGCGAGGCGGCGAGGGCACGAGAGAAAGAGATTGCTCCAGAACGAACTCGCCTCGAACAAGAACGTCTGGCAAGAATCGATGTTGCCAAGAAAACCCTCGATCAGTACGCCGCCAATCCGATCGAAATTGCGAATCGATTCCTGGCATCGTCCGGATCGAACAATCATTGGTTTCCGCTGGCGGCAGCAACCGCCCAGGCCAGCAACGGCGCTCGGTTGACTTCGCAGCCGGACCGTTCCATCATTGTCAGTAAGCACGAAGATAAAGGAACGGGCAAAGGCAACTACACAATAGCCTTTCAGACTCCCTTGAGGAACATTCGCGGTTTCCGATTGGAGGCGATTCTCGATGCATCGGTGCCGAGCGGCGGACCAGGCTTCCCAGGCAACGGAAATTTTGTAGTCACCGAGATCGAAGTCCACGCGGCCTCACTCGCTAAACCGGAAGAGAAGACGCCCCAAAAGATTGCTTCCGGCAAAGCCGACTTCTCTCAAGCTGGCTTCAGCCCTGAGGAGACCTTTGATGGCAACGCGACCGATCAAAACGGCTGGGCCGTTCACCCTCGCGGCCGCATCCCGCACTGGGCAACCTATCAATTCGCCGAGACGATTGACCGGGAGGGTGGAGTGGAGCTGACGTTTACAATTCACCAGAATCACGACGCCGAAGATCATCGATTAGCTAGATTCCGAATATCGCTCACGACCGATGAAGGCGAAATTCATTTGGGATTGCCCGAAGAATTCTCCTCGCTCGCTTCGATCAACGAAGAGTACCGAACGCCCGAGAATTTGAAATCGCTGGTTGCATTTCTCGACAAGAGCGATGCAAAGTGGAACGAGCTTCGCGCCGCAGTTGCAGCGGCTGAAGTCCCTGTTCCAGCCGACGAGCAACTTGTGGCCCTACAGAATAAGGTCGCCGAATTGGAAAAGCCGGTGGCCGACGACGCCAAGCTACTGCAACTGAGAGCCAACTCTGCGACCAGCCAACTGCAAATGGCCAATCGTCGTCTGACCTTAGCCCAAGACCTGACGTGGGCATTGATCAATAGCCCCGCATTTTTGTTCAACCATTGAAAACGGAGACACGAGCATGTTCCGAATTATTGGCTCACCCGGTAAAGACCTTTGCGATCCTCACCTTTCTGTTACGCGTCGAGACGTCCTGCGAGTCGGTGGTTCGGGATTGCTTGGCCTATGCCTCGGATCGTTGCTTAAACTCCGCGCACACGCCAGCGAAACGACCGAAGCCTCGTCTGGTTCATCGCAATCCGCAGGGCGATCCTCGCCCGGATGGGGCAAGGCCAAACACATCATCATGGTCTACTTGCAAGGCGGGCCGAGCCACCTCGATCTTTGGGATCCGAAAGAGAACGTTCCCGAAAACGTCAAGAGCGTGTTCTCGAACATCCCGACAAAGGTACCAGGAGTCTTTTTCACCGAGAATCTACCGAGGCTGGCCCTGTGCAACGACCGTTTCACGATGATTCGCTCAATGAGCTACACACCCAACGGCTTGTTCAATCACACGGCCGCCATTTATCAATTGATGACCGGATACACGACGGACAAAGTCAGCCCCTCGGGTCAACTCGAACCGCCGAACGCGAAGGATTTTCCAAACTTCGGATCGAACATCATCCGGCTGCGCCCCACCGAAGAGCCGATGCTGCCTTTCGTGATGCTTCCGCGACCCTTGCAAGAAAGCAATGTGATCGGCAAAGGCGGTTCAGCGGGTTTTCTCGGCAAGGGCTTTGACCCATACACGCTGTACCCCGAAGGCGACGACATGGACATGTCCAAGATGGATCGCATCAAGATTGACGACCTGCAATTGCGGCCCGAGGTCTTCCCGGTGCGACTAGAGCGCCGTGCAAAGCTTCGCGATCTGGTCAACGCGCAGATGCCGATCATTAACGACGCCGTAAAAGATTTGCAACTCGACAACTACTACGATCAAGCTCTCAATTTGATTCTGTCCGGTCGAGCGCGCGATGCGTTTAACTTGAGCGCTGAACCGACGTCAGTCCGAGATCGTTATGGACGCAATACATTTGGCCAAAGCCTGATGCTGGCTCGGCGTTTGGTCGAAGCGGGCACGCAAGTCGTCGAAGTGGTCTGGCCCAAAGTCGCCAATTCGGACAATCACAGTTGGGACCACCACGTCGACCTGCCCAATCGCATGAAGAATCAATCCGCACCGCTGTTGGACACGGGCCTGAGCGCTCTGATCGAAGACCTCGACCAGCGCGGCATGTTGGAGGAAACCTTGTTAGTCGCAATCGGCGAATTTGGACGTTCACCGCAGCGCGGCGTGAGTACATCGGGCAACGGCAATTCAGCCGATGGGCGAGATCACTGGCCGTACTGTTACACTTCGATCGTCGCCGGCGCCGGAATTAAACGCGGTTACGTGCATGGCAAGAGCGACAAAACCGCTTCCGCCCCCGCCGAAGATCCCGTTCATCCGATCGAACTGCTTGCATCGATCTATCACGGTTTTGGTATCGATCCGGCAACGATTGTTTACAACCACCTCAATCAACCCCGAGAATTGGTCAAAGCCAATGCCTTGATGCCAATTTTTTCTTGACGAGTTTCGCTAAATCGCCCGACGAGTACAATGGCTGACCGCGTTGGAAATTGCAACTGCCGAATCATCCATTTTGCAGTTCGATTGGTGCATGCCGGCCTAGATTGTCGGTTCGCAAAATTGGGTATTCTCCACGCATCCATCGAAATTCGGTTTCTCACGAGCGCACGATATGCCGCTCATCGAACAACGATGGACTTCGTTCGGCCAGCCATTGGATCGAAATTCAATCCGAAAAAATTGAGCACAAAGCAATTGATGGAGCCTCATGTTTGACTCGATACCACTCGCCCCACCCGATCCGATCCTTGGACTGGCCGAAACCTTTGCCAAGGATCCACGGCCAGACAAAATCAACCTTACCATCGGCGTTTTTCAGGACGAACTGGGCCGAACTCCCGTCCTCCAATGCGTCAAGAAGGCCGAACAAGTCCTTCTGCAAACTGAGCAAACCAAGAGCTATCTATCGATCGATGGCCTAGCAAGTTTTCGCCACCACGCCTTTGAATTAGCCCTAGGCGGTTTGGCTATCGAAGAGAATACCGCAGTCGTTCAAACTCCTGGAGGCACCGGCGCGCTCAAGGTCGTTGCGGACCTGCTGAGGAGGAACATGGGTCCAATTCGCGTTTGGGTCAGCCTACCGACCTGGCCGAACCACAATAGCTTGTTTCAGTCTGCTGGCCTTGAAGTCAAAACCTATCCCTATCTTTCCGCTGACAAAAAATCGCTCGATTTCGAAGCCATGATCGAGACGCTGCGAACCCAGTCCAAGCCGGGTGACGTGCTTTGTCTGCACGGCTGCTGCCACAATCCATCGGGCATCGATCCCACGATCGACCAATGGAACGAAATCGCTCGGTTGATATCGGAGTATGGGCTATTGCCACTGGTCGATTTCGCGTACCAAGGTTTCGGCGATGGATTGGAGGAAGATCGAGTCGGTTTGCGGATCGTTGCCGAGCACAATCCAGAACTGATTTGTTGCACCTCGTTTTCAAAGAACTTCGGGCTGTACAGCGAGCGCGTTGGCGCCTTGATGTGTTTGTGCGTGACTCCGGACGACGCGATTCGGGTTAGCAGCAGCGCCAAACAAGTTGTCCGAACCAACTACTCGAATCCACCACGTCACGGCGGCGCGCTGATCGCCACCGTGTTGGGCGACCCCGAGCTACGGGACTTGTGGAGCCGTGAACTGGCCGCCATGCGATCACGGATTCACGCCGTACGCAAACAATTTGTGGAAGGCTTGAAGGCGGCTGGATGCACCATCGATTTTTCCTTTCTGCTCGCACAACGAGGCATGTTCTCGTTCAGCGGTCTGACGCCGCTGCAAGTTGATTGGCTGCGAAATGAAAGAGCGATTTACCTAGTCGGCAACGGGCGGATGAACGTCGCTGGTATCACACCAACAAACCAACAGGCTTTAGTCAAGGCAATTATGGATTGCCTTGAATCGGTCGGTAGCTAGTTCACGATTTTCCAGCCGCTCTGCGTTCTGATAAAATCGACCAAGTCGGGCCGCGCAAACGAAAGCCGATCTTCGCTGATTGAATAATCGGCGCTGGACCAATCCAGCGTCTGCATGAGTGTCACCAACCTTTGCCGTTTTCGCACATCGAAAGCGATGATCGCCGTATCCCACCGCTGAGCGTTTTGCTTCAGACGGCTCAATCCCTCGGGATGTGCTAGCGTCTCAATCACCTCTTGTGCATTGTTGGGTTTTGCCAAAAGTTCGAGCGTAGCTTTCGCGAACAGATCGAAATCGGCTCGAACGCTGTTGGGGATTTTACTCGGCGCTGGTGAAGGTGCCGAATTCGTTGCTTCAGCCGGGTCGGTGGTTGCTGGCCCGCTTGCGGCGCTGCCGCTGTTGGCGACTTGGGTTTCTTGCGCGCCAGACTCATCTTCGCTGGATGGTTCGCCGCTTGCTGACGGAACATCGACTAGCACCGGCGGCTCAGGTTCGATGTACTGGAATTGGTCAACTACTCCAGCAAGTCGCTCCGCGTTTTCATCCGCCGTGCCAAATACCCTAAATACCAGCATCATTTCATGGTCGAATCGCAAAACGGTCTCGCAAAATAACTCCTGGCCGTCTTTGGTTATTCCGCCCAGTCTCGAACTCTGCGAATTGAGGCTTGGATCCGTCTTGAGGAGCTCGCCCTTGGGGTCCGCGACACCTCGCTCCTCGAGAAACAAACGGCTCGCCTGATTTGCTTCTTGAATGCGAATCTCTCGGTCATTGGGTTTGTCGACCCCTGGCTCATAGAGCACCGTCATCATGGGCCACTCGTCACTGTCGACTGCATACCCACCGAATAAAATGGGTCGCGACGAAATAACCTTCCACAATCCCGCATCTTTAGGCGAAAAGATTCTAATTGCCGGAGTCAGTACCCAGGGTTTAGTCCAATCGTTGTCCGGCAAGTGAGCTAGTGGAATAGGTTCATCCTCGGAGGCTCCAAGGGAACCCGTCGACCGGCGACGAAAGTCTTGGACGTACAAAAAGTCGATCGCGGATAGCTTTTCGACCGGTACGTGTACTTTTTTTGCGCTGTCGCTGCGCTGGATCACGGCTTCCAGCCCGTCCGAGCTGACTTCGAGCAAGATTCCCTCGACGCGGCTTTTTCCACCTCGACTGACCCAAAGACGGGCCTCGTCGTCCAGCAGTTGAGCCATGGACACTTCGGCAATCGACACCGCTGCAATCATCGACGCTGCGATGACAATTATCATTTGTTTCCGAGTGTTCATCGGGGTTTCACTCACTCAATTTCCGTCAAGACCATTCGATAAGTTCCGGGCGGTACCAGCTTAAAACAAGAGTACCGCCGTCTATCCAGAACTGCCACACTATACCGGCAGCCTCGATTCAATCGTCAAAATCGCGCAACCCAAGCTCTTTGACACGAACCCGGTTGCGTTATCCCTATCTAATATTGTGATACTATACTGCGCTTTTTGCACTAGCAAACGAGCGCATGGGCTGGGAATGGTCAACTGGGATTGTAAGCCGCGAGAAAACAGGGAAAATTGGGTCGTTGGCGTTGAAGATGAACCCTACACTTGGTAGCAGACGCGAATCCAAGGTAATGTGCTGAACTGGGCCGAAATCCATGCGAGGGCATTTTATTGGATTGACAAGTGTGCAGTATAAGGTATCAACAGTAACCGACATTCCTCTGTAGCTCAGTCGGTAGAGCAAGCGGCTGTTAACCGCTGGGTCGTAGGTTCGAGTCCTACCGGAGGAGCCTGAGTTTTTTCTACGGAAGAAGCTCTAAAAAGTTAACGCCGGACGTTCGAGATCGACGTCCGGCGTTTTTCGTTCCTACTCGGGCGTTTCGCAATTTTTCCGCGTCTACAACGCCCCGCCCAAACATCTCGATTAGGAAGAGAGATCCCTGGCTGACCGTCGGGGATGACCGTCGGGGACAGAGCTGATCGATGGGGGGCGTTTGACTCCAACCGCGAGTTGCTCTGTCCCAAGATATCTTCGGGCGCAAGATATCTTCGGGCGGTGAATTCTTTCACAACCTGCATGCGATCACGAACGTAGCTGCAAACTTGCTTCTAGGCTTCGGCGAGTTGTCAAGTTTGGGATAGGGCGTCTATCGACCCGGGGATACTCATCATAGGTTCTGCCGTCCAATTCTCGTCCGTGCTGAGATTTTCTCACGCCACCCCACTGCTTGAAAAAGAATGAGACGTTCTGTTTCGCACACTGCTCTCGGATCGAGGTCACCCATTCGACTCGCATCGGCCTAGCTCCGTTGCCGCTCTCACCACCAACGATTACCCACTGAATGCCTTCGAGATTGAGCTTACCCAAGTCCTCAAGGAGCGGCTCAATGGAGAGAAAGTTCATCTTGGCTTTTGCTTCGCGCAACTGCTGGATTCTCGGAACGCCGGATTTCTTGTTTTCGACGCTGGTACCCCACCAGATATGGTCCAAGTTTGCTGCGAATCGCAGCTTGGTTTGCAACAGATCTCGCAATCGATCGGCTCGCTTTGTTAACACCTGGTAAAGGTGCCAGTTAGCCGCCACCATTACTTCGGCGACCTGGACGATGTATTCGTCGGGAACCTCTTCATGGAACAAATCGCTCATCGAGTTGACGAAGACCATTTGCGGTTTGGTCCAACGAAATGGCTCCGGCAATTTGTGTGGTACGAGTCGAAGGTCGAACCCGAACTCGAATGGATGACCAGGGACGCCGCGAAATCGTTCTGCAAACGTCTCTGCGTAACAATGCTTACAACCCGCGCTGATCTTCGTGCAACCGCGCACCGGATTCCACGTAGTGTCTGTCCACTCAATTTTGGAGTTCGCACTCATCATTGTTCTCCTTGCAACACAACTGCGGGGAATCTCTACTAGGGAATACATCTTTCCCAACGTGGTGACAAATTTGGCCCTACGGGCCACCATTAAGTCAATTCTAACGAAGCAAGATGCGTTTTGAGCCAAGGAGCCGCTCATCAATCGACTTGGAAAACCTAGCTGCATTTCCAGGCCCGACGCTGTAAGCCTCGATTAACCATTTTCGCCATTCTTCTTACCGAGCGTTCAATGGGAACCGTAAAAGCGGTCACAGAATCTCCGAAAACCAATATCTCGCCCTGAATGTCTGGTGCGAGTAAGTTCAGATCCATGCCCTGAGTAATTCTGGCACGACAGATATGGCCAACGGGCGCGAGCTCAGCTTGATTGGTGACTTGGCCGGATTTTATGAGGTAGTCGAGGCCAATGGCGAGGGCCATCATCTGGGTGATACGAGGTAAACGGCTTGGTGTGGGATATTTGGGCTAAGTTCCAGCATCGACTATTGTCTTGGCAACTCATTTGCTAGGACGAGCGTCGGGGACAGAGCCAATACTGTTCGGCACGAAGTATGCTTACCGAGGGAACAATCGAGGAGACTAGTGCTTTGTGACAACTAAGAATTAGGGTTGGCGCGGAAGGCTGAAATTGACGACACTCCGGTTTTTACCACGGAGGGTTGTCATGGAAAAGAAGTATATCGTTGAGCTGAGCGATGTTGAACGTGCGGTACTTGAAG
>WPCK01178275.1_pt1 | contig 13359 bp, 14 predicted proteins | sample 5399851 | NCBI WGS metagenome assembly WPCK01 (sample SAMN12869471, study PRJNA574797) | sludge metagenome | isolation source: wastewater treatment of pH11 | place: China:Beijing | collected 2019-05-20
CTCACTTCTGATTGTTTGGCTCGCTCTCTGGCGTTACTAACTCTCTGGCGATTGCTAACTCTCTGGCGATTGCTCCCCTCCATCGATTTTTCCAACGCTATCGTGATACGTTCACGTCTCGGGCCGAACAGTATTGGGACAGACTTTCGGACTTTCGTCCCGTATTATATGTGCCCCATCGTTCCGACCCCTTGTCGATCTCGAAGCGCATTGTCCCGCGAGTCGAATTTCAAAGAGAAATCGCAGTTGAATTTTCCAATTTTGAGTTACCACCCTAGTTTCAGTCGAAATATCCCTTACAATCTGCCTCATCACGGCGATTTCCAGTTAATGGTTTCAAACTCTTCAGGAGTACATCTATGAAAAAATTGCTAATTTTCGCAGTCGGCCTTGCGATGGTATCAGGCTCAACGCTAAGAGCTGACGTTATTGGCTCAGGACCTGGGGCTAGTATCCCTGACAACAACCCGGCTGGGTTTTCTTCGACGATAAGTATTGGTCAGAACGAAACGATCACTGGCGATGTCGTCGTGACGATCGATGGTCTGACCCATACGTGGATGGGTGACCTAAATGTTACCCTGACAAGCCCGTCTGCGACGATCACCAGTATTATGTCGCGAGTCGGCGGTTTAAATCCGGGCGATGTGGGGGATAGTACGAACATGAATGGCACCTATGCTTTTAGCGATAGTGGTCCAGGCGACCTTTGGCAGGTTGCTTCGTCCTTGGGTGGCATTGACAACGTTCCCAGTGGTGGATATTGGGCGACCGGACCGGGAAGTGGAGCAATGATTTCATTGAATGCCCTCTTCGCTGGTGAACTCACGGCGGGGGCCTGGATTTTGAATATTTCTGACAATGCGGCAGCTGACACCGGCTCATTCAGTGGTTGGAGTCTTAGCATCCAATCGTCTCCAGTTCCAGAACCTTCCTCGCTGCTCACTGCTTTGCTTGGTTGTGGATTGCTCGTACGACGCAGAAAATAAGCAAGCTTCATCTCGGATGAATCCTATTTGCTAAATGTCCCTAAAAGTAAAATACGAAACATCTGACCCTTAGAGGTCAGGTGTTTTTTTGTTTGCCCAGCGAAGCTGGCAAACCCCGTCGGTGCTTGCCACCGACCTCGCCCTGTTTCTTGGGAAGAGAATCCGACTCGCAAGGGCGTCAGCGGCCAACGCTGGGGTCTGAAGGAAGTGATAGGAAGTTGGAGGGAACGTAGCGTAAGTAAACTCGATTCGGCTGGTTGCAGGAGTGAGCGTGCAAAAAGACGCGAAGCTCGATACAGAAACAACTGCAACAAGTGATTGGAGACGTGATCCACTAACAGGGAGCCTGCACAGTAACTGGGGAAGCCTGGCATCATCCAAGCCGCGTCAGCCCACCCATAGGCGAAACGTGAGAAGCTGGTAACGACACCGCAAGAGTCAATCAAGCAGTGACGAAACGTGATGTGAGGTGGCGGATGAACCCGTAGTAGTGAGTAAGTCGCTGCCCGCGAAAGCCGGTGACGGTCTGGAGGAGAAAACAGCGACGACATCAAGTAAAGGACCGGTTGGTAACCGAGCCGAGTCTTGATGGGCTCCTGCGAGTCAAAAGCTTGTAAGAGTTGCGAAGGGGGGAAGTTTTAGTAAAGGAGCGAACGAGTCTAAGCAACCAAACACGGAGCATTCGACACAAGCTGTGATCCGATCACGATCGTGGGGAATGAACCGAGCGGTGAACCTGTTGCAGGGGGAACTACTGGTCTCGACCGTCGAAGCGGAAGGCCAGCCGACAACCGAATCGTAGATTGCCCTTTACTGGGATAGCACATGAAGGAGCCTCGAGGACAGAGCTGACCTATGGTGGCGACCGACTTCCGCCGTGAACTGCTCTGTCCCCGGATACCGCCCCCGGATACGCCCGGATACGTCTCCTTCATCAGATTCTTCAGTCCCGTTAGGGGCGCGATGTCGGTAGCAACCAAGTCCAAAAACCGTCGAAAAAGTCCCGTTAGGGACGTAGGTGATGATCCGAACATGGCATCGCGCGTGGTTCTCGAATATTTCGTCCCATACGGACTGAGGCGCACGTGGGGAACGATTCTTCTACCGATATTCCGTCCCTAACGGGACGATTTCACGACACCGTGCCAGGGAAAATCTCAAAAGGCTCCGACTGGTGCGATTTACCGATCGTCGAATACCCCCACGAGAATACTGGTTACTATGTGCGCTCGAACGGCCAATCTTGACCGAACCAACTCGATTTACAGGAGAAGCTTTCGAGACTGTGGGTCTGGGATACCTGAATAGTTTGGTCAATCACAAACTACTAACCACCTGAAGACAAGCTCGTTCGCCACCTGTTTTGCCAATCCATTATTGCCCAGTCTGTCCAAACTACTACCGAACCTTTAAGTTTGTAGGTATCCCGTAGTCCGGCCCCGGGTGAACGCCTACGCCAAAGCAACTTGCAAACCTTATCATTTTCGGTTAACACCGCCATATTTTTTATTTCTCCATTCTTTCAGCCACATCTTTATGCCAAATGCGTCTGCAGACCGGTTCTCAGCTTCCGCTCGCTCTTTTTCTCGTTCGACACAGGCAAAGCATTTTGCGAGCAATACAGGATCCAAATCAGTCTTCTCTACGAGGTGAAATGCAGCCCAACTGGAAGCAGGTTCTGTATCTAGAACAGATGTGAACCGCCAAATTGCCTCGTCGCCGAGGTTCTTGATCTCATCAACGATGTCTCGCATTCTTTCAGACAACTCGTTGAACCGTCGAACGGAAATCTTGTCCGCGTAGTTTTCGAAAATGGCTTTTTCAGCACACTCCGTATATTCACTCACAAGTTTTTCAATCATTGCTAAAGCATCCTAACGAATGGGACGAACGGCAGTTCGTTTCCCATTAGCGCGGCGTTACGGATTGCGTTTCATTACTCGCTTCGTGGATTGGGAGGGCGGATCGGGACTGTCGGCTGGTTGCGGTCAAGCGGGAGAAGCCGAAAATCCCTGCGATGATCGCAATGGCCGCAACCCCTGGAAAAACCAGTAACAACATGCCCCAGTTTGGCGTGAAGCCTCGCGCAGGGTCATAGTCAAAACAGCGAAACAACGCCGCGCTCTGCCCGGGAATAGGATAGATGGGTACAAACTCTCCTCGCGCTTCAGCCAACATCTCTTTGAATCGCCCAGGCGAGATCTCCTCACCCACTGAAAGGCGGACCAACTTGCCATGCCGCACAGCGACAGTCACGGCAGGATGATTGTATTGCTGTCTTGTTTCGTCCCATCGAAAGTCGAAATCAAGCGATTGGCATAACTGGTTCAGGTCGTCTTCGGAAGCTGGGACGGCAAAGGTCCAGCCCGGATGATCGCGCAGTCCATGGTGCTCGGCCAACGCCGTCAATGCTGCTGGGTCATCTCGCAGATCGAAACTGATCACGACCATACGATAGCGATCACCACAGGAGCCAACCTGATCAATTGTATCCCGAAGTAACCCCATATAGGGCGAACAGATCCCGGCACACCTGGAGAACACCAAGGTTACGAAAATGGGTTGGCGTTGCCACAGATCGCTGAACATCTCCGTGTTGCCATCAGCGCGAATCAATCGAATATCGGGCAATTCGCGCCCGAACAAACTCGCTTCATCAGGTGGACGAAACAGCAAGGTCTGGTCGGGAATCTCCTGGGCAAGAGTCCGGGGAGTCCATAAAAGCGAACTCCATAGAATTGCCAAGAAACTTGCCAATGTTTTGCAGCACGTTTCAATGGGATCCATCATCGGTTCGACTTGAGAGCTAGGGCGCAACGCCGACCAGTTTCCCAAATATAGATAATCAACCCGATCAGCAACATAGTAATAAATATAAGAGCAACCAACGCTAGCGTGGTTCCTGTGGAAATCAACTCGGTATATTGCGCATAACGGCGCGGGATCGAAAAGGCGCCGCCAAGGTAAAACATCATGACGAATCCGTATCCGCCAACACAGATCAGGCCAGTACATAACCGCGAACGCTCGATGTTCTCCGGTATGCCAGAGAGTTTATCGCACAGATGAAATGCGCCGCCCAAAATCATCAACACGACACCCATGAGAAAGTAGGTGTGAAAGTGTCCAGGAACCCAAAGCGAGTTATGGAACTGAACATTGACCATGATCGTTGAGTCGATCAATGCACCAATTCCACCGATGGTCCATCCCAACACGCCGCAGTAGAGAAGCAGCGAAGCCATCGACCAATGCGTCTTGGCGCGCCAAACCAGAGCCAGAGTTCCAAAAATGGTCATTACTGCGGCCGGAATCGCGGATGCGTACGACGTAATCTGTCCGATCACATGCAGCCAGCGAATCTGAACAAAATCCATATACAGGTGATGGAAATAGGCGAAGACCACCAGCACCAATACCGCGTTCCATGCAACCGCCACTAAACGGTTGTTCTTCCAAGGGCGTCCCGTATATTCTGGCAGCAGCTCGTAGAGCATAGCCACTCCCAAATAGAGAGTCACATTGACAAGAATATGGCCGAAGAGGAACACCAGATTCTTCATCAACAATGCATCGCTTACCTGCGTCATCCCTGCCAACTCCAATGCATACAGTACCAACATGACCACTGCGGAAACAAGTCCCGTCAAACAGGCGATCATGCACACGGTTGTAATTAAAACTATCGGCGGAACAACTTTGTCACCCTTGCCAGTAATATAGTGCCACGACAGGGCGCTGCTTAGCGAATACCTGCGAGCTATCCCCCAAGTCACATCCAAACACCAGATTGTCCAGACGACGCCTAAAACGGCAATCGCCGATAGAAAAGTGTACGTAACCCATTCTTCCCATACTCCCGCCGACGTGATGGACAGTGGATAAAGAAAATACCAACCCGCTCCATATTTTCCAATCAAGGTGGCAACGATCAACATCACAACGCCAATGAGCGTTCCCAGGAATGCAAGCCAGTTCACCCATATTCGCAGTCGTACATACCCTCTTAGCAATGCACACACTCCAGCCATCCCTGCAACAAACCAAAGGCCAACCATTCCTAAACCATGCAGAGTCAGAATGCTGTAGAACCGTTCCGCGTTGAGAGCCGGCAATAAGTTCCCTTGGGCTCCGCGCAAGGTCATGCCTAGAAGCACTAGGATCGGCGCTAGGGCAAGTATGACGATGACCCACAGGATCGTCAATCGATTCGCCGACCGCGATTCGCCGGCTGACATTTCTCGGATTGTCTCAGTGCTTGTATTCATGAATCATTTCCTGCTGATAATAGGGCTGTTGGTGCCGCCGAAATTGTTGAGGACGATAGATGGGTTCGCTAGTTGTCGACTACCAACTGCGACTTCATCGTATGGTGTCCGATGCCGCAAAATTCCAGGCAAAGAACTGGATAGGTGCCGCGTTCCGGAAATCGATATCGCAATCGATTGATATAGCCTGGCATGGCTTGAGTTTGAGTGAGTATTCTGCCTTGTTGGCCGTAGATGCAAAATCCGTGAGTCACATCTGCCGTGGTAATTCGGAATTCAATCAATTCTCCAGCCTTAATCGGTTCGATCGATAAGAAGAGTTCGTCGTTGAGCGCGTCCTCGCGCGAGATCGGCTGGTCCGACATCTTGAATGCGAACTGTTTGCTGGAAACATAGACCACTCGGTCAGGCGTCACGCCTTCGTCGGGATAGGGCATGAAGGGGAGCGTCAAGTACAAGAACACGACGGCTGCGATCGACAGTCCGACGAACAGTACTGCTCGATTGCGCTTATATGCTTTGACCGAAAGTTCGCCGGGCTGCCGACCACTCAATCCAACGAAAACGAAAATTGCGACTGTGATCGCAGACCACACAATAAAAACAGTTAGCGCCGTCATTTGCATACGTTCTGTTCCTTCAATAATTTGGTCCAAAGCTGGAGGATGGTACCGAGTCTAGTCCTCGTGAATCATTTGTTCGATTGCCCTCAGCAGTCGAGGTTTCAACTGCGTTTCCCAACTATCACTATTTGCTGTATTGGAGTCTTCTGATAGGCCCGCTGGGATCGATTCGAACGTACCCCTCAATCGTCCTTGTCGGTCTACCAGGGCGAAAACGGTCGAATGAATGAACAAATCATTGGGCGATTCCTTTTCTTGTCCCTTGTCCAGTACAATCAGCTTCAAATTGTTGACAACCAAGTCCACGACATCGGACTTGCTATGCCCATGCAAGAAATGCCAACGATCAGCATTTGCCTGATAATGCTCCGCATAGGTACGCAAGACTTCCGGCACATCGTGGTCGACATCCGCCGTGATCGAAACGAAGTGAACCGGCCATCGATGGGGAATCTCGCGTTGCAAGTCTGCCATATGAGCCGTCATCATTGCGCACGGGCCTGGGCACCTAGTAAAAATGACAGCAGCCACCCAGACGTGGCCTAACAGATCGCTTCGTTGAATGGACTTTCCCAACTGGTTGGTAAAGGAAAAATCAGCAATTTGATGAATGACTGGCAATTCATCCGGATCTCGTATTGGGCTTGCCGACTTGGAGACGCCTGCCGAGTTCCAAGCTCGTGCCTTGACTATCCAATAGGGAACTGCCAATAACGCCATGATGAGAATCATCACCGGCAGAACGCGAGTTTTGTTCGACGTCTTTTCTACCATTGTTGTTCCAATTCTATACTTGAAAGAACTACTCAAACACTCTTGCAGGACCATCACCCACGACATGCTCCAATTGCCATTGATCAAAGGCACCTGGGCCGATCACTTTTCCTGCTTCATCCAATTGCGGCTGATTGTCGACCACTGTCAACCATCCGTTCATCGTGGCATGGCCATTGCCGCATAACTGTGCGCAGGTGATTAAATACTTGCCTTCGCGAGTCGGGGTGAAATGGATTGGGATACTCATTCCAGGGATTGCATCTTGGCAAACCCGCAAAGGCAATACCTTGAAACTGTGAATGACATCCTTGGAGGTTAAATAGATGATCACTGGTTTGAACTTTTTGCGTCCTTGGTCATCCAGGTCTGCAACGCCGTCGTTATCCAGGTCCAATGTTTCCAGTGGTATGCGAATGTCTTTCAGCGGTGGTACAGAGTCGTCCTTGGCTGCCGAATCTCCTTGGACATAACCCAATGGATTACTGGAGCTTACATCATCGACCCGCTGAGTTCCAAAGACGCCATCCCGGCCGGGGTATCGAGCATTCCAGGTAAACTGCTCTGCAACAACCCGGATCACCGTCGAATGTTCTTTGTCGGGAAACTCCCCAACGTTTCTATTCCACATCGGAATCGCAAATCCCAGCAGTGTCACCGCCTCTTCGACGATCACCAGTCCAACAATCGCAACAAAGACGATCTTCTTGACACCCGTAGGATTAGCTCGTGGATTTCGTTTGGCTTGGAATCGCCATAACACGTAGGCAAGGTAGGCCATCCAGCCTAGGAAAAGGACCAGCATCGCGAAATGCACGCCTCGAAGCAGCAAATCGACCTCTTCGCCATGCCGAGAACCAAGTTCCGGCAAATTCAGCCAATCAAATTGCCACTGGGCTAGGAACGGAACAAGAAATGATACATGCTGCTGGACCATCGATCAGCTATTCCTCCCGCGACTTGGCAGGGCCAGTGGATGTCGCGAAGAACGAATCACAAGATAGATGGCAAAGCTCGCCAATAAACTCAACATCGTCAGTAATACCAACAAAAGCGTCAATACTCCCGCATTCAGCCCCAATGCCAAAGAGTCATCGCTGCGTCCGGAACATGCCGCGCATGCCATTACCGTTTGCGGCTTGAACACGACTGCAGCAACGCATAGGATTCTAGTTACCAACCAGCTTTTAATTTGACAAATCATCACACCAACCCAATGTCCTTGGTCTTTCTCAAGAAGCTCCAAACGTATCCCAGCAATAGAAACCCACAGAGACTGGAAGCAAAGCCGATCCATAGGTCCAACCGGTCTCCGGCCAGTTCCCAGTAGCGATAGTTTTGATATCCAGCAAAGCCGAACAGGAACAACTCTGCGATCGCGATGAACAACAGGTGAAATGCTTTGAGCGACATGGATCTATCTCCAAAATTGCGTCAGCTCGGGCAGACTAGAGAGTGAATACGCAAGAAACCCAAGCATTGCCACGGCGCAAATACCGGTGTAGGCAAGTACTGCAAAGACCAATCGCTGGCCATGCCACAAATGCATGAAGATGGCTGCGACGCAAATTGCTTTGAGGCCCGCGATCGTCAGCGCTATGGAAACTGTTTGCCAAGTTTCCTCAAAGTGGACATAGTACATTGCCACCGTGGCAATCGTTCCGATCACCAACACAGCGAAAATGGCAAGGTAGCCATTCTGCTGCTGGCGGATTTCCGCCAATGGTTCTTGAGTTGTCGACGTTTCGCTCATGATTCTCCAACCTGATGGATTCGATAGCTATTACAACAAATAGATAACGGGAAACAAGAATATCCAGACTAGATCCACAAAGTGCCAGAACAGCCCAGTGACTTCGACACTGTTGATATACCGTTGCGGGTCGGTATGCCACATCCGCGAGCCTGGCCAAAGGATGAACGCAAAGGTTAATGCTCCGCCCAGGACGTGCAACGCATGCAAACCTGTCAGTGTAAAATACGTTGCAAAGAATGTTCCGTGCCCAGGCGTTAGCGCCGACAGTCGTTTGATGTTGGACAGATCGATCTCAACCGCCTGATTCGCATTGGCAGAAGCCGAGTTCGCTGCAGGATCGCTGTGCTGCGCCTTCTTCAACTGAGCCTGTTGGCGAGCGGATAGGCGGTAGTGATAGGCATCTGGAACGAGCTCAATCGAATCGATTCCTTGCGCCTTCAGCGAAGCTAACGTCCAGAAATTGCCTGCCCCTTCAATATGGCCGATGATCGACGTAGCACCTTCGTCCGATTGATTGACATGGCCGGCAAGCTGCGGATACTGCTGAGCGCTAAGCGGAGTTTCAAGCCAGACTTCGTAATGTGCAAATTTTTGCGAATACTCCCAACCCTTGACTCCCAGGAACAGCGCCGCGCAGCCCAACGTCATCAACTGCAATCGCCGATATCTCTGAAAATTCCCCAGCTTCAACTCGGTCCAGGACAGGGCCACAGTGACCGACGAAGCGATCAGTACCAGTGTGTTGAAAGCGCCGATCGGAATGTTCAGCAGTCCGTGAGGCCAAGTGCCCTCCCAGGCACCCATTCGCAGCAAAACGTACGAAGAAAAAAGTGCGCCAAACAACATGACTTCCGATGCCAGGAACAACCATATTCCCAGCTTGCCATTATACAATCCAGTGTCCTCGCGAGGCTCCGTTGTGTATGCAATTTTCATTCGGAATGTTTCTTCAGGTGAGATCGTTCAATGGGTCTCAGTGGCGACTACTGGCTGATTTTGAGTTTCGAAATCGGCTGCTCCATCCGTTTCTGACAACGATCTGCTATACTCGTAGGGATCGCGATAAACCAAAATGTCCTGGGCGAAATTTCCGTGTGGCGGTGGAGTTGGCGTTTGCCATTCCAGCGTCGTTGCGTTCCACGGATTGTCATTCTCGACTCGACGGCCAGCCAACGCGCTGTAAAAGAAATTGAAGATAAACGGCAATTGGGCAATGGCCAAACCAACTGCCCCCCAGGCAATTAGGGTGTTCAAGTTGATCATCTGGTCGCTGAGCGCCCCGACAACGCCCTCGTTCGCTGCATGGGAAGCCGCGTAGGTCGCGCCTCCGTCGGACATCCGTCGCCCCATGCCTGCAAGCCCTTGCGCCATCATGGGAAAGAAGATTAGGTTCATGAAAATCAGCGATGGCCAAAAATGAATTTGTCCCAGCAGTAAGTTTGTATGTCTTCCGGTCACTTTGGGAAACCAGTAGTAGATTCCAGCAAATACGGCAAAGATCGTGCCTGGTGCCACCACATAATGAAAATGGCCGATGACATAATAGCTGTCGTGTAACGCCAAATCCGATGTCCCAAACGCCAGCGGCAATCCCGTCAAACCGCCGATTCCGAACATCGGTAAGAATGCGACTGCGAATAACATGGGTACCGAAAAGCGAATGGAACCTCCCCATAGCGACAACATCAGGCAAGTCATGATGATCACTGACGGAATCGAGATGATCGTGGTTGTCGTTTGAAAGAACATCGAAATCCCAACGCCCATACCGGTCACATACATGTGGTGTGCCCAAACAATCATCGATAGAAAGCCGATCGCCAATACGGAAAAAACCATGGGGCGATAACCCCAGATCGGCCTGCGCGTATTGTTTGCGATTACTTCTGCCACGATTCCCATCGCTGGCAAAATCAATACATATACTTCGGGATGCCCCAGAAACCAGAACAGATGCTGCCATAGCAGCGGACTACCTCCGCCGCTGACACCCTGCAACGGCTGACCAGACAATACCAAGCCTTGAGGCAAATAAAAACTTGTCCCCACGACACGATCCATCAGCTGCAAGATGGCGCCGGCCTCCAGTGGTGGGAACGCCAACAACAGCAGAAACGCCGTCACAAACTGGGCCCAGACGAAAAACGGTAGTCGCATCCAAGTCAATCCTGGCACGCGCAACTGGATCACGGTGGTAATGATATTGATCGCGCCCAACAGGGATGACGTAATCAGGAATACCATCGCCACCAACCAATAGATCTGGCCATCGGTCGGGATAATCGTGGCCAATGGCGGATAGGATGTCCAACCGGCCTGAGCCGCGCCACCGGGGACAAAAAAGCTGACCAGCATGATGATGCCACCAACCAGATAGCAGTAATAGCTGAGCATATTCCATTTGGGAAACGCCATGTCTGCTGCACCGACCTGCAGCGGCACCAAGTAGTTTCCAAATGCACCAAACACCAATGGAACTATCCCTAGGAAGATCATGATCGTTCCGTGCATGGCACCAAAGGAGTTGTACAAGTCAGCCGAGATCTTTCCTTCGCTGGCCGGGTCACCCAGGACGGCTTCCATCAAGCCGCCAACGACCGGCACCGGTTCGCCCGGGCGCGCCAATTGCCACCGCATCATCAGGATCAACCCAAATCCGATCAGCAAAAACACCAAGGATGTTAGGGCATACTGAATACCGATCATCTTGTGATCGGTGGAGAAAATATAGGTCCGAATAAACCCAGAGCGATGAGCCTCATCGTGGACGCACACGCCAGCATGGGTGGCTGGATCGGCCTGGACTTGCGCTTTGCTTGCCATGACGCTTCTTCCCTGCGAATTTGCGGTCTATTCCTGCGGAACCTGCAGCGTCACTTCAACACTAGCCTTGCCATCTTTGACTTCGACATCCTGGACAACCTCGCCAGCTTTGCGATGCCTGAACTTTACTTTGTACGTCCCATCGGGCAAGCCACCGATCTCAAAGCGACCATCTTCGGACGATACATCGAAAAATGGGTGCTCGATAATACTGACATAGGAAAACATCCACGGATGCACGTCGCATTTGAACTGAAGGAATTCTTCGGGCGTGTTGTAAACGAACTCCAGGGGCTTTGCTTTGGCCGCTTGGCTCTTATTCACTTCCTTGTTGCCGGCAACTTTTGGGATCGTGTGGATATTGTGCAACAGCGGATCGGAATTGACGACCTGAATCGTCTGCCCCACTTGGCACGCAGCCACATAAGGCGTGTATTCGCAGCCTCGCTGGTCGATCTTCAGCTCCGCCGTGCCCGCTGGGATCGGCTGCGGAGGAATTCCAACAAGAGTTACCAGAACATCTCCCAATCCGCCCTCTTTGGTAACGAAGACTCGGGTATAACGAGGTCCTTCGCCATAGTGCTCTTTGCACGATGCAGTGCAGGTTGGATCCAATGGCAGGGCCTGTTCCTCGGGCGGCGTGCCTTCCAGCATCACCCGTCCGCTAATTATCCCGCTTCCCACGACCGTCGCTTCAACCACCGGGGGCTTGGGAGCTGACGAGCTACAACCGCCTAATCCGATCGCCCACACTGTGCTGATGCCAATGGACATCGCGCCAGCCACAACCCGATTGCCATACCAATTCATTCGAAGGTTCATATTGCTCCAACTCAAGCGATAAAGGACAATGTTATCCAGAATGAATAGCCAGTGTACACTTTCGATGTAAGCATGTCAACTTACCTAGCTTGCCTTTCACTTAGAAGAGAGCTGTAACTCAATTGCACAGTCACTCAGGATTTCGCAATGATTCAGTGGTCGCTCGCATTAGATTCGCTGCCAGCTCTTTGAGAGGACGAACTATACTGGAAGGACTCGAAGAATGAGAGTAAAACTCTTGGGAGCCATCGTCATCATCCGGAAGCGAACACATTCCCGCCAATGAACTCGGTCTATTTCTGATCACCGGGAAGATTGATCGCGACACTGGGAGAAAGGGTTGCCTTTGTTCTCACAAACTCAGGAATATGCTCTGCGCGCGATCGTCTGCCTGGCGCAGCACATCGAAATGGGACCGCTGGGTAATGAGAGGATCGCCTCGGAGACCAAGGTTCCACCGAGCTATCTTGCCAAAGTGCTGCAGCAGTTGGTCGAAGCGAGAATACTTTCATCGCGGCGCGGAGCGGGAGGCGGATTTCAGTTGATCCGAGACATCGAGACATTGACGGTGCTAGAGGTCATCAACGCAGTGGACCCTATGCGGCGAATCACCGATTGTCCGCTGGGACTGAAAACACACCGCAAGATTCGCTGCCCGATGCATGCTCGGCTGGATGAATCGTTGGCTCTGGTCGAACAGACTTTGGGTCGGTCAACAATCCGCGACGTGCTTCGGGAGAAAGGTCGCCCGCAACCGTTGATTGAAACGCAGACTAAATCCAAGTCACGACGTGACCAAAGATGACTGGAAGTGGCCATTGGGGAGAAAAGAACAGTTGGTGCAATTGCCTTCAATGCCGGAAGCAGCCGAGGCCGATACCATACTACTTCCATACAATGAACACGATCTGCGACGCCTCTCAGACGCCGACGGGACACGGCTAGCGATCTATTGTTTCCGCTGCCAGGATTGTCGAACCATCGTGCCCATGTGGTGGGTGGCACTATTTGTCCGCAATCACTGGGGAGCGTTGAACGTGTATGTGAGTGATGGCCGATTGCCGATCGACAACAATCAGACGGAGCGTCTGATGCGGCGCGTTGCTATAGGGCGGAAGAATTGGTTGTTCGTAGGCAGCGTGCGAGCTGGCATGAGGAACGCAAATCTGATGTCGTTGGTATCCAGTGCACAGCGTCATGACTTGGACGTGCTGGCGTACTTGGAAAGCGTCATAACGCATACGCTACGCGGGACGGCCCGGGTCGAAGAATTGTTGCCGGATGTCTGGAAGACGCACCACCCC
>WPCK01090057.1_pt1 | contig 13350 bp, 8 predicted proteins | sample 5399851 | NCBI WGS metagenome assembly WPCK01 (sample SAMN12869471, study PRJNA574797) | sludge metagenome | isolation source: wastewater treatment of pH11 | place: China:Beijing | collected 2019-05-20
TGTTCCTAGACAATAGGATAAAGGCGCAAGTACTCTTTACCCTGAAAACTGGTGTTGGCCTGCTCGACAACCGGCAATACGGCGCTGCACCCTGTAAATCCATGACGATTTCTGTCAGCGTCCTTGAATCCCAACTCCCATGGCATCCATTTGGATTGCGACGAGTTTTGGCTCGTCGCGAAGATTAGACAGTCGACAGTTGCGGAATACTGTTCAATGTTGTCGACCAATACCGCTTTTGTTGCGAAACCAGAGGTATAGTTCCGCAGTTTTTCAAATGTAATCAGCATCGAAGGCTACTTCTTTTTGCGCGTTTCTGGTGTTGACAGTCGTTCCAGATTCCACAACAGCCAGTCGTCATTGGGGGCGTAGCGTTTGACGTGGCGATCCCATTTTTTGGGGAGCGAGTCGTTGAGCTTCGCCAGAAATGGGAGAAGTGGTTTCCTGAGACCGCGAGCGGATTCGGATTCGTCGAGCGCAGTGGTCTGCCACTTGAACTTTTTGATGCCTTTGTACAGATAGAAGCCAAAACCATCAAAGAAATGCTCGCCGCCGATAAGCGGCATGTACCATTGGCTGGGTACGCCTTCCGGATTGGGCTTCAACGGTACCTGCTCAGCGATTTGATCGAGCATTTCCAATCCAACATGATCGCGAGCCAGTTCAAGGTGGCGGCGGAGTTCTTCGCAGGCCGGGAATTCGACAGGAGGACTGACGAACAAAACCGGTTTCCGCTGTTGGCGAGCGAGTATGATTTCGTGAGGCGTTCCCACGCTGTAAAGGTTCGTCGGGCAATAGGCAATGACGAAATCGCTGGTGTCGACCATTCGCAAATCAGCGTGGAGTGCCGGCCAAAACTGAGAAGCACAATCGGCACGGCGAGCGGCTCCCCTGGCCGAGTTGTCAAACGTCCAGCCTGCGCGGGCGACCGAGTCCTTCTCGTCTTCGCGACCGTATCCTTGCACGCCGCGAATCTCGGGTTTCGTCCATGGATCAAATACGGTGACGCCAAGTTCGCGGAGGAACTGGCCGACGCGATTGCGCCAGCCGAGCTTCTTTTCCTCTTCCCGGTCCGCGACAAAATCCATGGGTCCGGAGAGATACACTCTGGCATCGCGCAACAAGTTCGGCTTCCTGAGTGGGGGCGCTTTCATGGTGGTCACCTGCGTACGATTCGTTTTTGAGACAATTCAAAGTGTTTTTTCCAGGCACGTTTGACCGCGTCAAACAAATCCGCCTGAGCCCGGGATTTCTCATTGTCTTTAGTCGCCTCGAGGAGCCGACAGGCAAGGGGTTCGATATCCCTGGCACCCCGACCGGCCAGGAACCCTGCCTCAATCAGAAGCTTGACTCGGGCCACTTTTTTGGCTTCTGGTCGGCGCGCATGTACGAGTAACGGATCGCGACGCGATCGTTTATCAAGTGGAACGGCATCCGCAGCGTCGGACGTCACGTACATGCCGAACACGCCCAGTTTGCCAAGCTCGTAAGCCTGGGAACCTGAAATTCCGCCAGCCCAAAGGATCTTGATCCGTTTCGACTCACCCAATTTCGTCAATTCGGCCACTTGTTCCAGAGTCAGGAAGCCGACCTTGTCCGATGCGTTGTTCTTCAGCAACTTCCGGCCTTCCGACTTGTTGGCGGTGTCAATCAAGACAACTTTCACTTTCTGTTTCGCCACCATTTCAAGCCAGAGCCTGATTCCTGTCTTCAGGTTTGGCTCATAATAAACGTCATCGTCCGTGAGCAATGGCTCGTCGATATAGAACACCGGTGCCGGACACCAATGCGGGAACCAGAACTGAATCCTGGCGATGATTTCTTTCTGCTCGTTCATGGTCAGCGGCACCATACCGTACTTGCCAAGGTCGATTCCCATCGAACGAGCAACGCTCAGGCCAGTCCAGATGTGTCTTGCGGTTGTCTGCGGGTCGACACGGGAAATCGGGGTGACCTGGACACCGTGTTGTGCTGCAATTCGAAGAACCCGGGCCAAATCGGCCGGTGTGAAAAAATTGAGCAATCCTGGCAGTGAAACCGCGTTTCGTGCCGCCTTGCGCGGCGGGCCATCGAGCGCGATTGCCTTTATTCCGGCCTGATTTGCGATCCCGGCAATCTTCCTGAATTCGGCAACAGTTCGGGAACGAAGCGTGCATAACCATCCGACATGGTGTTTCCTGGATTTTGAGAGTTGGCCCGAGTTCGCCTGTTTGACAAGTTCTCGCAACACCTGCAATTGAACCTGTGGCGAGGTACCCGATCTAAACTGCACGAAAACAGTGACTTTCCTGCCCTTTGAAGTCTCGGATGAGGCGAACCTGGCAAACTGCGACTTGAAGTCCGCGATGGCCTTGTCAATAACCAGTTGTCTGCTTGCGCCGCCGAGCACAACCAGGGGAGGCGGGAGAAAGTTGCGAAAGTTTACGCGTGTTCCGACGTTCGTGGTTGTCAACAGGCGGTCATGGCAGGCAAGTCGAATCGTTGAATATTCGTCCGGACCGACGACGACTTCGCCAACGGCACCGAGCCGCTCCGCATCATGTGCAGCGCCAATTTTGAGCGGATCGAGCGATTTTCCGCCCAGGACGGCGCACTTTGGCGAGGCAATCGCTCCGGTGCGAATGGCTTTCGTTGCGCTGCCGTTGTCGCTGACTCCGAGAAACGGGCCGTAAAGTTCATGATCGTAATTCGCCACGGTTGAAATTGAAAAATCCCCCTGGCCACCGAGAAACACTATCGCCTGTTTCGCTGCCTCAAATAGTCGGGCATATTCACGCTCATTGGTTTCCGGCTCCGGATCTTCCCGTTTGTCGCTCTCGGCAAAAAAAAGCCGGAGGATATCGCGCCACGAGGCAGCGACTCTTGTCGAGTCTCTTGCCTCCAGGGCATCATGAATCGACTGTTGAAGCAGTTTCAGTTTCCGGGTGTATGTACTCATGGCGAACCTATTCCAGCGATTTGGAAAATAGTTTGATATCCTGCTTGACTTGCGATGCCTTGCTCCAGGACTTGATCTTGCGACGAAACATGTAGTACGCAATGCCCTTTTCCGGCCAAACAAGACTTTCTACTGCCGCCAAACATTGTTGCGGACATGCGTCAAGGAAAAGCGGCTCAACCTTGGCAGGAACTGGCGTTGGGCCCAAATCCACAGTCGCAGACGCCGTAGCGGTAAACCCGGCATGGACCATCGCGGCCAACTGAACTGGATGACCGTAATCGCGACGCCCTCGCAGAACGACGGGAGCGAACAGATCGCCTAGTGCCGACACGAGTGAAACGTAGGCCGATAACGCAGTTAGCCCCGAACGATTTGAACTGCGCAGATCGCGAAGTGTACACCAATGCTCCCAGACCTTTCCGCCATCAAGCTCGCTTCCGACGGGCTGATCGAAATCCTGGCGGCGCCAAAGATTAAAACGATCGGGCAAGTCGGTACAGTTTCTCGCCGAAATACGGCCAACCGAATTGCCTTCAACAAAACCCCTTAGGACAGAACCCGTCAGTCGTTGTCGTCCCTCGGCAGAATCAAGAAATACTGTCTTGAATCCGTCATTTTCGCGACAGGTAATTGTGGCAACATATTCGTCACGAGTACCTGCATGACCCATTTCAAGCCACAACAACTGCCCGTCGTCCGCCTGGCAAACGCCGCCGGCACCGAGCAGGTGACAAGAACTATGCCATGCGCCGAAATCAAAATCGCCCGGATCACCCGGCCCCAGGTCTTCTCCATCCACAAGTGATCGTTCGATCCAGAGCCGACGCAACAGGCTGACGTTGGTTGCCGAGTTCAACAGTCCGCCCGACTCGTCGATCTGGAATTCCATGGAACCGCGGGTAGCAATAGAAGGCTCTTCTGCCATGATCTGACTCCAACTGGTTTGTTATTTGACTTCGACTCCAAAATACTGCCGAACACCTGCGTATTTCCCCGTTCCGTAAAACCGTTTCCACCAACTGTCGTCGGCGGCGAGGTGCCATCTGTCCTTGTTAATTTCGGAAAGCGTGCCGGCCTTCGCTTTCGCCGTAGCCCATTCCCGAAAGGCATAATGCTCCCAAAGGCGAATGTACTCGGTCAGGTAAATGTCGGCGACTCGCTTGTCTCCGCGCACTATCAGCATGTTCTCATCGTTCTTGATGCTGGATGCCTCACTGAAGTTGGCTGAACCGCTGACGACGATTGGATCGTTTCCTAAAGGGTCGACAAGCATGAATTTGGTGTGAACGAACTGTACGTGCTGATTGAGACCGGTCAGTTCCTCATTCAACCAGCGATCAAAACTGTTCAGGGGTAGTGTGCTGCCCACTGCGATCCGGTTTTCGGCCTGGCGACGAATCGAATTCATTTCAGCTTCGGCAGCTTCTCGCTCTTTTGCCTGTCGAGCCTTGGCCTCCGATGCCGACTCGGTCTTCTTCCGTGGCCTGACGACGCCGGGGCCGAGCAGTTTGTCCATCAGGGCATAGCGGAGCATTGACGAACTGTCTCGATAGACGTCCTTGAAGCTGGTGTGCATGCCAAACGGAAAGGTCATGAACAATGCGTGCCTGGCTTGTCCGGCGAGAAAAGCGTAGTAATCGAGCGCGTCAGCAGTCTCGCGCGGGCTGAACACCGAAGTCGTCCCTTTGACAGGCAACTTTGTCGGCAGCGGCAACGATTCGGTCAGAGTCGAAGCCAACTCCGTCTTGTGCGGATTCTCGGCCAACAGACTCCAATAGTTCAGGAACTGATCGGCGACCGCAGGGTCATTGACGACATGCACGACATTGGATTGCCCGAAGACTCCACCGGTTGAGAAATTGGTGGAACCTGTGAGGACTGCAACCGCTTTTTTGCCCCTGGTCAGAACAATGAACTTGTTGTGGGGAATCGATAAAGGCACCGGAACGCGCTCGATACAATGCGACTTGAGCCTTGCCTTGGCTACGACCTCACGGTTTTCGACTGCAGGAAATTCCTTGCTCGCATCGTAGAGAATCTCGACATCAACGCCGCGATCGACGGCTGCTTTCAGTTCCTGGGCCACTCTTTGCAAGCGGAACTCGTAGGCGCAGACTCGGAGCCCCCAGCCCCGTTTGGCTCGCCGGATGTACTCAAGAATCGCTTCGATCGCTCCGCGCGACAGCCATTCCCAGACAGCATGACCATCCTCGAACTCGGATGGCTTCTCGTTTCCAAATCTCCGAGCGTATTCCTGGGAAGAGGCCGCACCTCGATTGAAAAAGACATTGTGGCGGTCGTCGCTTTCGGCCTCAGTTGAGATCGTAACGGTCGTCGACGCGAAGGTTTGAAGATCGCCCGGAGCGCCTTTGAGGGCCACAACTTCATAGGAGTATTTCCTGTTCTGACTGACCGAATAGTCAGACCATAGAAAGTCCTGAAATGGATGTTCCCTGCTGGAAAACTTCGTCTGTACCGAATTCCCAGGATCCGTTTCGGCAAACGTGCGCATCCCCTTGAGCCAGTACGATTCCCCCGAATCGTGATCCGTCTTCCGAATCGCAAAGCCACGCAAGCCTTTGCAATCCTTCTCTTTCATGTTCATGGCCGACATGATCACATGGGTTCCCGAAACGGCTCGCAGGGACAGGCGGGGTGTTTTTGCAAAAGTGCGCATGTCTATGGCCTACATTCTGAAATAACGTCCATCTGCTGTTCCTTGCTATTGAAACCGGACCTGTCCATCGGGGGGTGTTTCGACGAGCGAAATGCGCCGAGCCGGAAGGAATCCTCCGGCGTTTGGTGTACCGTCCGTGTTTTGCTGAATCAGCCGGAAATAGTAGAAGCCGGCCTGCGCCTTGGCCGTGTCATTTGCTACAGCCAACGGTCGCCATAATATCGAGTTGTTCAGGAGCTGTGTGCCCCGATCCGAAAGAGGGTTGACCGACTCCGAATTCTGAAGCAATGTCAGAACCATGTCGGCTCCGGCAAGCAGCTCGACTCTTGCGTTATCTGGTGTGACGACGGGCTTGAAACTGATTTCAATAACGGCGCGAAAGGCCCGCTCAAGGAGCAGCCCCTTCTCCTGGGCCCAGTTGGTTACCTTGTCGTTTACGATATTCTGGCATTTTTCGCACATTTCCTGCGCCAGTTGGCGCCGTTCTTCTTCTGGCATGTTACTGCACACGATCCGCTCATAATCGTGAGTTACGAGTTCTTCCAGCTGGCGGACAAACGCCTTGTCGTAGCACTTTGGTTCCGGCGACAGGATCACATAGTTCCTGATTGTGGACATACACTCCAGAAAACTGGCGAGAAGTTCCTGGGAACTTTGCGGATTGTCGTCGGAAGCCAGAGAGAAACGGGGCGTCATGTCGACAGCGGCGTTTTCGCGGACCCTGATCAAATCGAAATATCCGTTGGTCTCAGGCTCCTTGGCACGCATTGCCCGGAGGTAAGTATCCCGCGCGATGGCAAACTTGCTTTCACCGGTCGGTCGGGCCGCTATGACGAAAGAATTTTCGTTTCCGGTCCGCCAATCCCGCACGACGACATTGAGCTGGCCGTCGACCGAACGATTGGATAAGCGCTGAAAATCTGCGAGCGAGCGGATTGTATTCCCGTCGACTGAGAGAATGACATCCTCTGGCTCAAGCAAAAAAACGTTTCCATCGGGGCTTCGAACTCTGGTGGCGGGGCCGTTGGGCTCCACGCTTCTCAACAGCATTCGGCCCTGGGAGAAGTCGGCGCCAACGCCGATCGCCAATGTCGGTTCGTCGAGCTTTTCGCCTGTCTGGAATGCAAACAAGGCGACGGCGGGCAGCGCAAGCAAGAATGCCAGGAAGGCCCGGCAAGCATGAATGGAAGCGGACATTTTGTTCCCCTTTCAGAAATCGCCTCGAAGTGAAAGACCGATTGCGTTGAGTGAGGCGCGAATGGTTTCGATATTGGCTTGATCGAGTTGAGCCATGTCCCCAAGTTGCCTTTCGCTCAGCGCTATCAGGTCGCCGAGTGTTTCGATTCCCCGTCGTTGCAATTTTCGTCGCAGCGGGTTCTTCAATTGCAGCACGACCAGGGCCGTCGCGTGCCTGGACAGCTCTGAGGTTTTTTGCCTTGCGACAAGTCCGGCTGCGGCGCCGCCCGACAACATGGCCAAAAACCATGAGCCGGCCAGGACGACCAGCACGACATTGCTGGACCAACGGGTGTAAATTCGCTCGGTGTCAAAAAGAAAGAACGCTTTGGTCAATGCGTGGTCCATATTGTTCACTTTCAACACCTCCCGGAATTCTTTTGTGTAGGTCCCGGTCCACGTTCGAACCCCGCTTTCCGGAGGAAGGACCTCAGTGAAAGTCAGATAAACGAGGAAATAGCCCGCGATAGAAATCGCTAAAGCCAGCCAGATCAGGGTAGTTGTCAGCCGGGAAAGATGCCACTTGGCAAGAAAGTGGCTGCCGGCGTATCCCAAACATAAAGCGGCAAGGCAAATGGGCGCGGCAATGGCATAATTCTTCCAGATGCCCGAAGCAAAGGGAAACGGGAGTGCCAGGATCAGCAAGACCACCGCAAGAACGGGAGCAAAAGCCTGAAGAATAAAACTCCAATCGAGGCTTGTGCCGGACTTGGAGGTAACTGAGGTCTTGCGAACCGGGTTCTGAGCGACTGTTTCGCCACGCCCAGACAAGGCACGTCCAATCTGAATGGTCCTGGAAAGAGCCGGGATGCAATCCTCAAGCGTTTTACCCCGCAAGTCGAGCCAGGTGAACCGTTTGAGGAATTCAGGAAACGAAGCCGTCGACGGGGCGGAAGGAAGGAACAGCGGCACAACGGGAACCTGTCGACGAACGGATTCAAGCAAGGCAACTTCGATTTCGGGCTGCTGCCATGGCCCGATTCCCGATCGTCCCAGGCACACAGCGACCACGGCACTTTTCCTGAGCCCCGTTTCAAGCTGTGGAATCCACGCCAACCCGGCAGGCAGGTCCTGTTCGTCCATCCAAACCGAAAAGTTCCTGGACTGCAATTCCGTGGCCAGTTTCCGCACTTCCGGTTTCTCGACACTGTTGTGAGAAAGAAAGATATCGTGAAATTGGGGCTCGTTGCTTGCCATGGACGGACAGCGCATCAGAGTGAGATTGGTCGTGACCCGTTGTCCTAAAAGTATCGTATTTGATTCAGCCGCGTCAGAATCGGTGCAACGGATTCGGGTTGATCACGTAGTGGATCGAGTTCAGCCAACGTTCCGAAGGACAAGCCGGAGCGGTGTTCGATCCGGTGTATCGGACTCTGATGTGTCTTGAAGCGGCCGAAAACGAATTCTTCGCGGTCGTCACCCAGGAACGACTCTTGCGACATTGTATAACCGGTCGCCGTCAGCTCGCCAGTCTCATCGTGGATGAAGGCGATGACCTTCCAAAAAGTCGATGGAATGTAAACGCCATGCCGCGTGAATTCCCGAAATCCAATATCAGCGTCATAAAGAAATGGACCGGTAAAAACACAGATTTGCATCTTGTCTTTGCGTGCATTTTGCAGCGCGTAGTCCTCCAGCGCCAACCAGACGCCGCCGTTGAACATTTGAAGCTGGGGAACGGCGTTGGTTACGTGCATTGAGTCGGAGTTGCCCATATCGGCGTCAGTCTGGGTGCCCCATGCCGGATCTTCGCGTCGCGTCATGTGCCCGCGGCTGAACCTGGGCGGGTTGCCGTAACACTCCTTCATGATCTGAAAAGACTTGTCAATGCGCGGATCGTACCGCCACGCGGGACGAGTCGTTTTTTTCGATTTCTTGCCGTCGATGTTACAGGCGCTGAAACGGCATTGGCGACGCATTTCACTCATGACCACCGTAAAATGCTTGTACCGCAACTCGGTCATTTCTTCGCCCAGAAAATCGAAGGTTATGACGTCGTCCTCGTGTCTGGCGATCGCCGGCAATGGGACTTCGATGTCGTCACCGAGGAAGCTGCTGTCGTAGCCCTCTCGGTCGCGGTAATCTTCCTTGCGAGGAATTTCCAGTTCGATGATGTCGTCGTCGGCTTCGGGATCGGAAACGCGAAACCCCGAACCAGCCGATGGTGTTGCCGGAGGAGGTGGTGCCGGAGCCGATACATTCAGCCTGTCGCCCTCTATGATATCGCCGATTTCAACGCGAATGCGAAGTGGTACAGTGGCCTCAAGAACGCGCCCGGAAGCGAACCTGGGCTGATTCTCCGAGTTGCGGTCAACAGACGGGCGACGTCGACCCTGGTTGTTCAATACCCGATCCAAAGTCTCATTGACGACAGGGATCGGAATGGCATGGTTCTTCGTGAAAAGCGTGCCGGCAAAGTGCAGGGCCACGGCTTTCCCCGACTCGAGCGATACAATTTCACTCCCAGAGTTGCCGCCCAGGGTTGAGCAGTCGTGAAAAATTCGCTGGTTAGTCACTTCCTTGACGATTCCGGGAGCTAGCCGCTTCTTGTCGTAACGTCCATTGAAAATTCGATCCATCTCGGCTGGTTGGGGAAACGTCGGATCGCGGGCAGGGTAACCGATCACGACGATGTGTTCTCCGGCAGCGACTTTTGAATTATCGATTGGAATCGGTTCCGGCAGTCCATGACCCGAGACCGGTTCGATTCGAAGAAATGCGATGTCCGGGCCGCTCGATTTCTCAATGTGGACAATCTCGAAAAGCGGAAACTCGTGGGCTCGATCGTTTCCAAACTCTTCTATGAAGTCGATTCTGGCCTTGATGGGAGTCCCGTCGACACCGGGTTGAAAAAAGAAACGTCCTCCGTCCATTTCAGCAAAGGCCGCAGCAACATGCCGGTTCGTTACCACGATATTGTCGCGGACGAGCCAGCCTGTGCCGAACCAGTCCCGTTCGGGGTGATTAAGCACTTCAATTCGTCCGACCGCCGGAATATGTGGGCGCAGATGAGGTATGGCGTTGCGAAGCCGCTCTTTCCAAACATTGCTTTCGATATCATTGATTTCAAGTACTGCCTGCCCATCGATGACATCAAGCACCGGACGACCCTTTAGCAGGACAATCGTCTCCAAAACCATTTCCGAAGATCGTGTCGAAGCGGACTCCGAACGAGCAGACTCGAACGATTCTTCCAGTTCGCGCGCGATCTCGGGATCGGCGGACTTCAATTCCTGCAGATACTCCTGAAAGTCGCGTTTATCGTGTTTCATCGGTTTGGGCTCCCGTTGAATATGGCGAGGTTGGCTTGGTTTGTTGACGTTGGATTGGAAAAAGTCCATGGCGGCCTCGGCGTTTACGGCTTCGTTTTCGACCATCGCCATGCCGCTGACATGAACTCCGCACAGCCTCCCCGTGTTGACGTCGATAACTGGCGATCCGCTGTTTCCACCTAATGTGCTGCAGTCGTGTGTGAATCGCCGAGGGGTTGCTTCCAGAATCTCGCCAATCGCGGCGCGCTTGACACCAAATTTGCCTTCAAACAGGCGAGCCACGAGTTCGGGCGGGCTCCTTGTACTAACCAGCGGATATCCGATGACGCAAACAGGGAATTCAGGTATTGAACGGCTGATAGTGTCAAGTAACATCGGCCGCGATGAAAAGTCCGTTTTTCCTGAGTCGAATCGGAGCAGTGCCAAATCGAGCTTCGTATCGAGCGCAACAACTTCGGCGATGTTGCAAACATGGCTCTCCGGTTTTCCGTAGAAGCCCTCGAATTCTGCCTGGGCCTGGCCTCGCTCCAGCATTCCTGTGCTAAAGCTCAACTCCGTAACGACATGCCCGGCCGTCATCAGCAGATTCGGAGCAACGAGGAAACCGGTACCCCACGATGACAGCCCTTGTTTCTTTTTGTCCGGGTCATCGACTCTATCGAGCCGAGCAACGCTTGTCTGGTTGCGCTGCAGGATGGGCTGGAAATGAAGCCAGCGGTCGGCAAGCCAGTTGCCTTCGTACGGCAATATCGTCAAGCCATCCCTAACACATAGCATTGCCGGCCGCAACAAACGTATGGCCTGTTCGAGTGCCGCCATCTCCAGAGGAGCCGGCCTTTCCCCTCGCGCGAGTTTTTCGCGCGCTCGCTCGGCGTCTTCGACAAGCTGTCCGATTTTTTTCGGGCCGACAATGGCACGCTTTCGCCCGGCAATATCTCGCGGGCTGGCCAGCCTGAAAGCTCGAGCCGCTCTCGCCGACATGGTTCCCGCAAAGCTCGGCGTGCCTGGTGATGCCTCCGGTCTCGGCAATGCGGGCGTTTGAGTCTCGAAGTCAGGACTTATGAAGAATTCGCGGTTGCTCTTCGTCTTCACGCGACTGCTCGCCGACTGATGAACGATCAGACGAGTTGCTGGATGTGTGTAGACTCGCTGCAAACTCTTGTGCAAGGCGTCGATCGCCGGGAGACGTTGTTCCGGGCAGTCAATAAAGTCCTCGGAAGGAGCGCGACGGATATCCTGCCCGTTGACTCGCCGGCTTACATGCACGCGGCGGGCTCCATTTGAGGCCGACCAGAAAGACCCGTAATAACCGGCGTAGTCGTACCTGAATACTCTCAGTTCTTCGGCGATGCGAGAAGCGTTGGCACGCAGGTATTCTTCGACTTCCTGTCTTTCCTGTCGCAACTGTTCTGTCGAACTGTCGGGTCTGCCAGCCAGTTTCAGGTCTTCGATACTAAAGACGTCCAGCCGTTTCCAGCGATGTTGACCGCGCCGTTCGAAAGCTTGCTCAAGAAAATTAGCTTTGCCGGCGATTACCTTCCACTGGTTGTCGCGTGGGATACCAGCCAACTGGCTGTTGGTTTCGCCAAGGAAAACAACTTCGTCAAAGTAGGTCAAAAACTCGACGGGGGGCACCATTTTCTTGTCTGGCTCCCGAACCGTGGAAACACTTCGCGCGGGAGGGATTTTTCGGATGCGAAAGTTCGATGCGCCATCTGTTTTTGACTGGAATGCTCGACCGTATTTCGGATGCGCGCCTTGCAAGTCATCACATAGACTTGTGAATGTAACCCATCGGTGCTTTGGATTCTCATTGTCGGTGTCGGCAGAACGCAGGCCGGACAAGCTCTCAAGCAAACAGTCAACAAACAACGAGTCGTTTTCCGCTGCGCCACCCCTGCTCGACGATGCAATCTGAAACCTGTCTGCGACGCCCGTGGCAGCCGGCTGGAATTTGAGCCCAAGGCTCGAGTGCTTTTGGCTTCGTTCCGTTCGACAGGTATCATGCAAAACCAGGTGCGAGCCCGCCCCAAGTCCTTGCGCCAAAATCGTCGTCAGTTCGTCAACTGAAAAACATGCGTTAATGGAACTCTGGTCAACATAATCCGCGCAGAGCAGCAGGTCGTCGAGTTCGTTCCCGTTTGATTTGGATACCGAGATACCATGCCCGGCAATGTAGACGAGCACCTGTCCGTTACCGCCGACGCCATCGATCAACAATTGCTTGACCGCCGCAATAATTTCGTTGCGCTTCGCCCCATGGGTTTTCCGTGTGTGGTCTCCCGTGCAACAGAACAGGATCTTCTTGCAGCCAAGTTCACTCTCCAGAAGGCCCGCCAACCTTGCAGCGTTGTCAACCACTCCCGACAATGGAGACGGCACATCGCCGTTGCGTGGATATTTTTCTACCGCAATTATGAATGCGCAATCCAAGGGGCCAGCTCCAACAAACCCTTTATATTACCATGCGTCTTTATAGTATACTCTGTTTAGAGGTGGAAAGCTTTCAATTTGGCCAAGGCTGTGACGTCCGAAGGAAATGTTCGTATTTCACCACTTTTCCGAAGTCTCATCCAAAACGCCAGTGACTCGCCGCCAGTACCCAGGTTGCGTGTCCCACCCCAACCGTTGGCCAGTGCCGATACGAACTCATAACCGTTTTCCTTGCCGTCTTGTGGCTCCAAAATCAGGCACCTACTCCACCTGCAAATCCGCGTGATACTGCACCTGACCAAGCATCCTCCACCCGCTCTTTCCAATCCCCGCCTGTCTTCCTCGCTGCAACCGCCAACATTCCCCTTTCAGCGCCGCTAACTCCTTCCCGTATTCCAATGCCCCTCTCACCCGTCTCCGGCAGTTTCTTACAGGCAGGCGCGCGCATCGATAGTGAAAATAAAATGGTGCCGGGCGACAACCGGGCGACCATTCCGATTGCCTTATAGGCTCAGGTACTTAAGCAGCGTCACTGGTCACTTTCAACATCCATGAGACGCCGGATCCTATTGCGAACTTCAACTGCCAAATCCTGGCAATCCGGATCTATTCGTTCACGCACCGCGACCAAATCGGTTTGCGAAAGTCTTAGAGCCTATCCGGAAACCTATTCACGCCGCAAGTCGGTATTTGAATGGAGGTTGCGCTTTGTTGGGACACATGTACCGGAGCATGCGGCCAATTGAGGCAACATTCACCATGGCTTCACTTGATTCAGTGCGATGCTCATA
>WPCK01323367.1_pt1 | contig 13347 bp, 8 predicted proteins | sample 5399851 | NCBI WGS metagenome assembly WPCK01 (sample SAMN12869471, study PRJNA574797) | sludge metagenome | isolation source: wastewater treatment of pH11 | place: China:Beijing | collected 2019-05-20
GAGGATTCGAGGACAAGACCTTCCGACTTGCGATCTTCAGGCACTAGAGCCAAACCGGCTTGGATGGCATGGCGTGGCGACCGAATCGTTATGGGTTTGCTGCCAACACAAATCGATCCTCCCAATCCCGCGTCGACACCGAATATTGCCCGTAGAACTTCGCTGCGGCCTGCTCCAACTAGTCCAGCCATGCCCACGATTTCACCCGAGCGCACCGAGAGGCTAATCTTGTGCTTTGGCCAGGCTTGAGTCACCAGATTCGAGACATCCAATACCACGCCGCCCGTTTCATGTTGCCGGCGGGCAAAGAATCGAGTTAGATCGCGCCCAACCATGAGTTGCACCATCGCCTCGTGCGAAATCTGACTTCGTGTGAGCTGGCCTGCGTTGCGACCATCGCGCAAGACTTCGACGCGATCCGCCAAGGCTTGTACTTCGGCCAATCGGTGCGAAATGTAAATCACGCTTACACCACTGGACCGAAGTTCTCGTACGACTCCAAGCAGGTTTTCGGCTTCACGCTGCGATAGGCTCGACGTTGGTTCGTCCATGATAATGACCTTCGCCCCGACTGAAAGTGCTCGAGCGATTTCGACCAGTTGTTGTTGACCGATCGTCAAATCGCGCACCAAGGTCCGGGGGCTAGTGGCCAATCCGACGCGATCGAGCAGCCGTCGCGACTGACTGGCGATTCGGCGTTTGTCGATCATTCGCCAACGAGTTGGTTCGCGTCCCAGAAAAATATTTGCCCCAACATCCAGATTGTCGGAAAGGCTCAATTCCTGGTGGATCAAGGCAATGCCGAGCCGCAAAGCCGTTTGCACCGAGTCGATGCGTTCAGGCCGCCCATCGATCAGAATTCTGCCGCCAGTCGGCTCTTGGATACCCGATAGAATTTTCATTAAGGAGCTTTTGCCCGCTCCGTTCTCACCGACAACTGCCAAGACTTCGCCGGGATAGAGCGACAGACTCACGTTGTCCAAAGCCAAGATGCCAGGGAATCGCTGGCTTACATTTTGAACCTCGAGCAGCGGAATTAGTTGGTCAGCGATCATTCGGTCGGAGTTGCACTGGCAGCTTTGAATTCTGCAACGTCGAGCACTTCGTCAATAATACCTTTCTGTCGCAATCGCGCGTTGGCCTGTCCCAATCGACCGACGAACAGCATGATCGCCCCGCCGTCGGGCAACGCTTCTTTAATCAGCTCGCCGCACATCCGGCCTGCGACGTAGTTGTCCATGCCGATGTAACACAGCCGTTTGCTGTCGGGTGCGTCGGAGTCATGCGTAATCACGATCGTGCGCTCACAAGCTTCTTCAAGCAACTCGCCCTGGTTACTCGGGTCGATCGGGCTGATCGCGATCCCATCGATCTTGTTGGCGAGCAACGTCTGAACCATGCGATTCTGGTCGTCGACGCCATTGGGTGGCATCCGAATTTCGACTTTCACATTGAAATCTCGCCCCGCCGCGATTGCTCCCTTTTCGGCAACATCCCAGAACGTTGCAATACCGTTGGTCACGAACGCCACGGTTGGCTGGGCCTGCTCGGAATTGGCCTGTGCAGCGTTGTTCGCTTGTGCATCGGATTTGCCGGCGATCAGCGAGTTGAGTTCGTCGCGATAACTCGCCGCATTGTCCTTTCGGATCTTTCGAGCCGGAATATCCAGGAAGCCTCCCGCTGGCAAAACAGACTTGTCTCCGCGAGCCAATGCGGCCAGCACTCGAACGGATTCGTACCCATACATGTAAGGATTCTGGATGACCGTTCCATAAATCTCACCATCGATGATGCCTTGCAAAGTGACCGCATCTTCATCGAAGGCCACGATTCTGATTTTGTCCAATTTGTTGGCATCGCGAACCGCCTCGAGGAGAATCGGTGGATTGTATCCGAACAACCCAACCATGCCTTTCATCTGAGAGTACGCGGCGATCGCGTCTTGCGCTTGGGATTTGGCTTTATTAAAGTCGAACCCATCCGTTCGGGTATCGAGAATTGAATACTTGCCGCTGGATTGTTGACTAGTATTGACTGCCGCTTGTTCGCTGGATTTTTCGCAGCCTACAAAGCCAAGCAGCCCACCCAAAAAAATTGTAACCGCCGCGAAACTTGAAATTGCGTCGCGAACAAGACCGTGACGGACGTTGTAAGTGAAAGTCATTGGACAACTCCATGCCGCGATGAACGAACAGAAAATCTCATTGAACCGTTTCGCGGGTTTGAATTGTTCGATCGCGCTTCAAATGATCCGCAGCGAGATAGAGTCCCAACGCTCGATCTCTTAAGACATGCCAAACTTCTGAAGCACCGAAATGACGCCTCAAGTGGGTAAGGCACAATTGTAATTGCCAGTTCCAAGATTTGGCAATCGTACACAGATAGCCCTGGTCGCTCCGAATGTAGCCGTCGCGCTCCCGCGAGATGAGCTTCTGTCCAGACTGGTGAAGCCTGACGCAGAAATTCGACCAAAATGTAGCCATCTCGCTCCCGCCAGATGAGCTTCGCCCTCTCTGAGCGATAAGGCGACTATGGGCTTCTACTGGTATAGCCCCATCTCGACCGCTCGCAACCCGAGTGTTTTCAATAGAATCTGAATCGCTCAGGGTACCGTTGTAGCGGTCCAATGGTCGTTTGGACGGATCGAGGTCAAGGGTGAGTGATGGGGATCGAACCCACGACAACTGGAGCCACAATCCAGCGCTCTACCAACTGAGCTACACCCACCGAATATATGCACCTAATCTAAGCCGATATGAATCGAGTGTCAACCGAGTCGCTTAAACTATCAATTTCGGCACTTCAGGCCGCTCCAATCCCATCGAGATCGAGGCTCGGACTTGATCGGCAATCGCTTTACGCTGGTCCGTTGGACCCTCAAAGAGCACTCGAAGCAGCGGTTGGCCTCGCTCGACGCAATCGCCAATACGGACAAGCATCTCGATGCCCGCGCGATGATCGATAGCATCGCCTTGTTGCCGCCGCCCTCCTCCCATTGCGATGATCGCATTGCCTAGGTCGCGTCCGCTAACGGCGCTGATCCATCCGTCGGAATCTGCGACCACTTCGGTAGGTTTCCCGGTCGGAAGCTGGTCTTTGAACTCGCCGCCTTGCGCTTCGATCATCGCGCGGTAGCGATCCAATGGTTTACCTTGTGCCAGCGATTGCTCCAGCAGTTTCCTTGCGTTGGACTCCGAATCGGCTCTTCCGGTTGCAATCAGCAGTTTAGCAGCGAGCGCCAGGGTCACTTCCAAAACGTCCGCCGGACCTTGGCCTCGAAGAACTTCGACGGCTTCGTTGACCTCACAAGCGTTTCCGACCATGCGACCTAGCGGTTGGTTCATGTCGGTAATGAGCGACGACATGGCAACACCCATTCTTTGGCCGGTTCGGACCAGACTTCGTTCTAGTTCTCTAGCTCCGGTTAGAGTTTGCATGAATGCACCTGAACCCCATTTGACATCTAGAACCAGAGCATTCAGCGACTCAGCCAGTTTTTTGCTCATGATGCTACCGGTGATCAGTCCAACGGACGGCACCGTACCTGTCACGTCGCGCAGCGCGTACAGTCGTCGGTCGGCCGGGGCGATATCGGGTGTGGTCCCCGTAATGACGCAACCAATCTGATTGAGTTGGCGATCAATTTCGTCTTGCCGCAAGTCGCACCGGTAGCCAGGGTAAGCTTCGAGCTTGTCCAATGTTCCACCGGTAATTCCCAAGCCGCGCCCGCTGAGCATCGGCACATCCAGGTCGAAGCAGGCTAGGAGCGGTGCCAATATTAATGAAGTTTTGTCGCCAAGCCCCCCCGTTGAGTGCTTATCGACCCTAGGTCGACTACTGCATGGCTGCAATCGCCGACCGCTGTCGAGCATGCACTCGGTCAAAACGGCGGTTTCCGTTTCGGTCATTCCTCGGCACACGACGGCCATCAGCCAGGCCGAAATCTGATAGTCTGGAATGCTTCCATCAGTCACGCCGCGAACGATAAAGCGAATTTCATCGCCCGTAATTTCACACCCATCGCGTTTGCGTTCAAGTATTTCTTTGGCTAGCAACTGTCGTCTCCTTGGGAAAGTTTGTATTCTATAAAAAGCCACCGCATCGGCAAAACTGAGCTTGCGAGATTGCCAAATCTCGCTAAATTGTCCTGATATTAGATCGAATCGTTGAAATGTAGAAAAGTAAGCTGACTACTCCTGACCTACCTTTTTTGTCCCAATGACCAGCGTTAAAGAACTCACGAAGCAGGCGATTACCGAATTCTCTAAATCCGAAGGCGACACTGGCTCCTCAGCGGTCCAGATCGCTATTCTGACCAAGCGTATCAACCATTTAACGGAACATATGCGCAGTAACAAAACGGACTACGCCAGCCGCCGAGGTTTGCTTACGATGGTCAGTCGACGACGCGGATTGCTGGATTATGTTCGACGGCATGACCCCAAGCAGTATTTGGACCTGTTGGCAAAGTTAGGTATTCGCAAGTAGTTAGGATGCTTCCAGAGGCAGGATTTAGTTGTGCAAGCTATTGTCGACTGACTGACCTAACACCTGCTTCTGAGCCTGGCGTGCTTCGTTGGTCGGGCAATCTGAATCGATTTTCTATACTTCGGTCGGTCCGATGTGATTGGTTAGGGCATCCACGAGGATAGTCGGTGGAGTAACCGTCGGGTAGCACACTTCCCATGTGCAGGCGTTATCCGCCAAATTGAAGTTGTAATGTTTGTGTAGTAGAAAATTTAAGACAGGAAAAGAACCAGTGAAAGTTCGTGTAGAAAAACAAATCGGAAATCAAACCTTATCGATCGAAACCGGCCAAGTAGCAAAACAAGCTGCCGGATCGGTCATCATCCAGTACGGCGACACAGTGGTGTTGGCCGCAGTCGCATCGGGGCCAAGTCGCCCTGGCACCGACTTCTTTCCGCTAACCTGCGATTATCGCGAAAGGCTAGCTGCGGCTGGCAAATTCCCAGGCGGCTTCCTCAAGCGAGAAGGCCGACCGACCACTAAGGAGACTCTGACGAGCCGCTTGATGGATCGCCCAATCCGCCCGCTGTTTCCCAAAGGTTTTTGCGATGAAGTCCAGGTCCAGGCGTTGGTCCTGAGCAGCGACTTGCAAAACGATGGCGATGTGCTCGCCATGAACGGTGCGGCAGCCGCCTTGTCGATCAGCCCCCTTCCGTTTCTTGGCCCTCTAGCTTCGGTGCGAGTGGGGAAAGTCGAAGGCCGCCTGGTCGCATTCCCAACCGCCGATCAGCTCGAAGAAAGCGAACTGGATTTGATCATTTCCGCAAATGACAAATCGATTTTGATGATCGAAGGTTTTGCTCAAGAAATGCCTGAAAACGATATGGCCGAAGCCATCTTGTTCGCTCACTCCATTGCCCGGGAAGTGATCGGTTTGATCAACGAATTGTCGGCCCGGGTTCGACCTGAAAAGATCGAGTTTGTGCCCGCTGCCGACAACGGCTTGCTCGGTCGACTGAAGAGCCAGTTTTGGGATCGTTATCGACAAGCCAAAACGACCGAAGGCAAAAAAGCCCGGGCCGATGCCGTCGGGGCTCTCAAGGAAATCGCATTCGCTGAGTTCATTCCGGATCCGAAGGCCGAAGGTGCAGTATGCCCTGATGCATTGAATGCGGCCTGGCACGAACTCGAAGAAGCGGTTATCCGCGACTTGATCCTCAGTGGAACGCGGCCGGATGGTCGCGACCATACAAGCTTGCGGCACATCGAATGTGAAACCGATGTGTTGCCGCGCACGCATGGATCGGCCATTTTCCAGCGCGGTGAGACGCAAGCGCTGGTGACGGTAACGCTGGGCACGAGTCGCGACGAACAACGCGTGGATGGCTTGGTCGAAGAATACAGCAAGAAGTTTATGCTCGACTACAATTTCCCCTCGTACTCCGTTGGTGAATGTCGCCCGATTCGCGGTCCCGGTAGACGTGAAATTGGACACGGTGCACTGGCTGAGCGCAGCGTAGCCCCAGTCATCCCCGATCCAGAAGAATTCCCTTATACGATTCGCGTCATTAGCGACATCATGGAATCGAACGGCTCATCATCGATGGCCAGCGTTTGCGGCGCGACCCTCGGTTTGATGGCCGCCGGTGTGCCCATTAGCAGCCCGGTGGCTGGAATCAGCATCGGCCTAGTCAAGGAGCAAGATCGTTGGGTCTTGCTGACCGACATCATCGGCGACGAAGATCACTTCGGCGATATGGATTTCAAAATTTCCGGTACACCCGAAGGTATTACCGGTATCCAGTTGGACCTTAAGATTGACGGTATCAGCGAAGAGATCGTCCGCGCGACGTTGAAACAAGCCCGCGAAGCCCGCATGGAGATTCTGCGGAAGATGTTGACCGCGATTCCGCGGCCTCGATCCGAGATCAGCCGATATGCACCTCGACTGCTCCAAACTCGAATCGATTCAGACAAGATCGGCCTGTTGATTGGTCCGGGTGGCAAGAACATTCGGGCAATCCAAGAAGAGACCGGAGCGACGATCGATGTCGACGACGACGGAACCGTCGTTGTATCGTCGGCGAACCTCGAAGGAGCCAAAGCAGCTCTGGCCCGCGTTGAGGCCTGCACCGCCACGGCCCAGATCGGTCGCATCTACGATGGTATCGTGAGCAGCGTTCGCGACTTTGGAGCCTTTGTCGAGATTCTTCCGGGCCGGGACGGTTTGGTCCACATTAGCGAACTGTCCAGTGGTTATGTCTCGAGCGTCGATGATGTCTGCCAAGTCGGCGATCCCATGAAAGTCGTCGTCATTGACATCGACGAACAAGACCGAGTCAAACTGAGCCGCCGTCGGGCACTCGAAGAGCTTGGCATCGAAGATGAATTTGCGGGAAACACCCGCGATGAGGACTCAGAAGCCGTAGGAGCCGGCGAACGAAGCGAACGCGGTCCCCGCAGCGGAGATCGCGACAGAGGCGATCGCAATCGCGGAGGTGACCGAGGTGGCGATCGCGGTGGTCAACGCCGTGGCGGCAACGATCGCGGCGGACGTAGCCGCGGACGTCGATAATCCTTCAAAATTCGATCTCACAAACACGTCCACTCGCCAGCATGAAACCTGGCGAGTGGATGGTGGCTCTGAAATGAACTGCCCCCACCACGAACCCAAGGTGGAATTCTCTACCACAGCCCTACTCTTTTTCTTTTGCAAAATCTCCAGCTCGGACGACTTTGAGTTTTTCGACGTTGATGTGATGTGCAAAGGCGTTTTTCACGTCCTCAACTGTTAAGGCAGCGATACGGGCTTCGCGTTCTTCCGCGTGTTTGAAAGTTCGGCCCAGGTACAGGTTGGCATTCCACTGTCCCGCAATGGCTCCTTCGTTGGCGCGACCAACTTTTCGCAATTCCAGGTAGGCTTTCTTGGCTGTATCGACTTCGTCTTGGGTCGGTCCTGCTTCGATAAATCGCTTCAACTCTTCCATCACCGCTGCCTCAACGGCATCGATGTTCTGCGGATTGGTGATGGCGTTGATCGTAAAGCGTGCATCGTTGCCCTGAGTCGGAACGGAGACACTCGATGAAACGCCATAGGATAATCCTTCCTTTTGGCGGATGCGATCGCCCAAGCGGGAGGACAAAGTGCCACCGCCGAAAATGAAGTTGGCGATGGTCAGTGCTTCCGTATCGGGATGGTCATCGTACATCGGGAACGCAGTACCGGCCAAAAATACCGCGTTGGCTTTGTCGGGCGTTTCGATCGTCTTCTTCGATATATCGTAGCTGACTGGCGACTCGGTCAATATTGGGGCAAACACGTCTTCGCCCGTCCAATCGCCAATCGCCTTTTCGATTGCGGCCACGGCGACTTCGGGATCGAAATCACCGACGATTGAGATTTGCCCAGTCGTTGCCTTCAATTGTTCGTTGTAAACGTTCACAATATCCTCGCGGTTCATCTTTTCGATTTCGGCGAGCGTTTCTTCAGGACTGCGAACGTACCGCACGTCCTCTGGGCCGTATTGGGACAAGGCTCGTGACAGCGCACTGGGTGCCAACGATTGCGGTTCTGTCATGAATTGTTTTAACATACTGGTCGATTGCGATCTGAACTGATCAAAGTCATCTTGAGGAAACGCAGGCTGACGAAGGATCTGGCCCAACAAGTCGATCGCATTGGTCAAAGAATCGCGTTTGGCTTCGATCGAAAAAGAAACCGCTCCGGCTGGGCCGCCCATACCACCGCGACCGCCCCTGCCCCGTCCGCCGCCACCGCTTGAAATGCGAACATCCAGTTCGTTCATTCGTTGTTGCAATGCTTGACGGTTAAGCTCCGCAGTACCTGCCATCAACATCGGCCCAATCATTGCGGCAGCCATCGATTTGCCGTTGAGCGTCTTTTCGTTGCCGAAATTCAAAGTAACGATCATATCGACAGTGTTCCCACGAGTCGTTTTCGGTAAAAGGGCAAGCTGGATCTTACCCAGTTGCCGTTGCACGGTCCTTGCGTCGATATTGGCTGGTGTCGGGTCAAATTCCTCGCCCAACGCAGTCGCAGCACCGCCTTTGTAATCCTTCACAATATCCATGATCGATGGAACCGTTGGTACCCGAAGCCGCTGCGACTGCTCAACGGGGATGAATGTTCCAAGCGTGCGATTGATGGCTGGAAAATAGGTTCGAGCCACGCGAGTCACATCGTCCGCGGTCACAGCTTGAATTCGGTCTCGCTGTAGGAAAAACAGTCGCCAATCGCCATGCGATGAGGCCGAACTTAAGGCATAAGCCATTGAATTTGCGTCCGACAAGGTTCGCTGCGCTTGACGCTTTGCTCGGAGTTTCGCGCGATCGACCGCTTCGGCATCGGCAGTAAAAGTCGCCAAGCTATCCATGGTCGCTATGGCTTCAGCCCGAGCCTTTTCCAAATTGCCTTCAGTCGGTTGAACAGTCAGGAAAAACAAATCGGGGTCGTGGGAATTGCCCGATTGAGCCGAGGCGCTCGAAGCCAATTTTGCTTCAACCAAATTCTTTTCGAGCAACCCGACTTTGTCTTCGTTCAGAACACTGGCCAGGACCGAAAGCGGTGCCCAATCTTCGTGGGAAGCTGCCGGTACGTGCCAGGCTGCGGCGATTGAACCGATTGCGCCCACCCGGCGAAGCTCGACAATCCGCTCGCCATCTTGGGCCGGTTCTTCGGTGTACGTTCGACTCAGTTGCCGCTCCGGACGCGGGATAGATCCCAGGTACTTCTGAGCCAACTCGACGGCTTTGGCCTCTTCGAATCGACCAGCCACGATCAGGACCACGTTGTCAGGTTGATAGAATTTTTTGTAAAAGGCTTGCAAGTTGTCGATGGGCACTCGTTCAATATCCGAGCGGTTGCCAATCGTGCTTTTGCCGTAGTTGTGCCATTCGTAAGCTGCCGAGGCGACTCGATCAAATAGAACACCTTGGGGACTGTTTTCACCTCGCTCAAACTCATTGCGTACTACGGTGAACTCAGAGATTAGATCTTCGTGCCGCACGAAACTGTTGATGAGCCGATCGCATTCCAGGTGGATGGCAAATTCGAGATTTTCATCGCTCGCCGGCAACGTTTCAAAATAGTTCGTTCGATCGGAATTCGTCGTCCCGTTGAAGTTCGCTCCATGATCCCGCAGGGCTTTGGGGACATCCGCAAACGTCGGCGTACCCTTGAAAACCATGTGTTCCAGCAAGTGCGCCATGCCGGCTTCGCCGTAACCTTCGTGCCGTGAGCCAACCAGCACCGTCATGTTGACGGTAATCGTCCGCGTCGAGGCATCGGGTACGAGCAACAAACGCGCTCCATTGGAAAATCTGTATTCGGTAACGCCTTCGACTGTTGCCGCTTTCTCGGGGGCATTTTGAAAGGCCATCAATCCAGCGGGTATTGACATAAAGACCATGACTAAGAGTTTTGTGTACATTCTGGTTCCTGAATTTAGATGTGCGAGCATCGGTAAAAACTTACAGACTCCGGGAAATGGGCTTCTACTCAAATGCGGCTTGGCATCGAAGATTCTAATTGGACAGCCCCATTGCGTGGATGGCCATAGTGGCAACGGCTCCCAAGGCGCGAAATTTTCGAAATTTTTTGGTGTCCACACCAGTTGGAGATCTTTGTTCGGTTTGAAAAAGAACCAACACGGCAATGATCGGCGAAGCCTGCTCGTTCTCGGTTGTGACTGGTTCATTACCTTGGTCGCAAGCGTGGGCCATGTCGCTCAAAATTGCCACGATCGACAAGTTTCGAACCCCGCACGACCCACCACGTTTCCATCGAAGCCCGACCTGCCAGCGAACAAATTGAATCAATTTCCGTCGCAAACGCCTCAGATATCCATTGTACTTCGACCGCATCAGCCTTTGTGACTCGGTACACCTATGCGAAAGTCAGGCGACAAACTCCCCGGCCAGAGAACAACCGATTCCAACGACATTTCATCTTCGCACCCTGTTTCTTGCCCTCACTCACTACTCACTTTGCTAATTTAGACTCAGCGTGCTCTCGGTGCATCTTTGTTTAATAAAGACGACCTGCGCTCCGCCAAAGTCTGCTCACGACGCTTTCCTTTAATTTGGATCGCCGTTTGCACTTGGCAAAAATTTCCGACACTTCTCGCTGAACGCCGGTCTTTTTCTAAGGTGGTATGGACATAAAAGAGCCTGATTTCCTCTATTTGGGTTTTCTTACGACGCGAAACAAAGGAATCAGGCATGGATGCTAAAAAACACCCGTCAAGATTGTAATCAATTCGTGTTGTCCGCGTAAAGCGCCTTGCCCGACCTGTGGAAAGCTCGCACGCCGGGAACGCTGTCGAGTTCGTATGGTGCGTTCGATAGCATTTGGCCAGGAGTTGTTCCGAGAGGTGCATTACGGCGAATATGCGGCTAAGTGCGACTGTTGTAAATCGTTTCATAGCACGCCAACTGATATCGAGCCAAAAGCCAAGTATGGCAACCACGTTCGTCAGGCTGTCCTGGATCGTATCTTGAAAGACAAACTCAATGGAACAGCCGTTCAACAAGCAATGGAACGGGACTTTCTGCTCAAACTATCAACCGGCTTCATTTACGACTGTTTGCAATACGCCGTTCGGAGGTACGACGGAAATCAGTTTCGCGCAAAGATATTGAACGAATTCTCCGGCACTCTGTGCGTCGACGAAATTCACATGGGGCATCGCGTCGTGTTGCTGGCCAGCGATCCCGTCTCCGACAATCCCATCGCCTGTACCTTGGTATCATCCAATGATGCAGCGCACATGCTGAGGTTTCTGCGAAACCTGAAAAATCATGGGTTTTCACCAAAAACTGTGATTACCGACCGATCGCCGTTGTATCCTGCGACGATTGCCGAGGTCTGGCCTGAAACGAAGCATCAGCTTTGCGTATTCCATGTCATGTCCGAGTTGAACGATCACGTACTGGGTGCCGTTCGTGGTGTTCGACGGGCGATCAAGCCAAAGCGAATCAAGAAAGGTCGAGGTCGCCCCTCCAAAAGTCGTCAAGCTCGTGCTAGAAAGCTCAAAGAGCAACGAGCACAAGCGGACCGACTATTCCGCCGTCGTCATTTGATCGTCACCAAGCAGTCGAACATGGGCAGCGACGACTTATCGATACTGGATGAACTGCTGAGCCTTTCACCAACGCTCAAAACACTTCGTTCATTTGTCGTCGACATGCACGAACTTTTTGCACTTCGTCGTTCGAAAAGGCAGGCATGGAAGATTTGGCAGAAGATGCGACGCAATGCAGCCTACTTGGCAAACGAGCATCTCTGTCGAGCACTTGATGTGCTTTCGAAGGAAAACATGAACAAACTGTTGACGTACCTGGATAGCCCGACGAGCGTAAGAAGCAAGGTACGCACGAACAACCATGTCGAGCGATGCAATCGCGTACTTCGCTACTTGGAAAAGGTGCGTTACAAATGGCGACGCCGCCGAACCATAGTCCGCCACATCTTGCTACAATTCGAAAACTGGGTCAAACGCAAGGAAAGACCTGCTCAAATGGCCGCATGAGCCAATCAAACTACCGGTGATTGGCGAGAAGTGTCGAAATTTTTCCGGTAAAACTGTTGACATTGGCAATGCAAACTGTATCTTCTCGGTTTTCGGGATCTGCCCTTCAATTGGGATGTTTCGCCGAACATTCATTTTTAGCGAGCAAGTCCAGGCATTTGGCTCGTTTCTGTGTCAGAACGCGAGCTGGCCCACAATCGTTAGTTTTTAGACGATGTCAAATCACAGTTTTTTTGGAGGACCATGCTAATGTTACTAAAGTTTTTTGTGCTGTTTCATTGGGCTTGATTTTGTTCGCTTGTACTGCGCGGACCCAAGCCGACCTTGTGTTGAGCGTCGATCTGAGCGTAGTCAACCAAGTGACAATTCTGTCGGTACCCGGAGCATCGGCTAATACCGTCAGCGGGTCAGATGTAACGGGTTTCTATCTGGACAATTTTTATAACGGGCCTACACCAGCAATTGCTGGCGATGCGCTGGTGACGGGAAATCTCACAAGTTTTTTGAATGGTTCCGATACTTCGCCAGACTTGTATCACATTGCGAATGATCCAGGAATGAATGTTTGGAGCTATACGAACGATATTACATCCGATTTCGTAGCGGGTACGCAAGCATTTTCGGGCAGCGCAACATGGAACGTGACGCCTATTGATTATGCCAATATGTTGGCTGGTAATTTATTTGGAGAAGTCTTTTTTCCAGCCGATGACGTCACCGACGTTGCAGGGGGAATTGCACCGTTCATCGGAACATGGGTAGTTAAGGTTCCTGAGCCAACATCGTTGGCGCTCGTTTGCCTTGGCGCGATCCCAATGATCGGCCGACGCGGACGTCGTAGTTAATCCGCCTCGTCATGCACAGCCCCGTGCATACGTCGTTCAGTGAACGTTGAAATTCAAGACCTCACTGCCACGCAGTGAGGTCTTTTGTTTTAGGCCCATCCTTCTTCCGCATTGCTGCGGACTATTACGGCACTAATGATTGCGATCATTGGATAATGGCCATCCCCAATCCAAAGATTCCGGCATCGACGATTGCGTGGCTCAGCCAGGAACTGCGAAATCCCCATTGCCGATTGAAAAGCCAGGCCCAAAACACTCCTCCCACGGCAACGCTCAGAGATATCAGGCATCCGAGCAGAGACGACCATCCAAAAAAAGTTCCCAATAGTACGACATGGTGAGCCATGAATCCCAAGGCTGCTAGCAAGCTCGCTTTCCAAAACAAAGGTGCCAGGAATGAATGGCACTGTCACGCTTGAAAGTCTTTCAGGCCACAAGGGGACCAGGGGGACACACAGGGACCAGGGGGACACACACAAACTTGA
>WPCK01176561.1_pt1 | contig 13344 bp, 14 predicted proteins | sample 5399851 | NCBI WGS metagenome assembly WPCK01 (sample SAMN12869471, study PRJNA574797) | sludge metagenome | isolation source: wastewater treatment of pH11 | place: China:Beijing | collected 2019-05-20
GGCCGAACGTCACAAGCAGGACGGCCGCTGCAGTCGCGAAATGGATGCCGTAAGTCTGCCAGTCCATTCCGGTCATGGGTGCGACGATAGCGAAAACGGCGATCAGCAACACCGAGACACGGTTGGCAATTGTCATCGACAGAAGGTCCGACAAGGCCGCGAAGACCATGCAGAAGGGGAAATCGACGAAGATCGTAGCATTGATCATGGCAACAACCCGTTTGCTCGCACCGATCTACATCGCGATCCTTTAATCTCCGGTGAAGGACCCGCGATCGAAGCCTTTACCGACGGAAAGCCGATACCTGACAAGGAAAGGGCCGCGCTCTCGCGCGGCCCGAACCTTCGGCGGCGATGCCTTCCGTATCAGACGGAAGTATTCGCCAGCTTGTTGCCGATCTTGTTGAACAGGTTCGAGATCTCGTTGCCGAGCGTCGTCGCGCCAGCGACGATCGCCAGGGCGATGAGTGCCGCGATCAGGCCGTACTCGATTGCCGTCGCGCCCGATTCGTCCTTCAGAAAGCCTGCCATAAGCTTTGCCATTTCGATGCTCCTTACTCCATGTGGTCCACAAAACGATTCGTCGACTTCATGAAGCCCGGAGCCGACCGAATGGGCGGATCATCGCCGAGACCGGTTTCCATCGGCCTAAGGAACACGATTACCAATTGCTTTCCGTTCGACGCCCGAAATGAATCAAATCGTGGAGGACCCCGGCGAAACTTAATGCCGCCGCCTGCCTTAACCCGTTCTTCACCTCTCCCGTTCATTTTCCGGTAAGCACGTTTTCGGAGAGCACCCATGTTCAAGTTCCACCACGATGTCGTTGCACGGACCGCGATCGCCGCAATTGGCGTGTTGCTGGCTATGGGCGCGGCCAAGGCGGAGACCGGGATCGAAGTGGTGATGAACCAGGCGAAGATCATCAAGCTTGCCCGCCCGGCCGACACTGTGGTCGTCGGAAACCCGAACATCGCCGACGCGGCGGTCAAGGATTCCTCCACCCTTGTCCTGACCGGAAAGGGATTCGGCGTCACCAACCTTGTCATCCTCGATGCCGAGGGTCTGCCGATCGTCGATGAACAGGTGAAAGTCCGCCGGAGCGATGCCAATTCGGTCCAGATCTACCGCCGCTCGGACCTGCAGACGCTTTCGTGCTCGCCGACCTGCGAGGTCGCCTACAAGAACGACAGCGAGAGCGCGGCAGCGACGACCGGAAGCCAGTAAGGGTTCGTCTTAGCGAAAGCTGAATCGGACTGCTAAAATCCCCGACATTCCCAAAAGGGGACTTCAAACATTTAGGGCTAGTGTCGCTGCATCAAACCGGCTGTGGCGGGGCAGACATGAGCCTGAAAAAAGACAAGACATCGCCTGACGTTCGCAAAGCGGGTCTGCTGCGGCGGTTCTTCCCCAACAAACGCGGAAGCGTCTCGATCGAATTTGCCATGCTGGCGGTGCCGTTCGTCATGCTTATCATGGCGATCATCGAGACCAGCATCTCGTTCGCCGCTCAACAGATCATGGCCAATGCGGCCGACGATCTGGCGCGCGAGCTGCGGACCGGGCGCCTGAAGCCGGCTGATGCAACGGCCACGGTCGTGCGCAAACGCATCTGCGACCAGATGGCGATGATCACCGATTCGACCTGCCCGGGCCTCTATATCGACCTGAAATCCTATTCGACCTTCGCGACAGCGGCGGCGGTGAAGACGAAATTCACCTCGGATAACGACCTCGACACGACCGGGTTCACGATCGCGCCCGGCGGCGCGGAAACCAAGAACATGATGCGCGTCTACTACAAGTGGCCGGTCATGCTCGACCTCATGCGCAAGTCGATGTCGAACATCAAGGGCGGCAACACGCTGCTGATGACCGTGACCTCGTGGCAGAACGAGCCCTTCGACTGATCGGAACGGCAACCGCAATCGGGACAAGAACAATGACAATAATGACAACCGCCCGGAAATTCGCCGAACGCATTGTCGATCTCGCCAAGGATCGCCGGGGAGCAGCGGCTATCGAATTCGCTTTTGTCGCGCCGGTCCTGCTCGTTCTCTACATGATGACGATGGAAATCGCGCAGGCCATCGACACAAACAAGAAGGTCGGCCGCATGGCGTCGCTGACCGCCGACCTTGTCACGCAGGAGCAGGACATCACCAAGTCGGAGATCGACGCGATCATGACGATCGGCGATGCGGTCCTTCGGCCCTATTCCCGGTCGCTGCCGACCATCGAGGTCGACGCGATCTCGATCGACTCGTCCAAGAAGGCGACCATTGCCTGGTCTAGGAAGTATGCCAGCGGCTCGACAAGCGCGAACACGGCCACGGGAACGGTCGTCACCGACCTGCCGGCAAAGCTGATCGTGGCCGACAGCTTCCTCATCAGGGCACGGGCCAAGCTGTCCTATGCCCCGATGATCGCCTGGTTCGCCTACAACAAGAGCGACCATCTTTGGACGACGAGCACGACGGCGATCAACATGGGCCAGGAATATTATCTGCGTCCGCGCATCGCCTCGTCGGTGACCTGCACCGACTGCTGAACGGCCCGTCGCTGCGATTTGACCGCCGCCGTAAAGGCGGCGGTTGGCGTTTGCCATCCGCGCCGGCGGCGCGTAAACCTCGCCGGCAGGGCTGCCGGGGACAGAGCGGCCCACGGCAAGGCAGGGACGACCACAGGCATGGCCCGCGCATTCATCTTCGTGCTTGATTCCTTCGGCATCGGCGGCGCGCCGGATGCGGAGCATTACGGCGATGCAGGCGCCGATACCTACGGCCATATCCGGGACGGTTGCGCCAACGGGGCGGGCGACCGGCCCGGCCTTCGTTCGGGGCCCCTGCGGCTGCCGAACCTCGACCGCCTCGGCTTGTCGGCCGCATGGGCTCTCGCCAACGGCAAGACCTATCTGGGCGCTCGGCCGGCTGGCTTCTTCGCGGCCGCCACCGAAACGTCCCACGGCAAGGACACGCCTTCCGGGCATTGGGAAATCGCCGGCGTTCCGGTCCAGTTCGACTGGGGCTATTTCCCGGACACGGTTCCCGCCTTTCCCGCGGAATTGACCGACGCGCTGATCGCGGATGCAGGCCTTCCGGGCATTCTCGGCAATTGTCATGCTTCCGGGACCGCAGTCATCGAGGACCTCGGCGAGGAGCATGTGCGCACGGGCAAGCCGATCTGCTACACCTCCGCCGACTCGGTGTTGCAGATCGCCGCGCACGAGACCCATTTCGGCCTCGACAGGCTCTATGATGTCTGCCGGATCGCACGGAAACTGTGCGATCCCTACCGCGTCGGCAGGGTCATCGCCCGTCCCTTCGTGGGTGAAACGGCGGCGACTTTTGCGCGAACGCACAACCGCAAGGACTTCGCGACGCCGCCACCCGAACCGACGCTGCTCGACCGGCTCACCGGGCGTGGCAGCAAGGTCATCGCCATCGGCAAGATCGGCGACATCTTTGCGCATCGCGGCATTTCGGAGGTTCGCAAGGGCGCCGGCAACATGGCGATGTTCGACGCCGCGCTGACCGGCTTCGATGATGCGGGCGACGGCGATTTCGTCTTTGCCAACTTCGTCGATTTCGATTCCGAATACGGTCATCGCCGCGACATTCCGGGCTACGCAGCGGCACTGGAGGCCTTCGACGCACGCATCCCCGAGGCGCTTGGTCGCCTGCGAGCCGGCGACCTGATCCTCTTCACCGCTGACCACGGCAACGATCCGTCCTGGCGCGGATCCGACCATACGCGCGAGCGAGTAGCAGCGATCGGAACCGGCCCGGGCCTTCGGGCCGCCAATGTCGGCGTACGGTCGTCCTTGTCCGACATCGGCGCGACGGTGGCTGAGCATCTTGGCCTGCCTCCGCTCACGCATGGCGTCTCTTTCCTTGCCGATCTGAAGGGCCATGCCTGAACTTCCCGAGGTGGAAACGGTCCGCCGGGGACTTGAACCGGTCATGGCCGGCGCCAGGATCGTGTCCGTCAAGCTCGCGCGCGATGGATTGCGGTTCCCCTTTCCCGTTGATTTCGCCGGCCAGTTGGCCGGGCAGACGGTAACGGTGCTGGCGCGGCGGGCCAAATACCTTCTTTTCCATCTCGACGGCGGCGCGGTGATCATCAGCCACCTGGGCATGTCGGGTTCCTATCGCGTCGAGGATAAGGCCATTGCGGATGGGGCGTTCCACCACGCGCGCGGGAAGGACGCGCGCCACGATCACGTGCGTTTCGACCTCATCACAACGGACGGGCACAGCGCTGCGCTGGTCTATAACGATCCGCGGCGGTTCGGCTTCATGCTCCTCGCGGAAGGGCCGACGCTCGATCAGCATCCGCTGTTGTGCAATCTGGGCGAGGAACCGCTTTCCAATGTGTTTGGGGGCGAACGCCTGCAGGAGCTGTTCGCCGGGAAAAAGGCGCCGCTGAAGGCCGCCCTGCTCGATCAGCGCCTCGTCGCCGGCCTCGGCAATATTTATGTGTGCGAAGCGCTTCACCGCAGTCGCCTGTCGCCGGAACGACCCGCCGGCAGCCTGTCGCGCGAGGGACGCCCCGCGCGCGAAGAGGCGGACCGGCTTGCGAACGCGATCCGAGAGGTCATCGCGGAGGCGATCGCCGCCGGAGGATCCAGTCTTCGCGATTATGTCCATACGGACGGCACTCTCGGCTATTTCCAGCACCGCTTCGCCGTTTATGATCGGGAAGGCGACCCGTGCCTGACGCCCGCCTGCGGCGGCACGGTCGAGCGGATCGTGCAATCGGGACGATCCACTTTTTTCTGCCGACGCTGCCAACGCTGAACCGGCATTCATGGAGGACACGATGGAATACGAAACCATTCTCGTCGATCGCGAAGGGCGCGTTGGCCGGATCACGCTCAATCGCCCCAAGGCGCTCAACGCGCTCAATACGACGGTCATGCGCGAGGTCTGCGCCGTGCTCGCCGATTTCGAGGCGGACGATACGGTCGGCGCCGTGGTCATCACCGGTTCCGAAAAGGCGTTCGCCGCCGGAGCCGACATCAAGGAAATGCAGCCCTACGATTACGCTTCGGCCTATGGCAGCGATCTCTTCGCCGACTGGGATGCGATGACACGCGTTCGCAAGCCGATCATCGCGGCAGTGGCCGGCTACGCTCTCGGCGGCGGCTGCGAGCTGGCGATGATGTGCGACTTCATCATTGCCGCGGACACCGCCAAGTTCGGACAGCCGGAAATCACGCTCGGCGTCATTCCCGGCATGGGCGGCACCCAAAGGCTCACGCGCGCGGTCGGCAAGGCGAAGGCGATGGATCTCTGCCTGACCGGACGCCTGATGGATGCCGAAGAGGCCGAGCGCAGCGGCCTTGTCGCCCGTATCGTCCCGGCCGCCTCGCTTGTCGACGAGGCGATGAAGGCAGGGGCGAAGATCGCCTCGCTTTCGTTGCCTGCGACGCGCATGGCCAAGGAGGCGGTCAACCGCGCCTTCGAAACGACGCTTGCCGAAGGATTGCGCTTCGAGAGGCGGCTTTTCCACTCGATGTTCGCGCTCGAAGACCAGAAGGAGGGCATGTCCGCCTTTGTCGAAAAGCGCCCGGCCGCCTTCAAGCACCGCTGAACGGCCGCGCGGATGATTTCGCGTTGACGACCGTTCGGGCCTGGACTATAAGCCGCGCCATCTGAGGCGGCCTTGCGGCCGCCCGATTGTTTTCGCGCCGAGCGTGGCGCATTTCGGACCGGAGTAGGAACCAGCATGGCCAATACGTCGTCGGCCAAGAAGGCAGCGCGAAAGATCGCCCGCCGTACCGATGTGAACCGCAACCGCCGCTCGCGCGTGCGCACTTTTGTCCGCAAGGTCGAAGAGGCCCTCGCAGCCGGTGACCGTAGCGCGGCAGAAGCTGCCTTCGCGGCCGCCCAGCCCGAACTGATGCGCGCTGCGAACCGCGGCGTCCTGCACAAGAATACCGCGTCGCGCAAAGTGTCGCGTCTGGCGCAGCGGGTGAAGGCCCTCACCGCCTGATTGCTCTCCTATAGATGGAATTATAAAGCCCGGCCCTTTCGGCCGGGCTTTGTTTTGTGCGCGTCCCGCGGCCATCCCAGCCATCATCTTGCTTTGCCGACATAAATTTGCCCTGGAAAAGGCCGGCGCCCCGGCGCACGCGGCCGCGCAATCGAAAAGACAAGCATTAATCAACGTTTTCAACAAGTTAGCGGAGCACGTCGGAGACAACTCCGCGATGCGCTCGTCAAATCCCGCGATTCAAAAAGTCAAGTGCGCGGCGGGAAAAAAAATCGGTACCGCCTGCCGTGGATTAGTGGCTGGCGAAAGAACTTGAATCACAAGGCTTTTCGCCGGACCTCGCTGCGAGATCGCCGCAACCGATGCAACCGAAGAGCGAATTTGATTAATTTTCCCTTAATCGGGGGCTTGCCCGTGCGGGTGGCTTTTCCTAGTTTCCAAGCATCGAAGGCGTGGGCAGATGGCCCCGCAAGACCCGAAAAAGCTGAGTGGCGCGACCCGCGAAATCAAAGCGGGCCGAGAGAGGTTTTGCCCTTCGACAACATAGGTCCACCGCGTGCCCGGTGGCGTGTTCCGGTCGCCTTCAGGCAGCGGAATCGGGGCAGCGGAGCGGACTACGCCGGGGGCGGCGCACAGGAGAAGAGAAACCGGGCTCTCGCCATTTGGGCGGAGATACTGGTTTTGCGTTTCGCGGTGCCGCTCTCGGGAGACGGAAGAGAAGCGGTGGGGATCATGACGAAAAGCGGGCCGATGCGGAAGGATGCCGATACCAGTGACACGGGCGAAGCTGCGGGAGACAGCGACGGGGATCGCACCGGCGCCCAGGGCGCGGCACCGGGCGCGCGTGGCACGTCGGAAGCCGCTTTCGACAGGGTCAAAGCGCAGCTGAAGGCTCGTCTAGGCGCCGATGTCTTCATGAGCTGGTTCGGTCGCATGAAGCTTGCCGAAGCAAGCCGCAGTGTCGTTCGGCTCTCCGTTCCCACCGCATTCCTGAGGTCGTGGATCAACAATCATTATCTTGACCTGATCACCGACCTCTGGCGGGCGGAACTGCCCGGGCTCCTGAAGGTCGAGATCGTGGTGCGAACGGCCGTGCGCTCGGTAAGGCCCTCCGGTGACGTTGAAACGCCGGTGCGGACCAAACCCCAGGCGACGCGCGCGCAGATGGAAAAAATCGCCGACAACCACAATGCCCGGCCGGCCGGCTTGGAAGCGCGTTCCACGTTTCTCGGTTCGCCGCTGGATCCGCGCTACACGTTTGCCTCCTTTGTCGAGGGTGCCTCAAACCGGGTTGCCTTCTCGGCAGCGCGTGCCGTGGCCGAACAGGCCACCAATGCCGCGCGCTTCAACCCGCTGGTCATCCACGCGTCGGTCGGTCTCGGCAAGACACATCTGCTACAGGCGATCGCAGCCGGCGCGCTGGCACGCAATGCGGCGCAGAACGTCGTCTATCTGACCGCTGAATATTTCATGTGGCGCTTCGCTTCCGCCATTCGCGACAACACGGCGCTGAGCTTCAAGGAGCGGCTGCGCGAAATCGATCTGCTGGTCATCGACGACATGCAGTTTCTGCAAGGCAAGTCGATTCAGAACGAATTCTGTCATCTCATCAACCTGTTGCTCGATAGCGCGCGCCAGGTGGTCGTGGCGGCTGACCGGCCGCCGTCCGAGCTTGAGTCGCTCGATCCGCGCATCCGCTCGCGCCTCCAGGGCGGCGTTGCGCTTGAAATGTCGGCGCCGGACTTCGCGATGCGTCTTGCCATCCTTCAGGACCGACTGGCGTTGGCGAAAGCCGCGGACCCCGCCGTCGCGCTCGGAGAAGATATCCTCGAGCACATTGCCGGGACGATCACCGGGTCCGGCCGCGAACTGGAAGGCGCGCTCAACCAGGTGATCTTCCGCCAATCCTTCGAGCCGACGATCACGCTGGACCGGGTCGACGAGATGATCGGGCATCTTTCCCGCGCCGGAGAGACGCGCAAGGTTCGTATCGAGGACATCCAGAAGGTCGTCGCCCGGCACTACAATGTCTCCAAGGTCGAACTGCTGTCCGACCGGCGTACAAGAACAATCGTGAAGCCGCGCCAGATCGCCATGTATCTGTCGAAGGTGCTGACGCTGCGTTCCCTGCCGGAGATCGGCAGGCGCTTCGGCGGCCGCGACCACACGACGGTTCTGCACGCGGTACGCAAGATCGAAACGCAAGCGGAAAAGGACGACGGGCTGGCACGAGAAATCGAGCTGCTGAAGCGGTTGATCGCCGATCAGGCCTGACCGGGCAAGTCCCGCCGAGTTATCCCAAGGAATGTCGCCGCGACAGCGGCAAGCGGGCGCGGCATACTTGCGTTTCGCCGCCTTTGCCGTCAGTTTGCTTGGGATTCGGCCCTTGCCGGGCCGGCCGACGCCGGTTTGGCGCGGACGTTATCCTGAAAGACCCGACGGCCATGCGCGTAGTCCTTGAACGCTCCAACCTCCTGAAATCGCTCAACCACGTGCATCGCGTTGTCGAAAGGCGGAACACCATTCCGATCCTGTCGAATGTTCTGCTGCGGGCCGACGGCGCGAGCCTGGAAATGAAGGCAACGGATCTCGACCTCGAGGTGACCGAAGCGACGCCGGCGCAGGTCGAGCGCGCAGGAGCGACGACCGTTCCGGCGCACCTGCTCTACGACATCGTGCGCAAACTGCCGGAAGGCGCGGAGGTCATGCTGCGCATGGACGATAGCGGCCAGTCGATGATGGTCGTTTCGGGACGCGCGAGCTTTCGCCTGCAGTGCCTGCCGCAGTCCGATTTTCCGGAGCTGACCGCCGGTTCGTTCAGCCACATCTTCAGGATGGATGCGTCCGACCTGAAAAACCTGATCGATCGTACGCAGTTCGCGATCTCGACCGAGGAGACCCGCTATTATTTGAACGGCATCTTCCTGCATACGGTGGAGGCGGGTGGGACCCTCAAGCTGCGCGCCGTCGCGACCGATGGTCACCGCTTGGCGCGCGCCGAAATCGACGCGCCGGCAGGCTCGGAGGGAATGCCGGGCATCATAATTCCGCGCAAGACGGTCAGCGAACTGCAGAAGCTGGTCGATCAGCCGGACCTCAAGGTCACGACCGAGCTTTCGGAAACCAAGATCCGCTTCACCATCGGTTCGGTCGTTCTCACCTCGAAGCTCATCGACGGCACCTTCCCCGATTATCAGCGTGTGATTCCGACCGGGAACGACAAGAAGCTGACCCTGGATCGCCAGAGTTTTTCGGCAGCGGTCGACCGCGTATCGACGATATCGTCGGAGCGCGGCCGGGCGGTAAAACTGTCGATCGGCGACGGTCAGGTGACGCTGACCGTCAACAATCCCGATTCGGGCAGCGCGACGGAAGAGTTGCCGGCGGGCTATTCCGCCGAGCCTCTGGAAATCGGATTCAACGCCAAATACCTGCTCGACGTCGCCGGACAATTGTCGGGATCGGAGGCGGAATTCATGCTGGCGGATGCCGGATCCCCGACGCTGATCCGCGACGCCGCCGACACGCACGCGCTCTACGTGCTCATGCCGATGCGCGTGTAGCCGACCATTCGCGACCAAGGTGGAACAGCGGGCCATTCCTCACCGCGTAGCGGTTACGCGGCTGAAGATCGCCGATTTCCGCAACTACGCCCATCTTGACGTCGCCTTTGGCGGAACCGGCGTGGTGTTTCACGGCGACAACGGTGCCGGCAAGACCAATCTCCTCGAGGCGCTTTCGCTGCTTTCGCCGGGCCGTGGCTTAAGGCGCTCGACTTACAGCGACATGGCTCGAGCCGGCGCGACCTCCGGTTTTGCCATCCATGCCCGCATCGAAGGTCCGCTCGGAACGTCCGAGATCGGCACTGCCGCGGCGGACGGCGAACAGGGCGAGGGTGCCCGACGCATCCGCATCGACGGGGTCAACGCGCGGTCGGCCGATGACCTGCTCGAATGGGTACGCCTGATCTGGCTGACGCCGGCCATGGACGGACTCTTCATCGGATCGGCTGGCGATCGCCGACGCTTCCTCGACCGGCTGGTGCTCACCATCGATCCGGCACACGGTCGGCGAGCGCTGGACTACGAAAAGGCCATGCGCGGCCGTAATCGCCTGCTTACCGAAACGCGACCCGATGGGCGTTGGCTCGATGCCATCGAGCACGAACTGGCCGAGTACGGGGTTGCGCTTGCCGCGGCGCGGATCGAAACGCTGCAGCTCCTGAGCGCCTTGACCGCGGCTGTGCCGGAGGAAAGCCCGTTCCCGCGAGCCAGTCTCACACTGTCGGGTTGGCCGGAGGACGAGGTGACGGCGCGTCCTTCGGTGGAGGTCGAGGAAGCATTTCGCCGCAAGCTCGTCGAGGGCCGGGCCCGCGACGCAGCGGCGGGTCGCACGCTGGAGGGTCCGCATCGTTCGGATCTGATCGTCCACCACGCCGCGAAGGCCATGCCGGCGGCGCTCTGCTCGACCGGTGAGCAGAAGGCGTTACTGATCGGCATCGTTCTGGCCCATGCGCGCCTTGTCGCCAATATCGCCGGTTTCGCACCGATCCTGCTGCTCGACGAAATCGGCGCCCATTTGGACGAACGGCGACGATCGGCCCTTTTCACCATCATCGACGATCTCAACGCCCAGGCGTTCATGACGGGGACCGATGCGACGCTGTTTTCAGCGCTTGGCGGCCGGGCGCAGTTCTTTCGCATCGCCGAGGGCACCATCACTCTTCAAATCCCGCCTGACAGCGGATCGTCGAGGCCGTAAGGTCGTGCCATGGATCAGAGCGCTTCCCTGTCGACACACGAACTCGAACGCTATGCGCGCCATATTGTCCTGCCGGAGATCGGCGGCGCGGGTCAGCAGAAGCTGAAGCGTGCCCGCGTCCTCATCGTCGGGGCCGGCGGGCTCGGTGCGCCGACCGCGCTCTATCTTGCCGCCGCCGGCATCGGCACGATCGGCATCGTCGACGACGATATCGTGTCGCTTTCCAACCTTCAGCGCCAGGTGATCCACGGGACCGGCGATGTCGGACGGCCGAAAACCGAAAGCGCGGCAAAGGCTCTTTCACGAGTCAATCCGGAGGTCGGCGTCGTCGCACACACGGAGCGCCTGACGGAAGCGAATGCCGCTCTTCTGGTGCGAGGCTATGATCTTGTCCTGGATGGTTCCGACAATTTTACAACGCGCTACATACTCGCGGATGCCTGCGCCGCTGAGCGTAAACCACTGGTTACCGCTGCGGCGGGCCGTTTTGACGGCTCGCTCACCGTGCTCAAACCTTACGAGGCGGCGCCGAACGGCAGGCCAAATCCATCCTACCGCGATCTTTTTCCGCAAGCGCCTCCGCCGGGCGTCGTGCCGTCCTGCGCCGAAGCCGGCGTCGTCGGTGCGCTTACCGGGGTGCTCGGTACGCTCCAGGCCATGGAAGCGATCAAGCTGATCACCGGTGCCGGAGAACCGCTTGTCGGTCGCCTCCTGCTCTACGATGCGCTCGCCGCGCGCTTCGACACCATCGCCTATTCCGCCGGGCTGGATCGGTAATGGCGCTCGATCTTACCGCTCAGGAGCGGGAAACGGCCTCCGGATCCGCCGGCGAAGGCGCTGCGATGGCGATGCGCATCGTTGCGGAAGCGGCGCGCCTCATCGGCGCAAATCGTCTGATCCCGGTCGCTTCGGCGCATATCGACGGCGCGGTCTATCATGGCGATTCGGGAACCCTGTTCGCGGAAAAGCTCGTCGCTGGCGGCGCCCGCGTGTCAGTGCCGTCCACGCTCAATGTCGGTGCGCTCGACCTGACGGGCTGCTCACGGCAGCGCCTCGAAGGACACGAACGCGCGATGGCGCAGCGAATGATGCGCGCTTACCGCGATCTCGGCTGTGCCCCGACCTGGACCTGCGCACCCTATCAGGCCGGGCACCGGCCCATCGCGGGTACTGATGTCGCATGGGGCGAATCGAATGCTGTCGTCTTCTGCAATTCCGTGCTTGGAGCCCGCACCAACCGCTATGGCGATCTCCTCGACATCGCCTGCGCCATCTCCGGCCGGGCACCGGATTACGGGCTGCACCGCCCGGAGAATCGTGTGGCCCGTTTCGTCTTCGATGTCTCCACCCTGCCCGCAAGGTTCCTCGCGACCGAGGCGGCATGGCCGGTGCTGGGCAATCTTTATGGCCGGCTCGCCGGCGATAGCGTCGGTGTCGTCACCGGTATCACCCATTCGCCAGGCGAGGATCGCCTGAAGGCCTTCGGCGCCGCGGCGGCGTCGTCCGGCGCAGTCGGCCTGTTTCACATCGCCGGGGTCACGCCCGAAGCGCCCACGGCCGAGGCCGCGCTGGGCGGGCTGCCGGCCCAGGAGATTTTCCGGATCACACCTGCCCTGGCGCGCGAAGCACTCGGCCACCTGTCGACCACCGAAAATCCCGGGCGTATTGATGCGGTCGCCATCGGCAGTCCGCATCTGTCTGCGGACGAATTCGCTGAACTCGAGCGCCTGCTCGCCGGTCGCCGTACCGCCGTGCCGATCTACGCCTGCACGGGTCGTCATGCGCTTGCCGGGCTTGAAAAGACCGGGGCGCGGCAACGGCTCGAAGCGCTCGGCGTCGTCGTTGTTTCGGACACCTGCATTGTCGTGACCCCGATCCTTCCGGAACTGAAGGGCGGAATCCTGATGACGAATTCCGGAAAATTCGCGCACTACGCCCCGGGCAATACGGGATACGCGGTTGTATACGGCATGCTGGCGGATTGCGTGGAAAGCGCCGTCATGGGTAAGCCATTCATTACGAAAGATCTCCTTTGATGTCCGCCGTCGGAAAACTCCTGCTGGAAGGCCGGGCTCCGGCCGCCGGAGAAGCGCTCGTGCTCACCGCGCCGATCAGCTTCTGGGGCGGGGTCGACCCACGGACGGGACTGATCATCGACGTGCGGCATCCCGAGCGCGGGGCCTCGATTGCCGCAAAGGTCCTGTTCATTCCCGCGACCGTCGGCTCCTCCACCGCCTCGACGATCCTTCTCGAACTCGTCCATTGCGGCGAGGCACCGGCGGCGATCGTCCTCGACAAGCCCGACGCCATCCTGCTGCTCGGCCTTGTCGCCGCCCGTGAGATGGGATGGCCGACGCCGGTGGCCGTACAACTGGCAAAGGCGGAATTCGAACGCTATCGCGGCCGCAACGTCCGCGTCGAACCGGATGGATCCGTTTTGGGGCTCTAGGCTGAATCGACATTCAGCGCATCCACAGAATGGCGGCGGCGATGTGCAAAAAGCCGAGGTAGTGGGCTGCCTGCCTGTCGAAGCGGGTTGCGATGCGCCTGAAGTGCTTGAGCTTGTTGAAGCAGCGTTCAACGGTG
>WPCK01309229.1_pt1 | contig 13341 bp, 15 predicted proteins | sample 5399851 | NCBI WGS metagenome assembly WPCK01 (sample SAMN12869471, study PRJNA574797) | sludge metagenome | isolation source: wastewater treatment of pH11 | place: China:Beijing | collected 2019-05-20
TACAACTGCCGGTGCATGTCGTATCCGATGACGCTGGACAAAGCTGCCGCAGCCGGTGTGAGCGAGGCGAAGGAGTGGATGCGGACCGGCAGACCACCAGTTGATCCTGAGTATCGGGGGCCGCTGCCAAGCGAGCATAGCATCGCCGTCTAACTCGCCAACAACCGATCGGCGTCGCTGCCCAGCAGGATGCCGTTCGTCACCGTGACCAGCCGGTAGGGATCGTTCAGCGAACCGCCTTTGTTGAGCGTCAGGTTCGTAATAGTACGCGCTCGAACGTCGTGGCTGGCGTCCATCGTGCCCGGACCCACAACCGCCGTTGTGATCGTACCACTGGAATTGTGGACTACCCTGCCACCTCGAACCGTCAGCGTTGTCACGGTCGCCGATTCCTGCAACTCAACCGTTCCGTTATCAACCGTGACGTTAGTTATATTGGACTGAGTGCTCGACCGACCCGTATTGATCAGGCTGCTGACGGTCAATCCTCGCCCGATCCGCACCGATGCCCCCTCGGCACATCGAACCGTACCGCACGTGAGCGTTTGACCCGGATCGGTCGCCAGCCCTACATCGCCGCTGAGTACGTTGATATTCGTGCCTGCATCGTCAGCCTGCAATTCGATCGGTGGTGTGGTGTTCTGCGCTCCGCTGGTCAGTGACGCCCCGTACTGCGAGCCGCCGACCAAGATCGTAGATGCCCCGGACACGCGCAAGCGGGCTAGCGACGGTCCGCGACCAGTCCCCGTGCCCAGCTTTACGTCGGGACATGTGATGACAGCCACCCGCGATCGATACTCCACATAGGTGCCGGAGCGCATGTTGGGCAGGCCCAGTTGCCCAGACTGCATTTCTAATTTCACAAGGGAAAGTGAGATGGTCGGCAGCCCATAGAAAATCTTGGCGTCTCCAGCGATGGAAACCGTGTCACCGTTGGCAGGCACAGCGCCGGCGCTCCAGTTGTTCGGGTTGGACCAGAAGTTTGGTCCTGTGGCCACCGTCGGATTGGCGACCGTGGTCGTACCCGCAGAACTAACCTTCGATGCGGAAACCGTGCATGGTATGCCGACCGCTCCCGTTCCCGTGACAACCGCTCCATTGACGGTCCAGGTGAGTTCGAGGAATTCGGGAGCCGTTTCGGCAGCCGCCAGAGCCTTGAGCGCCGCAGCCACAGTAGATGGCGTTTCCGACGCGCCGCATGTGTACGTTACGCTTTTCGTGACTCCAATCGTAATGGTAGCCGTGTCGGCGGATGCCCACGTGCCGCCCAAGGTGATGGTTGTGACCTGAGCGACGCTTTGTGCCCCACCCGTCCAAATTGCATTTGCCATGTTTTCTATCCAAAGAAAAGTTTGTATTCACCCAAAAACGAGCCGCAAGGCGTTAGCCTGCGGTCTTCTTAGCCTGCGGTCTTCTTAGCCCTCAATTCTCGCTTGGTGTAACCTCGCTGATTGGCCTCGAATCCGACATTGCCGTAGCCCCGTAGAACCGGACCAACTCGCTGCGTCGAATTCGCCTTGACCCGCTGGGATCGCGTTCGAAACGCAAGAACCCTTCGTTGACCCAGCGAATAATCGTGGTGTGCGAACGATTGACCAGCAGACCCGCTTCCCGGAAGCTCATTAGTTGGTCATTGGGAACTTGCGGCTTACCTTTGTTGGACGACTTTTTCGCCGTGGCCATCATGATCTATCCTTTCAATAATCCGCCCCAACTGGACGACTGCCGCTTGCCGACGTAGCAAGCGTAACTGGTCATGTCGATTTGGTCAGAAGTTTCCTTTGGCAGCCCAGTCCAGACCGTCATTTCTCGAACATAGTCGCCCATCCACGACGGTCTATCGCTGGGCAGCAGAATCTTACCGAGTTCAACGCGAGAAAGCATTCCACTTGCAACTGCCCGTTCCAGCTTCGCGCCTTGGGACGAATCGCCCATGCCTGCGATAACGGGACCAACCAACCGTGTCTGGCAGCATTTTATCTCGGCCACCAACGGTTTGCCATAGTGGGCATTCTCGATGAACGCCTTCTGCACGTTCCACGTTTGCAGCACTTCGGGTATCTGCGACTTGAGTTCGTTCCAGTCCACTTGCGCCCGCCACACATGCCGGAGGAACAGCAGGTCGTTCAAGACGAACTTCTGGCCGTTTACGCTCGTCGTGAAATGCGGCAGGCTGTCCCACACGCCGCACACCGACCAACTAGGCGGATCGCCGCGACGCTCAGCCGCCTTCTCTTTCGATGTGCCCGCCGTATCGACCGTGGCTATCCTCTGGCAGCTTGCAACGGGTACAGCATGCTCGACGCCCGCCAAGTTGAAGTGGAATTTGTCATCGGCAATCGAGTATTCCTTGAGCCATTCGGATTGGATGATCGCCCCCTCGGACGCCTTCCAATTGCATTCTAGCAGCCTCTTGCGTTCGATCGCAGGCAGGGCCATCAGCCGCCCTCGGTAGCCAGGGTCCTTCAGGTTCAGTGACGGGTTGTCGCTTAGTTCCGCTTGAATGAACGTCACGCTCGGTATGTCGGTTGGCGCGTAATGCGGGAACTGCTCGATGAGCTCCTCGCGCGAATCCGCCCAGTGCATTTGGTCATTGACCCGAACGAAGTATCGCAGGCGGCCCGATCGCTGGGGGTCCGCGTATCCGTCGTCGTCGATCCACCACGAAATGAAGTCGGCTACCCACGATCCCGCATCCGGGTTGCAGGTGGCCCAGACGTAAGGCCGAATGCCGCATTCCGAGCGATTCCGCGACAGCAGGTAAAAGAACTGCGTCTGTGTGAAGTGGGTTAGTTCATCGAAGAATATGCCGCAAATTTGATGCCCCTGGTATTCGTACTTCGTATCCTCGTGTTGTAGATGGCAAAACGACACCACCGCGCCCGACGGGAATCTGGCGTCCAGCTCTTGCCCGCTCCGCATCTGAGCGCCGAAACTCCGGTACAGCTTGTTCGCTTCGTCCCAGATGCCGCCCGGCCCTTTGATCTGAGGATAGGTACGACGGAATATGGCAGCCTTGTATCCCGCGTTGTGAATGCGTCGCAGCGGCTCGGCGACCAGCGCCCAAGACTTACCTCCGCCAGCGCCGCCGCCGTAGATCAGAATATCGGCCTTGCTCTTGAACGCCGACATTTGCGGGCCAGGGTTGGGGGCGATGTGCGTTTCGTCCGACATAGCTACTGCTCGCGCTCGTTGTCTGGCAGTGTCAGGACGATGCGGCCTGCCTGCTCGACCCGTAGGTCAGCGTTTATTTCGTTGGGCAGCATCTTGGCCCACAGCTTGTAGAACTCGGTTGGATTCTCAGCCCCCCAGTGTGTGAGCGCCTGGACGCCGCCAAGGTTATCGAAGGCTTCGGACAGAGCCGCCTTGATACTGGCCGTCACCTTGTTCACCGATCCAGGTTTGCGACCTCCGCCTTTGGCTCTCTTTTTTTTTGGAGTGGCTGGCATTCATGGCCTCCAGACTTACGTTTGCTTTTTCACGAGCTGCACAAGGTTGCTGCCGCTTTGAATGCGAGTGATTTCAACGCCAGTATTGCTGACGACTTCACCGCTGAAACGGTACGGGCCTTCGGCTAGTGATTCGGTGTACACCTTGGGCAACTCTGCCGTTAATCGCCATGTGCTCGCGTCCACCACCGCGACTGTTCCTGTCACCAGCCAATTGTTCTCAGGGCGGATGATACGCTGACCACCAAACCGAAACGTTGATGTCAATGGATCAACTCCAGCGATAGCCGCTACCAGCCATGTAAAGGCCCTGCCGTTGGCTACTAGGTAGTCGTCGCCGATAATAATCGGAGCGATGATCTGGCCACTCGGCGCGACAGGCGGAAGCCACTGGGGCACCGGCCCAAGATCGCTGAGCGTTTCCTGGATGTCCGTAAGCTGTGCCGCGAGTGGACTAAAGTCCAGATCACCGAGCGCGTCCATCGTTGCGTAGTTCGCAGTCGGCAACGTCCGAGCGGCAAGTTCCGCATCGGTCACATAGTCGGCAGTCGCAAGCGTCCGCTCTGTAATCAATGTTTCAAGGTCGACTTGCACCGGTGCAATAGCCGATGGCACACTCGTCGCGAGCAAATCCACCGAATTCTCCAACAACGTCATGCGGGCGGCCAACGCATCAAATTCGACGGCCATCGGCAGCGGTTCTAGCTCCATTGACGCCCAGTGTGTTGATGATCTCGGGCCGCCGATGCCAACGAACGTTGCATTGAAAAATTCGTCCATCTCGGCAACGATTGCCTTGTAAGGGTGCCCCTCGAAAAACGCTCTGACCCGCGTACCCGTCACGTGCACCTGTAGCCAATAATATGTGCCGCTCGTTAGGCTCGGCGCGGCTGCCCCGCTCAAATCGAGAACTGTAGTAGTGCTCGCGCCGTCAAATTTCGAGAGACGAAACCACGAACTCCCAGCGTTCTGCGTCCATAGGATCGAGTACCCTCTGTTTGACGCATCTGTGCGAAAGTAGAGACGCCCATACTCCGCGCCAGTCACTCGCACTCTCGCGCGCAGGATATACGACGTGCACCCCGCGTCGATCGTGTAAAGAGTGCCCAGCGCCGTAAAGTCATCCGCCGCCATCTTAACCGCAGGGGTGCCGCTGTCATCTACAAGCGTCATATTTACGCCGACGCGCTTGGTCCACTTACTCTTGGTGGAATTGATCAGTGGCGTCCAGTCTGATAGGAGCGTACCCGGCGTTCCTGCGAACCCATCCAGGACAGAGAATCGCTGGCGATCCAACGATTCCTGTATGGCGACGTAAAGCTCTTCAATTGTTGTCGGTGGTGGCATTACCAAACCTGCCCGTTGATGTATTTGTTGCCGCTCGACGTAACTGCTACGTGCGCCGGATTCGAGAAGAAATTTGTCACGGCAAAGGCCGCGTCAATTACGTTGTCGCGAAACAGTAACGTGCTACCTGGCGTGTTGGAATTTAACGAAACTAGTCTCGGCGTATTCGTCGCGTTATTATCGCGTACCTTCTTTTGTGATCGGCGGACGCTGAATAGATTCCTTTCAGCTACAGCGCTCGCCGTATACCCAGCCTCAAGACCAGCACGAATTAAAACGCACGCCGGAAATTCAACCGCATCGGAAATTTCAATGAGATTATCGCTCACTACCAGGTCATTGACTTGCACAGTGCTGAAATTTACGTCCGCACTGTTGTCCACGCCCACGGCTATTCCATACGCACGACCGTTGCGAAACATGTTGTGATGGATGTTGACGTTGTTGAACGTCGTTTCGCCGCCGGAAACGGTGGTATGTAAGCTAGTGATTCCAACCGATGCTGCCCAACCATTCTTGCAATAGTTGTAGGCTACCTCGATGCCATTCCATTCTCCGTCATTTGTTCCGTTGCCAATCAATTGAACGTCTGCATCGGATGAGCAGCCAAGTATTTTGACGTTGGCGATATTTTGGTTGATTGCAGGCGTTAGCGAAATGCACCAAGAGTCATTGTTGCCGTGCGGCACACGCGCGCCCGACTCGATGAACCGGCATCCGATGATGCTGATATCGCTGATTGGCGCGGGCGTAATCCCAGTGCCCGACAGGCTACCAAATGCGATACAGGAGTTGTATTGCCGCCATACTCCAAGCATGTTCCAATCAAATCGCAGATTCTCGATGCGCACGTCCACGCCGTTGACGTGGACAATGTGATTCCTGTCTCCCATTCGCTTGAGCGTCGCCGGGTTGGCTGGGTCCGACCACAGCCGCGATGAACTGGGAATTGCCAGCGCGGTTGCGATCTCATAGACAGCACCAGCCGGTAGTTCCACGTCATCGTGCGCGGCCAGCAGAGTGGCCAGCGCCGGCGTGTCGTTACCCGATCCCGATGGTGGATTTGCTACTGCCATCGCTAAGCGTCCGCATCCTACATGCCTTTGAACATGTTGATGATGATGATGACTGTCTTGAACAACTCGACCCAATCAATCGTCTTGAGGAACTCGCCGAATGCTCCTGCCTGTGTTTGCTGGCTGCGTAAAAACTGAATTAACGCCCATTCCTTATCGTTCAACTCATGGCAATCGCCGTTGCCGCCATCGTCGCCTGGTGGCTCAGGAGTCGGCTTGTCGCCGTCATCCCAAATCGGAGCGCCGCCGATGGTGTCATCGACCAACGCAAAGATGCCGTTCTCGGTGGGCGTGCGTGGCTCTGCCGCTTCGCAGAAAATTCCGTTCTCGCATGGCATGGTCGGACCATCGGCGATTTCGCGCAGCCCATCGGGCCGCAGCGGGATGTCGTGGAACGCGACCTCCTTACCGTACACCTTCCAAATCCAGTGTGTTTGCTGCCCAGCACATTTGCCGCCCCAACTCCACGTGAGCAGCGCGATCGTCACGCCGCGCGAATTGTAAATACTCGATCCGCTTTGCCCGCCGATAGCATCCGGCAAGCCTTTAATGAGTGGCGAATTCGGATCAACTTCGACCGATCCAAACGGCTTGAGTTCACTCGGCCACACACAGCGAGCATGGCCGCGTGTAGCGTATGGTGGCGAATCGGGCTGCTTTTTCGACAGAGGGATATAGCTTGGAAAGGTTACAACGCCCGCATCGATCTTGAGCAGCGCCGCGTCGATCAGTCGTTGATCCGAATAAGCCGCCCATACAACGCGGGCTTGGACTCGCTGCCTTGCTCCACTGCCGGTATCGATGTCGACGTTAATCACGCGGCCGATGCGAGTACCAGCAACGTGGGCGTTGGTTAGGATGTACACGCCGGATGTATCCGCGCCAACCGCCGTTCCGCTGCCACACACATTTTCAACGGTCAGCCGCACTTGCGACAAGGAACTTGCCACGGCCACCTGCTTTGAGACGACTGGCGTGTACGGCACTCCGGTTTGAACGACCGGCCCTAGCCACACGCTACCAAAGTCACAGCCCTGCGACGGATTGAATCGAGGTGACGTGATAATCACCGCCCCGTCGTAGTCTCGCTGGCCACTTGCAAAGTATCCCGCCGATGGGGCGCTCAAGGGTGGCGAGTAGCATTGGCCGTTCTCGCAGTTGCTTTGCAAACTGCGGAATCTCGGTAGCAACTGAGCCTCCGCGCTCGACGCCACAAATGCCACAAATAACAGACACGACAGCACGCATCGATTCATTCTCTTGCCCTCAGTGAAACGGAAACCGAAAAACATCGCTCACGCTAAATCTAAGCTAGCCACCCCATGAAACAACCTTGCTCAACAATTTTGCGTTCCAAATGTTCCAAATGTTCCACGCGGCGTTATGGCAGAACGAAATCGCCCTGTATCATTCGATAACCCGCATTCACTGGCCGCGAGTTCGACTGTACGATGCCTTCCGCAATCCGCATTTGGTCCATCAACAATCGCCGAGCGCTGAACCCTCGGCATATCGCGGACACCGCATCGGATGCAGGTTGGCCGATGGAGTGGCACGGCATCGCCAACGGACTGACCAATCCGCGCGGCTACGACTACGGCCAGGCCAACCTGCTTTTTTCCGACGAGGACTTTCAGTCGATCGACTGGTCCCAGCCTCTGGATATCACATGCAGCCACGAGCCGCAGGGCTGGAGCGGTGACGCCAATCCACCGACTACCAACACGGTGTTCAAGTCCTACTCATGCGTTCGCGCTGAGTCGGTCATCAAGAGCGATCGCCAGCCAGCCCGATGGGTAACTCTGGCCGATCGTCGATGGACGTTTCAACGCACTGCCGCCAACCTGCGATTCAACTTGCGTAAGAATGCCGGCACGGGTGCAGCCGGTTACGTCAGTGGCACGCTCGACGGTGGCACACCCTGGACTTGGGCCACCGTCGCGGAAGAACTCTGGAGCAAGCTGCCTGGTTCGACAGCCGGTGCTTTCCCCGGACTGCCGTACACGCCGTCGAGCACCCCAGAGAATCTAGTCTTCGACGGCATGAACACTTGGCGAGCCATCAACCAGGTGCTGACCGCGATCGGCTGCGCCAGCGTCTTTGATCCTGTTGCAGGTGCGATCACCATCTGCCGCTTAACTGAGAATCAACCTGGCTCGCAACTGGTAACCCAAAGTCGAAATCGGTTGCTCTGGGCCAGCGGTCGCTACGACTCGGACTTGTCCATGACCAACTATCCCAGCAAGGTCGTCACGACATTTCCGCGTCTGCCGTTTGGCGGAGATACCGACAATCACTTTCCATTCGCACCGCCTCCCATCACCAAAGAAGCCGCAATCACCAATGCTCAGTCCGAAACCCACTGGCCCGTGACCGACACAATGTTCGCGTGGAACTCCCGGAGTTCAGCACTTCAACAGCGGGCCGACGAAATCCGCGACGCGATCGCCGGACAATTGCGTTCCGCCGTCGGTGCTTTCGAATATCACTACTCTGGCCTTGTCCCCTTTCTGACCGGCAGCGAGGTAACCAGCGTCGAGTTCGTCAGCGATGGCGATCACGGTTTCACCACGATCATTCGTTCCGAACCTGTCGAGATTGATTGGCCAACGCTCGCCCCGATGGTCCCCACGCGATTCGGTAAGGTGGTTGGCCTTCTCGTGTCCAAAGAAGGCTCGTTTGCGAATATCTCCGTTTCGCATGCGTCGCCGGGCTACGAGCCTCTGATCGGTTCCTTGCTGCAAATCTCCGATCCGATGGGCTGCATCCTCGACGCATCTCAAGAGGAACTCGAAGGCGTGCCGATCGTAGCCTGGCTATCGAGCGACGGCTGGCTAGCCGAAAACCGCTGCTGCACGGAAGACGAGGAATAACATGCCAACTCGCTTTTGTTGCTGCAAGGGGTCGTCGAGCAGTTCCTCCAGTAGCTCCTCTAGCAGTTCCAGTTCGTCGAGCAGTAGTAGCAGTTCCAGCAGTTCGAGTTCAAGCTCCAGTTCCAGTAGCTCCAGTTCCAGTAGCTCATCGAGCAGTAGCTCCAGCACATCGAGTTCGTCCAGCACGCCTCCGTCGAGTAGTTCCACGTCGAGCAGTTCCTCCAGTTCGTCCAGTAGCTCAGGGTCGAGCAAATCAAGCTCTTCTAGCAGTAGTGGCAGTAGTTCAAGCTCGTCGTCCGGCAGCAGCAGTAGCAGCAGTAGCAGCAGCAGTTCGTGGGTTTGCCCTCCAGGCTGCAAGTACCTTACCTCGATGCACCTGATTGTTTACAACTACGATGGCTCGATTGTTTACGACGGCGAAATAGCACCAGGTTTCTACACTTTCGATTTGTACGGACGACATGGCGACTTTTTCTACGACCATCAGCTTGAATTGGAGATCCAAGCCCCTGATGTGACGTGTCCAGATGTGCGAGTAGACACCGTATTTGTTTCACACAAATGGCATCTAGTCGAAACGATCACATGGCCTCCAACTCCTGTGCTCGACTCCTTTTGGGTCGTGAACCGCACGGCTGAATGCACGTCACCCGACTCGGGTGACCAAGACGGTTGGGATGTTTGGATTGACCTTAGCACCAACATTCCTGCGGGCACAACACCATGTGATTGCCACCCAATCTCAAATCCATTCATCACTGCGAATTGTCGTACCTATCCAACGGGCAGTGTCGGGCCAGGAGGCTTTTTTGATTTGACGTGGTGCTATGAGGACTGCCCAGATGACTCACCACCGCCCTAAAACCACCCGCACAATGAACCACGCTGGACTCATTCGCATTTCAAAATTGGCCATCGATCGGGCCGCTCCCGCTCGACCCCCCGGCTACATCGACGACGTTCGACAACACATAGTGGAGGAATCCGATACGCACATCTGGATATCATCCGCAGCATACGACGCGCTCGTAGCCAAATACTCCGGCAGCGGCGTTGGAACGGAACTCCGCAAGCTGATTTCATGGCTGCCCATCCGCAAGCGCGAATGCGGCTCGTGCAAGACGCTCGAAAAGCGAATGAACGCCTGGGGTCCAGACGGCTGCGAAGAGTACATGACCTACATCCTCAACCGCCTCGAGCGCACCGCCACCCGCCGCAAAATTCCCTTCGTTCGCTCCGTCGCAAAACTACTCGTGCGTCGGGCAATTTCCAACTCCAGAAAACCCAAGATTTAGGAGAGTCTCCCATGTCACCCCCGAGCACAGCCACATCCACGTCGGCTACCGAGAATGCCCCTGGCGTGATAAGCCTGTCAACGCGGGACCACCTTCAACAATTTAACAAGGGCACGAAACGTATGACCAAACAACTAGCCACCAAACAAGACGCGATCGCCGAGGTGAATCGTTGCGTCGCCAATGCCACCGAAGCCGACAGCTTCCTGGTTGCCGTGTTTCACTCGACGAACGGCAAAATCACAGTGGACCGCGTGACATACCAATTCCACGCCGATGACCTGCCCATTGCCGCAAAGTTGTTTGCCAAGCAAATGCAGGACGAACAGGCTAACTGCAAAGCAACCCCGAAAAAGGAACCGAAGCCATGACCGCACCACTCTTTGAACGTGCGTTCGTCCTCAACCTCCGCGACCGACCGCAAAGGCTCGAAGGCTTTCGCAAGCGACTGCCGCAATGCGACTGGCTGCCGGAAGTCGAAACATGGAACGCCGTCAGCGGGCAAATGTGCTATCCGCCGGACAATTGGCATGCTGGCGGAGGCGCTTGGGGGTGCTACCGTTCGCACATGCAGATCATGGAATACTGCCTGAATAACCGCGTCCAATCCTACATCGTGTTCGAGGACGACGCCCAGTTCAGCGAAGACTTCGACGCTGCACGGCAGTTCATCGAGAACCTGCCCGACGATTGGCAGATGGCGTACTTCGGCGGCCAGTTGATGCACGTCCGCACACATCCGCCCACGCGGATAAACGAAAACGTACTCAGGCCCTACAACGTCAATCGGACGCACTGTTTCGCCCTCAGTCGATCCGGGATGCAGGCCGTTTACAAATTCTGCTCGCAGCTTCCCTTCGAGCGATCGTTCCATATCGACCACCATCTAGGCCGCTTCCACGAGGACGCCCGCAACGCGGTCTACTGCCCAAACACGTGGTACGTCGGCCAGCATGGGGACAAGTCCGACATCAGCGGACGGCAGGAGGACGTTGCATTCTTCGGAAACCCCGAGCGCTACGCCAGCGAGCAACCGCTTCCGAGAACCTGCGTGGTGTATCGCGCCAACCCAGCGTTGGTCAATGCGTGTACCAATATCTTGCATTTCGGCAATCAAGTTGGCCGGGGCGGTTACGACGTATCGCTCGAAGCTGCCGCGCAGATGAAAAACCCCGCTCGAGCGCTGAATTACTGGTGGGGTTTCGTCGTCCGCGAGGCTTACGAGACTGGCCGACTACCCGCATTTCACCATCCCGAAATATCCGACGAGGTACTGGCCGACGCCCTGCCCGGCGTCACGTTCATTCACATCACCAGCGCAGCAAGCGTGGAAGATATTCAGGAACAGATCAACGCGCTTACAAAGGAGTAAAGTATGTCTTGGTACGAACATCGTGAGCACTTACCGTGGTTCCTAAAAAACCTTGGTCTTACCCTGCCTTACGTCGAGTGCGGCGTAATGTACGCGCCGCACCTTGAGCAAGTTCGCAGCATCTGGGGTGGACGCTGCATTGGAATCGACAGTTATCGGCGATTTTCACCTAATGAATATCCAGACGCTTCAAACCTCCAGCAAGCAGAGTTCGACCGTCTGTATTCGGACGTGAGCAGCAGGTACGAAATCTTGCGGATGGACACGATCAAAGCCGCAGAAGAGTTCGCCGATGGCTCTCTTGGTTGTGTCTACTTAGACTCCAACCATACGTACATCCATTTAATGCAAGAAATGGAAGCCTGGTGGCCAAAGATCGCTCAGGGAGGCGTCATGGCCGGACACGATTTCCGCGCCGGATTGTCGGACGACAAAAAAACCTGGTTTGCCGTATGCCGCTGTGTACACGATTTCGCCAAGGCTCATGATCTCGCCGTGCTCAGGACATCTGATGGGCAAGATTGGTATTGCTTAAAAATCCCGTACTATGATCCAAGTGAGATATTGGTGGTCTCAAACTTCTACGGACAATGGCCAGAATCGGTTAAAGACAACCATCAGAGATACTGTCAATCACTGGGATATTCCTACGCACCCTACGACGTGCGACCTCCGAACGGATGTGACCCTCAGTGGTCAAAAATACCAGCCATTCAACAAGCCTGGGACCAGAACCCTGACAAAAAATTCATCTGGTGGGTGGACGCTGACGTTGTGTTCATGACCAGACAACCTATGCACCATTGGTCGTTTAAGGCGTTCGATTTGGTTGGAGGAGCTTACAAAATCCCCGGATTTGGTGAAGGCTTGCTGAATACCTCATGGTTCGGCGTTCCACGGGTCCAATACATGCGAGACGTTATTGATCGTGCCCATTCTTACGGCGAGTACCATCGCCGATACCCGCACGAAGAGGGCGCGATAACAAAGATCATTTCTCCGCGAGCGAACGACCGAGTTTTGCTCGAAGACATTCACCACGTCAATCCATCAACATTTTGGGGACATTACAGCTCTCACTCGTGGATGATGCACGTGACAGCCCAACACGGAGCAATTCGCGGAGCTATTCTAAATGACATTTGCGCCATGTCTCGCGTTTAGTCACTTAACCCACTCGCCTAGCTCGTCAAAGGCCCAATGTTTTCGATCCTCCGGTCTGCCATACAACATCTGATCTGGCAGTAGCCAAATCCACGACTTGTCGTTGACTCGCTCCAGTACCACGGCATAAGAAGTACGGATGATCTCGCGGTGAGGCCCCCATTGCGAATGCGAATCACTCCACAAGCCATTAGATTCACGCCTGTAAATGCGACCACCCTTCGTTCGGAATTCGACTCGCTGAATCGCCTGAGCTACCTTTCCTGCATATTTTTTCAGCAAGTCCTTCCGCTTGTGGAACTCGAAGAAGGCCACCGCATCCGGCTCTTGCGGATCGCGCTCGAGCACAGCCTCCCATCGGCGAGCAGCTTCAACGTCGTCCCCACCCGCCACAGCTTCCTTGGCTAGCACCTTCAGATTGGCGATAAGCTGTTTTTCCGCCTCGGCCACCGCCGCATCGTGTTCCGCCTGAGCCACAGCCAGCTTCGCCTTCTCTTCATCCACGACCTTTTGACACACCGCCAAAGCCTCCGCCACGCTCGCAGGTGGCTGCTGGGCATTTTGAGCGAAGGCCACGATCGGCAAACAAAGAGCGACGATCAACGAGCGTAGAGCGGCAATACGCATGGGAAGCAACTCCGTAGGAAGGCGGCAATGGAAACAGACGATAGCGCGGCGGCCCGCGACCGCATTGTACCATCAACGCCCCGACCGCTCACCATCCCCCACCTTCACACCATCACTGACACCGATCCCAGCCCGATC
>WPCK01164800.1_pt1 | contig 13338 bp, 14 predicted proteins | sample 5399851 | NCBI WGS metagenome assembly WPCK01 (sample SAMN12869471, study PRJNA574797) | sludge metagenome | isolation source: wastewater treatment of pH11 | place: China:Beijing | collected 2019-05-20
CCTCAACATCGCGTTCGGCCAACCGACCATGGCGGTCGACACGCACATCTTCCGGCTGGCCAACCGCCTGCGGCTGGCGCCCGGAAGGACGCCCGAGGCGGTCGAGCGCGCGCTGCTCGGCGTCATACCGGCGAAATGGCTTCGTCACGCCCATCATTGGCTGATTCTGCACGGTCGCTATGTCTGCAAGGCGCGCAAGCCGGATTGCCGCGCCTGCATCATTGCCGACCTGTGCCGCGCCGAAGACAAGACCGCGTCCGTTGCCGCGCCGATCGCGCCTGGCTGACGGCACTCATGCTGCTTTCCGGATCGAAGCCCGCACTTCGTCGCGCCCGGGCCGGCTACCGGTGAGCATCTTGTGCAGATGCACCATCATTGCGGCCGCGAACAGCGGCGTGGCAAGGTTGAGCACTGGCACCGCCATGAACGCCGCGATCACCAGGCCGGCGAGGAACACCGTCATGGCATGGGCGCGACGAAGGCTGCGGGCCTCTGCCGGCGGACGATGGCGCATGGCGGCGAATTCGAAGAACTCCCGCCCGATCAGGTAGCCGTTGACGATGAAGAAGCCGGCGATGTTGACGCCCGGCACGAGCAACAGCGCCAGGGCGAGAAGATTGCCGGCAATCACCACGCCGAGGAATTTCAGCGACGACACCAGGGATGTCGCAAAGTCCAGCGGCCGCCCGGGCGGATCGTCCGGATAGTCGGTACGCTCGATGATCTCGGCGGCATCGTCGAGGAAGAGGTTGGCGATCAGCGCCGTAACCGGGGCAATTAGCAGCGCCAGCAGCAAGGCAAGGCCGATGCCGGCCAGTACCGTCGCCAGGACACCGAGCCAGCCTGCCCAGGCCGGCAGGCCGGGCAGAAACGAATCAAGCAGCGGCAGTGCCAGCCAGTCGAAGAGGAAACGTGCCGCGAACCACAGGCCGACAAGTCCGAGCAGCGTCAGGCCGAGCGACTTCATCAGCACGCCGCGGAAGGCCGGCGTGAACAGGCGCCGGGCAGCGGCGCGGGCGGCTTCAACGATCATAGCTTTTCTCCCGGGGGCGTGGAAATAGATAGGCGGGCGCGGCGCAATTGCAATCGGACGCCGGCGCGGATAAAGCCCCCGGGGATTTCGCGGGACCGCGGGGGAAAGCCATGAGCCGGTATGATGTCCTTTGCATCGGCAACGCCATCGTCGACATCATTGCGCGATGCGAGGACGACTTCCTGGTCGCCAACGGCATCCACAAGGGAGCCATGAATCTCATCGACGCCGTGCGCGCCGAGCAACTTTACGAGCGCATGGGTCCGGCGGTGGAGACTTCGGGCGGTTCCGCCGGAAACACGGCGGCGGGCGTGGCCTCTTTCGGCGGCCGCGCGGCATTCTTCGGCAAGGTCGCCGACGATCATCTTGGCCGCATCTATACCCACGATATCCGTGCCCAGGGCGTCGCCTTCGATACCGCGGCCCTCTCCTATGGCGCCCCGACCGCACGCTCGATGATCTTCGTCACGCCCGACGGCGAACGGTCGATGAACACCTATCTCGGCGCCTGCATCGAACTGGGCCCCGAGGACGTTGAGGAGGAAAAGGCCGCTGGCGCCGCCGTAACCTATTTCGAAGGCTATCTCTGGGATCCGCCGCGCGCCAAGGAAGCCATCCGCAAGACTGCCGCCTTTGCCCATGCGGCCGGTCGTGAAGTCTCCTTCACCCTGTCCGATCCGTTCTGCGTCGACCGGTATCGGGACGAGTTTCTTGACCTGATGCGGTCGGGAACCGCCGACATCGTGTTTGCCAACGAACACGAGCTGAAGTCGCTCTATCAGACCGCCTCGTTCGAAGCCGCGCTTGGCCAGTTGCGACTCGACTGCCGCATGGCCGCGGTCACCATGTCGGAACGCGGATCGATCGTGCTGCGCGGTGACGAGACCATTCTCGTCGAGGCCGATCTCGTGCAGGATGTGGTTGACACCACGGGCGCCGGAGACCTCTACGCCGCCGGGTTTCTCCATGGTTACACGCGCGGTCGGCCGCTGTCGGAATGCGGCCGGCTCGGTTCGCTGGCCGCCGGCCTCGTCATCCAGCAGGTTGGCCCGCGACCGCGCCAGAACCTGGCGCACGAAGCCGAGCAGGCCGGCCTGGGATAGGACGCCTCAGCGGAAACAGAACGCGGCCGCCGACGAGATCCTGTCGTTCCATGCGTGGCCGACGAAATCGAGCCGGCCCGAAAGCGATGTCTTCTCGCCCTTGAAGCCGGCGCGATCAAACACGGTAAGCGAGCAGCCATTGCCGCAGGAAACCGACGAGACTCGATTGTTGAGGCCCCCGAGCGTGTCGGCCGACATGCCGGAGCTGACAGTGGTGCTGCGTCCCTTGAAATTCCGGTCCTCGTAAAGGATGCAGGCCTGGCCGGCCTCTCCGGCCGAACCGGCGCCGGAGGAATCGCAGCGAACCCGAAACGACGAGATCCGGTCGTTCCACCGGTTGCCGACGAAATCGACCGCGCCGTCGAAACGCTTGCGGCTGCCGGCATAGCCGGCATGTTCCCAGGCCGTCAGGATGCAGCCGCGTTCGCAGGCGATGGCAGAAATGCGATCGTTCCAGCGTTGCCCGAGGATCGGCCTCGACTCGCCATCGCCGATGGACGACGATGCACCCGCAAAGCCGCGATGCTCATACACGGTGCACTGGCCGGCCTGTGCCGCGCCGGCCGACAGCGCCCACAGCGCCAGTGTTGGGCCGAGGGCGAGCCAGAGACGACGTTTCGGCCGGGTCATTGGAATTCCTTTCGCGATCGCCATTGTCGTGGCTTCATGAACACACTGTCTGCACGCGCCGCTTTCGCCCCGTGCCACGGACGCATATCTAGGGCCAGGCACAATTGACCGAGGGGGCCCGCCATGTCCATCCGTCCCGTGATCGCCTCGTCCGTCGCGCGTCCGACCCTGGAAGGCGCCGGCGTTCGCCTCAACCGCGTCTTCGGCTTCGGCGATCCGTCGATGACCGATCCGTTCCTGATGATGGACGACTTCCGTTCTGATCGGCCCGAAGACTACAGCAAGGGCTTTCCGTGGCACCCGCACCGTGGGATCGAGACGATCACCTATGTGCTGGCGGGCACCGTCGAACACGGCGATTCGCTCGGCAATCGCGGCGTGCTCGGCGCCGGCGATGTCCAGTGGATGACTGCCGGTTCGGGCATCATGCACCAGGAAATGCCGCAGGGCGATGCGAACGGTTCCATGCATGGCTTCCAGCTTTGGGCGAACCTGCCGTCGAGCCTGAAGATGACCCGGCCGCGTTACCAGGACGTCAGCGCCTCCGACATTCCGGTGGTCGTCGATGATGACGGGACGGTGGTTCGCGTTGTTTGCGGCGAATTCTGGGGCCGGCGCGGTCCGGTCGACGGCATTGCGGCGGAACCGCATTATCTCGATGTCTCGATACCGCCTCTGAAGCGGCGGCGTCTGGCGGTGGATACGCGCCGCAATGCGTTTGCCTACGTCTTTGCCGGCGCGGCGCGTTTCGCCGATGCCTCGGCGCCGCGCGGCGTATTGGTCGAAAAGGAAATCGATGGCGAGGAAGTGCATTTCCGCGATCCTTCCGGAAACCGCACGCTGGTCAATTTCGGCGCCGGCGACGAGATCGTGGTTGAAGCCGGCGAGGAAGGCGTGCGCTTCCTGCTGGTGACCGGCCAGCCGATCCGCGAGCCGGTCGCCTGGCATGGGCCGATCGTCATGAACACGCGCGAGGAACTCGTCCAGGCGTTCGACGACCTGCGTCGCGGCACCTTCATCAGGGAAGGCGCAGCCGGTCCGGGCTGATCAGCCCTTCAGCATCGCCGCCAGCGAGACCAGGCTGCGCGCGCCCATCTTGGCAAGCACGCGCGCGCGGTGCACTTCGACGGTGCGCATGGCGATGCCGAGTTCGTGCGCGATGACCTTGTTCGGCCGGTCCTGCAGCATGAGCGCCATCACTTCGGCTTCGCGGTCCGACAGGCTGGCCCGGCGGCGCGCGATGTCCAGTTCGCGCTCCTGCCGCAATCGCGTGTCGGCGTGCCAGGACAGGGCGCGCTCGACCGTCGTCATGAAGGCGGTCTCGTCGAACGGTTTCTCCATGAAATCGAACGCGCCAGCGCGGATGGCTTCGACTGCCAGCGGCACGTCGCCATGACCGGTCAGGAAGATGACCGGCGGCAACGGGGGTGTCCGGCGCAGCGCATGGAACAGTTCGATGCCCGACAGGCCCGGCATGCGGATGTCCAGGACAAGCACGCCGTCGCGCTCCGCTGCCGCAAGCGCGAGAAAATCCTCCGCCGCGGCGTGCTGACGTGTGGCAAGGCCGTGCCCGGCCAGCAGGAAGGCGATGGCATCGCGCACGGCCTCGTCGTCATCGATCACGTGGATGATGCTCATCGGTCGACCGCCGGAACCATGAACCGGAAGGCGCAGCCCGGCCGCGCCGTCTCGTGCCAGATGCGCCCGCCATGCAGTTCGACGATCGACCGGCAGATGTTCAATCCCATGCCCATGCCGTCCGGCTTGGATGACATGAACGGCGTGAACAGCTTGTCATCCATGCCGGCGGCAACGCCCGGACCATGGTCGCGGACCGTCATGGTGACGGTGCCGGCTTCCGCCAGCGCGCTGACCTCGATGCGCCGCCGCGCCTTGGGCAGTGGCGTCACGGCGTCGGCGGCGTTTCGAACCAGGTTGAGGATGACCTGCTCGAACAGCACCGGGTCGCCCGATACTTCCGCCGTCGTCGGCGCCGGATGGATGACGAGCTCGACGCTGTTGCGGGCCAGGTCGGGCTCGACGAACCCGGCCACGCGGTGCGCCACATCGAGAAGGTCGATCCGCTCCGTTCTAGGCTTTGCCCGGCGCGTGAACTCGCGCAGATGCCGTACGATTTCCCCGGCGCGGCGTGCTTGCGCGGCGACTTTTGTGAGCACGGCCTCGGTACGGGCCGGGTCGGTCTTGCCGGACTTGATCTGTTCGGCGAGGCCCGCCGAATAGGTCGAGATTGCCGTCAGCGGCTGGTTGATTTCATGCGCCAGCGTTGAGGCCATTTCGCCCATCGAGACCAGGCGCGCCGTGCGTGCCAGTTCCTCCGACTGGGTCTTGCTGCGCTCGCTCATGCGCTTGCGTTCGGTGACGTCGAGGATCGAGGCCATCCAGCCGACATGGCGGCCGTCGGCGTCCCGCAGCGGCGCCTCGTGCACGAGCGCATCCAGCGGCTCGCCGTTCGACCGCCGGAAGCGGATCTCGAACCCTTCGCTCGGTCCGCGGCCGGCGAGGATGGAATCGTGCAGATCGACGGTTTCCTCGATCCGCTCGGCATCCCAATAGGGCATCGGCGGCGCCAGCCCGATCAGTTCGTCGCGCGGCCAGCCCACCATGTCGCAGAATGCCTGGTTGGCATAAATGATGCGCCCGTCGCGGTCGCGGGCGCGCATGCCGACCGTGAGCGCGTCCTCCATGGAAGCCCGCAGCGCGCTTTCCGCCCTGAGCTGCGCCTCCGCGAGTTGCCGCCGCCGCACGCTGCGTTGCAACAACAGCAGGCTGGCCCCGACCAGGAAACCCATGGCGGCGATGGTGGTCGGCAGCAGGTAGACGGTCCATTGCGCCGGCGCGGCATAGCGCGTCACGGTGATGACGAGCCCGTGCCCCGGAGGGTCGAACGGGATTGTGTAGCCATCCCTGGAGAGGCCGGCGTCGACGCGCGACTTGGCGCCGATGGCGGCACCGGTATCGTCGCGGACCGCCACATGGTTCTTCTGCGCCACCCACCATGGGATGCTGGCATCAAGCAGCGGCGGCACGACGAAGCTGGCGAGCAGTATGGCCTTCCGGTCATCGCTCCCGGCGGGCACCGCCAGATCGAAGCGCCAGTCGCCGCCCGGGTCGGCGTAGGCCTGGCCATACTGCCTGTCGCCGAGCTTGAGCGCGGCGGAAACGGCTTCGAGTCGGCCGATCACGCCGGCATCGCGTGGATCGACCGCCGGCGCCGAGATCGTTCGGCCGAGATCGAGATCGGCCCAGGTGACGCGCGCGAGTTCCGGATGGAGGCGGCGGTACTGCTCGATCCGATCGCCGATGCCGGACTCGGGCAGCCCGTGTCGGATGTCGAAGGCGATACGGTCGAGTTCTCCGGCAGCGCTCTGCACGGCGAAGCGCAGCGCCTGCTCGACCCAGAGCGCATCGCCGATCAGCTCGGCCCGGCGGCTTTCCTCGGCGCTCCGGCTGGCAAACAGGAAGGCGGCGGCCACCAGGATCAGCAACGCGACAAGTGCGCCGACCCCGAGCATCACCGGCCCGGGCGCGCCGACGAACCGGGCTGGCGGGCGCGCAGGCGCGGCTATCGTGTCATCGGGGCGTTGCAGCATTCCGTCCTCCCAGCCGGAACATCAGTCCTAGCACATCGTGCCGGTTCGGGCAGATGCGGTTTCCCGCAATTGAGCCGGCGTCGTCGGTCGCTATGGTCATGCTCACAGACGCAAGAGGAGGACGAATCCGTGTTGAAGATCCTGGCCGGCGCCGTCATGGCGCTCTCCCTGTCCGTCGCCCCGGTGTGGGCAGCCGACATTGTCATCAAGTTCAGCCACGTCGTGGCACCCGGCACGCCGAAGGGCAAGGGTGCCGACAAGTTCAAGGAGCTGGCGGAAAAGTACACCGAAGGCAAGGTTGCCGTCGAAGTGTACCCGAACTCGCAGCTCTACAAGGACAAGGAAGAGATGGAGGCGCTCCAGCTCGGCGCCGTTCAGATGCTCGCCCCGTCGCTGGCCAAGTTCGGTCCGCTCGGCGCCCGGGAGTTCGAGGCATTCGACCTGCCGTTCCTGTTTCCCGACCGCGAGGCGCTCAATCGCGTCACCAAGGGCGAGGTCGGCAAGATGCTGATGTCCAAGCTCGAGGACAAGGGCATCCTGGGGCTGGCCTACTGGGACAATGGCTTCAAGATCATGAGCGCCAACTCGCCCGTGCGCGTGCCCGATGACTTCCTCGGCCTGAAGATGCGCATCCAGTCGTCCAAGGTCATCGAGGCGCAGATGAAGGCGCTTGGCGCCGTGCCGCAGGTCATGGCGTTCTCGGAGGTCTATCAGGCGCTGCAGACCGGCGTCGTCGATGGCACGGAGAATCCGCCATCCAACATGTACACCCAGAAGATGCACGAAGTTCAGAAGCATGCCACCGTGTCGCGCCACGGCTATCTCGGCTATGCGGTGATCGTGAACCGCAAGTTCTGGGAGGAGCTTCCCGCCGATGTGCGCGGCCAGCTCGACAAGGCGCTCGCCGAGGCGACCGACTACGCCAACTCGATCGCGCAGGACGAGAATGACGCCGCGCTCCAGGCCATGAAGGATTCGGGCAAGACCGAATTCCACGACCTGACCGAGGACGAGCGCGCCAAGTGGCTCGAGGCGCTGAAGCCGGTCTACGCCGAGGTTTCCGACCGCGTCGGTGCCGATGTCATTGGCGCGATCCAGAAGGCCGCTGCCGGCAACTGAGCGCGTAACGACCGAGCGGCCCGGCCACCCGGCCGGGCTGCCCGCCGCACACGCCGGGGAGGGCGACATGCGCTGGCTTGACCGCCTGGAGGAGATCATCATCGCCAGCCTGATCGGGCTGGCGACGCTGATCATTTTTGTTGCCGTCGTCCATCGCTATTCCATCAGCGGGGCCGCCGGTCTCATCGCTTACGGCCGCTCGCACGAATCGCCGGCGATCCTGGAACTCGGCAAGTCGCTGTTCGGTGTGCTGCGCGAGATCAACCTGACCTGGGCGCAGGAACTGACCATCTACCTGTTCATCTGGATGGCGAAGTTCGGCGCCGCCTATGGCGTGCGCACCGGCATCCATGTCGGCGTCGATGTCGTGATCGAACGCCTGACGCCGGCCCGCCGCAAGCCATTCATCCTGTTCGGGCTGCTGAGCGGTGCACTGTTTACCGCCATTGTCGGTTCGCTCGGCGCCGCCTTTGTCTGGGAAATCGCCCACACCGAGCAGGTTTCTCCCGACATGGAGGTGCCGATGTGGATCGTCTACTTCGCGGTTCCGCTCGGCTCCTACCTCATGTGCTTCCGTTTCCTCCAGGTCGCCTGGTCATTCAACCGCACCGGTGAACTTCCGCATCATGACCATGGCCATGTCGAAGGCATCGAGGAGCAACCGGCATGACCGCGCTCATCATCTTCTCGCTGCTGCTGGCGCTGATGCTGACCGGCATGCCGATCTCCATCGCGCTCGGCCTGACCGTGCTGACCTTCCTGTTCGCCTTCACCGCCGTTCCGATCGAATCGGTGGCGCTGAAGCTGTTCACCGGCATCGAGAAGTTCGAGATCATGGCGATCCCGTTCTTCATCCTCGCCGGCAATTTCCTGACGCATGGCGGGGTGGCGCATCGCATGATCGATTTCGCCCGCTCCATGGTCGGTCATTGGCATGGCGGCATCGCGCTCGCAGCGGTGTTCGCCTGCGCATTGTTTGCCGCGGTGTCGGGTTCGTCGCCGGCCACGGTCGTGGCCATCGGGTCAATCATCCTCCCGGCCATGGTCAAGCAGGGTTTCCCCAAGCAGTTCGGCACCGGCGTGATTTCCACCTCCGGCGCGCTCGGCATCCTCATCCCGCCATCCATCGTCATGGTGATGTATTCGGTGGCGACCTCGGGCTCGACCTATCCTGGCCCGACCGGCGAACCGGTGGCGACCGCGTCGGTCGGCCAGTTGTTCATGGCCGGCGTGGTTCCCGGGCTGCTGCTTGCCTTCATGCTCGGCTTCACCACGTTCTGGCGCGCACGGCGCAACGGCTACCCGCGCCTTGAGCGCGCCGCCTGGGGGGAAAAATTCCGGGCGTTCCGGCGCTCGTTCTGGGGGCTGTCGTTGATCATCATCGTCATCGGCGGCATCTACTCCGGTGCGTTCACGCCAACCGAAGCCGCCGCGATGAGCGCGGTCTACGCCTTCGTCATCGCCGTCTTCGTCTACAAGGATCTCAAGCTTGCCGATGTGCCGCGGGTGTTGCTGGCCTCGGCCAACATGAGCGCGATGCTGCTCTACATCATCACCAACGCGGTGCTGTTCTCCTTCCTCATGACCCATGAGGGCATCCCGCAGGCGATCGCGGCATGGATGGCCGATGCCGGCCTTGGCAAGTACGGGTTCCTGATGGCCGTCAACATTCTCCTGCTTGGCGCCGGAATGTTCATGGAACCGTCCGCCATCATGCTCATCTTCGCGCCGATCCTGTTCCCGGTCGCCGTGCGTCTCGGCGTCGATCCGGTGCATTTCGGCATCATGCTGGTGGTCAACATGGAGTGCGGCATGGTCACGCCGCCCGTCGGCCTCAACCTTTACGTCGCCAGCGGCATTGCCAAGATGGGCCTGACGGAGGTGACACGCTCGGCGCTGCCATGGTTCTGGACCATGCTGGCTTTCCTGCTGGTTGTCACCTACTGGCCGGAACTGTCGTTGTTCCTGCCGCGGTTGCTCGGCATGGTGTAGGGCGGGCCGGTGCCCGCCCCGCTCCATTGCTCAGCGGCACTCGGGATGCTCGATCCGGTCATGCGCGTCGTCGCATCCCGACCCGCCCTTGATGCGCGGCTTCTTGCGCTTTTCCACGGTGGTGATGTCGCCGGCGCCGTTCACGAAGCCCTTCGCGGCGATGGTGGAGGCAGTGGCCGCCGGCGCCAGAAGCGTCGCGGCGATCAGGATGGCAATGGTCTTGGTCATGTCGTGTCTCCCTCATTTTCCTGCCCGCTCCTTGCAGGCGGCAGGGGGAGAATGACGAGGCCCGCATGACAGGTCGCTGACAGGCCAGGTCGGCAACCGTCATGCGAAGCGGGCTTCAGCCGGCCTGATAGTCCTTGATTGCCGCGAAGCGGATCGCCTTCCAGCGCTCGGCCTCGTAATTGAGCGAGAAGCCGTGCTCGGCGAGGAACACCGGATCGCCGTCGAGATCGCGGGCGATCGCCGAGCGCTGCGCCGCAATGAAGCGGTCGAGTTCGCCGCGGTCGTCGGCAGAAATCCAGCGGCAAACCGAAAAGCGGGCGATTTCGAAATCGGCCTCCAGCCCGTATTCCTGTTTCAGGCGCTCGCGCAGCACGTCGATCTGCAACCCGCCGACGACGCCGACGATCGCCGGCGTGCCGTCCTCGGGCTCGAACAGCTGCACCACGCCTTCCTCGGCCATCTGGTGCAGCGCCTCCTTGACCTTGCGCGCCTTCATGGCGTCGCCCATGCGCACGCGGCGCAGGATTTCCGGCGCGAAGTTCGGCACGCCGCGGAAGCGCAGCTCCTCGCCGTCGGTCAGCGTGTCGCCGATCCTGAGTGCCCCGTGATTGGGGATGCCGACGACATCGCCGGGGAACGCGGTATCGGCGGTGATGCGCTCGCGGGCGAAGAAGAACTGCGGCGCCGTGAGCGACAACGCCTTGCCGGTGCGCACCAGCTTCGCCTTCATGCCGCGCGTGAGCGCACCGGAGCAGATGCGCGCGAACGCGATGCGGTCGCGGTGGTTCGGGTCCATGTTGGCCTGGATCTTGAAGACGAACGCCGTCATCGCGTCCTCGCTCGCATGCACGATGCGCGTGTCGGCCTCCTGGTCGCGCGGGCTCGGCCCCCACGCGCCGAGCGCCTCGATCAGGTCGCGCACGCCGAAATTCCTGAGCGCCGAGCCGAAGAACACCGGGGTGAGGTGGCCCTCCAGGAAGGCGTCGCGGTCGAACGGCTTGCACGCCTCGCGCGCCAGTTCCAGTTCCTCGACGAAGGCGTCGCGATCGTTTTCCGGCAGGAGATGGGTAACCCAGTCGGAATCCGGTCCGTGAACAGGTTTGCGCTCGACCTGGTCATCATGGCCGCGAATGGCGTTCTGCGTCAGATGATAGGTCCCGGCGAAATGCTTGCCCCGGCCGATCGGCCAGGTCACCGGCGCGCAGTCGAGCGCCAGCTTCGCCTCGATCTCGTCCAGCGTCTCGAACGGGTCGCGGCTCTCGCGGTCCATCTTGTTGACGAAGGTGAGGATCGGGATGTCGCGCAGCCGGCACACCTCGAACAGCTTCAGCGTGCGCGGCTCGATGCCCTTGGCCCCGTCGATGACCATGACGGCGAAATCGACGGCCGAAAGCGTGCGGTAGGTGTCGTCGGCGAAGTCCTCGTGGCCGGGCGTGTCGAGCAGGTTGAACACCCGGCCGTCATATTCGAACGTCATCACCGAGGTGACGACCGAGATGCCGCGCTCGCGCTCGATCTTCATCCAGTCGGAGCGCGTGTTCATGCGATCCTTCTTCGCCTTGACCTCGCCGGCAAGCTGGATGGCGCCACCGAACAGCAAGAGCTTTTCCGTCAGCGTCGTCTTGCCGGCGTCCGGATGGGCGATGATGGCGAAGGTGCGCCGCCGCGCGACTTCGGTTTCGAATGTGGAGGCCATGGAAAGGGTCCGTTCGGGTCGCGCGGCTTGTGGCAAGGGCCAACCGCGAAGTCAATGAAGGGCAGGACCAGCTTCCGATTGCCGACATGACCACCGGGTCGACGCTGAGGACCGCCGGTGGCCGGAGAGATGGATTGACAAGAACCGACCGGTTGGTATGTTTTGTCATGTCCAGTGCCGCCACGACCATTGCCAAGGGCGAAGCTGCCCGCCGCCGCATTCTCGATGCGGCGATGACGGTCATCCGCCGCAAGGGCTACGCCGCGACGCGCGTCGAGGAAATCTGCGCCGAAGCCGGGCTGACCAAGGGCGGTTTCTTTCATCATTTCTCCGGCAAGGAGGACCTTGCGGTCGCCGCCGCCTTGCATTGGTCGGCGGTCACGGGCGGGCTTTTCGAAGGCGCGCCCTATCACGCCCACGCAGATCCCTATGATCGCGTGCTCGGCTACATCGAGTTCCGCAAGGCGATCATCCAGGGTGCGACGGACGAGTTCACCTGTCTGGCCGGAACCCTGGTGCAGGAGGCCCACCTGACCAGCACGGCGATCCGTGATGCGGCGGGGGCCTCGATCTTCAGCCATGCCGGCACGCTCGTCGCCGACATCGAGGCGGCCAGGGCGGCGCGTTGCCCCGATGCGGACTGGACCGCGGCAAGCCTGGCCCAGTTCACCCAGGCCGCACTGCAGGGTGCGTTCATCCTTGCCAAGGCGTCGGGCGGTCCGCAGATCGCCCGCGACATGGTCGATCATCTCAAGCGTTACGTTGTGCTGCTGTTCAACGGGAAAACCTGAAGGGAGAAGGCCATGGAGCCGACTGTCTATCTCAATTTCGACGGCAATTGCCTCGAAGCCATGACCTTCTATGCCAGGGTACTCGGCGGGGAGGTCTCCGGCGTGTTCACCAACCGGGATGCGCCGAACCCGGAAAGCCGCATGCCAGGCGGTGACGATCTGGTGATGAACATGGCGGTGAAGATCGGCAATACCATGATGATGGCCTCCGACGCGCCCGCACCCTATTACGATGTGCCATGCGGCTTTTCCATCTCGGTCTCGCCATCGAGCAAGACGGAAGCAGAACGCGTCTTCGCCGAACTGGCAAAGGACGCCCGCAAGATCTCGATGCCGCTCGGCGAGACTTTCTGGGCCGAGGCCTTCGCCATGTTCACCGACCGGTTCGGCACACCGTGGATGATCAATTTCGCCGGCTCGAAAATGCAGGGCTGAGCGTAGCCGACGACCGCCTGACCGCAAGGGCGGCAGGTCAGCACCAGAGGGAGGGCGCCAAGGTGGCCCATGCGTCGAACACACGTGAATTGCGCATCGAACGCGTCATTGATGCACGCCGCTCCGCCATCTGGCGCTGCTGGACCGAGCCGGAGCTGATGCTGAAATGGTTCACCCCGAAACCGTGGAAGACGGTGGAGGTGAAGACGGACTTGCGCCCCGGCGGCGCGTCGATGGTGGTGATGGAGAGCCCCGAGGGCGTGCGCCATCCCAATCCTGGCCAGTACCTTGAAGTGGTTCCGGAACAGCGTCTGTTGTTCACGGACGCTTTCGTCGGCGACTGGGTCCCTTCCGGCAAGGCGTTCATGGTCGGCGGTATCACATTGTCGGATGCGCCAGGCGGCCGCACCCATTACGTCGCCTTCGCCCGCCACTGGAGCGATGACGACCGGAAATCCCACGAGGACATGGGCTTTCACCCCGGCTGGAACGCCGCCGCCGACCAGCTGGAAGAGCTGGCGAAAACACTGTGAGGCCTGCGCCATGACTTTCAAGGCATACATGGACAACATCGAGGCGAAGACCGGCGTGACCCCGAAACAGTTCCGCGCGCTCGCTGACGCCAAGGGCTTTACCGAGAATGGCCGGCTGAAGCCCGGCGTCAAGGCTGGCGCGGTCACCGATTGGCTGAAGGCTGACT
>WPCK01428783.1_pt1 | contig 13317 bp, 8 predicted proteins | sample 5399851 | NCBI WGS metagenome assembly WPCK01 (sample SAMN12869471, study PRJNA574797) | sludge metagenome | isolation source: wastewater treatment of pH11 | place: China:Beijing | collected 2019-05-20
TATCGGCTTCTTAGCCGTGACTTGGGTGAGAGGGCAGGGTGAGGGGGACTTTGAAGTAGAAAGACGTCCCAGACACCTGCCCCCTCATCCGGCCTTCTCCCCCGAAAAACGGGGGAGAAGGATCGTGGCTGTCACGCTAAACACATACCTGGGAGAAGGTGGCCGCAGGCCGGATGAGGGTCCTTGCCCTCGAGTCATGAACAACCATGCGTGAATCTACGACAAGCCTTCATCTCCCCGTTCATCCTTCTCCCTCTCGGAGAAGGTGGCCGCAGGCCGGATGAGGGTCTTCAGCGTTAAACCATGAACAACCATGCGTGAATCTACGACAAACCTTCATCTTCCCAGGCCTCCCATCCGTACCGGCTCTCCGGCCCCGCAGCGCGCGCAGGCTGGTCCGTCCCGAACCGATGTCAACGAACCATTGAAAGTCCTGGTGATCGACGAGGAGCTGCCATTTCCTACAAATTCAGGCAAGCGAGTTCGGTCTTTCAACCTGCTGCGACGATTGGCGAAACAGCATTCCATCACGTACCTGGCGCACAGAAACTCAGATCCGGAGGAAGCTCAAGCCGCGGCCGCCGAGCTGGAGCGATGCGGGATCACTACGCATACCGTCGACTGGTGCGTCCCTCGAAAGTCCGGCTTGGGATTCTACGCGCGCCTTGCTTGCAGTCTTTGTTCGCCACTCCCGTATTCTGTCTGGAGCCACCGCTCTCGTGCGCTGCAGTCACACCTTTGTCAGCTGCTTTCCACGAGGCACTTTGACCTGGTGCATTGCGAATGGACGCCTTATCTCGAATCATTGCGGCACCATGCCGAACTTCCCGTCGTAGTTTCCGCCCACAACATCGAATCGCAGATCTGGCAGCGTTACCACGAGACGGAGGGACCCGGTCTGACGCGTTGGTTCATTGGCCGGCAATGGAAGCGGTTTCAGCACTTTGAGCGATGGGCTTTTTCCCGCGCCGATCAGGTAATTTTCGTAAGTGAAGGGGACGCGGATCTCGCAAGGCAATCGTTTCACGCTCAGCGGGCAACCGTGGTCGCCAATGGGGTTGATACCGACGCGTTTCAGCCGACGTATTCCAATCGCGACGCGAACGAACTGCTGATCATGGGGAGTCTCGACTGGCGGCCCAACATCGATGGGATTGAGCAATTCCTCAAGTTGGTCTTTCCACGACTTCGACGCGAACACCCGGAATTGCGGTTGGCAATCATCGGCCGAAGTCCGAATACAGGTTGGGCAGCGTGGGTCTCGTCGATTCCGGGTGTCCGGCTGCATGCAAACATTCCCGACGTTCGGCCGTACCTGGAGAAGGCGGGATGCCTGGTCGTGCCACTCAGGATCGGCGGTGGCTCGCGACTGAAGATTCTGGAGGCCGCGGCCAGTGGCCTGCCGGTCGTCAGTACACGCATCGGTGCCGAGGGATTACGGTTCGAGTCGGAGAAGCATTATCTTGTCTCGGACAACATCGAGGAGATCGGCAAAGCCATCGGGCAGCAGGTTCGATCTCCCGAAGCTGCCCGGGACCGGGCAATCGCTGCGCGCGAACTCGTCGAGAATCACTACAGCTGGGATACCCTGGCCAACCGGCAAGATGCGTGTTGGCGCGAAGTAGCCGAGAGCGGCCACGCCAAGCGCAGAATGCGTGCCCTGGCCAAAGTGTGACGCGCGTGATGAGCACCATGGACCGCCTGAGTCGCAGTGCCACCGAACCGGATTCAATGAGTCCGCCGGCGAGCGCCATAGAGGCTACGTCGGCAACGCCGAACTCCGTGGGCGCCTCAGTCATGACTCATGTCGTGCACGTCACATCGTCACGTTTCTTTGGCGGACCTGAGCGGCAGATGCTGGAGCTGGCGCATGAACTGCGTCCAGCGATCCGTTCGTCGTTCATCTCGTTTTCCGAAGGGCAGCTCTGCCGGCCGTTTATTGATCGCGTTACGAAAGCAGGATTCTGCGGTATTGCCCTCAATGCCGATACGCCAAACTTGATTTCTGCCGCTCGCGAACTCCGCAGTCATCTCCAGGACATGGGTGCCGATGTGTTGCTGGTCCACGGCTACAAGGCCGGCCTGATGGGACTTTGGACCGCCCGTCGCTTAGGCATCCCGATCGTCGCAGTTTCGCGCGGCTGGACCGGGGAATCGCCCCGAGTCCGAGTGTATGAATGGCTCGACCGCAGATCGCTGCGATGGATGGACCGAGTCGTCTGTGTCTCCGAAGGCCAGGCGGCCAAGGTACGGGCAGCCGGGGTCAAGAACGAGCGGATCGTCGTCATCCGCAATGCGATCCGGACGAATCGTTTTCATCGGCCGCCCTGCAGTGCCGACCGAAATCTACTTGCCGCTCGCTTTTCAACTCCTCCGACGTTGATTGCGGGCGCGGCCGGCCGCCTCAGCCCGGAAAAAGGGTTCGACGTACTCGTGGAGGCATGTCGGCACCTGGCTGCCACGCATCGAGACTTCGCCCTGGGGGTGGTTATCTTTGGCGAAGGCGCACTTCGCAGAGAGCTCGAACGGCAGATCAAGGCGGCCGATCTCACGGACCGAGTTGTTCTGGCCGGGTTCACGGACGAGCTTGATCGGTGGATGCCTCATTTTGATATCTATGTCCAGTCGTCTCATAGCGAAGGCCTTTCGAACTCACTCTTGGAAGCGGCAGCGGCCGGTGTACCCATTGTGGCAACGGACGTCGGTGGAACGGCCGAGTTCGTGTCTCACGAGCACACAGGGCTGCTGGTTCCGCCAAACGACGCGCCTGCCTTGGCGAGCGCCATTGGTCGACTGGCTGTCGATCCGAGCTTGCGAAGGTCCTTGGGTGCCCAAGCGAATGCCACGGTCGCCAGGAGTTTCACCTTTGGCGTCCAGGCATGCGCGTACCAGCAAGTACTTCGCTTGCTAATACAGTCGTGAAGGTCGTACTTTCCGCTCACGACCACGACGACGTTGCGACAGCATCCCCCTGACATCCGCTCCGATATAGCAAATCACAAGTGCTTTGAGGCGCTTGACCGATATCGAAGCGGAAAATGGCGTGCGCCACTATTTGCAGAACTGGTATCTCAGGAAATACACGCCACAGAAAGCCACACTGCGATCCTGGATATCGGATGCGGCAACGGTTTCGATGGGTGCAAAGAACTGCAGCGTCAGTTGTTGACTAAGTGCGGCTATTCTGTAGGTATCGAACCAGATCCCGGAATTGAGGTTCAAGACTCGTTTAGCTGCGTCTACCGAGCAACACTTGAAAACGCTCCGTTACGGGAGTGCTCGTTTGATCTCGCCTACGCAGTCATGGTCCTAGAGCACCTTAGAGAGCCTGCAGTGTTCTGGAACAAATTGCATTCTATCTTGAGGCCCGGTGGAGTGTTCTGGGGGTTTACCATGGACCGGCGGCACTATTTTACTTGGATATCAAAGGCCATGGAGTTCGCACGACTTAAGGACTGGTACTTAAACGTACTACACGGTACCAAGCACTACGCGAACTATCCGACGTACTATCTGTGCAATACGCCGCGCGCACTCGACAAGTACACCGGACAATTCTCCTCTGTTCTAGTATGGAATTGGAATCGTCTGGGACAATTGGACGCATATGTTCCTCAAGTAATGCGAGGTCTTGTCCGTATCCTGGACGAACTTGAGATTAAGCGAGGACTTCCTGGAAGCTTGCTTCTCGTGCGTGCGGTTCGATAGTGTAACAGTCAATACGGAGTTGCCCCTTTGGCCGGTCAGGTTGACTTGCTCTCGGACCGTTCCGGTCCCACGCGGACACGGATTTCTCTTCTGGCAAGGAGTGGGGAATTCAGCTGGGTGATTGACACCGCCATAGTTGAGGTACCGCCTGACGCTGTGTTTCCGGAACGACGTTGTCCGCTAGTCTAGGTTTTTCGGCTATACAATCCCGTGTCGCGAGATCCTTGAGTGATTGACAAGACCATGACGGATGTCGCCAAAGCCAAGGCCCTAGGTACGTCCGTCGACAGGTCGACTTGCGTATCACCCCGGAATCCAGTGCGCGTAGCATTCGTGATCGATCGGTTGGGACTCGGCGGAACGGAAACTCAGTTGCTGGCGTTGATCCGATGTCTTGATCCCTCGCGAATCGAGCCGTATTTGATCTTGCTCGACGGCACAGATTCAGATTCTCTCGAGTTGCTACCCGTGCAGTGTCCTACACTTTGCCTTGGTGTCCACCACCTCTTGTCCTGGAAATCTCTCGTCTCCTTGCGCCGCCTGGGACGATATCTGCAGAACCACGGAATCGAGATCGTACAAACATATTTTCCTGATAGCACGTACTTTGGAGTGGCGGCTGCTCACGTTGCGGGGATCCGCGCCATCATCCGTACTCGTAATAACGACAACTATTGGATGACGTCCGGGCACCGCTACCTCGGACGGATTCTGAACCGGCTAGTCTCACTGACCGTGTGTAACAGCGCGGCTGCTAGAGACGCGGTACTGCGTGACGAGCAGTGCGATCCAGCGCGAGTTGCTGTCATTGAGAATGGAGTCGATCTGGAGCGGTTTAACCATGTTCCGACAGTCCGACGCAGAGTCCAGGCTGATTCAGTATGTCGCGTCGGGATGGTGGCAAACCTCCGGCGTGTGAAGGGGATAGACGTGTTTATCGAAGCGGCGGCCATGACCGCTGAAGCCTTTCCCAGCACCGAGTTCGTGGTGGCTGGTGAGGGTGACTTCCGCGGCGACTTGGAGCAACTGATTGGTCGGTTGAAGCTGCGTGATCGGTTTCGCTTGCTCGGATCAATTCAAGATATCCCGGCCTTTCTTGGGACGCTGGACATCGCCGTGTTGAGTTCGCATACAGAAGGGATGCCGAACGCTGTGATGGAATACATGGCCGCGGCTCGCCCGATCATTGTCACCAATGTCGCGGGTATTAAGAGCCTGATCCACCACGAATCGAACGGCCTGATTGCGAACTGCGGTGACAAAGTGAGTTTGTCTGAGTGTTTGAATCGGCTGATCCTGGACCCTGTCCTGGCAGTACAATTGGCAAAGGCAGCACGGCGAGACGTCGAGGCCCACTATGGCCGGCCAATCATGGTGGAGAGATTCAGCGAAACGTTCGAAAAGCTATGTTGCGACAAGTCGGCGGGCCGCCAAGGCTTTAGTGCACCCGATCCAGAGCCGGCGATCATGCGCACGTGCAACGGCCACAAATTGTCGCTTGATCCCTCTGCACGCGGGCAACTTGACAATGTCAAGCCGGCGCATCAGCAATTGTCTACTGTTTTGCCTGTCATTGCCCAGCCCACTGGCTCCGCGTTGCGTCGTATCGTAGAACATTGCCGGCACAGAATTCTCTATCGTTTTGCCTCGATCCCGATCATTCGAAGTCGCCTGAACAGATCAGTGCGGCAATCGGTTGCAGTTCTCATGTACCATGGAGTGACAAGGGTTCCATTGCCTTCGCCCCTGTGGTGCCAGCTAGGTGAAGACAAGTTTGCTGAACAGATAGAACAGCTCGTCGACGCCCGTTATCGCGTCCTGCCTCTAAGTGAGGTGCTGCAACGAATCGAACACGACCAGCCATTGCCCGATTTCACAGCGTGCGTAACATTTGACGATGGCTTTCTGAACGTAAGTACAACGGCGTTTGAGATCCTGAAGTCACGCAGCCTTCCAGCAACAATCTTCCTGGTAACCGACCTGATTGGTTCGAATCAACCTCCCTGGCCCGACCAGCTATACCATCTGTTCCATACGACTGACGCTCCTACTGTCTACTTCGAAAAACTGGAGTATCGCCTGACGACTCCAAATCTCCGTGCCATGGCTCATCGCGGGATAGTGGAGAAGTTGAAAAAAGTGAGCAATGATGATCGATTGTGCCAGATGGAGCGGCTCACGGCCGACCTTGGCTCGTATCGAATTCCCCGTGATTCCCAATTGGCGACGCTAAACTGGGACGATATCCAGATACTTCGGTCATCGGGATTGGTCGACTTTGGCGCACATACGGCCAGTCACCCAATTCTTTCTCGATGTTCGTTGGACGTGCAGGCAGCCGAGATTCGTAACTCACGCAACGTTCTACTGGAGCGACTGGGCGAAGCTGTGCTCTTTGCCTATCCGAACGGTACCAGGTGTGACTTTACATTGGACACGTGCTCTCTGGTCCGGCAGCTTGGATTTCATGGCGCCGTTACGACTGAGGCCGGGCTCCATCCCATCGCCGCCGACCCGTATACAATGCGGCGCATACCAATGGGTGCGGAAGTGGGTGGCGCTACATTCGAGCGAGCGCTTCTCGGAATTTAGTGCCCGCGAGGTCGCAAGTGAGTCTTCTGAACGAAAGCGGCAATGCTGGTACTGGTGACAACAGTGGTGCGACCAAGTTTCTTAATGCGAAAGTTCGCATCATTTCCGCGTTCGACGATATGGAGCAATTAGACCACGTCTGGAATGACTTAGTCGACAATTCACTTTATCCAAATGCATTCGCACTATTTGAGTGGCAAACGGCTTGGTGGCGAGCGTTCAATGACCGAAAAGTGCTCTATATTATTGTCGTCTTTCAAGGTGATAAGGTCATTGGGTTGCTTCCACTATATAGGGTGTCCCGTTGGCCGCGGATTCGCCATGGGACAATACTGAGGCTGATTGGAAATGGGGCTTCCGTCTATCCAGACTATCTAGGGCTCATTGTGAGGACCGGCTACTTGGAGCCCGTATGCCAGGCAATTACGCACCACTTCCGCAGCGCAGACAAATGTTGGACTACCGTCCTGTTCGAAGATGTTGCCGATGACGATCCCGGTACAAGACAGTTGGTGGCCACCCTTCGAACGATTGGCCCCTACGTTGAGGTGCCACGCGAATCGCGATTGTACCTTTTGCTGCCGCGGTCGTATGACGAATTCCTACAGCAATTGTCAGGGCATAACAGGCGAAAGAAGAAAAACCGATTACGGCAAGCCTACAATAAGTATGGCGCGGAATTCAAAGAGATGTGCTATTCCGAAATTGGCGAGTGGTTCCCTCAATTGGTACGTCTGACGGACAAGGCGCGGTTGGAGCGTAGTTGTGGTCCATCGCTTGCTACATCCACTCGGTCGTACTTTCATCGTGAAGTCTTGCAGGGTCTAATGCCATCGCAAAGGGCCAGAGTTTTCTTTCTCAGATTGAATAACCAACTTGCTGCCTTTTGGTATGTTCTAAGTCTTCATGGAAAAGTCTATGCCTACCAATCTGCGTCTGATACTGATCAGCCAGGAAGCCCCGGCGACATTGCATTGCAGTTAACCATTTCAAGAGTTATCGACGAAGGTCATAAAGAGTTCGATTTCCTGGCTGGCGCCCATTGGTACAAAAGCGCCTATACCTCGACATCGCGCAAGACCTATACCGTCTACCAGTTTCGACGATTTGGATGTGCGTTTCTTGCCAGGCAATCGATCGAGAACTTAGCTCGTCCAATGAAACGCATCCTTAGTCGAATCGTGAGATTGGGCCACGCGAACGGTCACACTTGTTGGGTTCATTAGCATCTGGCATGCCGGTTTGCTCGGCAGCCTTGGATTAGAGTGATCTACCTGTTAATTGGTTACATGTGGCTCTTTATTCACCGGCCATTCGAAGTGTGGCCGTGGCTAGGCGACTATCGGATCGAGCGCATCTACATGTTTGCCACGATCGCCTGCTGGTTGTTCTTCTCAAAGAAGTGGACTCACAACCGCCTGAATGTCGGTGTGGCGCTTTTGGCATCGTCCATCTTGATCTCCACGCTAATGAGTCCCCACGAGGGTCGCAGCGACATAGCCGCAGAAAACTGGTTCAAGATGGCGGTGTTTTATGTGCTGATAATGAGCTCCGTGAAGACCGTGACGGAGCTGAAAACGTTGATCATTTCGTTTGTTGTCATCATGGGAATCTACGAAGGTCATTCGCTTCGCGAGTACCTCAATGGCCGTGGAGTGTACCGTATGGGGATTTGGCGAATGATTGCGGTGGACACGTCTCTGAGTGACCCGAATTCCTTCGCGGCGTCGGTTCTGTACGGCCTTCCCATGCTCTACCCAGTCCATGCGTTGTGCCAATCACGTGGGCAGCAGCGGTGGCTGCTTGCATTCTTGGTTTTGGGCATTGTTTGTGTCTTGTTGACGGGCTCGCGTACCGGTTTTGCGGCGCTCGCAGTAGCAAGCATTGCGGCCGCGATGATGACACGGTATCGCTGGCGGCTTCTGGCTGTCCTGCTGGTTTGCGCCCCCTTGGTATGGATGAATTTGTCTGATGAGCTACGTAATCGGTATCTTACCTTGATCGACCCTTCCCGCGGTCCAGCCAATGCCGAACAGTCGGCCGAGTCGCGGCGACTGTATTTTTTCAAGGCCCTGGAGATCTGGAAGCAGAATCCGGTATTTGGTGTGGGGCCGCTTGGATTTGCGGTTGCGAGTCGCAGCGGCCAACAATCACACTCCCTCTATGCGGAAGTTCTGTCGGAGCTTGGGGCAATGGGCGCCATAGCATTGATCGTATTGATTTCGGGGTTTCTAGGAAACTATCGCGTCGCGCGAAGACTCCACCAGTGTCGCCATCGAAGCGAATCTGAAGCGTTTTGCTATCGAACGGTGCAAGCAACAATGGCAGCGGTGCTCCTGCTGCTATTCCTGGGGATCGGCGGACACAATCTGTTCCGCTTCACCTGGCTCTGGTATGCGGCGTTTTCTGCCCTTGCACTTCGCTTCCTGCAGGACGAAACGGCGATGTCCACCTGTGGAAATGCCAAGAAATGGCCGTCGGTTCCGACAGAATCGAATTGGAATGACTGGGCAGAACCGCGGATGATCACGTCCCACAGCTAGCACAAAGAAATGGATCCGCTCGCACCCATATCGCGCCGGCTGGTCGCTCCCATTTGGGCATCATGGGAACGAAGTCCTTACCTTAAGTACTATCGCCAGATGCTCAGGACGCAGTACGATGACCCAGCGACCGTCATTCGCCGACAAGCGACCTTGCTGCGGTCAGTGCTCGTCGCTGCCAATGAAACGATCCCGTTCTGGAAGACACGATTTGAAGACGCCGGAATTGCTCCCGCGAACCTTGATATCCCAGACCTCCAGTCGCTGCCAATCTTGACCAAGCAGGATCTGCGTGAGCATGGTACTTCGTTACTTTCGCCGAAATACGTTGGTGACGATCTACATCGGCACAGCACGTCTGGGGCTACTGGCGCTTCCGTCGTGACGTATCGAGATGAACATTGCCAGCAGTTCAAGCGCGCCGCCGTACTTCGCGCCGATGAATGGTCCGGTTGGCGACTCGGGCAACGGATTGCCAGCGTGTGGGGCAACCCCCATATTCGAACGGACTGGAAGGGACGTTTGCGAAACTTGCTGCTCGATCGGCGATATGCGTCCCTCGACACGCTAAAGATGGATGAAGCGACGATTTCGCGCTTTGTGGATGTGCTATTACGTAAACCGCCTTCGCTTCTCTTCGGGCATGCCCATTCGCTCTGCCTGCTGGCCAGGTTTATTCGTGCCCGCCGGCCTCAGGCCGTTGTTCGACCAAACGCGATTATCTCGACTTGCATGGTATTGCATGACTTTGAACGGCAGGAGATCGAGGCCATCTTTGGATGCCGGGTGACCAATCGATATGGTTCCGAAGAAGTCAGTCTTATCGCCAGCGAATGCGAAAGGCACGAGGGGCTCCACGTGAACTCCGACTGCCTGTTTGTCGAAATACTCGATGAACGCGGAAATCCCTGCGAGTCAGGTCAGCCAGGCCGCGTCGTCGTCACGGACCTCACGAATCGAGCGATGCCACTGATTCGATACGAATTGGGAGACATGGCAACGTGGGCAAGCAAGAAGTGCTCCTGTGGACGGACACTCCCCTTGCTTGAGCGTGTCGATGGTCGTGTGGCCGATTACGTCATTACAAGTCGCGGCGAATATATTTCAGGAATCTCTTTGACGGAAAATTTCGCTCTGCAGATCCCAGGTGTTGTGCAGATGCAGATCGTGCAGGAGCAAATCAATCAGTTTGTATACCGAATTGTCAAGGCACCAGATTTCGATGAGAAGAGCCTGGCAACCATCGCCAGGCTTACTGCCGAGCGATTTGGAGTCGGGGTCGCGTATGACTGTCAGTTCGTCGAGCGAATCCTTCCCGAACCGTCTGGCAAGTATCGGTTCTGTATTTCGCGCGTCAGCCGAAACCTGGGTTCGGAACGTTGTGTTTCAGATGTGTGACCGATATTGTACCTGTACCTGGTCCGTCCCACACCGGTCACTGGAGCACAACCGAAAGGCTGAGATTGTCTTCGAGATCAAAGGCCTGACTTATGCTCTGGGCGCCCATCGACACCTCCAGGCGGAACGAGCCACGAAGGTCGGTCGTGATTGTCTCGGAGTTACTCGTTGTCTGTCGGAAGACCGTCGTGACAACCGGAATTCGATCGAGACTGCCGCTGCTATCGGTCACTCCTGAGAAAACGGATTGGTTGTCTCGGTCGAAAACCGATACGGAAGCCCCGACGACAGCCGTTCCACCAGAATTCGTTACTCTTACATTGAGAAGCCATCCAACGGATACATCCTTCAGCTTTGATCCAATAAAATCGATGACGTCGGTCGCGCCGTTGTCGTATGAGTTGTCAATCAATCTTACGGATGTAACGGTTGTGCTCCAATCACCCACGGCGACACTTCGATGCGGCAAGCTAGGGCCGCCATTTACGTCCAATTTCTTAAACGTATTTCCAACTAGTGTTACACCAGACGAGATTCCATTGTATCCGTCATTGTCTCCAAAATTGAGCGATACGTCATTGCTCTCGAATCGGTTATTGCGAAAGATGGTATTCACACCGGCTTGCGACGTTGAAAACGTAAGGCCCCAGGCTCTAGGTGAGCGACCTCCCGTGTATTGCGGATCAATTGCGTTTAGAACGGCACGAAACGTATTGTTCTCAAATAGGACGTTGTGGTTATTCATAATGCCGTTTTCATTGATGAATGTAATTCTTGCCCCGGTTGCGGCCCACGTACCCCCGATCCCTGTTTCCGCAAAAAACAAGTTGTCGCGAATGGTAATGTTTCGGAAGGCGTCGCCGCCCCAATTGCGAATCCGAAATGCCGTCGCCTCAATTCCAGCGCCACCATATTCCAGATTTGGCCTTTCGCGCGATTCGACATGATTATTGGCAACCAGGCCGTTGTGAGTGGATCCGCTGCTGAATGAGTCTAAGATGATTCCACGTCCATTTACCGGTGTAATGAGGTTGTTCGTGATTTGAAAATTACGGACGTTGTTCACAATAATTCCATATCCGTCGGTGTACTGTGAATTGTGTCGGATGGTATTGTTATTGATAACAATGCTGTTGGTGTTGGTACTGGAACCTCTCGTTACAATGATTGGGACATGAAGGGCTCCGTCAATTGTATTCCCTTCGATTACGACCGTGCCTTCGGCTGATTGGAGGCTTATCCCCGATAGCAATCGCATTCGATTGCTGATATTATCGAGCGCACCAGTGAGGTGGTTATTGTGAATGATTGTGTTTGGCGCGTACTGCGCAAAGATGTGCTGCGAGTCCGTTCCATTTACAGTAATACTCATGTCATTGACGGCGAGTGACGTCTTGACGGATTGCAGGTACATTCCATTTCCTGCGTAACTCCGCCCCATCCCCTGCAGAACCGTGCCATTTTCAATTGTGACGTTCTCAACCCGACTGGCATTGGCTGAGACATTCGGCGTGAGCAGGTGCGCAGGCAGGTTCCAGCTTGAGGGGGTCGCAACAATTCCATAATCCCTTGACCGTGTGAGAGTAACGTAGTCCATCGCTACGGTCAGTGGCCCCGTCGCACTGGTGGATGCTGTAATGCGAATCTGAACGGGGTTCGTTGTAGTTGGAGTGAATCGGGTCACGGCAGAGAATCCCCGATCGGGGTTGGCTGAATCGGCATTAGCAAGGACCTGTCCTGTTACTGTATCAATCACTGCGATGTTCACCTTCGAACTTGATGGTCCCTTTGGGGTTACCAGAGCGGCATACTCGACGTTTGCCAACGGAATTTGGATTGGCTGGGACGTCGCAATCTGTGACGATGTCGATGTTATTCCGGTTAGCTCAAGCGCCCAATCGCCCCAGAATCCTGCTCGGGCTGCGAGTCGTCGTGCTTGATTCGGATCGGAAAAGGTCCAACCTGGAATGTCGTTTTCGCCGTTGCCCTGTTCAAATCCACCATTCTGTACGACGATAGGTCCGCTGTTTCCATAGACTATCGTGTGACCGTTCAGGTCAAAACAAATATCTCTGTTTAGAACAATGAATGCGGTCCCTTCGACAGTTACATCAGTCTGGAGTCGGTACGTCTTTCCAGCTTGATCCAAATAATATGGCCCCGGACCTTGTGCATTGAGCCATGCCTGATCAATATTGACAACATTGGCAGCGGCAACATCAACATTGACTCCCAGTTGTCCGACGACGGTCACGCCATCGGCGACGGCCTGCAGCTGCAGTACGTAATCGCCAGCCACGTCAAACTGCACTTGTGCGTCCACATCAAGCGGTTCGCTGAACGAGGCGTTCCCCGGACCAGATAATTTGCTCCATTCGACTGCCAATGGTTGCCCCTGCCAGTGTCCGAGGACATTGCCGTCCAATTGGAGCCATGCACCCTGCTGGACGAAAGCTGTCGCACCCGCATTCATAATCAGCGCTAGCGGAGCGTCAGAATTCTCGACCAGCTGAAATCGAAAAGGCGCTGGCGCAAATTGGCACGACGAGATCAGATGGTCCGGCTGCCCCGCAAAAGCAACTGCTGGTGGTGCAGCGTCAGGTCCCCCGGCAATCTCCAAAACCGTACTGGAAAGTAATAATCGGGATTCTAGCTGCTCGATCAAACGATGACTTCTTAGATACGAACGGAGCGCCGAATGTCGCTTGGGTTCCATGAGGATGTATTCTCCCTCTGTGTTCAAGTCATACCCCAATTCAATATTGCTGTATCCGACGGCGGGGAGATTTGCGAGATCTAGGCAAAAAGACAAGAAAAAAACAATTCTGGATGTGCAATCTGGGAAATATGGCCTGCCTTTGGGTCGCCAGTGAGACCATATCATTTTTTTCGGTCCAGAACAAATCGTTGCATGGACTACGTCGGTAATTTGGGGAATTTTAGATAACTGCCCATGATATCGGAGTTTTCAGATGACGCAAGTGAACTTTTTGCACATTGGCCGCCCATCGAAGCGGCTCCATCGCCGGCCGTTGAGATTCTGCAACGGGAGATATTTCGGCAGCTTGCGTTTTCG
>WPCK01041033.1_pt1 | contig 13311 bp, 13 predicted proteins | sample 5399851 | NCBI WGS metagenome assembly WPCK01 (sample SAMN12869471, study PRJNA574797) | sludge metagenome | isolation source: wastewater treatment of pH11 | place: China:Beijing | collected 2019-05-20
CTGGAGGTATGACCGAGCTTAATCTTGCCTTCGGTAACGATGTACAGCCGGTCACCCGGGTCACCCTCTTCGAAAAGCACCTCTCCTCTTCGGAGTGAAGTGTGACTGGTGCGTGCTGCCAAGGCTGCGAATTGCTGTTCGTTGAGGCCGGCAAATAGGGGCACTCGACTAATGAACTGATCGTCCACACTCATGTTCCATTGACTCCATATCTACTACATCTTTTGCGGTTGCTGAAGGAGGGGTCCCCCGGCTCGCGCACCCACACCATGTGAGTGACCCCACGCCAATGTAATACTAGCTTGCCAGATGACCAACAGACCGACAATACGGTGAATCCGCGAGATGTGGCTAAACCTCATTGCCACCTAACCATGACTGCGGAGGCCTCCACGCTCTGGGTACATCGTTGCCATGTGATCAAGCAGGATCCGTGAGACGGCCTCGGGCTCTTCTTCATTCGGGAAATGCCCTGACTCTGTGATTTCCAAATGCAATACCACTTGGCCACTAAGAGCGGAGTCTTCCACGTACGAGGACGGAGGAACGTGACCATCCTGCATCCCCTGCACTGACCAGACTGGAACTTGCACATGTCCTTCCAAGACCTTCTTGGATGCTGATGATGGTTTCCTAGATGCCTGTTCAACTTCCAGAGCTGCATTTGCTGCAAACACGCGCCGCAGTGGGGAAGCGTATTGCTCGGCCAGCCCTGACATGTGGTTGGCATGGGAAGGTCCGCACCACGAGGTCAGCATTGACTCGACCAGAGAGCCGTTGCGCAGTCTGCGTTTGCGTGACAGGGGAATCCTGATGCCGTCGCTTGATTCGCGCCCCACGCGAGACAGTGGGTGGGGCGCAGCGAACGTTACTACAGAGCGGAGCTCCGCCGGTGCCAAATGAGCGACTGTCCATGCCACAGCGCCGCCGACCCCGGTACCAACCAGGGTGTATGAAGGTGTCCCCGTGGCGTTGGCTACTGCCACGACATCTTCCGCAAGGTCCAGAAGCTCTACTGAATCGGGCTGGAGGTCGCTTCCTCCCATCCCACGTAAATCCATTGCTATGACACGGAACCCAGCGTTTGAAAGAACCTTGATCTGCTCACGCCAAGACCACCAGTTCAGCGGGAAGTCATGGAGCAGAAACACAGTTGGGCGGTCGGGTTCGTCCCCGGCAATGACAACGTGAAACGAGACGCCGCGAGCATGAACATCGCGGTGAGTCCACGGACCAGCAGCGCGGACTTGGGAGACGGCACTCACTGGTAACGCTGAGCCTTCTCTGTAGCTTTGCGCGCCCAGCGGGCCTTCATGGCGTGCGGGTTCGTTGTCGCCACAGATATCCGCAGCGCCTCCTCATTGCGCCCGGCCCGACGTACTGCAGCGATGACCCAACCAAATGCGAGCATGAGGAAACCAAATGCGAATAGCAACCCGGTGAAACCAGAGGCGAGGAAGTGATTCGCGATGTTGCCCCCAAAGTCATTCCAATCAGCGATGGCTGTTACGCCCCAGTAGCCAGTTTCCCCCACCAGCGCGGGAACAACGAGGAACGGTGCACCAGCGATCACTACCAGCGTGCCGACCACGATTAGCCCCAGTGATGACTGAGCAGCAAGGATCGCGATGATGGTGATAGCGATAAGTCCCGCAAACAACTCACCTAGAGCAGCCGCGTTGATGATCCCGGAAACCATCGGATTGCCCTGGGCGAAAGCCAGCCGAGCTGCGGCATCAGCCAGCAGGTACCAGGCAACAGGCGTAAACAAGAGAGTGAAGAGGACGGAGAGCACTCGTGGCATGGCACGGCTGGGAAGTACGGGAAGCGCTTCGGCCTCGAACGTGATTGAGGGCGGCGCAGTCGTCATTGCCTCTTCAAAAGTCGCGGCAGCAGGACGGAGTGTCGATGTTCCACTCGCCAAGGTTGCTGCAGACGCTGTCTCGACAACAGTCTCTGTTGCGGCATCACCCTGAATGAGTGATCGGCGGAGTACCTGTGTCGCATCCTCATCATAGTTATCCACAGATGCGGTGCTCGTTGTCGCCTCGCCGGTCGTCCCGGCCCCACCTACTGCGGTGCCATGGTTTGCGGTAAGGGTTGGACGGCTGAAGTCGGTGTCCGCAACGCTGATGTTTTCTTCAAAGCCCATAAAGTCATCTTCATCGCGTGTGGGTTCGAGGACGGTGGCGGCTTCTGTAACTGTAGAACCCGTTATCCCCACAAGTTCCTCCGTGTTACCACTGGCCCCACCTGCTGGGGCATCCAGTTCTTCACCGGTGAGGACAGATGCCCAAGTCACATCTTCTTCAACGCGGGGGGTGGGTTCAACGATGTCATCGGACGCGGCGGGGACTGCTGGATCAAAGTCAGCATCTCTATTGTGCTCAGCCACTGGGGGACCTCCTTATTTGGTGCAAACATATCGCTACAGAGCCGCGATCCAAAGGACCCCGCCCGGCTCGTTGCGTTGATTGTCCAACTATTCGTGTTTGGCGCACCTAAGCTGGCGTGGATTGGCGTTGAAAATCCATGAAACTGATTGCGAGGTCGGAGTGGAGACTACAGAAGACATGGTGCATGCAGCGTGCTCCCAGCTCCGCTTTGCGGAAGGTCTGCGGCGCCGGTGGCGTGAGGCCCGGGCAGAAGCGGCCATCCAGGAGGCAGTGGGGATTTCCTTCATCGAGGGCGTTCGTCTGCCAGCTGCCGACTTGAGGGTGCTGGTCTCACAAGCAGACGCCCTCGACCAAGTTGACGCTGGTGAGGCGCAGACCTTGGGAATCTGGAGGGCCGTGTGGGAGATCGAGCAGCAGCTTCCAGCCCTCAACCAGCGCGAGCCATCCCAAGCCGGTGCGCCCAGGGCCGTTCCCGCAGTGTTGGCAGGGATCAACCGAGATGTCTGCTCGTACCTGGTCGCAGCCGGGTTCCTTTCACCGGCTTCCGTTGCTGTCCCCCGGGACCCGACCGTGCTTCGTCGACTCCTAGCGCTCAGCGCGGAACCTGAGACCACAGCGCTCCACAAGGCGACGGAGTCCTGGCGCCTGATAGTTTCCAATCAGTTGTTCGAGGTCGGGTCGGGTGCAACGGGCGTGATATTCGCGAAATGGATGCTTGCACGATCTGGCGTGGAACCAACCGGTGTTGCAGTTCTCTCCGACTGGCCATCGAGGAATAGGTCAACTTACGCTGGGATCATCAACGACCATGCGGCACCAAGTGCTGCATGGAGTGAACTGGTGAACAGGTGCGTCGTTGACGGGTGCGCCGCGGGGGAAGAGGTCGCACGATCCGTCCAAGCTGGAAGGTTCCCCACCCGGTAGGGACTCCCGGAGTAGACCTGCAACGTGGAGTTTGTCCCCAATACACGGTTTACAGCGTGTTCCACAGGCAGCCTAATTCGTGGTGGCGGGCATGCTCCCAATCTTGTTTTCTTGGGGCATGAATAACGAAACAAACGAACGTCCACGTCCCAGGGCGTGGATCATGACCGAGGGTGCGGAGCTACGTGAGTCGCTTGCGGACATGTGTCGGCTGGCCCTGCTGCGTCCCATTGCCGTTGTTGCTGATGGCGCGATCACGCTCCGCAGAGGCGTGAAGAGAAACGACATCTTAGTGATAGAGCCTGGCGTCCAGGTGCCGGAGCTGTTTGCCTCCCTACGTCGAATCACAGTCACTGGGGCGCAAGACAGTGACGCGCACGGACATGTCGACATCGTGATTCCAGGGGACGAGGTCGCACTTCTGCACCTGCTTTCAAGAGCGGCTGACGAGGACGATATGGGGGATAGTGCCAAGGAAGATGTGATTGTCCTGGTCGGTGCGTGGCATGGTGGCGGTGGGGCAACGACGGCATCGTACCGGCTTGCCAGAGCATCGCGTTCCGTGCTTCTTGACGCGGCGGGTAACTGGGGTGGTGACCTGGCACTGGAGGATGAAGTACTCGTGTGGGACGACATCGATCCTCGTGATCTTCCGCCGTCTCCACGGCTGATAGCGAACCTCCCCAGGATTGCTGGCGTACCAACTTTGACCATGAGCCTGGGGGTTCCACTGAGGCCGGATGATGACCGGGTTTTTGCTGTTGCGCACTCACTGAACCGCGGTGTTGTCGTCGATTGTGGGGTGCATCTTGATGCGCTGTTCGAGTTGGCTGAGAGGTTGGAGACCACTGAGAAAAGGGTGCTGACGGTGCTGACTGGCACGGGTAATGAGCGCGGGGCAGCTGCTCTCGGGCGTTGGAAAGCCAGCACTTCCGAGGTGCAGGAGCCGCTCTATCTCTTGAATGGGCGCCCCCATCCAATTTTTCATGCTGTGGCTGACAGGTTCGACCTCAAATGGCGCAGGTCACCGCGGTTGGGGTCGACTCGAGGATGGAGAAGAACTCAAGAGAAGCTGTGGGTCGCTTAGGGATCGCGGGGGCGCGCAGGCTGGTTGCCGAGGGCGGGCGCGCGTCGGAGGCAATCATGGAGCACGGTCCTCCCGCGGATGGCCCTCGGGCGCGGATTGACCAGTGGCATGAGATCCAGGCCGCCAGGGTCGGCATGTCCACGCCCCTGTGGCTTCTTCTGCGCCAACCGGCGGTGACGGATGTTGTCATATCTGGTGTCAACGCGTGGGTGGACAGAGGAACGGGTTTGGAACGTGTTGACCTGCATCTTGAAGGTGAGGACCAGGTTCGAAGGCTCGCAACCCACATGGCAGCCGCCGCTTCTCAAAGATTGGATGATGCGAAGCCGATCGTTGACGGTGTTCTTCCAGGCCCGGTTCGCCTGCATGCCGTAATTCCTCCTTTGGCGCAGAGTGGAACATCAATCTCCCTGCGGGTTCTTCGTTCTCACCCATTCACTTTGGAAGACCTGGTTGAAAGGCAGACCCTGTCACCCGCCGCCGCGGAACTGCTGCGGGAAGCCGTTGCTAGCAGAGCTTCCATCCTCATCGCTGGCGCAACGGGCGCCGGTAAGACCACTCTGCTTGCGACTCTCCTAGGACTATCTGCTGCAAATGAGCGGATCGTGGTGATCGAGGAGGTTACAGAGCTTGCCATCAACCATCCCCACGTTGTGTCCCTGCAGGCACGTCCGGCCAACATTGAGGGTGAGGGAGGTGTCAGTCTTGAGGAGTTGGTGCGCGGCGGTATGCGGATGCGGCCGGACCGGCTGGTTTTAGGTGAGTGCAGGGGTGGTGAAGTGCGTGAGGTTCTCACTGCTTTGAACACGGGTCACCGCGGAGGGATGGCAACGATTCACGCCAATTCGATCGAGGACGTCCCCGCCCGCTTGCTCGCCCTCGGACTCTTGGCAGACATGGAGCGTGTAGCAGTTGCGGCCATGGCGGCCTCTGCCTTTGACCTGGTTGTTTTCCTCAATCGCGACGAGGGCGGGTGCCGCTACGTGCAGGCGATCGGGGAGTTGCGTCTGGTGGATGAACGGTTGGTGGGATCAACCTCTTGGCACGATGATCGCAAGCTTCCTCGTGGCAGGCACGCCTCAAACTCGGCGTCTGGGCGACAGTGATGGATCTGGAGACAGCGGTAACGGGCATTGTTGTCTCTGTCATCGTGTTTATTGGGGTGGTGTGGTCCCAATCGCGTGCCAGAGAAAGGCAGATCCTCAAGGGGCTTACTCCACGTGCTGATTCGGGAGCGTCGGGTGGGGATCCCTCTCGGAAGACTCAACAATCTCGTGTGCCCTTGCTGAGACGGCGTTCCAGACGCGGTGGTGATGACATTGATCTGGCGGCACTATGCGTCCAGGTGGCAACCAGGTTGAGGGCCGGGGGTGGCACACAGGAAGCGTGGAGGAGGAGCTGGCTGTTAGCCAGCGGTGACTCGGATGTGACGATGGGAAGCAGTGGTGTCCCGGAGCCGTTGGAAGCGATGGATACCGAGGGTTCACAGATGGTGGTGGCAGCGACGCGTTTCTCAGTGGAAACGGGTGCGCCGCTGGTGGATGTTCTTCTGTCCTGTGCTCGTAGCCTCAACGAGTTGGAAGAGGCTGCGGCAGCGCAGAGAATCGCCTTTGCGGGCCCTCGCCTGTCCTCCCGGGTTCTCACCGCACTTCCGGTGGTTGGCATTCTTGGCGGAGAGGCTCTGGGTGCAGCGCCTCTGACCTGGTTCCTTTCTGGTTTAGTGCCCTCTTTGGTGGGTTCTACCGGGGTGGTTCTGGGTGTTGCCGGACACTTGGCTAGTCGGCGCCTCATCAGTAACGCTGCTGGTAGAGCACAGGACGAGCTACGGGCGCCCGTACTCTGCGATCTGATGGTCTCCGGATTGCGAGGCGGGGGCGGGATACCTTCCGTCCTCGAGTCACTGGGCTCTTCGCTCCAAGAGCCGACTTACGGACGGATCGCGCGGGAGCTGTTGCTTGGCGCGCGTTGGGACGAAGCCTGGACTCCCTGCCCTCCGGATGGTGGCCTCCTTGAACGTGCGCTGCGGCCAGCGTGGGAGGACGGGGTTTCCCCCACACCTCTCCTTGAGCAGGTTGCTGGTGACTCGCGGCGTAAAACCGTTAGCCAGGCCAAGGAGGCTGCTGAGCGTCTCGCAGTGAAGCTGGCTGTTCCTCTGGGTCTCCTGCTATTGCCCTCATTCGTTTTGCTGGGCTTGGTTCCAATTGTCTTCTCCTTGCTGGGCAGTCAAACGCTCCTCGGTGTGGGTTGAATCCACAGGACGAGGAATCTGGTGTTGTCAACAGATTTGCTTTGAGGTGGTGGATTCTGGATCTGCGTTCAGCAATGGTTACCCCACGGCACGGTCGAGCCAATCGGCTCAAAGAAACGAAAGAAGGGGAAACAAAATGAAACTACCGGTACCGAACAACATGGTGGGGCGTCCATCAGAAGACTCCCTTGTGCGGCTGCCAGAGTCGGCATTTGCCGTCGTGGCGGCCCCGGATGCGGAGGAAGGGTCGACGACTGTTGAGTACGCCCTGGGCGCAGTTGCAACCGCAGCATTTGCCGGTCTCTTGCTGGCGGTGCTGAAGAGTGGCGGCGTTAAGGGCATGCTCACCAGCATCATCCAGTCCGCATTGTCTCTTTAGGAGTCAGGCGGTGGCGCGGCGTCAGGTATCTTTGCGGACTCGTCCTCGGCGCGAAGAGAATCCCAAAAATCACCATGAGGAAGGGATGGTTACCGTTGAGACAGCTCTGTCCCTGGGTGGGGTGGTCTTTGTGGCCTTGGCTCTGATTGTGGCTGTTTCGGTTGCGGGTCTGCACGGGGAGGTGTGCCAGGTTGCCCGGGATGCTGCAAGGGCACATTCCTTGGGCATGGCCGACATGGGCCCAACAGCTGTGACCCGGGTGGACGTTGCGGTTCAAGTTAGTGACGCGGGCTCATGGATAACCGCTGGAGCATCGGCAGCTCCCTTCCAGGTCGGTCCCTGGCAGGCTCCGGCTGTGAGGTGTGAAGTCACGGGGGTAAAGGAACCATTTGTTGGCGGCCTCGGCGGTGAATAAGAAGGAAATGTCCCCTGTGACCGGTGCTCTTGCTCGGCGCAGCTCGGTGAGCCCGAGGACGCGGGCCATTGACACGGGTGACACCACAGGCGGTGAGGAGGGTTCTATGACCATCTGGTTTGCCGGCTTCTCGGCCGCCCTGGTGGTGATTGCCCTCCTCATCTCTTCGGTGACCGCCGTGTGGTCGGCCAAGACTCACGTGCAAGCGGTTGCGGACATGGCTGCTCTAGCCGGTGCGGACATCTCCTCAGTTGCGGTCTTTGAGGCCGCACCCACGCGGAGTTTGCCGTGTGCTCAGGCGGAAGAGGTCGCCAAACGCAACGGGGCGGTTCTCAGTGAATGTTGGGTCACCGACGCGGACACCAGGGTCGTGGTCCAAAGACCCGTGTCCCTGTTTGTCTTCACCACAGCCGTCTCGGCAAGGGCCCGCGCTGGCCCCTCGCCAAACTGGTGACCGTGGACGTGCCCGCTTGACTCCGTCTATGGTTACATGGAAATGGTTCCGTAGTGGAGAGAGGGACGATGATGGCGACATCGCGCGATGTTGCTGCGCTTGCCGGTGTTTCTCAGAGCACCGTGTCCTATGTGATGAGCGGTACGCGCTCAATTTCTCCTCAGACAAGGGAGCGTGTTTCTCCTCAGACAAGGGAGCGTGTCGAGGCCGCTATGACAGAGCTCGGCTATCACCCCAATGCCAATGCGCGAGCCCTTGCCTCGAACCGCGCCAACGTCATCGGCCTGATTCATGCACGCATCCCCGGTTGAGATGTGCCAGAACTTGGCGCGCGTTGGGTTGCGTTATCCATTCAACGAGTTCCGTACATGCTGGAACATGGCGGGACAGCCCCTGGGTCAGCGCCTTGCCGACAAGCCTCTCATGTGGGGTCTGCTGGGGCTGGGATCGCTGATTCCGGAGATGCTGGCACAGTCCATGATGGGTTACGCCATTGTCTGCCCCGACATGATTGGGGGCGGCGAAATCAATGCGATGGAAGACCAGTCGAGCGTTGACCAGGAGTTCTTTGTCCGCTACGCCCAGTTGGCTGCACTGTCACCGATGATGCAGTTCTCTGTTCTTCCCTCCCGCGTCCTCGACGAAACGCACTACCGCGCGGTCAGGAATGCTGTTGAGACACGTGAACAGATGATGCCGGTCATTCTGGGGCTCGCCGGGGAGTCGACCCGAAGTGGGGAGCCGGTCATCCGTCCGCTCGCCTACGAGGACGCCTCGCTTGCGGACATCACCGACCAGTTCATGCTCGGTTCGGACTATGTGGTGGCACCTGTGCTTGAGAAGGGCGCGACAGTTCGCAGTGTCACGCTGCCGGACGGATCTTGGCAACAGCTCGGTACAGAGGGCGACCCTATTGGCGGACGCCAAACCATCACCGTTCCCGTCACCTTAGAGACACTGCCGGTCTTTGAGCGGGTGCGTTAGCCGTCAGCCGGCAGCCCCTCGCGTCACCTTGACGTGCCATTCCTCCGGTCCCTCTTGGAGGTACTCAACGTCGATCGGGAATCGACCCTCAAGCTCCCGCAGTAGGGGAACCGGGGCGTGTGGTGCGATAAGGACGAGGGCGTCCCCGGGCGCGATTGCGTCGAACGCCCCGTGAATGGTGGCGTGGCGGATCTGGTGTGGGATGGTGCGAACGTCGAGCACCGGTGTGCTCACATCGGCGTGTCCGCACGCGCATCCGCCTGGCTTCTGGCTGGCAATCTCAATGTTCTCAGGCACTTCTGTTCCTCACACTTATCGACTTGGGAAGCTGATGCCGCCACCATACATCTAAACGACAGGTGTCGTACAGTTGTGTTCAAGTGGGCTTTTACTCCCTTTCCTGCGTGCTAGCCGGGATCTGCGCGTACGATCGAATGGTGGGCAGTAAAGCCACTACCAGGCGTTTCTGCCCAGTTCAGTTGAGACGCAAGGCAAAGAAGCCAAAGTGGGAGTGTATGTAGTTACCGGCGCAGCCTCCGGTATGGGGCGAGCAGCAGTTGAGCAGTTGCGTTGGGAGGGTCACCGCGCCATCGGTGTTGACCTACACAATGCCGACGTGATCGCCGACCTGTCGACCGAGGACGGTCGCCGCCACGCAATTGAAGAGATCTATAAGTCAGCCGGGAACCGCCTTGATGGTGCTGTTCTTGCTGCTGGTCTTGGACCAATCCCGGGTCGTGAAGAACTGGTCGCGAAGGTCAACTTCCTCGGTGTGGTTGAGCTGCTGGAAGGGATCCATGATCTTCTCGCAGCAGCAGGCAACGCCAAAGTTGTCATCTTCTCTTCGAACTCCACCACCACTGTTCCGGGCATCCCCAAGGAGCTGATCGCAGCCTTCAAGGCCAGGGACATGGACTCAGTCCTAGCGATTGGTGAGGCTGCTGGCCCAGACGCCTTCCCGAACTTCATGTATGCCGGTTCAAAGATTGCTATCACTCACTGGATGCGCACGATAGGCGTCACGGAGGAATGGGCAGGGCGCGGCATTCGCGTCAACGCCCTAGCGCCGGGTGCGGTTCGCACGCCTCTGATCGACAAGCAGCTGGCTGACCCGGAGCTTGCCAAAGCCATCAAGTCGTTCCCAATCCCAGTGCGGGAGTTCGGTAAGCCTGAGGAAGTCGCCAAATGGGTCATCTTTATGTTGTCCCCGGCCGCTAACTTCCTGTGTGGCTCCGTCATCTTCCTAGACGGTGGTACCGACGCTTACTTCCGTGCGGATGACTGGCCTCAGCCGCTACCGGCTGACGAAATGCCACGCTACATCCAGAAGATGCAGGAGTTCAACGCGGCTAAGCCCGAGTAACACCAAGTGGCGCCACGTCTATCCAACTGTGATCTGGCGTGGCGCCACCGCAATCCCAAGGTCGCCGCAGTTGGGGTGCACCTCATATCCCCAAGGTCGCCGAAGTCGGCGGAGGTCGCCATTGTTTCGGCGAATTATCGGCGACATATGCTGACAGCGGCGACCTAGCCTTGTTTCTATGCTGACAGCGGCGACCTAACCCCTGAGTGCCAAGCGTGGCGCCATCGCCTCCATCTGCGCCATGACCTGCAGCACTGCTTCCGGCGCGCGGTCCGGCGGGTACTTGTACTTGCGTAGCAGCCGTTTCACGTTGGCTCGCAGCCGTGCCTTGACGTCTTCCCGCACCGTCCAGTCGGTCCGCACATCCTTCCTCATGGTGTCGACCAGCTCCCGCGCAATTTGTGCGAGGACGCCACCGCCAAGCACATCAACCGCAGACTCATTTTGGGCAATGAGGTCGTAGAAGGTCAGCTCGTCTTCTTCCAACGGAGGATCGAACTGCTCGCCACGTTTCGCCTCTTCGATGATGTCGTCGGCCATCTCCGCCATTGCCGCAATGACTTCCGCGGCGGTGAGCTGCTGGTTGGCGTAGCGGTTCATCAACTCATTGACACGCTCTGAGAAGACCTTCTTGCGGACCTCGTTGTATTTGGTAACCTTTCCGGATTCGGCCAGCAGGGTCGCCTTCAACGCTTCGATCGCCAACTCGGCCCTACCGCGCTTCATGACATCGTCAGTCCACGCGCCCCTCACCGCGTCCAGACGAGGACGTTCCAGGCCGGCCTCCTTATAGATGTCGATGACACCTTCGGTCGAGGTCGAAGTGACGATGATGTCCCCAAGCAGCCGTCGCACATCCTCTGGCAATGGTTCACCACGGGCGATCCGGTCCTGTGCTTCCAGCTTCGCCATCCACACGCGCACTTCTTCATAGAATCGCACCTCGTGGCTGATCGGCTCCATCTCAGGCATGTTCGCAGCAATCGCGTAGGCCCGCGCAAGGCCTGTGGCAATCGCCTTGAACTTCTCAGCAACCAACCTCTTGTTGGGCCGCTGTGGATCAATGTTGCCGGGAGTCTTTGGGGACAGCAGCATGGTCGCCACCTGCTGAATGGCCCGTATCCATCCTCGTTTTGGATCCTGGTTAACCAGTGCTTTCCACTCCGTACCGACCAGGGCGCGTAACTCTTCTACCGCGTCCATCGCAACTTCAGCGGCCTCAGTAGCAGTGGTTCCGCTCCCTCGAGCCCCCCCTTTGTCTGTGGTCTGCGTCCACTCTCTCATCGCGGCAGCCAGGTTGTCGGTGACCGGCGCATATGCGACCAGCAGCCCGTCTCTCTTCCCACCGAAGGTGCGGTTCACGCGTGCCAGCGTCTGCATCAGCAACGCACCCTTGAGGGGGCGGTCCAGGTAGATGGTGTGCAGCGGCGGCGCATCAAACCCCGTCAGCATCATGTCTTTGACGATCACCAGTTCCAGTTCGTCATCAATGTCCTTGATACGGTTCTTCACCGCTTTTGACTGGCTGGGACGCAGCACATGCTGACGGATAAGCGGCTTGTCAGAGGCGCTTCCCGTGTAGACAACCTTGACCACGCCCTTATCGGGAGCCTCGTTATGCCAGTCGGGCCGCAGCGCAATGATCTCTTCGTAGAGTTTCGCCGCATTCTCCCGCGTCGAACACACCACCATCGCCTTGCCGGGCCCGCCGATGAACGGCTGCATCAGATCACGACGCACCTCCCAGTGTTTTACGAGGTCGCCAGCCAGTTCTTTGAGCCGCTGCGGAGACCCGTACACGGTATTGAGCACCGCCACGCTCTTCTGTAAGCGGTCCCGATCGGCCTCATCCAAAGACTCAGTAGCCTCTTCAGCAGCGTCGTCGATGTCTACATCCCGCACACCTTCGGCCCGTTCCAACTTGATGAGGCGCGGCTCAAACGCCACCGGCACCGTCGCCCCATCTTCGACAGCCCGAAGGAGGTCGTAGGTGTCAATGTCATCCCCGAAGACCCGACGCGTATCCCTCTCGCCCTCGGCAATGGGCGTCCCGGTGAAAGCGATCAGTGTCGCGTGGGGGAGCGCCGACTTGAGGTGGGCCGCATACCCGTCAATGTTGTCGTAGTGACTGCGGTGCGCCTCATCAACAATGACAATGATGTTGCGCCGGTCAGACAGCAGTGGATGCTTCTGTCCCGCAGCCTTCTCATCTTCGGTCAGCCCGAACTTCTGCAGGGTCGTGAAGTAGATTCCTCCGGTGCGCCTCTGCGCCAACTCTTCACGCAACGCCGCCCGACTCACTACTTTCTGCGGCTTTTCTGGCAACAGTGTGCTGGATGTGAACGAGTCCGAAAGCTGGTTATCCAACTCCGTCCTGTCAGTAATGACAATGATGGTGGGGTTCGCAAGTCTGGGGTGGCGCATCACCTTGGCGGTGAACAGCTCCATCTCCATCGATTTGCCGGACCCCTGCGTATGCCACACCACCCCCGCGCGACCGTCGGAATCCACCGCCCGCACAGTACTGTCGATCGCCTTCCTCACGGCGAAGTACTGGTGGGGTTTGGCAATCCTCTTCAGCAAACCCTTCTCGGATGCATCGAAAGCAACGTAGTCCCGCTGCACTTCGCCGAACGTCTCTACGTTCAACAAGCCGCTAACTAGGAGTTCGAGGTCGGATGCCCGCACCCCGTGATACCCCTCGTCCACCAGTTCGCCGTGCTCATCCACGTTCCAACGTGCGAAGTGGTTCCACGGGGTGAAAGGCGTTCCGTACCGGGCTGTCACCCCGTTACTTGCCACCACCAGAACCGCAAACCTGAACGCCATAGGGAACTCAGCAACGTACGTCTGCAACTGGTCAAACGCCATCTCAGCGCTGGTTGCCTCATCCCCGGAGCGCTTCAGTTCCACGACACTTAGCGGCAACCCATTGACGTAAAGCACCACGTCAAAGCGGCGCGAGTACTCCCTGTCCGCCACCGTCACCTGGTTGACTGCCAGATAGCGGTTCTTCGTGACGTCAGCAGAAATGAACCGAATTGTCGGCGTCACCTGCTGC